>Ga0315550_1002946_pt1 | contig 10325 bp, 5 predicted proteins | sample SalMarSW160190MG_2_FD_203100 | JGI IMG/M metagenome (GOLD analysis project Ga0315550, IMG submission 203100) | Salt marsh sediment microbial communities from the Plum Island Ecosystem LTER, Massachusetts, United States - Salt Marsh Sediment SW1601-90 ... | reverse complement strand
CCCAAGATATTGAGATGATACTTGCAAATTACAGATCGGACGTAGGCCATTGTAAACGGTTTTGAGGCTCCTGTCAATAGGCGTTGGTGGGTTGACAAAGGCCCACTTCCATTTAAAATGGGATGTGATGCTTACTTTCTTTTGCAATTCAAAACGAGCGCGGCAGGTGTTTGTCATCGCCTTACTCTGCGCTGTGGTCATTGGCTGTGGTGTGAGCTCTACGGTCACCGCACCTGTTTCAGATCCGCCCGTGCCTGAATCGCCGGTGTTTCCTCCTTCTCCCTCTTTGACTCCGTATACGATATACTTGCCGGGTGTTCAGGGTGGTGAGGGAGCCTCTACGGCCAGCCCTTTGCCGACTCCTTCTCCTATGCCCAAGCCGACGGCCACGCCCTGGCCGCCGCCAGTTCCCAAGCCCAATTACGGTGTACAGGTGCATCTGTTTGCCGGTGATATGGAAGATACATTGTTCCGGGTCCAGGGGTTGGGCGTGGGGTGGATCAAGCAGCAGGTGGAGTGGCATACCATCGAGCACGGGCCGGGTGATTTAGACTGGGAGCTCGTGGATCGGGTCGTGGATGGCTGCGAGGCGTTCGACCTCAAGCTGGTCTTGGGCGTGGTGCACGCACCGGATTGGACGCGCGAGTTGGAGGGACAGAGCGGGCCGCCGGCGGATTATGCCGAGTTTGGCCGCTTTATGGGACAACTGGCCTCCCGCTACCGAGGTCGCGTGGCGGCCTACGAGCTGTGGAACGAGCCCAACCTGGCCCGCGAGTGGCGGGGCGATACGCTCGATCCGGCGCGTTTCGTCGCGCTGGTTGCCGAGGGAAGTCAGGGGGTGCGGGCAGCGGACCCCGACGCGCTCGTCATCAGCGGCGCACCGGCCGTCACCGGCATCAACGATGGCGTGGAGGCGATCGACGACCGCGTCTTTCTGCGCGGGATGTACGAGGCCGGCGTCGCCCAGTGGGTGGATGGCATCGGCGTGCATCCTTACGGCTTTGCTAATCCACCCGACGGGAGCTGGCAAGATGCGGAGCACGTCGCATCCAGCCACAACGACCACCCCAGCTTTTTCTTCCACGACACGCTGGAGGACTATCACGCCATCATGCTCGAATATGGCGACACAGAGCACAAGCTCTGGGCCACCGAGTTTGGCTGGCCATCGGTCGAGAACATGGGAGAGATGGACACGACCGGGTGGGAGTATGCGCAGGAGGTCAGCGAGGAGCAGCAAGCAGAGTACATCGTGGACGCTTTTCATATGGGAGACGAGCGGTCCTGGATTGGGCCGATGTTTCTGTGGAACGTGGATCTGGCGGTGACCTGGGGCTCAGGGAACCCGATCTCTGCCTACAGTCTCATGCGTCCAGATGGGTCATATCGTCCAGCGTATCTGTCTCTGCGTTGGGCGGAGCCGTTGGAGCGGTAGCTATGGACTTGGCGTCGGCGGCACGTATCCCTCCTCCGCCGCTGGTGGCAGTGGCGTGAGCCGTAGGCCGTAGTAGGCCTCGATCACCTGACGCGTCAGCGGCGCGGCCACGGTTGTCCCCTCGCCTGCATTTTCCACGATGATGGCTATGGCGATCTCGGGATCGTCGTCCGGGGCATAGGCGGCGAACCAGGAGTGAGGCTGGGTGTCCGGCCCGCCGACCTCGGCGGTGCCTGTCTTGCCGGCGACGGGGATGCTCAGTCCATAGAAGCGCTGGGGCGCGGTGCCGATGGACTTGGTGGTCACGCCCAGCAGGGCCTCCTGGATGGCCTGCAGGTTCTGCGGGCTGACCGGCAGGGTGCCGACGACCTCGGGCGTGGAAACCCGTTCTGGGAGAATGTCGCCGGCCGGGCCGAGGCTCCGGATGACGTAGGGGCGGTAGAGCGTGCCGCCGTTGCCGACGGCGGCGATCATGCGCGCGATCTGCAGCGGCGTCACCAGCAAGTAGCCCTGCCCGATAGACAGGTTGACCGTGTCGCCCACCCACCACACCTCACCGACGGCGCTGGCTTTCCACGCGGGATCGGGTACCAGGCCGCCTTCCTCCAACACACCTTCGATGCCCGTCGGCTCCCCAAAGCCAAACTCCCGGGCGAACCGCGGAAGCATCTCTGGGTTTGTCTCGTCGAGTCTCTTTCCCACGGAGTAGAACACGACGTCGCACGAGGCGGTGAGGCCATCCTGGAGAGTGATGTTCCCGTGCCCTTCCTCTTTCCAACACCCCTTGCGGTAGGCTTCGCCTAGCTCTTCCCAGAAGCCGGGGCAGTAAAAACTCGTGTTCTGGGGGTGCATGCCGCCCTCTTCGACTGCGGCGGACATTGTGACGATCTTGAACACGGAGGCGGAGGGATAGGTGGCCTGGGTGGCGCGGTTAAAGAGCACACGGCGCGGGTCGGTTACGATCCGCGCGCGCTCGTCTCCGCCAGTCGGGCCGACGAATACGTTCGAGTCAAAGCCCGGCCCGCTTGCCATCGCCAGCACCTCGCCGGTGTTTGCATTGAGCACGACGATGGCTCCTTTGCGACCGCCCAAAATCTGCTCGACCTGCGCCTGGAATTTGCGGTCGATGGTGGTGTGAATGGCTCGGCTGGGAAAGGCCGAACTCTCCGCGATGGTAGCGATCTCTTCGCCTGCTGCATTGACGAGCAGGAGTCGTCCGCCGTGCTTGCCGGCTAGGATGTCCTCTTCCAAAGCTTCCAGGCCCGACACACCCACCCACTCGTCGCCCCGGTATCCCTTGGCCCGATAGGCATCCAGCTGCTCCGCCGGCACCGGCGCTACCCATCCGACGACGTGGGATGCGACGCCTTCTAGGGGATAGATACGTCCGTCTTTTTCGTCTCGATAGATGCCGGAAATGGAGAGAGTGTCGTTGTAGTCTACGCTGGCCTCGGCGGAGATGTCGGCGATGGGGATTTTCCACTCGGCAGGCGCACCGGCGTATTTGCCACGTACCTCTTCTTCGGAGAGCCCGGTGACTAGCGCCAGGGTCTCCAAAACCGCGCCCTCGTCCTCAATCTGCCCGGGGATGACGCCGACGGTGACGATGGTGCCCTCGGCGGCCAGGGCCAGGCCGTTCCGGTCGTAGATGTTGGCGCGTAAGGGCGTCGTATAGTCCATGCGAAAATAACGGCCGCCCGCTAGTTGCGGCCAGATCAACCCTGCATCCCAATCTACCCACCATTGTCCAGCGTGCAGACTGAGCGTCATGACCGTGTCGGTGATCAGGGAGCCCACCAGTGCGGTATCCAGCTCCAGGTGAAAGGCGACCTGGGCGTGGTCTTTTTCCTGCAGAGCGGATTGGAGTCGCGTGGTGACGGTGAGCACCGTGGCGCTGCTCAGTGCGTTCTGGTAGCGCTGGGTGAATGCATCGACGTCGATGGCTGCCTGGCTCTCGGGAGAGAGGCGGGCGTACATCCCTGCGTAATCTTCCGCTTTCCACGCGTTTAGGAATAGAGCGGCGGCCGCGTCGGGAGTGGGGGGCAGGGGGGTTGGCGTGGGCGGAAAGACAGGCGCGGACGTCAGCGTGGGCGTTATGGTGGCCGTCGGCGACCCGTTACAGCTTATGAGCAGGAAAAGTAGCGCGAGAAGGGTGATGCGTGTGTATTGGAGATTGGAGATTGGAGATTTGGGATTGGTCATTTTGCACTCAGGATGCTTTGGTACACGGCGCAGCGGTGCCCGGTGTAGGCCTGGCAAGCGGCGGGGACGTCTTGCGGGGGATCGATTTCCCACGCACGTAAGTGGCGGGTGAGGTGGCACAGCGGGAGGCCCATCACGTTGGCAAAGCAGCCCTGCACCTCGGAGGCCGGGTGGAAGCCGCGATGTTGGATCGCGTACGCTCCGGCCTTGTCCATCGGGTCACCGCTGGCGACGTAGGCGGCCAGCTCGGTTTCTGTGTACGCGCGCATGGTCACCTGCGTCTCGGCGACGTCGGTCACACTGCGTTCCGTGCCCTTGTCCAGCAGAGTGATGGCGGTGTAGACGCTGTGAGGGCTTCCGCGCAGGCGGTGGAGCATCTCCGCGGCTTCGTCTGCGTCGCCCGGTTTGCCCAGCACTTGGCCCGCGTGGGCGACGATGGTATCACAGGCGATGACAACAACGTGGTTGACAGAGCACGCCCGCGCCTTGGCCTGGCTTAGGCGGGCAGCCAGCGCGGCCGGCGATTCGTTCGATCGAGACGCCTCGTCCACGTTGGACGCGTCGGTCTTGAAGGGAAGCCCCAGCAACGCCAGCAACTCGCGGCGGCGGGGGGATTGAGAAGCCAGCAGCAGGCGTCGTTTGTCCACAGCGCGCGCTATCCTCATAGCGGCGCTATTGTAGCATACGTGCGGAAAATGTACAGCCAAGAGCAAACGGCTAATGGGTTTGGTTCCACGTCTGCAGCCGTTGATCTATGCACGCGTACCTGGCCCGGTTTTCCGCCCGGAACCAGTGGAGCAGCAGGCAGTCTTTGAACGTGAGGGCGAACCAGTAGGTTCCCGCGCCGTCCGATCTGATCACGCGGCATTGAGCGAGTTGGTCAAAGTAGGGCTTGACCTCCTCCTCGGGTCGCTCGACGAGGTATGCCAGCAGCGGCAAGCTAAAGCGGGAGGGGATGGCCGCGATGTGCATGAGCGACACGACTGCAGCAGGCGTGCTCTCTAGAATAACCTCGGCGAACAGGTAGGCTATTTCTGCATAGAGGTCGAAATTTCCCAACAAGGTGGGACCGCGCTCCAGGAAGAGGGATAGCACTGCGCGGACGATGACGTACTCGGGGTCACCTGGTTGTATGGGGATGGAGGCCAGGGTTTGATCGATGTCTGTGATTTCACCTCTGCTGACGCGGGGCCACAGTTCTACGATTTGCTTGCGCCGTTGTTTGGACAGCTTGGGCGCTTTTCGAAGTTTCATACTCCCGCCCGGGTTCTGTTCGTCGATCGAGGATCGTGGTAGAAGTATAGCAGGTTTCCGAATGTGGACAAGGATGAGAGCCGCGTTCGAATGATTGCGAGTAGCGGCCAAGTGTGGTATCATTGCGCGACAATGTCTAGGGAGATGGGCAAGACTTTGCAACGTGTGAGGCTCGAGACGCTGGACGCTGAGCGTCAGCGTCTCTATCGGCGGGCGATTTGGATCACCCTTGCAGGCAACGTGCTTCTGGCTGTGGCGAAGGGGGCGGTGGCTTGGCTCTCTGGCAGTAGCGCGGTGCTGTCGGACGCGGCCAACTCGCTCTCTGACGTGCTGTACAGCTTGTTGCTTGCTGTAGGATTGTATCTGGTGCAGCAACCGGCCGACGAGAGCCACCCGCAGGGACACAGCCGCTTCGAACCCTTGGTCAGCCTACTCATCACCATAGCGATGGGAGTAGCGGGGATCGCGGCGCTGTGGGAAGGGATATTGCGCTTCCTCAGCGGCGCGACGGCGATCGAGCCCGGATGGCCTACAGTTGCTTTGGTGGGGAGTGCGCTGGTCAAAGTGGTGATGTTTTTGCTGGTTGGGCGTATCGGGCGGTTGGCGCAGAGCCCGGCCATTCGCGCCTGCGCCCGTGACAATCTATCCGACGTGCTGACCTCTGCAGCGGCGTTGGTCGGCGTTTGGGGCTCTGATCTGATTCATCCGTTGCTCGACCCGGCGGCGGGTGTGGTGGTTGCGCTGTGGATTTTCCGCGCGATGTGGGGGATCCTGTCCGAGAATTTGGGCTATCTCACCGGGCGTGGCGCGGCGCCAGAGCTCACTGAGCAGATTGTCTCTGTGGCTTCAGCGATACCGGGGGTCCTCAATGTGCACCAAGTCATCGCCGATCACGTCGGGCCGCGATTGCGAGTGGACATGCACGTCGACGTCGACGGCGAGATGGGGCTTGACCGGGCACACGCCATTGCCGACCAGGTACAGGTGCAGGTCGAGGCCTTGCCCGCGGTGGATCTAGCCTTCGTGCACGTAGAGCCGGCGGGCTTCCTGCCGCAGGCGGATGAGGAGCAGGTGGTGGCGTGCCAGCTACGCCAACTGGCGAAGCGAATGGGCATTAGCGTTCACGATGTGTGGATCTATGAGGTGAAGGGCAAGTACTATGCGGAGGTTCACACAGAGACCGATGCGACGCTTTCGCTGCGTGAGGCCCATGAGGTCATCTCCTCGCTAGAGTATCGAGCGCCGGCAGAGATCCCGCATCTGGCGGAGGTTACGGTTCACATCGAGCCGCAGGGGCGACTCGTTCAAGTGCCTGCCTCTGGTTTGGCAGAGGCTGAGGTGGCGGATCTGGTGCGACAGGTGGCGGCGGCGGTCGTCAGCTCGGACGCCTGTCATCGCGTTCAGGTGCACCGAAGCGGGGGTGGGTGGTCTGTGTCTATGCATTGCACGCTGCCGGGTGAGCTCTCGCTGACCGCTGCCCATCGAATCAGCACGCAGTTGGAGGCACGATTGCGGGTCGAGATCGCCGGCTTGGAGCGCGTGATCATTCATACTGAACCCGGCGACGACTGGTGAGTACGTTGTACCTATCTCCCGTTGCTCAAGTTGCATGCTCCAGCAGACGTAGTTCGGCCAAAAAGGACTGGGGAGTGAGGGCGGTCTTGCGCATGATTTTTACGGTGGTCTCTTCGAGGAACTGGCGCTGTTTCGGGGTCACGTCTATGGCTGTGAGCACGATGACGGGGATGTTGGCCGTCTCATCTTGGGCACGCATCTTTTTGAGCATATCGAAGCCACTTGTACCCGGCATCATCAGATCGAGCAGGACAATATCTGGGTGTTCGCTACGTGCGACGTTGAATCCTTCCTCACCGTTGCGTGCTGTGAGCATCTCGTAACGCTCGGCGGGCAGCATTTCCTTCAGCAGTTCGATGATGTCCCGATCATCGTCCACAATCAAGACCTTGATTGCTTGATCTATCGACTCGGAGGTCGTCAGCTGGTCGAGCAGATTCTGGATATCGCGTCGGTGCACGGGTTTGACCAAATAATCCGTGGCCCCCAGTTGGAGCGCCCGCTCGCCATCTTCTACCACGGAGATGACGAGCACCGGGATATCCTTGGTTCGTGGGTTGGATTTCAGGATGCGCAGAACATCCCAACCGTTTCGACCGGGAAGCTTGAGGTCGAGGGTAATGATATCTGGGCGCAGTTCGAGAGCATGTTCCAATACGTTTGTGCCGGTGTAATGTTGGGCGGGTATGTATCCTTCTTGACGCAGGTAGAACGATAACAGGTTGTTGAACTGGCGATCATCCTCGATCACCAAGACGGTTTTGGACTCTGAAAGAACTAGGGTGTCTTTGGAAGTTCCTGTTTTGGCCTCGCTGCTGGAGACAGGAAGTAGGAAGGAAAAAGTTGAGCCGATACCGTATTCACTATCGACCCAGATGTGACCACCGTGCATTTCAACCAACCGCTTGCTGATGGCCAAGCCTAATCCGGTGCCTTTTGTCTCTCCCACCGATGCGTTGCTCGATTGGCGGAATTCTTCAAAGATGACTTGCTGATCCTCCGGTTTGATGCCGATGCCTGTGTCGGCGACAGAAAAGATCATCGTCTCCGGATCGGCCATGCGACAGGAAAGGGTGATGTGTCCTCCTTCGGGCGTGAACTTGTTGGCATTGCCCAGTAAGTTGATCAGCACCTGTTTGATGCGAATGGGGTCGGCGATGAGGGGAGGTAAATCCTCGGCCAGCTCTACTGCCAGCGTCCGTGACTTTTTTTCGACGAGTGGCACGATCGTCTTTCGGGTTTCTTCCAGCCATCCTTTCACGTCAAAGGTCGTCATGTCCAGTTTCACACGTCCGGCCTCGATCTTGGAGAGATCGAGGATATCGTTGATCAGGGCCAGCAGGTGCTCTCCGCTGGTTAGAATATTTTCCGCACACTCCAGTTGCTCGGGCGTGAGCTGACCGACCAGTCCGTCGCACAACACCTCTGAGAAGCCGATGACAGAGTTGAGGGGGGTTCGAAGTTCGTGGCTCATGTGAGCCAGAAATTGACTCTTGAGCCGGTCGAGTTCCTGCAAGCGTAAGTTTGCCTCTTCGAGTGCCTGTGCACGTTGCTGGAGTTCGATGCCGCTGGCTTCCACTTCTTCGAACAGGCGCGCGTTTTGGATGGCCACGGCGGCTTCGCGCACGATGCCTTCGGCTAGTTGCAGTTCCTCTTCGGAAAATTGATGGACTTGTTCCCACCATACGGCCCACAGGCCGCCGATGGTTTCCCCCCTCACGATCATGGGCAGCAGGAGCGCGGATTGGGCGGGGAATAGCTGTGACGTCTTCTCGTGGAAGCGCGGGTCGTTGAGGACGTCGTCGGTGAACACCGCCTGCTGGTTCTGCCAAGCTTTCTCTACAAAGGCGTGCCCCTTCAACGGAATGTGAAACTGTGCGTAGGTTTCAAAACGTTCTTTTGGAACGTGGTATCCGGCGATGGGTTGTAGCGCTGTCCCGGTCGCGTTGGCGACATAGGCTCCGGTCATTTCGGCTCCGATGGCGTGGGCTACTGCCCGTGCCAGGCGACGCATGACTTCTGTGCTGTCGAGGGTGGAGGCTGCGGCCTCGCTGGCTTCTAGGAGCAGCTCTGTCCGCTTGGCCTGTTTGCGCGTTTCCTCGAACAGCCGCGCGTTTTCCAGCGCGATGGCTGCCTGGTGGGTCAGCGTCTGGCCCAAGGCTATTTCGCCCTCGGTGAAGCGGCGCGGCCCCTCACTTTCCCACATGATAGCCAGGCCCAACATGTGTCCTCGGGCTGCGATGGGCAGAAGCAACGCCGCCTGTGCGTCGTGGGCTTCTAAAAGCTCGCTCTCTTCCTGGGTGATATCCTCGTCGTCCCGGCGCACTTGCACGACGTGGCTCCAGCCTAGTGCGTCTGACGCAGCGGGCAGGTGAGCCAGCGAATGGGCCTCGCCAACGTGTGAGGTCTGCTCTTTCGTCGTCGACTCTGGGGTTACGTAACCGGTGGCGACGGTGATGGTGTTGTTCTGCTCGTCAAAACTATAGATCTCGGCGCTGGTGGTGTTCAGCGCTTCGCACAGGCTGCGCGCTATGTAGGGCAGCATCTGATCCATTTCGAGGGTGGATGACAGGGTGGCCGTCACACCCCGGAGCAAGACGGCCTCGCGCAGTTGTGCGCGCGTCTGCTCGTACAGGCGCGAGTTGTCGATCGCCAGAGCGACCTGGTGGGCAAAGGCGAGGGTCAGGCGGGCCGTTTCCTCGTCGTAAGTGCTGGGATGGTGCGAGTCTGTCGTTAGTATGCCGATGACCTTGTCCTTGGCAATCAGTGGTACGCCGAGCCAGGACTCGACTGGTCCCACGCCTTCGATAAGAAGCCAGTCAGGCTCGTCGTGCACGTTTGGGACGATGATCGGGCTACGCTCACGTACGACTCGCTGCACCAGAGGGCGTTCTTCCAGGGTAAAGGTCTTGGATTGCAGTTGTTCCAGGCCACGGGAGGCGACGATCCAGCACTGTTCGTCGTGCAGCAGGCTGATTGAGGCCGCGTCGTAGGGCACCAAGCGTTGTAGTGCGTCCAGCGCGCCTTCCAGCAGTTTGTCAATTTGGAGCGTCTTGCTCAGTGCCTCGGCCGTATCGCGTAGGGTTTGGGCGATTTCGCGCTCGCGTGCGACGTCGCCAAAGAGACGGGCGTTTTCAACTGCCACGCCGATCTGTTGGCCAATTGTGGTCAACAGCGCGCGCTCACTCTCTGTGATGGGTTGAGGGCTGGTGTCGAAGAGGCACAGGGAGCCCAAGGTTTGTTCTTTGTAAACGATAGGTGTACCTACAAATGACTGCAGACCAGCATCGAGGATCTCATCTGCCTCTGGGGGGGCGTCTCGACGAAGGTCGTCCAAACCCAGGGCCTCCTTGGCCTCAAATACGTGTTGGCACACGTCGAGCGCCGGGCGCTGGGCCTCGATGCGCTCGAATAAGAGCGTGGGTAGGCCCGTGTAGCTGACGAGGGTGAGCTCACCGCTGCGTTCGTCAGCTAGGTTGATCAGCCCACCCCTAAACCTCAGGGCGTGCGCCGTACGTGAAAGGGCCTCGTCGAGGAGATCTTGCAGCTCTAGTGAGGCGGATAGGCCCTGAGCTACCGCGTTGAGGGTGGCCAACGCCAGGTTGCGCTGCTGGAGATATTGCTCGGCTCGGGCGCGCTCGATGGCCCGGCCAAGAATCTCTGAGACGCTCCTCAGGAACCCAATCTCCGCTGCTCCCCACTCGCGGCTTTGCTCCGTTTCTACTACACCAAAGAAGCCGTAGAGCGTGCCGTGAGCAAAGATGGGGATGACCAGGGCGGAGATAACCCCTAGACTCTCGAGCATATTTCTCTCAGGTTTGGGTAGTTGGCTGATATCGGATAGGGCGATGATTTCGTT
>Ga0315550_1002945_pt1 | contig 10328 bp, 5 predicted proteins | sample SalMarSW160190MG_2_FD_203100 | JGI IMG/M metagenome (GOLD analysis project Ga0315550, IMG submission 203100) | Salt marsh sediment microbial communities from the Plum Island Ecosystem LTER, Massachusetts, United States - Salt Marsh Sediment SW1601-90 ... | reverse complement strand
ACGTCGAAGTAGTTTCCCCAACAAACCCCAGGAAGAAGGCCATGAAGGCGTTTTCTCGTACGCGTATGTGTCCAGCCAAAGTTAAGAAAACACAAACAGAGAATAAAAAGGCGCCTCTCTTTGTTGTGGTGCCTTTCATAGCCTATCTTTTTATAATTACGTGGGAGCAGTAATTCTACTACTCTCATTTGGTAAAAAAGCTGAATATTTCAATATGTTGTATCCAAGTGTATGATGTAATCCAAGGGGCGGAGCTGTATACAATGAAATCCGTCAAGAATGCTCCCAAAGCCCCTAACGCTTCCGACCAAACAGATTTACCCCGTGAAATTCACGAAGTGACTGTGTAACGTATTTCACTGGGGCCAGATATGAGAATCGGTGAACCGGAGATTGGGAGAAACGGAGAAAAGAGCTGCTAAGCTCAGAAGCTGATTAGCTCAACAGCTTAATAGCTCATTGACCAAATAGACCAGATAGACCAAATGATGGAGAAGGTTGCCTTCACCATGTACCTTATAATCCTGATCCTGAGCCCTCTCCTTTTCGGGGCTGTGCACACCTATGCCTACACATTCATGGTAATAACGGTGCTCGCGGGTAGTCTTTTGCTTGTGAAAAAGGATATAAAAAGGGAGATCAAAACCGGTGTGTACCAAGTTCAATTTCCGAAAACGAGCCTTAATTTCGCCTTTGTATTGTTTTTAATCTTTCTCGTATTCCAGATTATTCCCCTGCCTGCCTTTTTTGTTAAAATCCTGTCGCCGGAGGCCTATATAGCAGGCCTAAAATCATTACCCGCCTCTGGTACTCTGGGGAAAGAGGGTGCTCTTGCTCAATGGTTTACCCTTTCCCCGTATTGTTACCCGGTACGCATGTCCATCATCAGATTGAGTGTGTATGCGCTCTTCTTTCTCGGCTTAACACAGATGTTGAATTCCCAGAGAAGGATCGAGCTTACCATATTTACAATCTTATTCATAGGTTGCTTTGAGGCCCTTTACGGGTTGGCGGAGACATACTCCGGGTCGGGACACATCTGGTGGTATCAAAAAGCGGACTACCTTAAAGAGGTGACCGGGACCTATATTAACAGGAATCACTTTGCAGGTTTGATGGAGATGTGCGTGCTGGTGGCAGTTGCCTATGTTGCTGCACTGTCGGAGAGAAAGGAAAAAAGAAAAGACGCATCTCGCCATACAAAGAGCCCGAGGGCCAGGCTCGCAATGTATTTATCAGGGGAGCAACGATTCAATAAAAGGTTATTCGTTCTGTTCGCAGGTGCAGTTGTAGGGGTTGGACTCATCTTCTCCGCCTCTCGAGGCGGTATGATAAGCGCTGCTGGCGCCATGCTTTGCATGAGCTTGTTTTTTCTGTCCCGCAGAAATTATCGCAGAAAGGGTCTCATCCTTCTTCTATTATTCCTGATAATCTCTGCCTATTCCCTCCATATTGGCGCTGACTATCCTGTTGAGCGGTTTAAACATCTGGATACCAGCCTTGAGGCCAGAAGCAGATACACCCAAAAAACAATTGATATGTTCGAGGATTATAAGCTGACGGGTATTGGAGTGGGCAATTTCCAATATGGCTATCCCAAATATCAGGCTGCCGAAGACAAGCTGCGATTTTTCAGGCATGCCCACAATGACTGGGCACAATTTCTGGCTGAAGCGGGAATCATCGGGTTTTGCCTTCTGTTGGCAGGACTGTTGTGCTACCTGTATCTCACACTCCGATTGTGGAGAAAACGAACCGATCCCTTTGCGGTGTGCCTCGGAATTGCTCCCCTGGCCGTCATGACCGCCATGGCAATCCACTCCTATTCCGATTTCAACCTTCATATTCCAGCCAACTGCCTGATGCTCGTGGCTATCATGGCCATTGGCTATAGCGCTCTTCACCTTGAGAGGCATCACGGGCGGGATAACACGTTTCAGTATTTCCATACAATGCCCCTGAGATATAAAGGGATGGCGGCCGTGCTCGCGGTTCTGGGATTTATCACCTGGAACGGGGTTTGGACCATTCGTCATTTCATGGCTGAGGCCTACTGCAATACCGTTACCAATTCCACCCTGAATAGAGATCAAAATCCTCCTCTGAACGAGATTCAAAAGGCCATCGAGTGGGATCGGTGGAATGCGGGATACTGGTATACGCATGCCCGTGAACTGATGCGGTTTCGGAATAAGGCACTGCGAAATCCTGAAGCGGATTACGAGGGTCTTCGCCGGTTTCAGATTGATGCCGTAACAGCCTTGGAGGAGGCCGTGCAGTTGAATCCCTTTACGCCGGAATACCATATCCGCCTGGGATGGGGGTATGTGTATCTACGGGAAGAGCAGGACTACCATGGAAGATGGCTCCCTGCGGCGGATATCGCCATGGAGAGGGCGGCCTACTTCGCGGGGGAGAAGAATCCTTTTCTGCATGTTGCTCTAGGGAATTATTGGATATATCGTTCAAAGACGATGTATGCGTCGAAACTCGGATGGGAAACAGCATGGACCAAGGCCCGGTGGCACTATAAGATGGCACAGTCAGTTGAGCGGGGTAAGGCATTGGCGGAGAATATCGCGAAATATGTATGGAGGTACTACCCTGATAAGGGGTTTATCCGAGATGTCTTGCTCGTTGAAAATCGGGCCATTTTGGAAAGCCTGTGATGAACTCCCGCTCGATATTGATGGGTCAAGAATAGGTATCCTGTTATGCTGGGTATACAGAACAATATTCTGTATTCTGTATTGATCAATTGATCAATGAAGCTCCCCGCAGCAAGCTGCGGCGTATCGGAGCGAAATTGCGTCGTAGCCAACCCGTCTTCGCTCTAAAGAGCTTCGACGCGGTTCGTCTCGCCATTCATCCCTGCAGCAAGCTGCAGGGTATTCTGGCGAAGACGAATAAAACTTGACATCAGGCACCATTATTTGTTGAATGCACAAATGACCGGCTCGCCATCCCAAGCCCTTATACCGAAACTGGCAGACGGAGATTATCATCTTTCCGGTCCAATAACGGGCTCAGTCCCTTTGCGTTAACCGAAGTGCAGAGTAGCTCACCGGGAAAAATGATGCGCGATCTACAACATTTTCCTTCCCTTAAAAATGGAGAATAGCCATGAACCCAATCTCCCGTGCTTCATTCCTGTTTCTGGCGTTGCTGCCGACAGCGTTTCTTTTTGCACCTCAGGCAGATGCCTCGGAGCCGATCGCGGTGGTATTCAGCTCTTATGGTGAGGTTATTGTCCAATCCGGAGAGATCTTCATGATCAGCAAGCCGGCTTTGCAGCTGAAAGACGGAGATCGCATCCAGACCAAACAGGGCAGAGTCACGATCAACTTTGAAGATGGCGCGGTCATGAAGATAAGCCCCTTCAGCCACATTACAATCCGGCAGAGGGAGGAAAAGCACGAGCTCTGGATCTTTACGCCAAAGCGGGCAGTTCGCCGCATTACCTGTTTCATTGGCAAGGTGTGGTTCAAGACCGGTGTATCGAAGAGAAGAAATTACCTCCAGACCCCTACCGCGGCGTGCGGCGTGCGGGGCACGGAGCTGGAGGTGGGCTACAACAACGTTGAATCCCTCCTCCACGTGATCAGCGGTGTGGTTGATAAGGTGGGGGTGTGGAAGGAAGGAGCCTTTACAGAACCAGGGGAAGCCGTTGCCCTTAAGAATAGGGTGTACCGAGCATTCCTAAGGGCCTACGAGGAGGCAGAGAAGGCAAAGACCGGCAGGAGGAAGGTAGATGTAGCAAAGGCCAGGGTGGAGGTGTACAGGTCAATCAAGGAGGTAGCAGACAGGCTTCGAAAAAACCCGGATGCAACGGTTGCGGGAGAGGCTGAGGTGGCGGCGAATGTCGCTGCGGCTAATATGGCAGCAGCTGAGGCCGAGGTCGCGGTTCAGCGGCTTATGGAGGCGGAAGCGCCGGAGACCGTCATACGGAAGGCGCAAGTTATAGCCGATAACGCACAGGCCCAGGCTGCTTTCGCCAATCAGGCAGCCGATGCTGTGTATGAGGAAGGGGTGTTCGATCCGCGCAGGCTGGATCAAGCTGCTGAAACCACGAAACAATCAGCAGAATCGGCCCAGAGCTTGGCTGAAGAGGCAACCGCGATTGCCGAAGAACTAGCACCCCCTGAAGCGGTAGTCCCCGAGGAAGAAGCCCTTCCTGAGGAAGCTCCACCTGAGAAAGAGGCACCGCCCGAGGAGGTCGCCCCCGGGGAAGAGGCGCCGCCCGTAGAGGTGCCCCTGCCGGATACGGAAACCACTGAGCAGGAGCGGTATCAAGAGGAGGCGAGCCCTTCTCAATAACCTATTCGAGAACCTTCAACACGCATTTGCCGGGGAGAGGCCAGGCATGAGAAGAGTGATTTTGGTTATGGGCGTGATGGTAGTCATGGTGATGGTGTTGGCGTCACAGGCAAAGGCCCAGACAGGCAGGATGCGCTCCGGAAAACTCACGCTTTCCCCGGGCCTCACCGTTCAAGAAATCTACGATGATAATATATACCTGGGCAATGGAACAAACACCACTACAGAGCGAAAAGAATCTGATCTGATTACCCATCTCATGCCAGCACTAGGTTTAAAGTATACCCTTCCTGAAAGGGGCGCCTTGGCCCTTGCCTATGATGGTGACCTTGCCTTTTATGGTGATGACGACGACAACAACTGGCAGACCCACAAGGGCACCGTAGGCCTTGACTATCGAGCGCCCGGTGGGATTATCCTCGGCATCGTTAACGTTTACACCGATGCGGAAGACCCGTACAGCAATCTCGAACAATACAGAATTGGGTTGAAAACAGAACGATGGAACAACGATCTAACGGCCAAGGTGGGCTATGGCTTTGGTAATAGGTCTCAGGCCTTTGTATACTACAATTATCACAAACAGGACTATGACCTGGCAAGGGACTATACTCAGGATTATGCGGGAAACGAATTCGGTCTCGGCTACCAGATGAGGGTGCTTCCCAAGACATGGGGTTTTGCCAGGTTTCATCTCGGTGAGCGGGATTATGTTACCCATCCCCCAGGTACGGGCGTGACCGGCGCCAATGATTCGGATTTCACATGGCGCCGGCTAAACGTCGGGCTCACCTGGGATAGCGGGGCCAAGCTGAATGGTGAGCTGAACCTCGGGTATCAGTGGCAGGAACATGAGAATCGCATAGATGTCAGCGGCAATGCATACGAGGATAAGAACACCTGGATAGCGGCAACCTCGGTGACGCATGCGGTAACCCCCGCTACAGCCCTTGCCTTGCGCATTACTCGTGCAATAAGGCAGACGGGTTCCGATACGAACGAATACTTTGAGGACACGGGCATAGGGCTAGGCCTGTTGAAGAAGATCCTGACCAAATACACCGTCACCGCGACTATTGCATACAACGTAAATGCCTACAATGTGCCGGTAAAAAAAACAAGAGAGGATGATAACTACCATGCCGATATAGGCCTTGACTACAAGATTCGCGATTGGCTGAGTGCCGCTGCGGGCTATCGGTATAAGAGAAAGGGCTCGAACTATCCGAAAAATGACTATACCGATAATCAGTTCCTGATCTCTGTACAGGGAGTGTACTAAACAGGGGACGTCCTGCGCCTTTATTTCGACTGAGAAAGCGCTGCTGATCCTGGATTTTCAAAATGCTTAGAGGGGAGGGGTCTTGGGCCCCTTTTTTAACTTGGTAATTCCTCGCAGCTTGTTGCGGGGCTTTAGAGAGATGGCGTTCTTCCCAGTCATTGCGACCTGCCCGAAACGCTCTCGCTTATCTGAAAAGGTATTCTCAAGGGAATATGGCACTATTACAATCAAGGCTCAAGCAGGAGATTGCGCTTGAGTTTTTGATGAAGAAGTAAGAAAATAGCCCCCTATCGAGCATCTCCCTTTTGGGGTTTTTTGTAAAAAAAAAGGAAAAGATTTCTCCCATGTCCATTCCAACGTATCTACGTCTTTTCGCGGCAATCGTACTGGTGGTGTTTTCCACTGCTTGTGGCGGTAAAGGCGACGTGGTAAAAGTCACCGCCGTCAATGAGGGATCCTATGCCAGCCTGAAAGAGGAGCACCTGGCAAAGCTCGATGAGATCAAGAAAAAGCGAGGCGATAGGGATATCAATAACAGCCTCAAGAACGTGATAGAGCAGACAAGGCATTTCTCGGTAGCCCACTACCTCATGGAGCATCCCGATGCCAGAGGCCCGGCAGGAGGTGACTACACGGTGGGAGGGTATGATGTGCTGAGCATCACTGTGTATGAGGAACAGGACCTTTCCAGAGAGGCCGTACGGGTTTCGGGGGATGGCTACATCTCCTTTCCCCTGATAGGCCGCTTAAAGGTGGATCGCCTCACCACCTCTGAAATAGAAGAAATGATCTCATTGCGGCTGGCAAAAGAGCAGTACCTCCTGGATGCCCATGTCTCGGTAATGGTCACCGGGTATAACAGCAAGCGGTTCCTGGTGCTCGGCGCAGCGAAAAACCCCGGCAGCTATTCACTTCGGGCCAGGGAGCGGGTCTTGGACGCCATCTCAAAGGCGGGCGGTATTGATCTTGAGCAGGCCGGAAAGAAGGGCATGATCATCCGTACCGAGCATCCGAACACGGAGCAAGAGCGCAAGATCGTCATCAATTTAGACCTCCAGGGGCTTCTCAAAGGAAGCGATCAGATCTCCAATATATTTCTGGCCGAAAAGGACACCCTCTTTATCCCAAAGGCCGAGCATTTTTACATCATCGGCCAGGTACAAAGGCCGGGCTCCTATCCCCTCGCTGAAAAGGATATCAGCCTCGTGGAGGCGATCAGCACGGCTGGGGGCTTCACGCAGATTGCGGCGCGCAATCGCACCCGCATCATACGCGTAGAGAACGGCGTTGAGAAGATCATAGAGGTACGGGTGGATGCCATCACCGGGGCCGGCAAAAAGATTCAGGATGTGCTCATCCAACCAGATGACGTGATCGTGGTTCCGGAGAGCTTTTTTTGATCTTGGGTTCACCACTGAGGCACAGAGGACCCAGAGGGAACTTTTTTATTTGTCGGGAGATGCCGACAAATAAAAATTATCATCCTTGAAAGCTTTGACAAACTCGTAAAAAGTCTTTTCACCTGTCATTGCGAGGAGCAGAGCGACGAAGCAATCTCGTAAATTCAAGTCGTTACATTGAAGGCGATTGCTTCGCTCCCGCCTCGCCTTGCGGACTCGCACCCGCCTGCCAGCGCCTGAAGCGCAGCTGATGGCGGGCAGGTGGCGGGCAGGTCGCTCGTAATGACACTAATGTCGGCTTTTTACGAGACCATCAAGCTTTGGAAAGCACACAACACAAATTAGCCCTCAATGAACTTACTGGCCAGTGATTGTTTACAACCAATCCATGAGGCGCAGGTCTTGCCCTATTTAAAACTGGCCGGGGTCAAGATTGGGCTCTTACTCAATTTCAACGTACCGATCTTGAGAGAGAATCAGGCGTTTAATTATATGAGATCAAAACAGAGGTTATTTCAGCCTACCAGTACCTGCCCTGTGAAATGGGTGCCCGCTTGTTTCTAGCAAAGGCAGACGTGAAAAGCATATTTCACTGGGGTCTCCCGATAGGCTGAAACAAGAAACTCTGTGTTCTCTGTGCCTCCGTGGTGAACATACAGGTTATTATGGACCAAGGGATTGAAGAAACGAGAGACCTCCGCGATTACCTTTGCGTGATCCGCAAACGCAAGTGGACCATTATCACCTGCGTGGCCGTCATTGTGATCACCGTTGCAATCCATGCCTTTACCGCAACCCCCATCTACGAAGCCACCACACGGCTCATCATCGATAAGGAGAACCCGAACGTGGTCTCCATCCAGGAGGTCATGGCCGTAGATGCCTCCGGCACGGACTACTACCAGACCCAGTATAAGATCATAGAGAGCCGCAGCGTTGCCCGTGAGGTGATCAAAAGGCTCCGTTTGGATGGGAGCGAGGAGTTCTTCCCCGAGCCAAAGAACGACTTTCTCTCCAGCCTGATACAATCCGTGCGCGATACCCTCAAGTACTGGAGGGAATCTATTGCCTCCCTTCTGAGAACCGAACACGAGGTATCCTCCGACACGGCAGGGGAATCGGATGCTGACTCTCCTCTTGTATCCTCCTTTATCGGCAGGATAGGGGTGAGCCCCATACGCAATAGCCGGCTCGTGGATGTCAATTTTCAGGCAAGGGATCCCGTATTAGCAGCCACGATCGTCAATACCCTGTCCAAGGCCTATATCGATCAAAACCTCGAGATCAAGCTCAGGGCCGTCCAGGATGCGGTCAGCTGGCTTCACAGCCGGATCGAGGAGGAACGCGAGAAGGTGGAGAGGGCTGAGCAGGCCCTGCTCCGCTATAAGGAACAACACGGTATCATCACCGATTTTTCCAGCGACGTTGAGCAGGTCACGGCCCAGAAACTCGCCCAGCTCAACACGCAGGTGGTGGAGGCGGAATCGAAACGGGTTGAGGCGGAAACGCGATACCAACAGGCCATGGCCATGGTGGGCACCCCTGATATGTTGGACTCTATCCCCGAGGTGCTGAACAACGAGTTGATCCGGCAGATCAAATCCATGGAGGTAGAGCTTTACAAGCGCATGTCCGAGCTCTCCAAGAAGTACGGGCAGAAACACCCCAGGATGACGGCCATAGCCTCCGAGCTCACGACCCTTGAAAAGAGAAAGACCCAGGAGGTGAACCGGGTCATCAATTCCCTGAAAAACGAGTATGAGGTCGCGCGGGCCAAGGAGAACTCCCTCAAGGCAGCCCTCGTCACACAGAAGAGCGAGTCGCTCGAGCTCAATAAAAAAGCCATCCAGTATGGAGTGCTCCGCAGGGAAGCGGAGAGCGCCAAGCACATGTACGAGCTGTTGATCAAGCGGTTCAAGGAGGCCTCGCTCACCGAGGATATGAGAACGGGAAACATCCGGGTAGTCGATAGGGCAGAGGTGCCGAATCATCCAGTCAGGCCGAGGAAGAGGCACAACCTCATCCTGGCTCTCATTGTGGGCCTTGTCACAGGGGTAGGATTGGCCTTTTTTTTCGAGTACCTTGATAACACCATCAAGCTCCCTGAGGACGTGAAGCAGCACCTCAAGACCCCCTATCTCGGACCGGTGCCCCTGTTTACCTCCGAAAAAGCGGGTAACCCCGATGACGGCATCCATCCGGATCTGGTAGGCCTCCATGCCCCTAAGTCCTCCGCGAGCGAATCGTACCGCGGGATACGCACCAGCATCCTCTTCTCCTCTGCCGAGTCGGCGCCCCAGGTGCTTTTGATAAGCAGCGCGGCTCCAAAGGAGGGAAAGACGATTACTGCGGCGAATCTGGCCGTCGTCATGGCACAGGCGAACGGCAAAACCATTATCCTCGATTGCGACCTGCGCAGACCTACGATGCATAGGCTGTTCGGCATTTCCAAGGATATGGGGGTTTCGAACCTCCTGGTGGGAGGCGGCAGTGCCAAAGAGGCCATTATTCATACCCGGATACCCAATCTGGACATCATACCCTGTGGCACCATCCCGCCGAATCCCTCAGAGATCCTGGGCTCCGCCCGCATGCTTACCCTGCTCAACGGCCTTCGGAAGCTCTATGCCCACATCCTCATCGATTCTCCACCCTCAACGGCGGTAACCGATGCGGTGGTCCTCTCCAAATCCGTGGACGGTGTCGTAATGGTGGTTCGTACGGGCTACACCGCGAGGGAGATCGTGAAAAACGGCATGGCCCAGTTTGGCGCGGTGGGGGCCCACATCCTTGGGGCGGTCTTAAACGGCGTGGATATGAGAGGGAACGGGTACTACTATTACCAGTACTATTACGGCGAGGACGGGCAGAAAAAAAAGTCGTTTCGCAGAAGGAAAAAATACAAAAATGATTATTAAGCATATGACTTGAGGGATCGAGGAATGTCTGTTCCTTAATGCTCAATGCAAAGAAGTTTTCACGTTACTCGTATGGGATTCTTTCAGCGGCGAAGCCGCATTTTATAAAATCGTGGAGTTCCTGGGAAGCTGCGATGATGCCCTCCGAATGGCAACCGAGGTGCCGGCTGCTATCCTCTCGGGCGCTGTGCCTGAGGTTTCCGATCCACTCCCAGCAGGAAAGAGCGTGCGGCTATAGAAGCCTTGGTTTAATGCTTAATTGTTTCTTATTCGTAACTACTCGGCACATGACCCCGGCGCTTCCTCTCGGCCCTGAGCCCCTCGGCCTTGAGCTCGGGGCCGAAAGGCTCGAGACCGAAGGGCAACCAACCTATGCCGATAGTATGCGGATTGGATTCATCCCGTTTTTCG
>Ga0315550_1002944_pt1 | contig 10329 bp, 9 predicted proteins | sample SalMarSW160190MG_2_FD_203100 | JGI IMG/M metagenome (GOLD analysis project Ga0315550, IMG submission 203100) | Salt marsh sediment microbial communities from the Plum Island Ecosystem LTER, Massachusetts, United States - Salt Marsh Sediment SW1601-90 ... | reverse complement strand
GTGCTGAAAAGAAAATAAGGGTGTACTGCCTGATCGATTTCGGAACGTTCAGGTTCAGGAATATTACCGCCGGTAAGCGGTACCACGGCACTAATAGCATTTTCTCTGTGATATATATCAGCTGAAGTTATACCGGGTCGTGTTTGTTAACAAATACTAACGGGTATACCGGCGGTATAATAATAATTGCTTGATGATTGTGCCAAAAATTATTACACTTTATGGAATATTATTTATAACGGAGGGTATTGAATGTCTGTAAAGGTTGCAATCAATGGCTTTGGAAGAATAGGGAGAAATGTGTTTAGAATTGCGCAGGGAAGGGCCGAAGTGGATATAATTGCAATTAACGATATGTTCAGCCCCGATCAGCTCGCACTTCTTCTCAAATACGATTCGGTGTTCGGGAGGTTTGACGGTACTGTGGAGGCCCAGGGAAGCGCGTTAAAAGTTAACGGGAAAGTAATAAAGGTTTCGAGCGAAAAGGACCCATCAAAGCTGCCCTGGAAGACACTCGGTGTCGATTGTGTAATCGAGTCGACCGGTGTGTTCAGAAAGAGGCAGCAGGTTGCCATGCATCTTGAGGCGGGGGCAAAGAAGGCCATTCTTACCGTTCCTGCAAAGGATGAGATCGACAGGACGATTGTCCTCGGTGTTAACGAAGAAATGCTTACCCCGGAGGACAAAATCGTTTCGAACGCATCGTGTACAACGAACTGTCTCGCGCCGATTTCGAAGGTTCTGCACGATAACTTTACCATTGTTCGGGGATTAATGACGACTACACATGCATATACAAACGATCAGAAACTGGTTGATTCTCCTCACAGTGATATGAGAAGGGCGCGTTCGGCGGCAATCAATATTATTCCTACAACAACAGGTGCTGCAAAGGCAATCGGAAAAGTAATTCCTGACTTGAACGGCAAGCTTGACGGAATGGCGATGAGAGTGCCTGTGCCGACCGGCTCAATCGTCGACCTCGTCGCTGTTGTGGAAAAAGAGGCGAGTAAAGAGTCGGTGAACGAAGCGATGGCCAAAGCCTCTTCAGGGCCCATGAAAGGTATTCTCGAATACTGCACCGATCCGATTGTTTCCACTGATGTTATCCGGAACCCTCATTCCTCTGTTTTCGATTCTCTTGCAACGATGGTTATCGATAATAAACTCGTCAAGCTCGTATCCTGGTACGACAACGAATGGGGATATTCGAACAGGGTCGTGGATCTCATCGGGAAACTATTCTAACTCGGAGTAGACATTTATGCTCAACAAGAAAAGTGTGAGAGATGCTGACCTGGCCGGAAAGCGTGTCATTATGCGTGTGGATTTCAACGTGCCGCTTGATAAAGAGGGAAACATCACGGATGACACGAGAATAAGGGCTGCACTGCCTACGATTAATTATGTTCTAGAGCAGAATACAAGGCTTATTCTCATGAGCCATCTGGGAAGGCCGAAAGGCCAGGTCAAGGAGGAGTTGCGTCTTGCCCCGGTCGGAAAGCGCCTCTCCGAGCTTATCGGCAAGGATGTAATCTGCACCAGGGACTGTATTGGTGAAGAAACGGAAAAAATTATCTCTGGCATGCAGGGCGGTGATGTCGTTCTCCTTGAAAATGTGCGGTTTCACAAGGAGGAGGAGACGAATGACCCGAATTTTGCAAAGGCACTTGCGGCCTATGCAGATATCTATGTGAACGATGCGTTCGGCACGGCGCACCGGGCGCATGCGTCGACTGAGGGCGTTGCTCATTTACTCCCAGCAGTCGGCGGCTTTCTCATGGAAAAGGAGATCAACTTTTTAGGAAAACTCCTCTATCAGCCGGAAGAGCCGTATGTGGCGATTATCGGCGGCGCAAAGGTTTCAAGCAAAATCGGGATACTGGAAAAGCTTCTCGAAAAGGTCGATACGCTTATCATCGGCGGGGGAATGTGTTATACATTTCTCAAGGCAAAGGGCTTTGAAATCGGCAATTCACTCGTAGAGACCGAAAAGGTGAGCCTTGCCTTTGAGCTCATAAAAAAAGCTGATGAAAAGAGTGTCAATCTCATGCTTCCGTACGATCATATCGTGACGAACAGGGTTGAGGAGGGCTCGAAAACGAGGACGGTCGATACCAATGCAATACCTCCACAGATGATCGGGGTGGATATCGGACCGAAGACAATCAGGGCCTATAAAAAAGAAGTAAAGCGTGCACGAACGGTGTTCTGGAACGGACCGATGGGCGTGTTTGAAATAGATAAGTTTGCACGAGGGACAAATCAGATTGCGAAAGCCCTCGCATCGTGTAACGCGACGACTGTTATCGGCGGTGGGGATTCTGTTGCGGCGGTAAATAAAATAGGCGTCGCCCAAAAAATCGATCATGTGTCTACCGGGGGAGGAGCGTCTCTCGAGTTTCTCGAGGGAAAAGATCTCCCGGGGATTGAGGCACTGCAAGACAAGGAGCCGTAGATATTATTACGATTTAAGCCAATCCCATTAAAACCATTCTTCTAAGTCACTTCTCGCGAAGTTACTTTATGATATTTGGTTCCCGGGATGTATGTCACTTACAAGTCACTTCTCGTGAAGTTACTTTATGATATTTGGCCCCCCGGGGATACATCCCGCTAGGGACGTAGACCACTTTTAAGTAACTTCGTGAAAGTTACTGTTTGATACTCGGTCCTGTAAAGGATCGGTCCTGAAAGGACATACGCCGCTTTTAAAGGGGAAGGAAGCACAGAATGAGAAAAGCGTTGATTGCGGGAAACTGGAAAATGTATCTCGACAGAGATTCTGCCGTCGGTCTTGCAGAAGCACTTTCGCGGGAGGTTCGGGATACAGATGACCGGGATATACTCGTTTGCCCGTCATTTCCTCTCATCAGTGACGTAAAACGCGCACTTGAAAACAGCGTCGTGATGCTTGGCGCACAGAACATGTATTTCGAGGACAAGGGCGCTTTTACAGGAGAGATATCAGCCGATATGCTGATTTCAGTCGGCTGCAGTCATGTAATACTCGGGCACAGCGAGAGACGGCATATCTTTCATGAAGATAATGATACCGTCAACAAAAAGGTACTGCAGGCTCTCCGAAAGGGGCTCATACCGATCCTCTGTGTCGGGGAACTTTTGGAGGAGCGGGAAGCGGGGAAAACCGAAGACATTGTGAAAAGCCAGGTGGTAGGCGGGCTGCGGGATGTTTCAGTGGATGATATGCGTATTCTTGTAATTGCCTATGAGCCTGTGTGGGCGATCGGCACCGGGAAAACAGCGACGCCTGAAGATGCGGATGGGGTTCACGGTTTTATCAGGAGAACCGTTGCGGATTTATACAGCGCACAAACAGCCGAAGGATTGCGTATTCTTTACGGTGGTTCCGTCAAACCCGAGAATGTAGACGGGCTCATGGCAAAGGATAATATCGACGGAGCGCTTGTTGGCGGTGCATCTCTTAAATCGGATTCTTTTTTGAGGATCGTTGGTTTTCAGCAATGATGAAGTAAATCCGTCTGCAATTGAGGTGTTGTCATAATAGGTAATAATGTGTTGTATAAAGAGGGCAAGGATGCATCTGTTGATGCACGTAAGTGTATCTTATGGGTGCCATCCCCTGAAATGTTAAAATAGAAGGTGATGTGTTATGTTAATGGCTTTGACAGCTCTTTTTTTCTTTATAGCGCTTCTTTTGATGGTTATAATTCTTCTTCAGCCTGGAAGCAGTGGCGGACTTGGGTTTATTGGAGGCGGAAGTCAATCAGCTTTCGGTACACAGACTGGAAATGTGATGACGAAAATCACGACGACACTTGCCGCGCTTTTTCTGCTTGTAAGTTTTATTCTCGGATATCTCAATGCTCGCCAGGGTAGGGTGGAAACGAAGGACATAATGAAGCTCAACAAAGAAGCCCAGCAGGCTCCTGCCCAGCAGGCCCCGGAAGAGACACAGCGGGGTGATATCGGAGTTGATATTTCCGACACCAATAAATAGCATCGGTTTGACAGCTCGTTCTTCCGCCTTTTTATTACTCCGTATTAACCTCTGCTGATCGTTCATAATTCAGCCGAGTTGAGCTCGATTGCTTTATTACTGCCGACTGTGAGCGGTATGTTCTCCATTACTATTTTCAACATGTGTATCCCTGACAAACCACCGGTATTGAAACCATAGGTAAAGAATATGAAAATACTCCATACAGCAGATATTCATCTAAGGGCAATAGATGATGAACGCTGGAATGCACTCGTTAGCCTGATTGAACTGGGAAAAAGTGAACAGGTGGACGTTATTGCAGTTGCCGGAGATCTCTTTAACAGCGGGGCGGATGCAGATACAATACGTGCCGAATTAAGAGGGCTTTTTTCAAACAATTCCTTTAAGATACTGCTGCTTCCGGGTAATCATGATCAGGCGGTCTATGAAGGTGGGCGGTATTTCGGTGACGATGCGGTGGTAATGAATGATGTCAGCAAACCATTCACGTTTGAGGATGTGTGTATATGGGGTTTACCCTATATACCTGCTGGTTCTGAAGAGGTCCTGCGCACACTCCGTTCTTTTAAAGAACTTCTCGATACTAAAAATTCCCACATTCTTCTCTATCATGGTGAACTGATTGATGCCTTTTTTTCAAGGCTTGATTTCGGAGAAGAGGGTGCCGGGCGGTACATGCCCCTCAGACTTTCCTATTTTAACGGACTCGACTTTACATACGTTCTGGCTGGCCATTTTCATACTCGTTTCGATGTGCGGTCGTTGCCAAACGGAGGCTTTTTTATTTATCCGGGATCTCCTGTGTCTATTTCCAGCAGGGAAACGGGTAGACGGAAGGTAAATATATTCGAGGTCGGCAGGTCTCCCGAGGGAAGAACAATTGGTACATCCTTTTATGAAGAGGTCGTGGTTGCGCTCAATCCGTCTGACAAACAGAAGCCTGTTGAAAGAGTCTCAAGAATTCTTGATACGATGACTCCCGACCAGAAGCTTCTTCTCACGGTTAAAGGCTATTTTCACGGAGAAGAGTGTTCCACCAATGAAACACAACTCACAGAGGAGATACGGAGATTGATACGGGGAAAAATCGTAACCTTTACCCCTCTTTACAAAGATATACGAAATATTCTTGATGATGATCTTTTTTCCATGTTTCTTAAAAAGCTGAATAAGGGGAGGTTCGGCGAGAATAAAAAGGAACAGCTCTACAATACGGCAGTGCAGGCCATGATTAATGCGAGCCTGAGGCAGCAGGACCAAGGTTGATTACTTATGAGGATCAAAGAGTTTCACATTACACGGTACGGACCGCTTTCCTTTAAAAGTCCAATTACCCCCGGACCGTTCAGCGTCATTTTCGGGAAGAATGAAGAGGGTAAGAGTCTTACGATTGATGCGCTCGTTAAACTTCTCTTCGGTAGGAAGCTGACAGAATTTTCGCGTATCGACAGGGTGGCCCATTTGCCTGAAGGATACGTGCTCGTTGAAAGACAGGGCGGAGATGATCAAAAACTTCCGGAAAAAGGGTTTCTCACCGATGTAACAGGCCTCACACAACGGGAGTGCTCCAACTTATTTATCATACGGAACAGCAACCTGTCCATTTCAAAACAGGATGATTTTTTTACCGATATAACGGATAGGCTGACCGGCCTGAAAACAGCCGAGATCGCCCATATAAAGGCGGCCCTGTTCGAGATGGCTAGGTTGACGCCTGGAGAAACATTCAGAGATATAAAGGGTGAAAAACTTAAAACGAGGCTTGACAGAGCTTCCAGTCTAATGGAGCAGATAGAGTTACTGATAGAAGAAATGAAGTCATCAGGCTTTGATGAGCTCTATGAGAAGAAGGTACTGCTTGATGAGTACATAGCGGGGCTTTCTACCAACCTTGAAAACCTTGAAGACGCCCGTAGAAGAGAATTGTTTGAAAAGTGTTCGGGGGCCCTTGATACAATAGAGATAAATGAGCTGAGGCTTGCTGAACTGGCGCCCTTCACAGATAAAGATGAGCAGGAGTGGAGAAACTGTGAAAACAGTATCGTGCACCTGGAAAACGAGAAGGCCGATACAACCAGGATGATAGGTGAAAAAGAATCTGTTTTGATGGATGTGCGTGAAAAGTTCGAGGATAAGAGGCGCTCCCAGCAAATACTCGACGAGAAGCGTGAAATCATAAACAATGAAATTCGGCCACGGATACGATACATGAAGGCACGGTCTGCAGAGATTGCTGCTCAGGCTTCAAAGAGCAGGTTTATGACCGTTCTTTTTGCCGTCGTGGTTGTGCTTACCGGGTTGTCCCTCATGGGAGTCGTATTTACCAGAGAGGCCTATTTTTTTTACATTGGGGTATTTTTTCTGCTCGGTTTTATCGCTGTTTCTGCTTTCAAACTCATATTGTTACGAAAAAAAGGTAAACTGGACAGCGAGCTCAAAGAGGTGAATATGCTGCTCTCTACCAATGGTATGAACACGGGGAATCTGGAACAGGTGCTGGAAAATGTCCAGAAGTTTGAAGATAACTGTACATTTCTTTCAAATGAAGTGAACGATCTTCTCGGCGAGGTGAACGGATTAAAGGGAACCGTTCAAGCACTCAAAACGCAGAGGCTGCAGACCATTGAGAGCAGTATTATGGCTGAAAAAGACAGGATACGACAAATACAGGAATCAAGCGGTTTGACAACCCTTGACCAGTTTACGGACAAATTACAGCAGAAAAAGAAACTCTATGCTGAAATACAGGAACGACAGGCTCTTTTGAGGGAGTTGCTCGGAGAAGAAAGCAATTCAAAACGCGATGCGCGCACACGATATTGGAAAAGTCGGATTGAGGGTTTACGTCAATATAGAGAGAAGGCAGCTGGCATTACTTTCAATGAGGAGGAGCTTTTTCGGGTTAAAGACGAACTGAACCGAAAAAATGAGGCGCGTGAAAAGTATGTTGATGAGATTGTGCAATGTAGACGCAAACTGGAAGAGGTGGAGAGGGAGGTAAATTTCGTGCTGGACCAGGATGGCGAGCATTTGCCCTGTGCAACAACAGTGGATCTGGAAGCAGTGAAAAAACTACTTGCCGGGTTTAATCTGTTTGAGCGGATTGAGAAGGAGGAAAAGGAGAAGGTGCAGGGGCTTTTCGGTCCTGCAAGCAGCGTAACAGGTTATTTCAAAGATATTACCGGAGGACGATACACCCAGGTGCTTTATAACCGGGAGGCTGCATCGATCGACGTTCGGAAAGAAAATGGCGAAGTATTGAGTGCGGAAAAGCTGTCTTCCGGTGCTTACGACCAGCTCTATCTCAGCGTCAGGCTCGCACTCGGCAGCAGCCTGCTGAAGGACAACCGCGGTTTCTTTATTTTTGATGACCCCTTTATAAAGGCAGACCCCGACAGACTCGAGAGCCAGTTCAGGACCCTGATGGATATTGCAGAGCACGGGTGGCAGATCCTTTTCTTCAGCGCCAAGGGCGAGATAGAAGAGCTTGTTGAAAGGATGAACAGGAAAAAAAAGATAATAGAGTTTATTGAACTTCATAAAAACCTGTCTTAGAAGCGGCGACTTTGCGGCCGATCCCTTGCGGGATGTATCCCTTGCGGGATGTATCCCTTGCGGGATGTATCCCTTGCGGGATGTATTCACGGGGGACCGAGTATCTGTAAGTAACTTCACGTGAAGTTACTAAAGGATATAATGGATGCATAGAGGTATTTGTCGGATAGTTTCGGCGCAGTCAGATTGCCAGGGCTGCTGCAGCTGAAGCATGAAGTTTTTTCATACTGGCAGTAATATTGTCTGTGAAAACGCTCGATCCGGCTATGAGGTAATTTGCGCCTGCTCTCACGATATCGGGTGCAGTGCTGCTGTTAACTGCCCCGTCTACACCAATATCAAAGGAAGCCTGTGCTTCTTCTCGCATGGCACATGCTCTTCTTATTTTCGGCACTGTTACGGGTGAAAACGGCTGACCTCCGTATCCTGGGTATACCGCCATGATAATGAGCAGGTCGATCTCCCGCAGGATTTCCGGGTTGGCCTCGAGTTTTTCAAATCCTCGGTCGGGATTGATTCCGATGCCTGCTTTTACCCCCATTTCTTTAATCGCGTTAATTGTATACGGAAGATGAGGACAGGTGTCTTCCTGAACCACAACCATGTTGCTTTCAGCGCGGGCGAAATCGCCAATAAATACATCCGGGTTGTCTATCTCCAGATGTGTGACGATCGGGATATGCACATGTTTTTTAAGGGCGGGTACGATATTTACACCGAATGAAAAGTTATGTACATAATGACCGTCCATGATGTCAATATGAATAGCGCATCCACCGTTTTTTTCCGCTGCAAGGGCATCATGGCGCAGGTTTCCGAAGTCTGCAGATAGTATGGATGGGCTGATCTTGATTGGATAATCCATCTTCTCTTACCTGTTGTAATGAGACTTGTACACTATGTTTGAAATGAACTACTGCATACTATGCCGCAGATAATCAAAATCGTTCAGTGAGAGTCCTCTTTTTTCGAGTTCATCGAGAATAAGCTCTGTAGTCCATGCCGAAGCATCCGCAACGACGGTCGTACATTTGTCGGCATGCGCTCCTGCTTCCTCGAATGCTACTTTCTCTTCCTTGTTCCAAAGGTCGAAGCTCCGTCCGAATATCTTATTATGGATATCCATACAAATGACACTCCCGTACTTTTCCATGTACCGTTCGTATAATGCAACTGCCATGTTATATGAACAGTACTTGTCTTCTCGATCGTCGTCGAACTTTTGGCGTGTTCTGCCAAAGTACGAGCTCATGACCATGACTCCTCCAGAATAGCCTCCACAAAGACCAACGCGAAGCAGCCCTCCGCCTGTTGCAAGCCCGCTCCCTGCCTTGAAAATAAAATCATTGCGAGTACCGAGTGCATCCTGTATCGCAGCGATCGCGCACTGGGAACACCCTCTGTACTTTTTCTCATAATCGAATCCGAGTTTGAACGCCTGCTTAACAATAGATTCCCTGTCCATTTTTCGTCCCCCTCTGGTATACGGTCTTCTAAGTAACTTCTCAAGAAGTAACTTTTTGATACACAGCCTGTTAAGGGTCAGTCCCCCTGGGATACATCCCAGGGGGATACATCCTGTAAGGGATACATCCCGCCAGGGACATGCGCTATTTTTAATCAGTAACCCCGCACAATTGAGTCTTTAATATAATGAGAAAGGGGTGATTGTTGAATCATTTTTCATGCAGGCGGGATATAGGGCACACTATAGTATTCGCTTGACTTCTAAGTAACTTCGATTAAGTTACTTTTAAAACTTGACCGCGAAGTGGCTATCCCCTTGTGGGACTATCCCTGGCGGGACTATCCCCTTGTGGGACTTGCGCCACTTTCATAGTATTTCATTTACTTTGAGAGGAAGTATCTCCATTGAGCGGTGTTTCAGTGAAATTGCGCAGCTGTATTTCCATAATTTCAGCACTTGTTGTATTTTCGTGCAGTTTATTTTTTAGTCAGTATGCTTCGGCTGGAACCGGTGTTGACTCCATCGGCAGCAGAGTCACGGTACCGGGAAATCTGACGAAAATCGTCTCGCTCTCGCCAGGCGCAACGGAAACGCTTTTTGCAATCGGTATTCGTGATACTGTTGTCGGAATTTCAGATTTTTGCAATTACCCGCCTGATTTTGTCCGGTCGAAGCAGAGGATGGGCGGATTTTCCAGCCCGAACATTGAAAAGATACAGGCTGCATCGCCGGATGTTGTCATAATAGGTACCGTTGTTCCCCTCAAGATAAAGAGGCAGCTTGACAGTCTCGGTATACAGGTGTTTGTTTACAATCCCAAAACATACTCCGCTCTTCTCGATTCTGTGTATCAGTTCGGCAGGATGTTTTCCCACGAAGAGGGGGCCGGGGAGCTGATACAATCTCTGCAAAACGGCGCGGCTGATGTGGTACAACATGTGCAAAAAAAAAGTGTTCGTCCAGTAACTACTTTTATTGAAATATTTGATAATCCACTTTATGGAGCAGGCAGAACCAGCCTGCCCGGAGATCTTATTACCATGGCCGGTGGAAGAGTAGTGCCTGAAGGAGAGCTGGAGTATCCGAGACTGAACGAAGAGCAGCTTCTTGTACTGAATCCCGAGGCAATTGTGCTGGGTCACGAGGCGGACTTGAAGCAGTTTCTTTCAATACACGAGCACGTTGCGGATATCAGGGCCATTAAAAATCGTAAGATTCTCATTCCAGATCCCGATCAATTTCTGCGTCCGGGACCCAGGGTGTTGAATGCCCTCAAAGAAATCGCTCAGTTTCTTCATCCAGAGGCTTTTTAATGAAAAAA
>Ga0315550_1002943_pt1 | contig 10333 bp, 8 predicted proteins | sample SalMarSW160190MG_2_FD_203100 | JGI IMG/M metagenome (GOLD analysis project Ga0315550, IMG submission 203100) | Salt marsh sediment microbial communities from the Plum Island Ecosystem LTER, Massachusetts, United States - Salt Marsh Sediment SW1601-90 ... | reverse complement strand
GGACGTTCTATCGTCTCTAATGAATTCGTAGCCAAAGAAATATTGGAAAGATTTCCTAATACCATCGAACTGACTCTGTTATCCATGTTTTTTGCTATCATTGTAGGCTGTATTGCCGGGATTATCTCTGCTTCGAGACAGTATTCGATTTTTGATTACAGTATTATGGGATTTGCCCTTTTTGGTGTATCCATGCCCGTTTTCTGGTTAGGAATTATGTTAATGATGATTTTTGGCGTTTGGCTGAGATGGCTTCCTATCAGTGGACGCATAAGTATGATGATTTCTTTCCAACGAATTACCGGTTTTTATCTGTTGGATAGCCTCATGACCGGTAATTTCGCAGCTTTCATCAGTTCACTTCGTTATCTAATTTTACCTTCCATTGCTCTATCTACTATCCCGATGGCTACCATTGCCCGGGTAACCAGGTCGAGTATGTTAGAAGTATTAAGACAGGATTTTATAAGAACTGAAAGGGCTAAAGGATTATCAGAGAGAATGGTCATCTATAAACATGCGGTAAGAAATGCCATGATTCCAGTCATTACCGTAATCGGATTGAATTTTGGCTTGCTGCTTGCCGGGGCTATCTTGACAGAAACAGTCTTTTCCTGGCCGGGAATAGGCAGATATGTGATAAACGGAGTAACTATGAGAGATTATCCTGTAGTCCAGGGATGTGTATTATTTTTTGCCTCCATGTTTGTCATTGTGAATCTGATAACTGATATTGTTTATGTTTATATCGACCCAAGAATTCATTACGGATAGAGGAAAAAATGAAAAGAACAAGAGAGACCAAAACCCATGAATTAGTAAGAAGGCTTAAATATAATAAATCAGCGGTCTTTGGCTTAGCAATTGTTGTGATACTCATTTTATGTGCCTTATTAGCTAATTATATTGCTCCCAATAACCCTACTCCTTCTCCTCCGGAACTTTTCAAGGCTTTAAAACCGGGATTCTGGAGCGAAGAGGCAGTGGAAGGTATGCCCTTGGGGGCTGATGCCCTGGGAAGATGTATTTTAAGTCGCATTCTCTATGGAGCAAGAGTCAGTTTAACGGCTGGTTTTGTAGCAGTGGGTATTGCTATGATTTTGGGAATCACTTTTGGAACTTTGTCTGGTTATTATGGCGGTTGGGTGGATGCACTTATTATGAGAATAGTTGATATTATGTTTGCCTTTCCAGCATTGTTACTGGCTATTGTCATTGTAACTGTTTTGGGGCAAGGATTGGATAAAGCCATGATAGCAATAGGTATAGTCTATACCCCCCAGATGGCCAGGATTATTAGAAGCTCAGTACTCTACATTAAAGAGATGGAATATATCGAAGTCCAAAAAGCAATCGGGTCGAGCGATGCAAGAATTATTTTTCGCCATGTTCTACCCAATAGTATAGCACCGGTCATTGTATACGGCACCTTGATGTTAGCCTCTGCCATTTTAGACTGTGCAGCTCTTGGTTTTTTAGGGTTAGGAGCTCAACCTCCCACTCCGGAATGGGGTGCCATGCTCTCTAAAAGCTATTCCTATATTGTAAGTGGCGCATGGTGGGCAGCAACATTTCCCGGACTAGCGATATTATTTTCGGTTATAGGTCTCAACCTATTAGGAGACGGTTTAAGAGATATTTTAGACCCCCGGCTTAAAACTTAAAAAGCGGTACAGGGGACGGTTCTCTGTTCCGCTTTTTAGCTTATTTTAATTAAGAAGTGTGGAACAGAGAACCGTCCCCTGTACCACCGGATAAAGCGAGACGAAATATGAAAACATTATTGGACATAAAAAATTTAAAAACTCATTTTTTTACCCATGAGGGAACAGTAAAGGCTGTAGATGGCGTTAGTTTTAAAATTAATCAAGGGGAAACTTTAGGACTTGTAGGAGAATCCGGAAGTGGCAAGAGTGTCACTGCCTTGTCGATTATGAGATTGATTCCTCATCCTCCGGGAAGGATTGTGGGGGGAGAAATACACTTCGAGGGCAGAGACCTCTTAAAATTAGAGGATAAAGAAATTAGAAAGATAAGGGGGAAGAAAATATCAATGATCTTCCAAGAGCCCATGACTTCATTGGACCCGGTATTTACCATTGGATATGAAATTGGAGAAGTCATTCAATTGCATCAGGGGTTAAATAAAAAAGAGGCCAGAAAAAAAGCCATAGAGATATTAAAAATTGTAGGAATACCGGATGTAGAGAAGAGAATAGATAATTACCCTCATGAGTTATCCGGGGGGATGAGACAGAGAGTGATGATTGCCATGGCTCTATCATGTAATCCCACCCTGCTTATTGCTGATGAACCGACTACTGCCCTTGATGTTACCATTCAAGCTCAGATTTTAAGATTAATTAATGAATTAAAAGGCGAATTTGGAGCATCGGTGATGTTAATAACACATGATCTGGGAGTCATTGCGGAAATGTGTGATAATGTAGCGGTAATGTATGCCGGGCATATTGTAGAATATACAGATATATATACACTTTTTAACAACCCGCTTCATCCTTACACCAAAGGCTTAAGCAAATCAATACCCCGAATGAATATTGATGTAGAACATCTCGATGCCATTCCGGGCATAGTTCCTAATCTCCTTGATTTGCCTTCAGGATGTCCATTTCACCCCAGATGTGATTTCAGTTTTAAAAGATGTGTTGAAGAGATGCCAGAACTGATAGAGATAGAAAATTCTCATCTGGTAAAATGTCATTTAATCAAGGGGAGGATAAGGAGTAAATAGGTAGAATGGAAAAATCGGTAGAAGTTAAAAATCTAAAAAAATGGTTCTGGATAGGCAAATCACCTTTAGATAAAAAAAAGGCAGTTAGGGCCGTAGATGATGTAAGTTTTTATGTGGGAAAGAAAGAAGTTCTTGGCTTGGTGGGAGAATCAGGATGCGGAAAAACGACCTGTGGGAAAACTATACTGAGAATATTAGACCCAACAGAGGGTAAGATCTATTTTAATGGTCAGGAAATAACTCATTTAAGAAAAAAAGAGATGATCACGATTAGAAGAAAGATGATGATTATCTATCAGGACCCCTTTGGTTCCCTCGATCCCAGAATGACTATAGGAGCAACTATTAATGAACCAATGGAAGTACATAAGATTGGTTCTAAAAAAGAACGAGAAGAGAGGGTCATTGAGATTATGGAAAAGGTTGGTCTTCTGCCTGATCAGGTAAACAGATACCCTCACGAATTTAGCGGCGGCCAAAGGCAGAGAATAGGGATTGCCAGAGCTTTAGCAACTGGTCCGGAATTTATTGTTGCCGATGAATGCGTTTCTGCTTTGGATGTTTCCATTCAAGCTCAAATTATTAATTTATTACAGGATTTACAGAAAGAATTCGGATTGACCATTTTATTTGTAGCTCATGATTTAAGCGTAATAAAACATATTTGTGATAGAGTTGCAGTCATGTATTTAGGTAAGATAGTAGAGACTGCCCTAAAAAGAGAATTATTTAATAACCCTAAGCACCCCTATACCCAGGCATTGCTTTCCGCCATACCCATCCCCGATCCTAAATTTAGAAAAAAAGGTCAAATTTTGATGGGTGATGTCCCCAGTCCGGTAAATCCTCCTTCCGGATGCCGATTCCATACCAGATGCCCTTATGTAAAAACTATATGTAGGGAAGAAGAGCCGGCACTAAAATGTTTCGAAAATAATCATTATATAGCCTGCCATCTATTTTCTTAAATGATTAGATAAAATTCATACTTATATATCTGTCAATTATTCTTATCGATTTATCGGATATGAATAATTTGCTATAATTATTTTTTCCTCTTTAGTCCCTTCAGGATAACCAACTTAATCCTATTTCCTAACCTACTCTTTCTTAATGCGATAATCAAAACGGATTTATTTTGATTCTCGGTTTTTACCTTCTTTACGAGATACGATTCACCAGATACGATATACGAATTACTCCGATTAGTTTTTTGTGTTGTATTCTTGGTAAAATAATGGTATAATATCAAAAAATAAAAAGATAGGAAGTGAGTTACGGGTTTTAAAAATCCAAAAAAATGTTTAAAATCGGCGATAAAGTATCTCACCCTTCCTTTGGGGTTGGAGATATTGAGAAGATAGAAGAAAAGAAAATATTAGGGCAAAAAGAAAAATATTATATTTTAAAATTAATGGTAAACGAGATGACCTTAATGGTTCCAATAAATAAAGCTGAAGAAATTGGCTTAAGGTGTATTATTGACCCGGAAACTGTCCCAGACGTTTTAAATGTGTTAGGCGACAGAATAGACGATGAAATGAACGAAAATTATAAGCAGAGGATAAGGTCTCAAACAGAAATGGTTGATAGTGGAGATATCTTAAAAGTTGCTCAGGTAGTAAAAAACTATACTCATCGAGGTACTGAAGAAAAATTATCTTCCACTGAGCGAGGATTATTCGAGAGAGCTCGCAAGATCTTGGTAGGCGAAATTAGCGTTGCATGCAATATTGCAAAAAATAAAGCGAAATATATAATTAAAGATGCAGTTAACAAAGGGGATAGAAGTAGACAAATAAAAAATCATTGAAAAAAATAAGAATTTTGTACTATTTATAATAAATAGAAGTAAAAGAGAAAAAGTCTATAGGAAACTATAGACTTTTTTTATGAATGATTTTAAAGAATTATTTTGATTTGAAAATTTAATAATGATATATTATAAAATAAATATGCAGTGGTTAGTTAGCCAGCGATTATCTCTATAGAAAATTAAAAAAAGGAGAACTATTTATCATGGCCAAGGTTATTGATGGAAGAAGCATAGCTAAAGAGATGAATGAATCTTTAAAGGCAAAGGTAGAAAATTTTATCAATCAATATAAGATAACTCCTAAATTAGCCGTAGTCATTGTCGGAGGAGACCCGGCATCCTTATTTTACGTTAAGATGATAACTAAATCCTGCGAAAGAGCTTCTATCGACTTTGAAAAACATAGTTTACCTTCCGAAACCACCGAAGAAGAACTCTTGAAACTTCTAGACCATTTGAATCAGGATAAAAAAGTCAGTGGGATAATAGTCCAAGTTCCTCTTCCCCAGCAGATCAACCAGGAGCGGATTCAGGAAGCAGTCAATCCTTCCAAAGATGTAGACTGTTTTAACCCCATCAATATGGGGAGACTGGCTTTGGGTAAACCGGTATTTTTACCTTGCACGCCTTATGCAGTATATGAATTAATGAAGAGAGAAAATATTGTTGTAGAAGGAAAACATACCGTTATCGTAGGAAGGAGCAATATTGTAGGAAGACCCATGGCCCTCATACTTCTCCAGAAGAAGCAGGATGCCAATGCTACTCTTACGATCTGTCATTCTCGAACCAAGGATTTAAGTTACTTTACTCGTCAGGCCGATAATCTGATTGCTGCAGTAGGAAAACCCGAGATCATTAAGGGGGATATGGTCAAAGAGGGAGCAGTCATTATCGATGTGGGAACTAATGAGGTAGAGGGAAAATTGGTAGGGGATGTCGCTTACCAGGAAGTCTTGGATAAAGTATCTGTGATTACCCCGGTTCCCGGAGGAGTAGGGCCGATAACTAATGTTATGCTGATGCAGAATACTTTAAAAGCAGCAGGAAAATTAGTGGTTAGTGAATAGCAAATAGTTGTTAGAATAATCACATTGCGTATAGTGTATCGAGTATCGCGTGAAGAAAATCACAAGTCATACTCAGAAATAAGGTCAATATATCGCCTCCAAAATAGGACAGGCGTCCCCCCGTTTTCACGGGGACAAGCTCACCAGTCTTACTTTTTTATTCTTTTTATCTTTTCAATATTTATCATTAAAGCGGCGATATCTGAAGGAGTTATTCCGGGGATTCTTTTAGCCTGGCCCAAAGAAATTGGCTGCACTTCTAAAAACCTTTCCTTGCCTTCATGGGAGATCCCATGCATATTGAAATAATCAATATTTTTAGGTATTTTATAATTCTCTAATTTCTTAAATCTTTTTACCTGAATTTCTTGTCGTTTAATATATCCTGCGTATTTTATTTGAATTTCAACTTGTTCAGTTACCTCGCCAGGCAATTTTGGTCTGTTAGGATCAATAGAAGAAGTTTGATGGTAAGTTATTTCAGGCCTGGTAAGCAAAATAGCTAAACTACTTGCTTCAGATAGAGGAGTAGTGCCAAATTTATTTAGTAATTCATTTACTTTTTGGCTGCTATGAATGATTACTTCCTTTAACCTTTCCTTTTCATGTTCAATCAGTTTTTTCTTCTTCAGAAATTTTTTATATCTTTTTTCCGAGATTAACCCTATCTTATATCCATAAGGAGTAAGTCTTAAATCAGCATTATCCTGTCTTAATAAAAGTCTATATTCAGCTAATCCGGTTCTTAAACGGTACGGCTCAGTCACACCTTTTGTAACTAAATCATCTATCTCTACAGCAATATAAGCTTCCGAACGGTCTAGGACTAAGGGCGTCTTATGGCGTGACAGCTGGACTGCATTTATACCTGCCAGTAATCCTTGTTCAGCTGCTTCTTCATATCCCGAGGTTCCATTAACTTGTCCGGCTAAAAATAATCCTTTTATTGCCTTAGTTTCTAAAGAGTATTTTAATTGATTTGGATATATAATGTCGTATTCAATAGCATATCCATAGCGGATAATCTTACAATTTTCCAAACCTTCAATGGTGTACAAGGCTTCCTGTTGGGTATCCGCAGGAAGACTGGTAAAAAAGCCCTGTAAATATATTTCTTCAGTATTATACCCCTCCGGTTCTAAAAATATCTGATGAGATTCTTTTTCGGGGAACCTAATTATCTTATCTTCTATGGAGGGACAATATCTAATAGCTGCACTTTGGATGGTGCCATTAGAGAGAGGAACTCTTGAGATATTATCTTTGATTATCTGATGAGTTTTCTGATTAGTACGGGTCATAAACACCGAAAAATCTTTATATATTTTCCCTTTACTTTCAAAAGAAAAAGATAAAGGAATATTTGCACTTTTCTGTTCTTTCATCTTAGAGAAATCAACTGTTTTTCTATCTATCCGAGGAGGGGTGCAGGTATTTAATCTTCCGACTTTAAAACCCAACTCTTTAAGATTTTCTGCCAAATCAATCGAAGCAAGTTCACCGGCTCTTCCTGCTGAATAGGTAGTTTTTCCAATATAAATTTTGCCATTTAAAAAGGTTCCGTTAGTTAAAATTACCGTGGTGGAGGAAAATTCTAAACCACTTTTAACCATTACTCCTTCTACCTGACCATTGTTTACAATTAATTTTGTTACCATCTCCTGTTTTAAATCTAAATTTTTTTGGATTTGGAGAGCGTGTAGCATTTCCTGAGTATATAATCTTTTATCAATCTGCCCCCTTAGAGCCCACATAGCCGGACCTTTGCTGGTATTTAGCATTCTTATATGAATAGTGGCTTTGTCAGCATTTTTTGCCATTTCTCCACCTAAGGCATCGATTTCTCGGGCTACATGTCCTTTGCCCGGACCTCCTATGGAGGGATTACAGGGCATCAGGGCAACATTGTCTATATTGGAAGTAAGGAGGAGTGTTTTTGCACCCATTCTGGCAGAGGCAAAAGCGGCTTCGCAGCCCGCATGACCGGCACCTACTACAATTACCTCATATTGATATTGTTTCATTTTTTAGCTTCTCCTTTATTCCGGGTTAAATTTAAAAATTATATTGGTCTAATTTGATTGTGTATCTTGATTGATTAGTTAGTTACTTAGTTAGCTGGTTAATTGGTTAAAACATTATTAGTATTAAAATAGTTAACTAATTAACTAATTTATTTCGCATTTTGTATTTTGAGCTAACAACTATTCACTAACGACTACTTTATTTTTACTTAGCATATTCTAATATATTTTTTTGTTTCCCGCAAGCTAAAAGGGAAAATGTCGATACTATATTTATCGGTTTTTCTTGCCTGAAAAATATTATTATGTTATACTTTTAATGGAGAGATGACCGAGTGGCCGAAGGTGGTTGCCTGCTAAGCAATTGAGCGGGTTAAGGCCTGCTCCGAGGGTTCGAATCCCTCTCTCTCCGCCATTTCTTATCAAATTAGAGGGCTGCTCTATTGCATGATTTAAGCGAAAATCGCAGTATTTTTTATTACGCTATTGGTAAAACCAAAACAAATTATTCATTGTATGCCCTAACCGAAGATGTTAAAAATTGTCTCAACTTTTTATAAGGTGATGGCAATTTTTTTATTAATGAGATAAAAGTATTGAAAATATTATTTAAAGGGAGGAGAAATTATGATATTAGATAGGGGTGATTTTGAAACAGAAAATTTGATTGTTTGGGAGAAAACTATCAGAGAATTATTTCCGATAGCTATCCCAAACAATTGTCTTTGGAAGAGCATCGATAGTATAATTTCAATTCTTCGCAAATTATGTTCTGTAGATAATTTAAATCATACTCTATTTCCCGCTGGTGGAGGCCATGATTTAACCGGGGCAAAAAATTCATCAGAAAAAGGATGTATTGAATTTAGTACTCCCAATTCAGTAAGGATTGTTAAACCGAAAGAACTTGAATTTAATTATTTCCCTAATCATGCTAATTGGGCTTATTTCCGTTTAGAAATTGCTGGTTTAAAGCCGATTACATCAAACATTGATTCCTCTTCTATAAAAGAAAAGATAACCGAGCTGGAGCCAGGCCATTATGGTGAAAAAGAAATATGGGAAAAAGGGTATCTGGGATATGATGAAAAGAATAATAGAATCCTACTATCGAAAAGTGCAAGAATAGTCTCCAGATATTTTAGAGGTTCATTTGTTATATTTTCTAAAAGTTCTCCTTATAATAAAAATCATGCTACCTATGATGCCAGACACAACAGGATGAATAGTAAAAAGTTTAGGCAATATATCGAGAAATGTATATTAAATTTTAACGAATAAAGAATTAAATTAAAAATTAATTATAACTTAATCTACTCAAATAGGAGGATAAATAATCATGAGTATACACATTGGAGCAAAAGAAGGAGATATCGCCGGTACAGTTTTACTTCCCGGAGACCCCTTAAGGGCAAAATATATAGCGGAAAATTCCCTTAGCGGTGCTATCTGTTATAATGAAGTACGCGGTATGCACGGCTATACCGGAACTTATAAAGGGAAAAGAATTTCTGTCCAGGGGACAGGTATGGGTATACCTTCTATATCGATATATGTAAATGAACTTATCACAAACTACAGGGCTAAAAATTTAATCCGAATCGGAAGCTGTGGTTCTATGCAGGCAGATATAAAAATAAGAGATGTCATTTTAGCTATGAGTGCCTCAACAGATTCGAATATTAACAAGTTACGCTTTTATGGTATGGATTTTGCTTCGACTGCAAATTTTACACTTTTAAAAAAAGCTTATGATATTGCCCTAGAGAAAGCTATTTCAGTAAAAGTAGGGAGTGTTTTAACCACCGATACCTTTTATAGCGATGATCCTAATTCCTGGAAGCATTGGGCAAATTACGGGGTATTAGCGGTAGAAATGGAAACCGCTGCACTATATACTTTAGCAGCAAAGTTTAAAGTCAATGCTCTTTCGATTTTAACTGTTTCTGATAGTTTGGTGACCAGAGAAGAGACCACTTCAGAGGAACGGCAGAAGACCTTTAACCAAATGGTAGAGGTCGCCCTGGAATTAGCAGAATAGCTAAAATACAACCTAAAATATTTTATTATAATATTTAATAACAAGGGGGATAAAAAAATTAAAATAACCATTCTGGTAGATAATAACACTCTAATAGACCGCTACTTTTTGGGAGAACCGGGAGTATCCTACCTTATTCAGGATGAAGGGCGCAAAATATTATTTGATGTAGGATATTCAGATGTTTTTATTAAAAATGCCCAGAAAATGAATATTCATTTCCGGGATTTAGATTACCTGGTCCTTTCTCATGGACACCTCGACCATACCTGGGGATTAACTTCTTTAATAGAATATTATACAGAAGCCTCGATAGAAAAAATAGATTGCACTAAACCAACTATAATTACCCATCCTTCTTCTTTTTTGGCGAAGAAAGTTAAGGGCCTCAATCAGATAGGTTCTATAATTTCACAGGAAGAGTTAAGTAAACACTTTAAAATAAAATTAAGCAAAGAGCCATTATGGCTAACTGAGAGATTGGTATTTCTGGGAGAAATAGAAAGAAAGAATGATTTTGAAGCAAAAAATCCAATCGGAAAAGTGATAAAAGATGATTTTGAAGAGGATGATTATTTAATAGATGACTCTGCCTTAGTTTATCAATTATCAAAAGGTTTGGTGATT
>Ga0315550_1002935_pt1 | contig 10342 bp, 10 predicted proteins | sample SalMarSW160190MG_2_FD_203100 | JGI IMG/M metagenome (GOLD analysis project Ga0315550, IMG submission 203100) | Salt marsh sediment microbial communities from the Plum Island Ecosystem LTER, Massachusetts, United States - Salt Marsh Sediment SW1601-90 ... | reverse complement strand
AGACCTGTTAGCGGTTTTCAAGAAAAGAAAAAGGAAGCTGCAGCCTTTCACTTACTCCAAGTTCGCTATGCTGCTGGGGGTTATTGTCTTGGCATGGGTTACTCTGGACACATTCTTCTGCAAGTTTTGTCCTGTTGGAAGCCTCTTCGCAGCCATCCCTGCCCCCCTGTTTTATCCATCTCTGAATCTAGGCTTCTTTTTTTATGTTCACATAGCAACCCTGATCTTGACTGTTGCTCTGGTGCTACTTTTTTCGAGATTTTGGTGCCGCTATTTATGCCCGTTAGGTTCAATAGGGGTCCTCAACAAGCTGTCCTTCCTCACCGTGTCCCTTGACTCAACGAAATGCACGAAATGCTTAGATTGTCTAGATGTGTGCCCCATGGGAATAAACAAGCTGTCGGATATCGGTTCGTCAAGCGATTGCATCCTATGCGGGAAATGCGTTGAAGCCTGCCAAACAGACGCCTTGAAAATGAATACAAGGAAACGAAACAAGACTTATTAGCTGTATTTCGACAAAAATCTGTTTGATACCGATGCAAACCAAAATCGCTGCCTTTTTTCTGTTGTTAACGATCATGTTTGCTCTCGGCGCTGACCCTGTGGCTGGAAAAGAGAAAGCACCGAATTTCACGTTAGTTGACATTAACGGAAAAAAATTCAGTCTATCTGACCAGCTGGGGAAGGTTGTTCTCTTAGACTTCTTCAGCACTTGGTGCGGTCCTTGCATATTCGAAATCGAACATCTTAAGGGTCTCTACGATGAGTATTCGCCAGACCAGCTTGTCATCTTGTCCATAAGTGTAGATCCATACACTGATACCGTTCAAGTCCTCCAGAGTTTCGCTCAACAAAATAAGATGACATGGGCAGTGGCTCGTGATACAGCCAATGTTGCCTACAGCTATGGGGTGTCACCTATACCGCATTTAGTCATAGTTGACGCTGAAGGGTACAAAAGACACAATCACATTGGGCTAACGGCAGAGTCAACGCTGGACTCAGAAATAGGTTCCTTGGTTTCGGAAATCGGAAACAGTGACCCCAACGGTGATCCTGACACAGGGCAAACTGAACCACCTTACACCCTTATAGCCGCCATAGGGGTGGGAGTCATAGTGTTCCTAGTTGTTGGCGTAGTCGTAGCAAGAAAACGAAGGGCGTCAAAACGTGCTAAAAAGCGCCGCTCCCGCAGACGCAAGCGCTAAAAACGTATTCTGCCATATATTATTCATCTGTTCTGTGAGGTGTTTGTTGTGACTGTTTTCAAGTTGCCGAAAATGACTAAACAGGAAATGTGGAAACTGATTCGGAGACAGCGGCTGTGCCGTATCGCCTTCAAGGGAGACGATTACCCGTACATGGCTCCGTTCCAGTATATTGTATTGGATGGCACATTGTATTTTCACTTCACGGATTACGGCACGAAAATGAAGCTGATAGAAAATGACAAACGTGTCTGCGTCGAAATCGAAGAGTACCGGGAAGACCTGAGCGAATACAGCTTCATCGTCCTAAGAGGAACCCTAAAAGTCGTCACCGACCCACAGGAAAGAGCCGAGACGTTACAGAAACTTGCGGAAGAGGGAGAACAGAAGCTTTCCCCGAACTTTCTCCCCGCACACGGCTTCCGAAAAGAAGACGGCTGGAACTCCCTAACTCCAGAGAACCCTTCTCTGGTAGCCGTAAAACTTGAGAACATAACACAGGAAATAGGACTGAAATCTCCCTGACTGTTGTAGTTGTGGACAAAAAAAGAAAGGGGTTGCTTCAGTTTCCTGAAGCTTGTTTATGGTTAGAAGGGTGCAAAGATTCCGATGAACACTAGCCACGCTAGGATTGTTTTTGCCACGAAGCTGAGTATGATATAGACTCTTTCGCCGTACAGGTAGTCTCTCCAGCGTCCAACTCCCTTGTACTGCAGAACCATGTTGAGGGCGAAGATGTTGAATACAACGAAGTAGATGAACAATATCATGTAAACAAATGTGGGTGGATTCAAATCTATTGACTGGACGGCGGCGATGAAGTATGCATAGAGCACAACCCATGGTGTGAAGCCGGAAATGCTTCCGAGAATAAAGGCTGACCAGCTTGTTTTCTCGGTTTTCTGGTTTACGACTTCCATGAGGTAACCGAACATTATCATCATAGCATTCAACACAAAAATCATGACCAGCGACCAAAAATCCCAGACACCCAAGAACAACGCGATCATCACAATCATTATGGAGCTGGAGAATGCGTATTCGTACCATCGGTATGGATTCATGCCTTTTTTCAGATTCTCGTTATACTGTTTATTTTTAACGAATGCGATAGCGAAATGAGCTATTGCAGAAATTAGCGGGAATGATGCCACAATAATTCCCAAGTATCCTATTGTGAAGAAGATCTGTGGATCTGGGGTTATGTCTATTTGGAATGGCGGGCCTTCAATTATTGTGAATTTTGGATAGAAAGTGTAAATGCTACGTTCCCACTCAAGTTGAGTTCCCAACACCAGCATCAATAATCCTTGGATAAGATGCAAAACACCAGCGGCTGCATTGAAGCGCTTAAGATACGAGAAAGAAATCGGCGAGTTAGCTATAATCTCTTGTCTTTCTCTAAAATTCATAAAGCATTATATCTAATTTTGTTCTTTTATAATTTTTGGAGAAAATTTTACGCTATCTTTTAGTTAGGCTGGTTGGCGATTCTGTGTTTTCAATTTGAACCCCACTTTTTAAAAAAGATGGGAATTGAAGTCTAAGTTTTCACACCTAATTCCTCATTAGCAGATTTAAGCTGGTTTTAGTTTTGCACCACAAACAGAGCACTTTCCATCAGCTGTTATTTTTGGCTGTTCTTTGACTTCTTTTCCACAAAGTCCACACTTCAAAATGTTTCACCTCCCCCCTAAAAAAAGACTAATTTACGTGAAATGATATAGCTTTTAGGCTAGTTAAGATTTTCGCCGCCACAAATTTTGTGGTGAAAAATGTTTACTCCATCTTTACAGGCAACAAACCATCATTTGTGCCGACTCTACGAATTTAAGTGCAGTTTCACCTATTACTCTGTGAACAACAGTGCCAGAAGCAACCTGCTTAAAGGTTCCAAAAAACTTGGGAGAACAAGCCATCCGCCTAGTCAGGGAGCTTGAAATTTTTAACCGCGAACTAAAGATTCAGCAAGTTGACAATTACCTGTGCATACCCTTAGCCAATGAGCCGCCTCCCGCTATTCTTAACAAATTTGAGAAGACCTTACCACAATTCGAAACTGCAATCCACAACTTTCCTGAGCAGAAAAAACGCCATTTCACGCCCCTTGATTTTCTCGCAGACAAACTGCCTTCCCATCTTTTAGGGAGCGTTCCCCGAGCCATCGACTTTGTAGGCGACATAGCCATAGTCGAGATTCCCCCACAGCTTGCAGACCACAAAAAGGCAATCGGCGAAGCGATACTGAAGGCGCACAAGCAGACCAGCACGGTTCTATCTAAATCAAGTGCTGTCGAGGGAGTTTACCGCACAAGAGACTTCGAAGTCATAGCCGGCGCAGAGAAAACTGCCACCGTCTACAGAGAGTACGGTTACGTGTATCATGTGGACGTTGCCAAAGCCTACTTTTCCCCCCGCCTCTCCACCGAACACAACAGGGTTGCTTCACAGGCGAAAGATGGAGAAACAGTTGTTGACCTGTTCGCCGGAGTTGGACCCTTCGCCATTCCAATCGCAAAAAAGCACGAAAACGTGCGGGTCTACGCTGTTGACGTGAACCCGGATGCAGTAGCCCTGCTGAAAAGAAACGTTGCCGTGAACCGTGCAGAAAAACAGGTTGTGCCCGTTCTTGGCGACGCCCGGCAAGTGGTCAATAAACAGCTATCTGGGAAAGCGGATCGTGTGATTATGAATCTGCCTGAAACCGCATTAGAGTTTGTTGATGTAGCCTGCGAAGCCCTCAAGCCGGAGGGCGGTATTATGCACTATTATGGTTTCGTGAAGGCTTCGAACCCGCTGGAAACAGCAAAAGTTCGGTTAACCGAAGCCGTGAGCCAAAGCAACCGACAGGTAAACAACTTTCTGTTAGCGAAGACGGTGCGAGAAGTTGCCCCTTACACTTTGCAAGTGGTTGTGGACGCAGAAATTCAATAACCTTCCACAGCCAACGTGACTTTGACTTCTTGATTGGGGTCTTTCAGCTTTTCAACAAGCTTTATTGAGAAGTCGCTGGCAGCCTTGTCTGCATTTATCGCCAATGTTCGACCACACACGTAACCGCTCTTTCTCACCACCAGATCCGTGGGGTGAGTGAACTGTAACTTGGGGCTTCCTTTTGCCTTCACCGTCTCCTTAAGTTCGCCTGCTTCGATCGTTACTGTTATTCGTGCATCCTCTTTTCTTGCGGCTTCCTTGAATTCGAACGGCAAATCCGCTGCAGCTCTAGTGGATTCCACAGCCAATATGCAATCGCCCCGCTTCGTAAGAGCCGCCTCCTTTGTAACTTCAAATGTTGTTTTGTGTGTTGCCAGTACATTCTCATGTCCACGTGCATGAAACACAACAGTTACAGAGTCCATACCTGACAAAGCAGCTTGACCTTCAAATATTTCTTTAGTCTTCACAAAGGAAAAAGGAATCTGCGTGTTCATGAACAGAGATTATTCAAGAACTTCTACGGAGTCAACCTTTCCATCGCCGTCGAGGTCGAATCCCTGAATCACAACAGCAAATTTTTCTTCGCCGCCAAAGTTCCTCAAAGTCTTCTTCCAGAATTTAGTTAGAGCCAACACACATGCCTTAGTTCCAATCGCCTTGTTGCCCGCGAGAACGATAACTCTCTTATCACTGTTCCATGGATTAGCTATTCTAGCTATTAACCCCATGTTGTCAGCGGTGTAGACCTCTTTGGTTTTTTCAGAGAACAGCCCTCCCAAAAGGAAACCATGTTCCGAGGGCATCATGTTGAAGCGTATGGGCAAAAACTCGTTTAACTCTTGGGTGATCAGGTTGGTTCCCGGTCCACCAACCAAGATCAGGTTATTGCTTTCCTCCTTCTCAGCCTTCACGTCAACATCCAGCTTTATCAGAAAGTCCTCAGGCAAATCCACGAATTGCCCCAGAAACAGGGTCAGATAAGCGACGTAATGTCCGTCTCTAGCCTTGGCCTTGAAGGGACCATGAGGGTCAGGGCTTCCCACAACGATTTTTCCGTCAAAAGTGCCGTCTTTGATGAGGGGGCTTAGGAACCTTTTCATTTTCTCATCTAGGTTGGTGACTGGGAACCTGTTGATCTTCTGGTAGCCAAACGGGAGTTCTACGCCCATGGCTGGAAACGTGGCTTTGTAGTATTTTGCGACGGCTCCCTTCTTTTCTTCTTCTCTGACAACCTTTATCGCGCCAGCTTTCGCCAGTTTTCTGATGTGATAATACACCTTCTGCTCATGCACATCCAGTTTCCTAGCGACCTCCATGGGGTACATCTCTTTTTCGCTTAGGAGTTGGAGAATCTTCCAGCTGAGTTTGTTCAGGACAGATCTGAGTCTCTCAGGGTCTTCGAAAATCGTTATGTCCTTAGCCGTGAACTGTCTTTTTTCGCTGCTGAGCAAATGCTTCTTTTTCATAGCCGTAACTATTACTGAATCCCCTATAAATATTATTTTAACGGTTAATGACCGCGACTTCTGTCACCGCTAGGAAACTGTGTTAACGGTATAACATTGATTTGACACGGTTGAACTGGTGTAATCTCCTTTACGACTGACTTCTCATCCAAAATTACCGCCTTCAACCATCACATCCTTGAGTTTCAGCCCCGCATACCTGCCAAACTAGCTTTCATTTAAGTTTGGGTATTGAATGACCCAAACACAAATAGGTTTTTCATCTTTTGTCTATGCGTTAACGGCAAATCAGTTATATTTCAAATTCACATAGATGTCGCCCAAAAATCTTTGCACGACTCAGTTAATGGTTAATTTTATTAGAAGCCTAGAGTGTAAAGAAAAATGGATGATTAACCTGACAATTAATGAATCATTTGCCCCAGTCATTTTTCAGTTGTGCATAGGCGGAATCGGCGGATTTTTGATAGGTTACGCCATACGGAAATTCGTTAAAATTGCCTTGATTATCGGAGTGCTTGTCTTTTCTCTGATATTTTTGGCTTACACAAACGTGATCAACGTAGATTACGGTGGACTAGCCGAAATAGCGTCAAGTTTCGTTAGCGCCATTAATCCGGCGCTAGACGTGTTCACTCCTCTCTTGGCGCACATTCCCTTCATAGTCAGTCTTCTCATTGGCATATTTCTTGGATTCACAAGGGACTAATCTCTATTCGCTGTTTGATGCGTTTAGCCTAGAGAATGTGTTCGTTCAGTCTCCGCTAAGTCATCGGGTCTTTTCTGATGTACTTCTGCATTTCTTGCCATATGGCTTTTATGTCCGCCACTTTTCCCACTATCGGATCCATTTTTTTGCTTAAGGTTTCGATGCGCAAAATGCCTCTCTTTCGCAATACCCCCATTTCGCCATATTGCATCGATCGAATGTCCTCGATTCTCTCTGCAATGATTCTGTCCTTTTTGAACAGAACCCCGCGTCGTCTATACAGCAGTATTCGCTGATCGGTTATGTAGAAGAAAAAGTGGTCGTTAAGGCTTTCAATCTTGCCGCTCTGGAATACTATTGTTTCGCCGGGGTAAAGGAATTCTGTGAGAACCAAAGTGCTCTCCTTCTTTTTTGTTGAGTTTTGGGTTCATATTTTTTGTGGTAGGCATGTGTGGCGCCTGAAGTCGATGAGGTGAGATGTGCCGTTATGGTTGAAACTATAACGGTACCTGTACGGTACAGGTGTTGTTTCAAGAAACCCCTACAATTTCAGTTATAATTCTAAAACGTGATTCCTAAAAACGTTTATAGACGCTCATCCGCTTTAACTAAAGCCTACAAAAAAGGGTTAGTATCTACCTTCTTAATATACAAGCTAAGAAATATGAGGAATGAATTATGTGTGGAATATTCGGATGTATCTTACGAACGGGTGAGGCTGCGCCCGCAATTCACAAAGGCTTAAAGAAGCTTGAGTACCGAGGCTACGATTCTGTCGGAATCGCAACAATTCAAGAGAACCAAATGTGTATAAAAAAGGATCGCGGAAAAATCGACGACGTTCACGTCATACATAACCTTGACGATCTTCCCGGCAGACTGGGAATAGGTCACACGCGATGGGCAACACACGGCGCACCCTACAAAGTTAACGCCCACCCACATACAGACTGCAATAATCAAATTGCTGTTGTCCACAACGGAATTATCGAAAATTTTGCGGAACTCAAAACTGAACTTGAAGAGTCTGGGCATACTTTTAGGTCAAAAACTGACACCGAGGTCATCCCACACCTTATTGAACAAAAGATGAAGGAAGGTTTGTCTCTTGTTGATGCTGTTCACGAGACTGTGAAACGGTTAGACGGCTCTTACGCTTTATGTGCTATCTCTGTTAAGGAACCCGACAAGATTGTTTGTGCCCGACAGGAGAGTCCGCTTGTTTTTGGAGTAGCCGAAGACGGTCTCTACGTTGCGTCTGACATTCCCGCTTTTCTCTCGGAGACAAACAAGTCTGTTATCATTGAAGACGGGGAGCTTGTTGTTTTAAGTGATAAGGGATACGAAATCCGAAAGATAGCTGATTGGAAAGTGGTCACCAGAGAGCCTGAGATTATAGATTGGGCTCCAGAGATGGCTGAAAAGCAGGGTTACCCACATTTCATGCTGAAGGAGATTCATGAGCAGCCTTTATGCTTAAGAAACACTCTCAGATTACAGGACCAATACTTGGAGTTGATGACTACTTTCTTGGATCGGGCAGGAGAAGTTTTCTTGGTTGCATGCGGAACCTCTTACCATGCCTGCTTGGCAGCGTCCTACTTGTTCTCTAAGCTGTCTTTCTTGGCAACCCATCCCGTTATAGCCTCAGAGTTCGTTGAACAACACGGCAAATCAGTGAACATCGACAGCACCCTTCTGGTCGTCAGCCAGTCCGGAGAAACCGCCGACACGTTAGAAGCAGTTGAAAGCGCTAGGCTACGCGCCGCTACAGTTATGGGACTCACAAACGTTGTCGGCTCCACCCTGACCCGGGTTGCTCGGGTCTACATATGTCAGCAGTCAGGTCCAGAGATAGGAGTCGCAGCTACGAAAACCTTCACCTCTCAGCTCTCTGTGCTCTCTCAGCTCGCCGTAAGGCTTGCCAAGAAGAGGGGAAAGATTTCTCATGTGGAAATTGAGGACATTGAGGAGAATCTTGAGCAGATACCTGACATCGTTGAGCGCACTATCCAGGGTAAAGAAGAAAAGGTGAAACAGTTAGCGAAGAAGTACCGTGGCAAGCAAGTCTTCTTCTTTTTGGGAAGGGGAATAAGCTCGGCTGTCGCCCTTGAGGGTAAACTAAAACTGATGGAGATATCATACATTCCTTCATTAGCTTATCCTGCAGGAGAAAGCAAGCACGGTCCCATCAGTTTAATCGAGGACGGATTTCCTGTGGTTTTCATATGCCCCAAGGACTCCACGCATAAAAGCATCATCGGGAACATTATGGAGATGAAGGCTCGCGGCGCCTCCATAATCGTGATAGTTGAGAAGGGGGACGAGGAGATAAAAAAGTTGGCTGACGATTACATAGAGATAGAAACAGAGTTGCCTGAAATCTTGACTCCGATACCTTTTGTCGTTCCTTTGCAACTCTTTGCATACTACATGGCACTTGAGCAAGGATGCGACCCGGACCAGCCCCGAAACTTGGCTAAATCCGTGACAGTAAAATAGACAAACAATCCAAAAGACCAACACACTTAACACGATCACACGGTCAAAAGACTTTAACAGAATTTTGATGAAGAAACAGATTCACCCAAGTTCTTAAATAACTCTGCAGTGTTGGTTGGAGTCTAAGGAGGATGCTTTGTTCATGAAGGCTGTTGGTCTTTTTTCTGGCGGCAAAGATTCCCTCTACGCCGTATATCTCGTCGAAAAAAGGGGTGTCGAGGTTGAGCAGCTGTTAACTTTGATTCCGAATCTTCCTTGGCCCTCTCCTCATGCCGAAAACATGGAAGCTCTGAAGATATTGGCGAAATCCATGGGGAGACATTTGACAATAGTTGATTTTAAGATGAAGGGAGCATTCGTTGAGGCGCTCAAAAGCCTTGAGGTTGATGCTTTGGTGGCTGGCGACATTTTTGTTGAGGCGCATGTGAAGGGTCTTAAAGACGTCTGCAGTAAGGTTGGTTTGGAGTTGCTTGAGCCCCTATACAGGAGAGACACGTCAGAGGTTTTCGATGAAATCTTCAGTTTAGGATTCAAGGCTTTGATTACGGGTGTAAACCTGAAATATCTGGGGGAAGAGTGGCTGGGATATACCATCAGTAAAGAGACGAGCGCCAGCTTTCTGTCGAAGATTGGAAGTGTTGACCCTTTGGGCGAAAACGGGGAGTTTCATACGCTGGTTCTTGAGTGCCCCCTCTACGCAAAACCGTTCAAGGTAAAGTCTGTGGAGAGGAAGTCTGCGAAAGGCATGGCTTATCTTAATGTGTCAATTGTGTAAAGTTTTGTATAATCTGCCTTAGAACCTGTGAATTCTTTCTGGTTCGGTGTTTCGTGTTTTTGTAGGAAGTTTTATATAGGCGTTTGGATGGATTATCCATCCTGATAGATGTGAAAACAATGGTAAAAAATATAGAACATATCTTGACGCGCGAACGCGACAATCTAACCAACAAACGGGGAGAGCGAAAATGATATCAAGGAAAACAATCGTTGCTGTCATAATACTGATAATAGTTGGAGTCACGGCAGTTATTGCTTTTTCACAACTTTACAAACCTGAGGAAGCACCCCCTGGTGCGATAAGCATTATAGACGACGTTGGAAGAAACGTTACGATAACCAATTATCCTCCGGAGAGAATAGTGTCAACGGCGGCTAGTTGTACGGAAATACTTTACGCGTTGGGACTGGGAGACAAAATCGTTGGTGTGGACGAATATTCTGACTATCCTGCAGAGGTTCTAGAAAGGGTTGAGGCGGGTACCTTAACAACTGTAGGATCCTTCGCTGAAATTAACATAGAGTTGGTTGTTAGCTTAGAGCCTGATTTGATTGTAGCAACAGGCGGAGTGCAGAGGGTAGTTGTAGAAAACTTGGAGGGACAAGGTCAACCTATCATGGTTTTATACCCAGAAAGGTTTGACGGAGTACTTGCAGACATTTCTTTGGTTGGAGAAATCACGGGTCAAACAGACGAGGCGGAAGCAATTGTAATAGACATGCAGGAAAGAGCCCAGGAA
>Ga0315550_1002934_pt1 | contig 10342 bp, 9 predicted proteins | sample SalMarSW160190MG_2_FD_203100 | JGI IMG/M metagenome (GOLD analysis project Ga0315550, IMG submission 203100) | Salt marsh sediment microbial communities from the Plum Island Ecosystem LTER, Massachusetts, United States - Salt Marsh Sediment SW1601-90 ... | reverse complement strand
TGTGGAATAGAAATTTGTAACAATAGAATCGAGGCGGGATTTCTTTTGAATCTATGTTGCGCATTCCTGCGCGATCTTGAATCAATGTTGCGCGCTGGGATGCAAAAAATACTTTTGCAACAATATCTGCCCTTAGCGAACATGCCAACCGCGCTGGCGAATGCCTGCTTTCGGGAGCAAAGCGGAAATTGACCAACTGCTACTCACCGATTTCGATTTATGAGTACACACCCTAATGTCTGGGCGGGCTCTGCGATGTATCGATCACCGTTTGAAATAATCCTTGTAGCTTAGCTGCCTCTTTTGCCGCGTCATGATATTCAGAGACGTACGCTCGTCCGGCAAGACCCATCGTTGCTAAACGATCGACCGAAGTGGTCAAAGCTTCGTTCATGGCTTGGGCCAGCGCAACCTCGTCGCTTGCTGGCACGAGCCAGCCACTCTTGCCGGCTTGGACAAGCTCCGGGATCCCAGCAACGTAAGTTGAGATAACCGGTCGCCCAAGCGCCAAGGCTTCCATAATGACGATTGGCATATTTTCGGAAAAACTCGGCAAAACCAAAGCTCGGCATCCGATTATTTCTGCCTGTACCTGTTCGCCGGTCACCCAACCCGTGATCGAAATATAATCTGCCAACCCATTCTGTCGAATTGCTTCTTCAATCAAAGGCCGCATAGGCCCATCACCAACGAGAACGACCGTGAATTTTGTTCCGGCATCATGCAGCCGACGCGCCGCAGCCACTAATAATAGCTGTCCTTTGTGCTCGCCGAGACGCCCAACGCAGACAAGCCGCGGAGCTCGCGGGGGTGGTGACGGTTCGAATTTGATAAATCGTTGATCGAGGCCACAATGCACCAAAAATATTTTTTCCCATTGGCTCGAAGGTAACCAGCGCATGAGCTGACTTCTACCAAACGAACTAACAGCAACGACGAATGTAGCATTGCGAACCTTCACGTCGAGCGAAAGCAATGGAGCTTTCTCAAATTCCTCGCTGCCATGCGCCGTAAAGCTATAAGCGATGCCAGAAAGCTGACTGGCGAGCATCGCTATCGCTGCGGAATTGGTCCCGAAATGCGCATGGACGTGCTCAACGCCGTCGCGTCTACACCAATTAGCGAGGACTATCGCTTCAACAACATAAGCGAAGTGCCGTAGAATACCACGCTCGGAACGCCGGCCGATTCTCGTTGCAAGCCAAATCATTCGGATAATAGCGCTCGGATCTTTGGCTGCCGCTGCAAATACGCAACGTAGAAACTCGCCAACGCCCGCTTTTAGAATATATTGTGTGTGCTGTTGCTCCGCTTTGTCTTCGGGATCCAATATATTTTCTTCCGATGTCCAGAGCGCATAGCGGATGACTGACACCCCCAATGCCTCCAAGGCGCGCATTTCGCGGCGAATGAATGTGTGGCTGACCGCGGGATTTTGATTGGTAAAGTAACCAATGCGCATTAGGGCAATTCAACGGCAAGTCTGTGCACTGAACCTATGCATAGAGATTGGCCGGTCCCGTTCAGTGAGGTCTCTGGGCTATGATATAGTTCGAAATGTCTAACGTCCATAATTAGCACAAGAGTGACCCGGGACACTTAGCCTGCTGGCTGGTGATTAGACGTTGCTTTCAAACCTTAGTAATATCCCATCATAGATATCGAATCAGGGCATCGTTTGTTGCAGCTGGCGATTCAGAGCAAATGCTATCGCTAGCAGGATTGGCATAAAACGCTTGGGGACGATAACCTTTATCGGACTTTGTCGCAGTCTTTCTTTGTTAGATGTGGTCGCGAAGCTTGTTTTGTGTGATCGGGCAGTTCGGTGAAGGACGCAGGCTGCAGTGAAATCCGATGATCTCGGAATTGTCGTGATTGGTCGCAATGAAGGGCAGCGGCTGATTAAATGTTTGATGTCATTGATTGGACACGAGCACGTTGTCGTTTACGTTGACTCCGGCTCCACGGATAGCAGCGTTTCGGCGGCGGAGCATTTAGGCGCGTTGGTCGTAAAATTGGACCTGAAGGAGCCATTTACGGCGGCCCGGGCAAGGAACGAGGCCTTTAAGGCTCTGACGGGGGCAAAGCCGGACGTCAGATTTGTGCAATTTATTGATGGAGACTGCGAGCTAGTCCCCACTTGGCTCGACACGGCTTTGCCTTTCATCGCAAACCAAAAAGACGTAGCGGTTGTCTGTGGGCGACGCCGCGAGCGGTTTCCGGAGCGCTCTGTCTATAATTGGCTTTGTGAAATCGAGTGGAATACGCCAATTGGAGAGGCATTGGCATGCGGCGGGGATTCGTTGATGCGAGTTGATGCCTTCCAAGAGGTAGGCGGATTTCGGCCGAGCCTGATAGCGGGTGAAGAGCCTGAACTATGCGCGCGAATGCGTAAAAAAGGATGGAAGATCTGGCGGCTCGACGCGGATATGACTCGTCACGATGCCGCGATGACGCTATTTAGCCAATGGTGGCTGCGGGCGGTCCGAAGCGGATATGCAGAAGCAGAGGTCTCGCGGCTTCACTTGTGGTCTGGGCTAGCGATAAGAGAAAAAAGAGCCGTGGCAAGTGCCGTGATATGGGGCGGCCTGATACCGCTGGTCATAATTCTAGGTGCGCTTTTTTATCCCATGGCCCTGGCAGGCGCTCTGATCTACCCAATCCAGATTTGGCGTATCGCGGTTCGCAGACGCGCCATGGGGCCTGGATCTTGGACCTATGCTATATTCATGGTGGTTGCCAAGTTTGCCCAGCTTCAAGGCAATCTGAAATATTTTTGGGATTGCTGGCGTGGGCAAACAAGGGGAGCGATAGAATACAAACAATCAGGTTTTGCATGATTGATCAGATTAAACGACCTCTGACAGGAAATGCCCATTTCCCAGCTAGTTTGATTCCAGAGACAGAATGAATTACGATGAAATAATTGCCGCTTTGATTTTCGGCAACCATATTGGGTTCATCTCCTGCGATTAGCGGATATGACGAGAGATTACGGCATGGACACGATCTTACCATTACGCACTGTGAAGTTCCCGCGCTCAAACGCCTGTACGTAATGCACGTTGCCGTCCATGCGTAAAATGAAGCGCTTGGACACGTCGATGAAGTTGACCTCACCCCATGCGGTGGTCTCCGATCTTGATCATCCCGGGGCGCGAGCGAGGCGAGCAAACCCAGGATCCATACACACAGACCGGGAATATGGTTCCGGCTCGTCCACCTCGCGCTCCGCGCCTCGGCGGACGCCCCGGAATGGCCATAGCGTCAGTGAGTGCTGTCCACCATTTTTAGCGCCCTCTCGCGAAATTCCGGCGCGGTGACGGTTTTCAGATCGAGCGGTGCCTTCAGCTTGTTGGCCTTGACCAGCTGCGCCTGGAGCCAGTTCAGTTTCTCCGCCGGCAGCGGCAGCGTCGGATCGACGGCATGATGCTTGACGGCGTCATCATAGACGAAGGCCGGGCGCGGATCGTTCGGCTTGGCGTGAATGACCTTGCGCGTGAGTGCCACTGTCTCGTCGCGATGAGCAAGTGCATAGCACAGCGCGGTCATCTCAGCGGCTAGGAACTTGACCGCGTCGTCGCCGCGCGCCGTCAACGTCTTGGCGTTAGATGTGATACACATGCGAACGAAGTTCGGCGCTGCGTCGCGGCCGGCGACCAGCAGATGGATGTTTTTCGGCGCGACCGGTTCGACCTCGTTCGACACAACCGCGGCATCGACCACGCCAGCGAACAGCGCCTGATAGCGGTCGCGGTCGCCGCCGACGGCGGCGAGCTTCACATCCTTGGCAGAGATGCCGTATTTCGCCAGCGCGAAGTGTGCCAGCATGTCGGGCATGGAATTTGGCGCTGACACCGCGATCTGCTTGCCCTTGAGATCAGCGACCGTCTTAATGCTTTCCGTGGCGTAGATGCCGTGTGGCACCACGAGCCAATGGCAGCCCAAGATCCTCGCATCAGCCCCCTTGGAATCGGCGGAGAAAGGAGCGCCCGCGCCGCCTGACCTGACCTGGCCTTTTTAGACCAAGCGTTGTGAGAGCATGGCCTGGAATCGACCTTGGCTATACCAAAGAAGTGGTTATGCCCGCGAGCGGTGCATTCGGCAGCGTCAATTTCTAGCGACTGGCGTTAGTTTTGAGCGTATCTTCGCGATCTTTATCACGCGGCACGATAAGAAAGTCTTCGGGCTTCTTGCCTTGCTTCATTTCATATGTAAGCCATCGAGGTTTCAACCCGCGCCCACACCACGTGCTGCCGTCTGGTCCTCGATATTTCGGGGCGATCTTATGCCCCTTCGTCTTACGTGTATACTTCCTGCCGTTGGCCGCCTCTCCGCTGACGAGCGCGCCACCGGTCAATTGGTTCAGCTCTTTGCGCAACTCTTCTGCGCGCCTTTTGAGCACTGCCGCGATTTCGTCGCGCAGCTTGCAAAGCGCCTCATTGGATAAAGTGGCGAGGGGAGGGGTTTTCGACGGCATTCGTTCGTCCCACAATGACGATTGCTTAAAAGTGTAGTAAAAGCTTAACACAATTTTAACCAACGGCTAACAGGCCGATGCGGCAACTTTTCATTATGGTTAATTGGACAGTATGGTTAACGAGCTATTACCCGGTGTAGACGGCGCAGGCGATTACGGGATCCGATTGAAGTTGCCTATGTAACGGCGCACGGAAATTGCAATGAGATTTGGCCGACGGCGCATCCAATAGCCGGCAAAAACGCAACCCAAATTCGTCGCGTGGCAAGGTCAATGCCGATCCTAACCCTCTTCGATAAGGTTGATGCGAGCTGTTGTTTGCGTATGCCACGCTTGCTGTGCCTAAGTCGCGCCAACATATGCAGTGGCGAACTCCGATAAGACGATGAACACCGCCTCCCCGGACAAGATAGCCGAATCGACTCGAGACAAAAGGGCGAGGCTCGAAAGTCTCGGCTATTCCACGTCACATCTCTCGTCTTTGGAAATCGACGAGTTGCTCAAACGGATCGAACAGGAGCAATCCGCCAACGATTGGCGGTCCAGGCTTTAGCCCCAGAGTTAATAGGTTTTGTTGCGAAACAAACCTAAACAGAGCCGACAACTCACGGTCAATCCAATTCACTCCTGGCCGCCCGGTGCCACTAATCAAAGCGTCCGCAAGCATTGTTCAGCATCGCGGTAATCTCGATAGGCGTCATGCGTGCGTCGTGATCGTTTGCAAGCCTAGGCACGCCGATCGATAAAATCTGGTCCTTTGCGGCATACTCGGCGAACTCGAAGCTGCAGTGCGAGCGGTTTCCCAGATGATTTCTGAGGTGGTGTCGGCGCTATCAGGCCGAGGCACAAGCATGCATTCCCGCCTCGTCCTTAACGTTACTTGCTGAGGTTACTTATCAAATCAAATTGCTGCCGACCTGGCGAACTGCAATGAATATTGGGCCTTCCGGAGGCTGCGCGACAAAGACTCCGCTATTTCATAACGTAAAAATTTGGGGGCCACTAGATTCTCTAACGAGGTTTAGTGGCCCCACAATTTAGCGCGATTTGGTACGAGCTTCATCTTGCATTTGGTATTGCAGTCTCGACCGGGCGCGCCGGAATCCATTGAATTAGTTGATATTGGATTTCCGCGTAGGAGCGTTCTGCAGACTCAAATCGGACGTCACACCAAGATCGAGATGGCCACGAGCATACCTCAGCTTCTAATTTAAGTTCCCCGAGCTTTTTTTTCGGTATGCGCGAGCCATAAGTAAAACGCTGTTAGTAGTATCATAGCCAAAAGCAAGGGCACGATCGCCGGTACTCGAAGCAACGCATCTAGCGTGGTTGCCAGCTGGCTCTTTTCGATTTCACCTGTGCTCGCAGTCGCATAGATTGGAGCATGGTCGATATTGAGCTTGTTGAAAATGGACGACAGCGGCAGGGCAGGCCAGCTTCCGTCTTTAAGAAAAATAGTTGTCTGCCAGCCGACAATCAGAACCGCGTAGAAAGTTGTCCATACGTCAGCGACCAAAGCCGCGATTCTTGCGAATCGAATGAGACGAAGAAATGCGAGCAATGGAGCGGTTCTGGCTGAAGTGGCATATATAGCCGACAATATTTAAGAATTTCATGAACAAAGCGTTAACCAAATGGTTTTGAGAGCGCCCTCAACAAAGACGGTTTAAAACGCTCGCATAACGAGGCTAATAAAGACGTATCCCAAAAGAGCTGTCCAAGCCACCGCGAGGCCAAGTCCCAAAGCTACTGTTAATACGGGCCAAATTCGATGCGTGCGTGTGCCGGCGGCTGGCGCCTGTGCGGTTTGCGCGATCGATGTTTGGTGCTGCATGGGAGTTTTCTGGCCTACTGGCTTGGTGCTCACACAAATCACCCCGCTAATTTTGCGCGATGACTACAGCCTCCTGCGAAAATTGTAGTTTTTGATGGCCAAGCTTCGTTCGCAGCGAAGCCACGCCGATAAGGTTTGCCAGAACTACCTCACAGCGTGCTGGTTTCTGCTCCGGTTTTGTCCTTGCTGAAGGGCAAGCCGCCCCTTTCGTGCTCGCCGAGCATCATCAATTCGTGCTGAGCGCGGGCGAGACGTCGCCATTCAACGATAAGCCCGGCAACAGCTATCCGGCTCGTGCGGTTCAAAAAAATCGGTGACCATGGCGGCCTCCAATTCTTGAATTTCGGATGGCTTTACGAATGCGCTGACATCCTGACTGTGATGATGATCACAGAATGCGCGTATTATCTATTGCATTTACGTCGTGCCTGGCGAGCAAGCTGTTTTTCAGTACAAACGAACTGCCCGTCAGTCATTCGGCAACTTCGGCCTAGTGCAGAGACAGCAGATAGAGCGTGTCCGAAAGTCGCAACGTCCGCGTGACAGTGCAGGGACTAGCTTTGGTTTATTATTTATCCATAGCCTATTATTATCGGCATAAGCCGTAGCGCCAGCCGACGCAGTGGCATCTTTGGGGCTTTGTCCGCTATTCTTTCACAAGCTGACATTTGTCGGTACTTTGGTGCGCTATTCTTAGTGCCTAAACCCCGGCGGGTACCCCAGGGGGTAACCCGGGTCACGTACTGATCAGCGCACCACCGAGGGGTCGAGTTATGTTCAGGATCAAATCCTAGGACTAGGACTAAAATGCTATCAATTTGTGCAATATTCTGAATCCGCTGCTTGACAGCTATTATGGCTAATGATTTGATAAAATTAATGCGTAATGGATTAAATCGGTGGAGGCCGTCATGAAAACGCGTGTTTTTTCAGCTGCCGTGACGGCAGCGGCTATCGTTGCGGGCTCATTTGGCTTCTCGCAACATGCAATGGCGGTCACGTTTAGCGAGGACACTTCGACGCTTCCGCTGCCGGGGCAAATTGTCGATCCGACCAGTGATATAAGTTCCCAATCTGGTACGGTTTTGACGGGCCTTACGGGCCTGTCAGTCCCGGGGTCATATCGGTCCCCATTTGAAAACTTTGCTTCCCCCCACGCGATCCCCGGGGCCTATTTACTTGCTCCATTCACTGCCATAGGGGCGACTGGAGTGCCCTCGTCGTTTGCAACATACGATCTTGGCTCACCGCAGACCTCGCTTGTTGCTCTGTGGGGCTCACCGGACGCCTACAACACTTTAGAGTTTTGGTCGTTGCCAGGCGGTACCGGCAGTCTTCTGTCAAGCTTTACTGGCAGTGATCTCTCAATCCAGAGCTTTGGTCATGATCTAGTGACGTTCCTGGCCGAAGGAGCAGAAACCTTTCAATCTGTAGTCTTACGCTCGTCCGGCGCTGCATTCGAGTTCGCTGCTGTGCAACAAAATGCGGTACCTCTGCCGGCCGCTTTGCCGCTATTCGGTACGGGCCTTGGGTTGCTTGCATACGTGGGTCGACGCCGCAAGAAGAGGCGGACGACTGGCGACTTGGTGCCTGCGGTTTAAGCCAGGCACGCTCAGTTTGATAGAAAAGGTCGCCCAGAGGGCGACCTTTTCATTTGCGTTCGTGTGTGCTCCAGGCGGGCAGCCACCTTTCTTCTGTTGGCGAATAATAGCGAGAGCTAGCCGGCCATAATTGGCTCTGCGAATTTCCAACAGAAAGACGTAGGCTACAAACCGCACTTTGGCAAAACGAACCCAAATTCGGTCCCATTAATATTAATCAAGTATACAAGTGCGAAATTGATCGCCGGCTTGGCATTATGAATGAAATTACGATCTTAAAGGCGAGCGGAAAAACTAAGAATATGCACCTACAGCAACGAATTTTGGTGACAGGCGGCTCCGGCTTTCTCGGCTCACATCTTTGCGAACGGTTGTTGTCGCAAGGCGCCGAAGTCATCTGCCTCGATAACTTTTTTACCGGGTCGCGGCGCAACATCGAGCATTTGCTCGACAACAAGCGGTTCGAGCTCATTCGTCATGATGTGACATTTCCAATCTATCTGGAAATCGATCAGATCTACAATCTGGCCTGTCCGGCATCCCCAATCCACTACCAGCACGATCCGGTGCAGACGACGAAGACCAGCGTGCATGGCGCCATCAATATGCTTGGGCTCGCCAAGCGGGTTAAAGCAAAAATCCTGCAAGCTTCGACGTCGGAAGTCTACGGTGACCCCACAGTGCATCCCCAAACGGAGGACTACTGGGGACACGTCAACCCGATTGGGTCTCGTTCTTGCTACGATGAGGGAAAGCGTTGCGCGGAAACGCTCTTTTTTGATTATTGGCGCCAGCACAAATTACGCATCAAAGTGGCGCGCATTTTCAATACGTATGGCCCGCGCATGCACCCAAATGATGGGCGAGTGGTTTCTAACTTCATTATCCAGGCCCTGCTCGGGCGAGACGTCACAATATACGGGGATGGCTCACAGACTCGCTCATTCTGCTATGTCGACGATCTCATCGACGGGCTGGTGCGCCTCATGGGTTCGCCCGACTCGATCATCGGCCCTATCAACATTGGAAATCCCGTTGAATTTTCGATGCTAGAGCTCGCAAAAGTTATTCTAGATATGTCACATTCACGCTCACGAATTGTCCATCGACCGTTGCCGCAAGACGATCCTCGACAGCGGCAACCGGACATTACGAAAGCGCAAGATCTGCTCGGTTGGGAACCAAGCACCGCGCTGAGAGAAGGCTTAAGAAAAACGATTGCCTATTTCGAAGGCCTGCTGCGTGATCCGCACACAAAGGATTTACTCAGCGAGAGCCCGCAAGAAATGATCCAGCCTAGCGACGCTTAGGGGCCAAGGTGCCTTTTGGAGCAAGGCGCTAATGCCCCGATGGCTGGCAGGCCAACAAGCTGCAGCAACTGCCTAGACTATGGCCGCGTTCGGGCACTCGCGCGCGAACGCTCGACGCGCTCGAGAAGACTACGCGCGAAAATACCGGCAAGGTAGCCGCCCTCGATGCCGATGACGTTTGCAAGTGCCCATAGCCCTGCAATGCTGCCTTGCGCCAAAGCCAAGATTGCTGACTCCACGGCGATGAGGCCCAACAATACCCATAAAACTCGGACTTTGAAGACCGATCCGGTCACCGCACCAGCGAGCGCGTTTAATATGGTGGCGTAGAGCAAGTTTTAAGCTCCTTTAACCACGAATTTTGCTGAACTGGACGGGGGAGCCTAAGCTTCACAGAGCCCCTTCATCCAATACGCGATTCGCAAGATTCTGTACCTCACTTTCCTTACTGATTTGCAATCAGCGCCACGCACTGCTGCATCCGAAACTTGGGCTTCGTTATGTTTTTCACGCGCGTGATTGCGCATGCCATAATAAATGCTGGCCTCGCATCAAAGTTCCGGGCATAAAATTTAATCAATAATATTAAGGGTTTATCGAGGTATCGATTGATGTTTGTGCCGGTTATGGGCAATTAATAATCGGGCAACCTTGAAATTATGTGTTCTTGCTGGTGTCTCAATTGATGACTTGGGGAAACAAGCTACCTTTGGCGGCGGTCGTATTCGGGGCCGTGCTGACGGTCGCCTGGATAGCCCTATTAGCTTGGCTTGGATTACGCCTATTAAATTTGGTGTAAGTTGCACTCAGCTTCGCGGGGGCATTGACAAGCTCTCCTGCGACACCGGCCCCTGGTCATAGCGGCTCACTACCCCCTTTGAGACTTGCCCGGGGGCAATGGGGACACTAGCATCGAATAGACCAATCCGGGTGGCGCCGCGGACACAGCGGCGGCAGTAGTGGCCGGCATCATTCCAGTGAGTTTTTCCCCTGATCCAAAGGGTGCCGCGGGCGGCGTCCATCCGGGCTCCAAAATAGCATGCGGACATTTTTCATTTGGCTTGCCTGCTTATTGGTGACGTCACTAGTAATCACCGTAGCATATTTGTTGCTCGAC
>Ga0315550_1002932_pt1 | contig 10353 bp, 9 predicted proteins | sample SalMarSW160190MG_2_FD_203100 | JGI IMG/M metagenome (GOLD analysis project Ga0315550, IMG submission 203100) | Salt marsh sediment microbial communities from the Plum Island Ecosystem LTER, Massachusetts, United States - Salt Marsh Sediment SW1601-90 ... | reverse complement strand
AACGAGTCCACCGAATAAGATCGCTCTCCCTCACCCTGCTCTCCCACATCATTCAGGGCCTTGGCTACGGCTCTGCCGCTGTTGCGTACCCAATCCTTCCCCACTGAACCTTTTACCTCCCGCCGGTGTCTTGTACAATAGAGGGCACGGTTGAAAAAGATATGTGCAAACCATCTGACCAGGACCTCATAGAACGCGTCTTGGAGCGCGACGGCCGCGCGCTGGAGGCGCTGTTCGAGCGGTATGGCGAGATGATCCGCCGTCACCTGGCGCGCATGGCGGGCGATAACACCGCGGCGCAGGATCTGCTCCAGGAGACGTTTCTGCGGGTGTGGACGCGCGCGGCCCAGTGGGACGGCCGCGGCTCTTTCAAAGCCTGGCTGTACCGCATCGCCACCAACCTGGCCCTCAACCACCTGCGCTCGGTGCGCCGGCGCAGGGAGCAGCCGCTGGAGATCGCGGGCAAGTGGGACGACGACACCGAGAAACACGTCGCCCCCGCCTGGGCGATCGACGCCGACACGCCGGAACCAGAGGACGTCCTGGAGATGGCCGAACGGCACGCACGATACCGGCGGCTCGTCGACCGGCTGCCCGAAGAAAAGCGCGAGGTGCTCCGTCTGGTGCACGAGATGGAGATGAGCCACCAGGATACGGCTGACGAGCTGGGCATCCCCGAGGGTACGGTCAAATCGCGACTGTACTACGCCAAGCAGCGTCTCGCCCAAGAGTGGCGAGAGCTCGATGAAGAATAGGGAGGGATTGAAATGACTATCGATTTTTCCAGCCCCTGGCACAAGGCCTCGTTCGACCGGTTCTTGCAGGAAAGCCTGCCCCAGTTGCTGGCCGAGCGGCTGCCGCTGACCGGCTATCACGCCGAGCCGACGGGGCGCTACACGTGCCACATTGCGGTCACTTTGGATTCCGCCTCCGGCGACGTGGTGTGCGACTTTGCCGATCTGCCTTACCCCGACGAAGACGGCATCTTTGAGATCGACGGACAGCGCAAGGTCGTCGTGCCCCTGGCCCCGACGGAGGAACTGGACACCGCCGAGATCGCCTGCGTGGGCGAACAACTGTACGACCACGTCACCAAGCACCTGGGACAGGCCCCACAGAACGACCTGCCGTGGGAGGCAGAGCTGGCCCGCGCCTGGCTGCCGCTCGACGAATGGATCGACGAGTTTATGCACGACGCCCAAAGCGCGCAATGGCTTGAGGACATGAACTGGCTCACCCGCCACATTCACCTGCGCTCCATCTTTGTCCTGGAACGGAAGGCCGCGATCGCGCCGGGACAACTGGGCCGCGTGTGCCCGTTCGAAACGCCAGAGGGATCAAACACCGGGCGCATCTTGCGGGTCGCCGTCGGTGCAGAGATCCGCGACGGTAGACTCATCATCGCCGCTGACACGCCCCAAGCAGGCCTGGGTCTGGCCTCCTCGATGATCCCCTTTCTGGAGCACGACGACCCGATACACCTGCTGATGGGGGCCAACATGCTGCGCCAGCAGATCGTGCAGTCGACGCCGGAGCCCGCGCTGGTGCAGACGGGCAACGAGCCAGACGCGCCGAACTTTTGGGCCGGACGCAACCTGCTGACCGCCTTCGTCTCCTGGGGCGCGGATACATTCGCCGAGGGGATCGTAGTTAGCCAGTCGGCCGCCCAACGCTTCGATACGCCCTACGCCCTCGAACCGGGCGACAAGATGGCCAACCGCCACGGCACCAAGGGCGTCGTCAGCTCCGTCCTGCCGGATGACGAGATGCCTCACCTGCCCGACGGCACGCCGGTGGAGCTGGTGTTCAACGTTAACAGCACGCGCCTGCGCATGACGCACGGGCAAGTGCTGGAGGCCGTGATGGGCCGCGTCGCGCGCGCCGAGGGAGAGCCGGCCATCGTTCCTCCATTCGACGCCCCCGACCGAGGCGAAATTCGTCAACGCCTGGCAAAAGCAAGCCTGCCCGAATCAGGGATAGAGACGCTGACCATGGGAAAAGACGGTCCCGCGTTCCAGCAGCCCAGCACCGTCGGCTACGTCTACTGGGGACGGCTGTTCCATCTCGCCCGGGGCAAGGTCAAGACGTCTCCCGCCAGCAACCAGAGGCAGGGGGATATGGAGACCAGCGCCCTGCTCGCCATCGGCGCATACGAGAACGTGCACGAGGGCCTCAACACCCGCGCCGCCCGCAAGAACAACGCCGACGACCTCGCCGCCCACCTGGCGACAGGTCCGGTGGAACAGGCTGGCCCCCCCACGCCCATGTTCGCCGACCTGGCCCACCGGCTGCGGATCGCGGGGATCGAGGCATCACTGGAGGATGAGATGCTGGCGTTCCATTTTGCGCCGCCAGAAGGGGACGTGATCGAGCTGGCTCGCCCCGTGTCGCATCCCTGGCTGCGCGAGCGAGAGCTGACCGAGATCGGCATGTGTACGGAGGCTGACGACTATGACGTGTTCTCCACGCCTTGGTATCTGGCGGGAAAATTGCCACTGCTCGAGACGTACACCCAGATGGTCGAAGCCAACGACCGGCTGGCACGCATGCTGCAAAGCCAGGCGCCGGAAAAGCTGGTGCAGGACGCCACCGCCCAGCTCCAATCCCGCACGGACGCCTTCTTCGATGCGCTGCTCGCACCCACTCACCTGCTCCTGGGCGAACGGCAGCTCTTTAGCGCCCGCACCGTGATCACGCCCGGCGCGGGCCTGCGGCTCGACCAGGTGGCCCTGGCCGACGAGATCGCCTGGGCGCTGTTCGGTCCGCTGGCCATCCGCGAACTGGGAGGGGACAAAGATGCGGTCCAGGCGCGCACCGAGCAGGCCGCCCAGGCACTCGACGCGGTGATGGCCCGTTCGTGGGTGGTCGTCAACCGCGCGCCGACCCTTTCGCCGACCGCCCTCATCGCCTTCCACCCCCTGCGCAACCCCGATAGCGTGATCCGCCTCCACCCGCTGGTGTGCGAGTGGCTGAACGCCGACTTTGACGGAGACCAGGTCGCCGTCTTTCTGCCGATCACCGCGGGAGGGCAGCGCGAGGCGGGCGAGAAGCTATCTGTCGCTGGGCACGTGGCCCGCGATCCGGCGCTGTTGGATGGCCTGCTGCCTCCCGCCGAGGCGCTGTGCGGATTGGCGGGGCTGAGTCTAACCGATGAAGGCCGCCGGGAGATCGCCCGGTTGATCGGGGCAGAGGTATCTATCCCGGAAGGACTGCTCACACGCACCACCCTCGCCAGCGCGATGCACGAGATGCTGGACCGTGACGGGGTCGAGGCCACCTTGGCCGCGCTGGAGCGGCTGACAAAGCGCGGGTTCGAGGTCGCCAAGGCATCGGGGGCCTCGCTGAATCCCTTCATCGGCGAGAGCTTGCAGCGTCCACCTGAGCCGGAGGGAGACGATTGGGACGCGTGGGCCGCTTACCAGGAGGCGTTGGTCGAGTCGATGCTTGCCCGCACGGACTATGAAAATCCCGACCTGGGGCCGCAATTGCTCGCCATCAAGATCGGCGTGGAAGGGATGGATCACCTACGCGCGCTGGTCGGCCCCAAGCAGTGCTCCGACTTTGACGATCAACTGGTCATCGTACGCCGCGGCTACGCCGAAGGGCTGACGCCGGAGGAGATGTTCGCCTGGGCGGCCGGTACGCGAAAGTGGCTGCTCCAACTGGTCAACGAGATGGAGACGATGGCCCAGACCGCGCGCGAGCACAATGCCCCCGGCGCGTTCAGCGTGCTGGCCCGCGCCCGCCGGGCCAAGCACCCCGGCATCGTCTTTGCCCGCGCGGCCGCCACCGGTGAAGTCGATCCACTGAGGGACGTGGAAAGTCGGGTGCTCGTCGGGCTGCCGGTGTAAAAGCGCCCGCCAAAAGTGCGACGCACCTCGCGAGGTGCGTCGCACTTCCGCTAGCACGGCGGGTATGTCACTCGCGCTTGTCTTTTCCTTATCGTCGGAGTAGAATACAGCCGCAATTGAGGAGAGGAACATGATCGAAAATCTCGAGAAAATCCTGGCCGAAACGCGCCGAAGCCTGGAGCCACTCTACGGTGAGCGGCTGGCTCGGTTGGTGCTCTTTGGCTCCCACGCCCGCGACGACGCCGTTCCGGGATCAGATATTGATCTTTTGGTCGTGCTCCACGGGCCGGTAGACCCGGGCAAAGAGATTGCCAGAACAAGCCAAGTAACAGCATCTCTATCACTAAAGTACGACACCGTCATTTCCTGTATGTTCGTCTCTGCCGATCGTTACTCAAGCGAACAGAGTCCACTGCTGTTGAATGTGCGTAGGGAAGGAGTGATGGTGTGACACCCGAGCAAGCCGCTCTGCTCCAGAAAGCCCGGGATAGCCTAAAAGCTGCGCGCCTGCTTTCAGAGCAGCGGTTCTACGATTTTGCCGCTTCGCGGGCATACTACGCAATGTTTTACGTGGCAGAAGCGCTCCTATTGGGTAAGGGACTGTCGTTCTCCAAGCATTCGGCGGTGATCGCCGCCTTCGGCCAGCAATTTGCCAAGACCGGCGAGGTGCCGCCGGAATACCACCGTCATCTGATCCAAGGCCAAGCCATCCGGAACATCGGCGACTATGATATCGGACCGGCCATATCCGAAGCCGATGCTGCCGAACAGATCGCCCATGCAGAGGCGTTCATTGATTTAGCCGAACAACTGCTTGGACCTGCTCATCATTCCGACACAGACTCTCAGGGATAGCAGTGCTCGCCTACATCATTCAGGGCCTCGGTTACGGCTTTGCCGCTGCCGTGCAGCCCGGCCCCTTCCAGACATACGTCCTCTCGCAGGCGCTGAACCGCGGCTGGCGGCGTGCGCTGCCCATGGCCCTGGCCCCGCTCCTCAGCGATGCGCCCATCATCACCCTGATGCTGCTCGTACTGAGTCAAGTGCCGGATTGGCTGCAGCGTTTCCTCTACATCGCCAGCGGGCTGTTCATCCTCTACCTGGCGTGGGGTGCGTTCAAGGCCTGGCGCGCGTTCGACGCCGCGCTGGAGACCACCCCCTCCCAGCAGGGCCTGCTCAAGGCCACACTGATGAACATGCTCAGTCCGGGCCCGTACATCTTTTGGAGCCTGGTCACCGGGCCGATCCTGCTGGAGGGCTGGCGCGAGGCTCCAGCGCTCGGCATCGGCTTCCTGGCCGGATTCTACGTTGCCATGATCGCCAGCCTGGCCACCCTGATCCTGCTCTTTGGCCTGGCCCATCACCTCGGTCCCAAGGTGAATCGCATTCTGCTGGGTATATCGGCTATAGCCCTGACCGGCTTTGGCCTCTACCAGCTCTGGAGAGGCATTTTGGGCGCATAATCACTTGCATACTTGCCACTCGCACACTTGTCTTTTCCCCCCATCTCTGGTAGACTCTTCGCTGTTTGCGGAGAGTAATAAGCGTGATGAAAAAACTACGTTGGCTGCGCTTGATCGGAACGTGCGTGCTGTGCTGCGTCACGGCCTCCTGCGCATGCCCCGCACCCGGTCAACAAACGCCAGGCGCGGGAACCGAGTCGGTGCAATTCCCTGTCCCCACCACGCTCGCCACAGCCACGCCACTGCCCACTTCCACTTCTCTGCCCTCTCCAGCTTATTCCGGTACCTACTCGGGCACACCCACGCCTAACCCCACCCCCGCCGACCTGCCCAATGGCGAGGGAATCGAGACGTACGTCGTGCAGTCCAGCGAGACGCTGTCACAGATCGCGCTGGTGTTCGGCTGCACCGTCGACGAGATCGTCGCCGCCAACGGCTTGGCCAGCGCCAACGCCATCCGCGCCGGGCAGACGCTCTACATCCCCATCACCGCCACAGAGACCGGCCCGTACCTCAAGTTGATCCCCGATAGCGAGCTGGTCTATGGCCCGGCCACCATCCACTTTGACCTGGAAGGCTTTGTGGCCGAACAGGGCGGCTACCTGGCGAGCTACTCCGAGTGGACGGAGGGGCGCGAGCGCAGCGGCGCAGAGATCGTACAATTGGTATCGCAGCGGTTCAGCGTGGGGCCGCGCGTGCTGCTGGCGCTGCTGGAACTGCGCGCCGGATGGGTGACCCAAGTCTACCCCACCGGCGACAGCCTCGACGCGCCCATCGGCAACGTGGGCCAGGCGGGCCTGTTCAACCAACTGAGCTGGGCAGCGATCAAGCTCAACGAGGGCTACTATGGCTGGAAGCGCGGCGACCGCACGACCGTGCACCTGCGCAGCGGCCATCGCTTTGCCATCGCCCCCGAACTCAACCCTGGGTCCGCCGGCGTGCAGAACTGCCTTGCCGAGCTCGCGCTCAGCAAGGAGGAGTGGCTACACGCGGTCGGCCCCGACGGCTTCAAGGCCACCTGCGAAGGGCTGTTTGGCAATCCCTTTGCCTACACCGTCGATCCGCTGGTTCCGCCCGATTTGGCGCAACCGGAGTTAAAGCTGCCGTGGGAGGCGGGCAAGATGTGGTACTATACCGGCGGGCCACACGGCGGCTGGGGCAACGGCAGCGGCCGCGCCGCGCTCGACTTTGTGCCCAGCGACAAGATTCCGTACTGCGCCGTGTCGAGCGATTGGGCCACGGCCGCCGCGCCAGGGCTGGTGCTGCGCAGCGATTACGGCGAAGTGATCATCGACCTGGACGGCGACGGTTTTGAGCAGAGTGGCTGGGTGCTGCTCTACATGCACGTCCACAACCAGGGGCGCGTCGCGGAGGGCACCTACGTGAGCCGCGGACAGATCATCGGGCATCCATCGTGTGAGGGCGGGTTCTCCGACGCCGCGCACCTCCACTTTGCCCGGCGCTACAACGGCGAGTGGATCCCCGCCGGCAGCGGCCCAGTACCGATGGTGCTTTCGGGCTGGACTGCCCACGAGGATCTGATGCCCTACAACGGCACGATGACCAAGGACGACCAGGTGCGCACCGCCGCCGAGCGCTGGACGCCCGAGATCAACGGTCTGATTTCTGACAACGCCCCCTGACCTTCACTCCCCACGCAAGGCCCGACCATGACGCACACAACCCTTGAACCATCCGACGCTGACTTGCGCAAAGGCACGACGATTGCCGCGCTCTCGGCCATCTCGTACTCCACCGCGATCATCTTTGTGCGCTATGCTTACCAGGCCGGTATCCTGCCGGGCACGGCCATATTCCTGCGCTTTGCCATCGCGTCGATCGTTTTGATCGGCTTCCTGTTGCTGACTCGGCGCTGGGTCAAGCTGCCCCGCACACAGGTCTTGGCCCTGTTCCTGCTGGGATTTCTGGCCTATACCACCCTGGGGACGACATGGTTCGTCGCGTTGAGCACGACGCCGGCGTGGCTCGTCTCGCTGATCGTGTCCATATATCCCTTGTTGGTCAGCTTGGGAAGCTGGCTGTTCCTCGGCGACGTGCCAGACGTACCGCGGATTTTGGCCCTCGCGCTCGTCCTGGCAGGGAGCGTGGCGCTCTTCTGGCGCCCGTTCGAAGGCGTCGCCATGACCGGCGTCTGGCTGATGCTGCTCAACGTGGTAGTCAACGCGCTCTACGTGCTCGTCGGCCAGCGTTGGACGCGGGGCGCGCCTCCCGGCATAAGCACGGCCTGGATGGTCGTGGGGGCGATGGTGGGCACGTTCTTTTACGCGCTGCTCTCGGGTCAACTCTCGTTCCAGTTCGAGCCCGCGGGATGGATCTGGGCCGGCCTGTTCGCCGTCGTCTCCACCGTCCTGGCGATCATGTTCCTGTGGTGGGGTATCGGTCTGCTGGGGCCTGCGCGGGCGACTATCATCGGCGCATTGGAGCCGTTTCTGTCGATACTGCTGTCCGTCCTCGTTCTGGGGGAGGCGATGTCGCCCCTGCAGGCCGCAGGCGGCATCCTTATCCTGACCAGCGTGGTGCTGGTGCGCCTTCACATGAAGAAGTGATTCTCCGTTTGACGCCGCACTCAATCCAAGTAAAATGAGGCCATGAACGCCGTGATGGTAGGCCCCTTCGGAATGCGGCCTCGAGGGACGATGAGCGTCCGCGCGCTGCCGATGGCCAAGGCGCTGGCTGCACGAGGGCACAGCGTGACGCTACTCCTCCCTCCCTGGCAGAATCCAGAAGACGCGGGGAAATCGTGGCAGGAGGACGGCGTCGCCATCGAAAACATCGCGCTACCGCCGCATATCCCAGGCCTGTTCCACGTACTGATCGCCCTGCGGTTAGCCCACCGGACGCTGGCCCTGCATCCCGACGTGGTGCACCTCTTCAAGCCCAAGGCCTACAGCGGCCTGACCCACTGGCTGCTGACCAGGCTGCCCCGTAAGCACAGGCCGCGCCTGGTGGTCGATACCGACGACTGGGAGGGTCCCGGCGGCTGGAACGAGATCGGCGGCTACACGCCCGCTCAGCGACGCTTCTTTGCCTGGCAAGAGCGCTGGGGGCTGACTCACGCCAATGCGATCACCGTCGCCAGTCGCGCACTGGAAAGCCTGGTGTGGGCGATGGGCATACCGTCGGAGCGGGTATTTTACGTGCCCAATGGGGTAACAAAGGAGCAGGAAGCAGGAAGCAAGAGACAAGAGGCAAAAGAGAATCACATCTTGCATCCTGCCCCCTGCATCCTGCTCTACACACGCTTCTTCGAGTTTCCCGTCTCGCGCGTGATCGAGGTGCTACGCCGGGTGCGCGAGCAGGTACCGGAGGTACGCTTGTACGTCGTGGGCAAGGGACTGTTTGGCGAGGAAGAAGAATTATTCCGCCTGGCTAGGCAACACTGGCTGACTGTTGCCGATCACTCATCGCAAGTCACGCATCACCCATCATCCATCACGCACGACATCACCTACTTTGGCTGGGTCCCCGCCGAGACCCTTCCCGCCCACTTCTCTCGAGCCACCCTCGCCATCTATCCATTTGACGACACGCTGATCAACCGCTGCAAATGCGCGGTCAAGCTGCTGGATCTGCTGGCAGCGGGGGTGCCGGTCGTGACCGAGGCGGTGGGCCAGAACAGGGAGTATATCCGCCACGGCGAGACCGGCTGGCTGGTGGAGGCAGGGGATGTGGAGGCATTCGCCGAAGCAGTGACACGGTTGCTGGAGAATACATCATTGCGCGAAAATTTGGGGCGAGCAGCCGCCCAAGACTTGCGAGAAAAGTTTGCCTGGAACAGACTGGTGAAAAAAGTCGAGCAGGCCTATGGCAGGCAGTCCAGTCGCTTGACAGAAAATCGTTTTTGATGTAGAATACTTTACGATGTAAAGTACTTTATGGGAAAGAGAAGATGAACGAGAGACAAGTTCTAAACGACCTCAAAGCCATCCGGCAGATCATGGATCGCACACGCCAATCCACATCCGGCGAAGGTGGCTGGCTCAGCGTGACCGGGGGCGTGATGTGGCTGATCGGGTTCCTGGGCCAGCAGTCCTTGCCGGAGCACCTCGCTGGCTGGGTATGGCTGGTGGTGAACACCATCGGGCTGCTGGTCATCGCCTGGCTGTGGCTGCGTTTGACCCGCCAGGGTCACGTAAGCTCACCCGTCATGCGGTCCATCATGCTCTCGTGGCTGGCCCTGGGCGTCTTTGCCGCGCTGTTCGTCTGGTTATTTGGGCCACGCACCACCCATCACATATTGCTACTTGCTCTGATCACAACCGCTCTGGGGATCGTGCAAATGGGGCTTCTCTTTTCATATTGGCCCTTGTGCATGGTCGGGGTCGCGATTGCAGCGGCGGCAGTAGGCACATCCTTCCTGATACCAGACTATTTTCTTCTAGCAGCCGCGCTGCTGGGCGGCGGGTTGCTGATCGGCATCGGGCTGTGGATGGTACGCTCCGGCGCACGGGCCAAGGGAGCGAGATGATGGACCGTAACCAAGCACTTGACGATCTCAAGGCCATCCGCCAGATCATGGACCGCACCCAGAGAGAAGCCGGTAAGCATGGCGGCTGGTCGATGGTCATCGCTGGCGTGATGTGGCTCATTGGTTTTACGGCAACCCAGTTCCTGCCGGATGGATACATCAATTGGACTTGGGCGGTGATAAGCATCGCGGGAACCGGCGCAATGATCTGGATTGCGACACGCTCGACGCGACGCAGTGGCGTGAGGACGCCACTGTGGTGGCCAATTTTTCTCTTCTGGTGGGCTCTGGCAGTTTTCGATTTGCTGCTCGTCTGGCTCTTTGACATAACCGACGGCATCCAAATCGGGCTGGTGATCCTGCTCACCTTCGCTATGGGCTACGCACAATTTGGCCTCTTTTATCACTGGCTAATTACCGCAGCCGGCGCCTCAATCGGCGTGCTGGCGATAAGCGCATTCTTACTGATACCCAGTCACTTTTGCCTGGCAATGGCAATTCTGGGGGGAGGCTTGCTGATCGGAAGCGGTCTGTGGATAGCATGTTCAAG
>Ga0315550_1002931_pt1 | contig 10358 bp, 8 predicted proteins | sample SalMarSW160190MG_2_FD_203100 | JGI IMG/M metagenome (GOLD analysis project Ga0315550, IMG submission 203100) | Salt marsh sediment microbial communities from the Plum Island Ecosystem LTER, Massachusetts, United States - Salt Marsh Sediment SW1601-90 ... | reverse complement strand
CAGATGTGCCATTGCCCCCTCGATGTTTCGGTAAAAAAACGCAATCCGAATATAGAACGCATCGCAGTTGCAAAACTTCGTGCCGGCTTGTAGAATCCACCCATGAAATTCCCCCTTCTTCTACTCTTCTGGAGCCTTAATTTTCTCGTTTTTTCCGCTCGGGCGGTTATCTCCCCTTTTCTGCCCATTATCGAAGATGAACTGGTAATCAGCCATGGAGTGGCCGGCAGTATCTTTTCCTTTTTGTCTATAGGGTACACTATAAGCCTGTTCGTATCTGGACTGGTTTCCCCTCGTATCGGGTACAAGCGCTCCATCTTGCTAGGTTTTGCAATCCTGACCATATCCTTTTTCTCCCTAAAATATGCTACCACTTACTGCTCTCTCGCCGCAGTTTCTTTATTCATCGGCCTTGGAGCGGGGATGTACCTGCCCAGCGCCATTCCTCTATTGACGTCAATTTTCGGTTACGGCAATTGGGGCAAGGTAATTTCCATACATCAGACCGGTGCCCCGTTCAGTCTTTTTTCCATGCCCCTCCTTGCGGCTATTGCCCTGAGCGTTTTCCAATGGAGGACCTTTTTCTTAGGCATGAGCGGGGTTTGCTTGATGGCATTGCTCTCATTCTGGGCCTTTGCTCCAAACCCCGATTTTCATAAGAAAAAAGAGGCTCCCTTGTCACACCTGTTGCGTCGCAGGGAATTCTGGATCATGGTCATCTTCTGGATTACTGCCGCGGCAACCTTTATGGGCGTCTACAATGTGATCCCCTTGTTTCTTGTCAAGGAGAGGGGAATGGACCCGGGATTGGCCAACACCATCTTTGGTTTTTCCCGAACTGGCGGTTTTGTTGTCAGCGTCGCGGCAGGATTTCTTGTAGATCGCTATGGAGTCAAGAGGATTCTCTTCATCGTATTCCTCATGATAGGCTTTTTTACCCTCGGCGTGGCTTTGGTTCATAATTTTGCCCTTCTACTGACCATGCTCATTCTCCAGGCCACGTTCAGCCCTGGATTCTTCCCAATTGGCTTAGTTACAATATCGAAACTCACGGACTTAAATGAAAGAAGCATGTTCACTGGGGCAACCATTGCAATAGGGACCTTGATTGGCGCCGGTGTAGCCCCTATGTTTTTGGGTGCTGTGGCGGACGTCTGGAATTTTCAGATCGGTATTCTAATGCTGGGGGCTCTTACCACGCTTTCCTGCTTGCTCGTGAAAGGCCTTGGAGAAATCTGATGTCACTCAACACGGGAACACTAAAAATCCTCCTCAACCACAGAGATTATATATCCATAAGCAAGGGGATTTCCGGAATTTTCAACTTGACCTTTTTCGTTTTATAGAATAAAAGTTTTATTATATGGGACGATTTTTCATGCCCCCGAACGGATGCGCGGTCATTCCAAGAGATCGAAGTGTCTCAAAAGTATTATGCTTCGGTCATGACGTCGCCATTTTACCCAGCCTGAAACGCGTCGAAAAATGGTGAAATTGTGGAGTTGGCCACCATCTTGCACCTGACTGCGCGCATGGATGCCTTATGGGGGAAAGGCGCTATACAGGCGTAGAATTCAAACCTGAAAGGAGTATGTTACTATGAGAAAGTTCATCGATCTGAGCGTGCTTATTACCAAAAAAGCAAAGCTTCGGCGAATGCCCGAGGTTCAATATCTGGACCACGAAGAGTATGCGAAGTCTCGGGGACCGCAACTTGGCCTGGCAAGCGGTAAGTTACGGGAGTGGGGATTTCTTGCAATGGATAAGGTCTCGATGACCCCCCATGAAGGTACTCATCTTGATGCTCCCTGGCACTTTGCTCCCACCTCCGAGGGAAAACCCTCCAAGACCATCGACCAGATCCCTCTCGAATGGTGTTATCGCGATGGGGTCGTGCTCGATTTTCATCATTTTGAAAGGGAACGGCCTATTCTCGTTGATGATCTTAAGGAGGCTTTGGGCAAGATCTCCTATGCACTGAAACCATTTGACATCGTGCTCATCCGCACCGATGCGACTAAGCACTGGCTTGATGAGGGGTATGAGGACCTGGGTGCCGGCCTCACAGCAGAATCAACCCTGTGGCTCATCGAGCAGGGTATCAAAGTAATGGGAAAAGATTCCTGGACGTGGGATATGCCATTTGACATAATGAGGGAACAGCGAAAGCCCGAGGAATTCCTTGAGGCACATTTCATAGGGAATGAAAGAGAGTACTGCCATCTGGAAAACCTTGCCAACCTTGATAAGCTTCCCCCATTCGGCTTTCAGGTGGTGGTGTTTCCCATCAAAATCGAGGGAGCGAGTGCCGGTTGGACAAGGGCAGTTGCCATTGTTGAGGAGTAGAAACGAACGGAACACGAAAATGGGGTGGGACATAGCCACTTCACCGAGCCATAAGGCCGGAAATCATTAAGGAGTCCCTCCCCGCTCATGAAAACGCGATCCATACTTCGCGAGGTGGAATAGACACCTCATACGAGGTTGGCCAGTGCACCTGCGACCTGATCTTTACCTCATCATCGAACGGTGAGGCGGTCAATGGTTTTGCCAGCAGGGGCACATCGCGGCGGGAGAAGAGTATGGATAAACTTATCATAACTGCGGCAGTCATTGGATCCCGACCGAAGCGAGAGCATAATCCTCATGTTCCGTATTCACCAGAGGAGATCGCCGACGAGATACTGCGTTCATACGACGGGGGTGCTGCCATCGCGCATGTACATGTTCGCGATCCTGAAACCGGTGTGCCATCAACTAATCTGGATTATTTCCGTGCGGTCCGCGATCACGTCAGATCTCGGTGTGACATTTTGCTTAATTTCACCACCAGTGGTCTGAACGTAGATGCAGATGATTATTTGGAGCAACGGGTTTCTCCGACGATTCTGGGCCCGGAACTATGTTCTCTGGATATCTCCAGCATGAACCTAGGTGGGCGGGTTTTTTTAAACCCCCCTGAGTGGGGACCGTACTGCGTAAAAATCGCTCGGGAGCGTGGGGTAAAACCTGAATTGGAATGCTTTGATTCCGGCCATATTCGATTAGCTCAAGGTTTGATCGACAAAGGCCTCCTCGATGCTCCCTACCTGTTTCAGCTTTGCATGGGCACCCACGGGGGTGTCGGGGGCACCATGAAGGATTTTGTATTCATGACTGAATTACTCCCCCAGGAAGAGACGGTGTGGACAGCAATGGGGGTTGGACCGTATCAGTTTCCAATCACCATTATGGCTATACTCAGCGGTGGTCATGTTCGGGTTGGGTTTGAAGACAATCTCTACGTTTCCAAGGGAGTACTGGCAAAGAGTAACGCGGAATTGGTCGACAAAGCAGCCAGGCTTGCCCGTGATTTCGGACGTGACATCGCAGGGCCCGCGGACGCGCGAAGAATACTAAGGCTGAAGAATTAATATCCCCACCTTGAGGCTTGATCATAGATAAGGCTCAAGGTGAGTCAAAGGGCAACGCGGAGACGAATGCCGATTCAGCGGTAAAGAAAAGCTCCAAAGATGATAATTTCTATATTTAGCCGAAGTAATTAGAAATACAAATACAATGGACTAATGACATTACCCTGATTTCATAGTCCTTAATTTTGCTAATTCCCAGATATAATCGTAAAGATGAAGGCCTTTACTTGCAGCTATGATTTGCCCATCTTCAACACCTATGCTCTCAGCCATATATTCCTTCAATAATTGAAGGGCACCTAAATTAGCTGGAAATCCATTCCACAGATCCCATGAGCGGAAATAGACAACAAAGTGAAGCTTATTATCCTTGATTCTGGTATCAACCCCTCTGAGACAGGGTGGATCGCTAAGGTATAATGTTTTTGGATCGCCTACTGTCATATAGGCCTGGTTTGTACCATGGCCATCTTCCCTATACATCCTTATCACTTCTTTTATTTGGGGTTCAAGATACTCCCCGTATGTGTACTCTTCCCCCTCCTTTTTTGTGGAGGTCATAAGATATGGAAGGTATTGATCAAGGTAATCATTGTCTACCGGATTAGGTATTCCTAAAGCGGGAGGGATGTCGGGCAGTAGCGGTCTTTTACCTGGATATTTTATGTGTACTGTTATATAGTCAAACTCAAGCCTTTTCTGCCCTTCATAGCTTCCCCTATCTATTGTGTATGTCCTTCCGGTGTCAAGTATCTGATAAACACACTGAAACCAGGCATCTGGTAAATCTCTTGCCTTAATAAATTCAAGGTGCATTTTTTACCCCCTCACAGCACAGATGATAGTGTTAATCATCTTAGAAACCCTTTCCCAAATAACCTCGAAGGTAGTTGCCGGTATAGATTTTTGTAATTTGGATTTCAAAAAAGGTAGCCTTTTCTGCGGGTTATCTGGAATATGGTAAAAGAATACCCTCACCTTACCTTGACTACTCAGTTTCCTCATTTCCTTTATAAAATTATCCTGCTTATTAATCAACTTTTCATAGATCTCAGGCGTAGCATGTTTGCCTGGTAAATAGGGTGTAGAGTATAAAAAAATAATCTGGCCATTTTTATGTATGCCAAAATTATTTATTATTTTTACGGGAAGAGAATATTGCTTTTGGCAACCTTCATCATCATTTACTAGATCAGATAAAATTATTATCCGCTCACCAACTCTTTCTGTAAGTATCTTTTCGAGAAAGCAGAATAATGGGGTGGTCAGAGGTTGTGTGTCAGATTGCCCTTTTGCCTTTTTTGCAATAGATATCTGCCTAATCTTTTTCTCAACCCTCTGATTAAAAGAGTCAGGGTTTTCTTGCGATTGAGTTGAAACTACATCGACAATAGCCTCCTTTCCACAACCTGGAGTACCAAAGAGGGAAATATGGTAGCGAACTTTCTTATCTCCAGCAAAGCTTCTTAGTCGTAGGATAACTGCCTTCGTAAAATCAGCAAGAACACCTGGCTTAATAGTTTGCGATACATCGATCCCTATATTAAATAGGTTGGGTTTAGGCTGTCTCACCTGCCTCAACTCTATTGCAAAATCCTTGTTAGTAAAGTAGAGGGCGGTGATTGAGACAATAAGGACAATAAATAAAAAACAACAGATATCAAACCACCTTGTTTTAAAGAGGGATTTTTTTCTAAAGGAACTATATTTTACCATGCTCTTGATAAGTATTAGGGGATTTGGATAGATTTAAGGTTGACGAGTTCGTAAAAAGTCCAACTGTCCCGTCTTGGCGGGAGCACTTTTTACTTTGCTGTCCCATTTTTTACTTTTTACGAGTTCATCAAGGTTGGTAGCATTATTTTTAACATGTAAAATCTCTATCCCACCGAATACAGGAAAATCAACGAACTTTTGACGAAGTGTGATTTTCGCCTTTCCCTATCCTATCTTTTCTGTCCATCCATAAGGGTCTGGTTTTTCTGCATACTGGATGGTTACAATCTCATCGTAAAGTTTTTGTGATAGCTTGCCCATCTTACCGTTTGCTATAATATAGTCTTTGTCCTTATATGTTATTTGTCCAACTGGTGATATAACAGCTGCGGTTCCAGTTCCAAAGGCCTCCTTAAGTTGTCCACTGCTGGCAGCAGCAAGGACTTCATTGATAGAAATTAACTTCTCTTTTATCTTCAAACCCCAATCTCTCACTATCTTGATTACTGAATCCCGGGTGATGCCCCTTAAAATAGTTCCTGTAAGAGGTGCAGTTATGACCTCATCACCTATCACAAAGAACATATTCATGGCTCCAACCTCTTCTACCCACATCTTCTCGCATCCATCCAACCAAAGAACCTGGGTGAAACCCTTTTTTTCTGCCTCCGCTGCTGCGAGCAAGCTGGCTGCATAGTTACCTCCTGTTTTGGCCTCACCGGTACCACCAGCCACGGCCCTGACGTATCTATCCTCCACATATATTTTCACTGGATTGAGCCCCTCAGGATAGTAAGATCCAACAGGCCCTAAAATAATATAAAACAGATATCTACTTGCTGGTCGAACACCTAAGAATGGTTCAGTTGCAATCATCGTTGGCCTAATGTAGAGGGAGGTTCCGCGAGTTTTAGGAATCCATTCCCTGTCGATAAGGATCAGCTTTTTTAGGGCTTCTACGGTTTCCTCTATATCGAGCTCTGGCATGCATACCCTTCTTGCCGAACCATTGAGTCTCTTAAAATTATCGGTTACCCTAAAGAGGTATATCCCACTATCTTTGCCGTGATAGGCTTTAAGGCCCTCAAATATCTCTTGTCCATAGTGAAGACAAACCGCAGCCGGATCAAGCTTGAGTGCTCCATATGGCTCTATCCTGGCGTTATGCCAGCCCCTATCGGTATCATAGTCCATGAGGAGCATGTGATCGGTAAATATTTTACCAAAACCAAGTTTGGATTCATCGATTGGTTTTTCTTTCAGATGAGTAGCGAGATTCACTTTAATTTCCATGCTCTTCCTCCCTTTTTCAAACAATTATTGCGTACTGACTCACGCAATGTGTATCTAGCAAAAAATAAGGGATAAAAAAATCTATGTCAAGGAATTTAGTTACTGATTTTTTCAAATCAGTAGTGGGAGAGGAAGGTTTAACTTAATTCCTTCTCAGTCTTCAAATCTCTTAAAAACAATACTTGCGTTTATGCCTCCGAAGCCAAATGAATTTGAAAGGGCAAATCGTATATTTGATCTCCTTGCTTGATGAGGGACATAGTCTAAATCACATTTGGGGTCAGGCTCATCCAGATTAATGGTTGGAGGTATTAAACCTTCTTGTAAGGTTTTTGCTGTAAAGATCCCTTCCACGGCACCAGCAGCTCCCCACATATGGCCTATCATTGATTTATTAGCGCTAATCATGATCTCTTTTGCTCTCTGTCCAAATAGCTTCTTTACTGCAACGGTTTCTGTTTCATCATTTGCGATAGTAGATGTTCCATGGGCATTTATATACTCTATTTGCTCTGGCTTAATACCAGCTTCTTCAATACTGAGCTCCATACATTTGGCTGCACTTTCTCCGCTTGGCAGGGGAGCAACTGCATGATAAGCATCACAGGTAGAACCGTAACCCACTATTTCTGCATAAATTTTTGTTCCTCGGGCCTTTGCATGCCCAAGCTCCTCCAATATGAGGACTCCTGATCCCTCGCTGGTAACAAAACCATTTCTCTTTTTTTCAAAGGGTCTGCTTGATCTCCGAGGTTGATCATTCCATGAGGTTGCTATTGCACCGAGATTATCAAGGCTGGCCATTAAAGTAGGGCTGATGCCAGCGTCAGATCCACCCACAATCATTATTTCAGCCTCTCTATGCTTAATTGCTTTGAACCCCAACCCTATTGCATTTGTTCCTCCCGAACAGGCCTCTTGAAGGAAGTGGTGAGGTCCTCGAGCCCCGCACATAGCTGCCATCTCACCAGCAGCAGTATTAGCAGAAAGATTGATAACAAGGTATGGAGTAACATTTTTCATATGCCCTTGTACAATGAGCTCATGATTTGCCTCAAAGGTTTTGCAGGATCCGATGGCAGTAGCAGCTATGACCCCCACCCTATACTCCTCGCTGGAGTTGATCTTGAGCTGGCTGTCTTCCATTGCCATCTTGGTTGCTGCCAAAAGGAAGTGTACAAATCGATCGCCTCTCTTAATCTTCTTTGGTCTCAAAAAATCTTCTGCTACAAAGTCCTGTATTTCACCTGCTACCTGACATTTTAAGGATGAGGCATCAAATTGGGTAACATTTTTTATTCCTGACTCTCCGGCACATAATTTTTTCCAGCTTTCTTCCACACCAACGGCCAGGGGAGTTACCGCTCCCATACCTGTAATAACAATTCTTCTCGTCACTTTCTATTTCCTACCTTTCATCTTTTTTCCCATCTCCTTCTCCTTCTTTGCAATGGCAAGTCGTGTTTTCACCACGGTATCAGGGATAAGACTGATTGAGTCGATGCCACATTCCACAAGAAAGGTTGCAAATTCTGGGAAATCACTGGGTGCCTGCCCGCAGATCCCTATCTTTTTTCCCCTTTTTTTTGCCACATCAATGACCTGTTTGACCAGTGTCTTGACTGCATCGTTTCTCTCGTCAAATATATGGCTTACCAGGTCACTATCTCTGTCAAGGCCCAGGGTTAATTGGGTGAGGTCATTTGAACCAATAGAGAAGCCATCAAAGATATCTGCGAAACTCTCTGCAGAAATCACATTACTTGGAATCTCACACATCACATAGATCTCAAGTTCGTTTTCTCCCTGAATGAGGCCAAACTCTGCCATGGTCGCAATGACCTTTTTTCCCTCTTCAGGGGTTCTGCAAAAGGGAACCATCACCTTGATATTGGTCAGTCCCATCTCGCCTCTGGCCTTGAGCAAAGCTTTACACTCTAAGCCAAACGCATCTTTAAACTTTTCATCATAATACCGAGAGGCCCCTCTCCACCCTATCATGGGATTACTCTCAACCGGTTCATAGAGGTGTCCTCCAATGAGATTGGCATACTCATTGGTTTTAAAATCAGACAGTCTCACAATCACATCATTGGGATAAAAGCCTGCGGCAATCCTGCCAATGCCACGGGCCAGTTTATTGATGAAGAATTCCTTTTTATCACCCGGGTGCGCTGCAGTCATTGCATCAATTTTTTTAATGATCTGTTGTATCGCAGGATCATCCTTTTTTTTGAGCTCATCGTAGTGGATAAGGGCAAGGGGATGGATCCCTATGTGGGAGTTTATGATAAACTCCTCCCGTGCAAGCCCCACCCCATCATTGGGAATTTGTCCATCTGTAAAGGCATTTTCAGGCATCCCCACATTCATCATAATCTTTGTCTTTGTCGCCGGAATAGTGTCCAGGTCAAGCCTGTCAATTACAAATTCAATGAGTCCTTCATAGATATAGCCGGTCTCCCCTTGCGCGCACGAGACAGTAATCGGTTGCTCGTTTGCAATTCGCTCTGTCGCATCCTCGGTTCCAATCACACAGGGGATGCCAAGTTCTCGTGAGATGATCGCAGCATGGCAGGTACGGCCTCCCTTGTTGGTGACAATGGCAGCGGCGATCTTCATGATAGGCTCCCAGTCAGGATCGGTCATGGTGGTCACCAGCACCTCACCTTCCCGAAACTCACCAATATGGGCAGAATCTTTTATGATATGGGCCACGCCTTTTCCGATCTTACTTCCCACTGCCTGGCCTGTGAGGATCACAGGAGCGGTGTCTTTGAGTACATAGGTTTCGATGGTCTTTGTTGTCTGCTGGGAGTGGACGGTCTCAGGACGTGCCTGTACAATAAAGAGTTCACCATCGGCTCCATCCTTTGCCCATTCAATGTCCATGGGTTTTTTGTAGTGATCTTCTATGATACATGCCCATTGTGCAAGGGCAAGGATCTCATCATCGGTGAGCACAAAGCTTTCTCTCTCTTTCTGTGTGGTTGCAATGTTGTTGACTGGTTTTTCCTGGTTATCTGTATAGATCATCTTTACCTGTTTGCTCCCGACTCGTTTTCCGACAATCGGCCGTTTTCCTTGCTTGAGGGTTGGTTTAAACACATAGTAGTCATCAGGGTTCACCGCACCCTGTACCACGTTTTCTCCCAGCCCATAGGAGGCGGTGATAAATACGGCATCTTCAAAGCCTGTCTCTGTATCAATAGAGAAGATCACACCGGCAGATGCCTGATCAGATCGGATCATCTTCTGTACTGCAATGGACAGATACACATCAAACTGGCCAAAGCCCTTATCGTGACGGTACGATATCGCACGGTTGGTAAACAGGGAGGCAAAGCACCGCTTGCATGCATCAATAAGAGGGGCCTCTCCTTGAATATTCAGGAAGGTCTCCTGCTGTCCTGCAAAGGAGGCATCAGGAAGATCTTCTGCGGTTGCAGATGATCGTACTGCGACATCCACTCCTTTCCCGTAGTCCTTCTCCATGGTGTGGTAGCTCTCTGCTATAGCTTGGGTAAGATCAGGGGGGAAGTCAGCATTTCGTATGATCGCGCGTGCTCTTTGGCCTCGTTCCTTAAGGTTCTCCATATCATGGGTGTTCAGGCCAGCTAAGGCATCTTTAATTGCCTCTTCTATGTGGGCTTCTTTGATAAGGTAGCGGTAGGCATAGGCAGTAATGGCAAATCCGCCGGGGATATTGACGCCTTTTGAGATGAGTTTTTGGTACATCTCTCCAAGGGATGCGTTCTTGCCACCGACCAGGGGGACATCTCCTATGCTGATCTCATTAAACCAAAGGATAAGCTTTTTGTCTCTTGTTCGTGCCATGGCAGTCTCTCCTTTTATTATAGGATAGTATCGGCATGCGGGATGGATATGCCTGTTTTGGTATAGCACCAAAAAGAAGATGTTGTCAATTTGGAAAAA
>Ga0315550_1002930_pt1 | contig 10359 bp, 11 predicted proteins | sample SalMarSW160190MG_2_FD_203100 | JGI IMG/M metagenome (GOLD analysis project Ga0315550, IMG submission 203100) | Salt marsh sediment microbial communities from the Plum Island Ecosystem LTER, Massachusetts, United States - Salt Marsh Sediment SW1601-90 ... | reverse complement strand
CGTCCCAATATCCTATGTAAACCCCAAAGATGCTATATTAAAGAGTCATGGGCATGTTTCCCGTCGGTCCTTCAAAGGAAAAGGAGCTCCAGGAGAAGATGGAGAAGCTCGGGATCAGGGAAGAGGACATAGAGGAATCCTTTATCCGGTCGGGGGGCAGGGGCGGCCAGCACGTAAACAAGACGTCCACCTGCGTGTATCTTAAACACGTTCCGACGGGAACGGAGGTCAAGTGCCAGGAAGGGCGCTCCCAGGGGCTGAACCGCTACCGTGCCCGGGTGCTCCTCATGAGGAAGATCGAAGAAATGGTGAGAGGGGAGGAGAGCGAGGAGAAACGGCGCATCGAGAAGATCAGGCGTCAGAAGAGGAAGAGATCAAAAAGGGCGAAAGAAAAGGTGCTGGCCGAAAAGAGAATGACCTCTGAGAAAAAGAGACTGAGGTCGCATATATACCAAAACGATGCGTGAGGAGACAGCCGTTTCTTCTTCCTTTCAATGAAAGACAGGAAATTACAGAAGATTTACGGCAAACTCTTCGCCGCCTTCGGGCCGCAGCACTGGTGGCCGGGGGAAACGGCCTTCGAGGTGGCGGTCGGGGCGATCCTGACACAGAACACGAACTGGGGGAACGTCGAAAAGGCGATAGGCAATCTGAAGAGGGAAGGGCTTCTCAGTGCGGAACATCTGCTGCGGATGCCCGTCCGGCAGCTGGCCGGGTTAATAAGACCGGCCGGCTATTTTAACATCAAGTCAAAGAGGCTGAAAAACTTTGTCGGATTTCTCGCTGCACATTACGGGGGCAGCATGCGGAAGATGAAGGGGGAAGATCAAGCGGTGATAAGGAAGAGACTGCTTGCCGTAAACGGTATAGGCCCTGAAACGGCCGACTCGATCATCCTCTATGCCCTTGAAAAGCCCGTCTTTGTAGTTGACGCTTATACCAAGCGTGTGCTCTCACGGCACAACATAATGAGACATGATTCTTCCTATGAGGATTTTCAGGGATTGTTCCACCACTCTCTCGAAAAGAATGCAGTCATGTACAATGAATTTCATGCCCTCTTTGTGAGGCTGGCCAAGGCACATTGCAGGACAAAGCCGCTTTGCGGCGGCTGCCCTATAGAGGGAATGTGACCGACATGCTGAGAATGGTTACGCAGATAATGGTGGGGCTCATGCTCCTTTTTGGGGTGGCGACTCTCTTCACGAAGTCCTACTTCGAGTTCAGAACAGGGAGAAAAAAGGAAGGGATGCTCTACCTTGTCCTCGGCGGTCTCGCCATGGTTTTCTCCTTTATGGCCTTTTATTACGCTTATCTGCTTGTCGTCCTGAAAATCACGCCTTGACTCAGGGCTTTACGGCCACGAGGTGCCGGGTGACACCGGAGAGGGGGAGCCGGAGGTCCGTAAGGGAAATCCTGCCCGGGTCGATCCCCTTCAATTCCTTAGCGATTTTAGGCCCCTTGCTGAGTACCAGGATACCTCCCGCATTCAGGATGCCTTCCGCCTTTTTCAGAAAGTCTCCCGCGCTGAAAAGAGCCCTGGTCACGGCGGCATCTACCTTCAGCCCCTCCACTTCCTCTATTCTTTTGTTTATGACCTCCACATCTTCAAGCCCGAGCCTGGCGCAGACATGCCTGAGAAACAGGGCTTTCTTTTGCGTGGGCTCGATGAGGTACACCTTCAGGGCCGGCTCTGCGATCTTCAACGGGATGCCGGGGAAGCCCGCTCCGCTTCCAACATCCGCGAGGGTCCGGACGTCCGGAGGCAGGACTTTCCTGAAAAGAAGAGAATCGAGGAAGTGTTTGACAACTATATCGCGGGATGTCTTCAAACCGGTCAGATTATAGGCCCTGTTCCACTTCCTGAGCTCCGAGAGATAGGTCATGAAAGAGGCTATTTGCCCGTCTTCTGCAGGCAGACCCAGTTCCCTCATCCCTTCCCTGAGAAGGTCAGCAGCCTCTCCGCGCAGTTTAGTCCTTCTCCACGACCTTGGCGATGCTGACGATCCTGTCCTCGGTATCCATGAGCTTTACTCCCTGGGTGTTCCTGCCGTGGACCGGGATGTTTTCCGCTGTAGTGCGTATAAGTTTACCGACACCCGTAATCATGACCACCTCGTCTTCGTCCCTGACCTGAAGGAGGCCCGCCACTTTCCCCCCCTTTTCGGTCAGCTTGATAGCGATGACGCCTTTGCCTCCCCTGTGGTGAATCGGGTAGTCCTCCGTCCTTGTCCTTTTTCCGTAACCGTTTTCCGCGACGGAGAGTATGGTAGTTTTCTCTTCCACGAACACCCCGGCCACCACTTCATCTCTCTTTGACAGTCTTATCCCGCGCACGCCCCGCGCGGTGCGACCCATCTCTCTGACGTCCTCTTCGTTGAACTTGATGGCCAGCCCGTTTCGCGTCCCGATAATAAGGTCGTTGCTGCCGCTTGTCTTCCTCACCGCGATCAACTCGTCACCATCATCCAGGTTTATGGCGATTACGCCCTTTCCCCTGGGGTTGCTGTATGCCGTAAGGGCCGTTTTCTTCACGGTGCCGTTTTTCGTGAACATGACAAGGTATCCGTCTTTGAAATCCCTCACCGGCAGGGCGGTCGAGACGTACTCCCCGTCTGAAAGCTGCAGGAGGTTGATCAGCGCCTTACCCTTAGCCGCTCTCCCGGCCTCGGGAATCTGATAGATCTTCAGCCGGTAGAGCCTGCCGAGGTTCGAGAAGAACAGCATGTAGTCGTGCGTCGAACCTATAAAGAGCTGTTCTACAAAATCCTCCTCCTTTGTCTCCATGCCGATAAGGCCCTTTCCCCCCCGCCTCTGGCTTCTGTAGGCGCTCAGGGGGTTCCTCTTTATATACCCGGTGTGGGAGAGGGTGATCACCATCTCCTCCTCCGTGATCAGGTCCTCAATCGTTATCTCCTTCGTCTGCTCCGATATTTCGGTCCTTCTTTCATCGGCGTATTTTGCCCGTATTTCAAGGAGTTCGGCCCTGATTATCCCCGAGATGAGGGCCTCGCTGCCAAGTATCGCCTTCAGCCGTCCGATCTCCTTCAACGTCTCCTTGTACTCGTTTATTATCTTTTCGCGCTCCAGCCCCGTCAGGCGCTGGAGTCTCATGTCGAGAATCGCCTGGGCCTGTGTCTCGGACAGGGGGTACTTTTTGATGAGGCCTGCCTTGGCCTCTGCAGGACCTGCCGACGCCCTGATCAGGGCTATTATCTCATCAAGGTGGTCGAGGGCTATCTTCAGTCCTTCCAGTATGTGGGCCCTCTCCTCGGCCTTTCTGAGTTCGAACCGGGTCCGCCTGATAATTACGTCCCGCCTGTGGCGCAGGAAATAATCGAGTATCCGCTTCAGGCCGAGCACATGGGGCTGGCCTCCCACTAGGGCAAGCATTATGATGCCGAAAGTGGTCTCCATCTGGGTATGTTTGTAGAGGTTATTGAGAACGACCTCGGCCACCTCTCCCCGCTTCAGCTCGATCACTACCCTGATGCCGTCCCTGTCGGACTCGTCCCTCAAATCCGAAACTCCCTCTACCTTCTTCTCCCTTACGAGTTCGGCTATTTTTTCGATCAGTCTCGCCTTGTTCACCTGGTAAGGAAGTTCGGATATGATTATGTTCTCGCCCCCCCTGTGCTCCCGCTCGATTCTGGCCTTGGCCCTTATCTTTATCAGACCCTTGCCGCGGGCATATGCATCCCTGATTCCCGACGTGCCGTGGATAATCCCGCCGGTGGGGAAATCAGGTCCCTTTATCACCGTCATGAGTTCTTCCACCGTGATCGCGGGCTTCTCCAGCAGCATTACGAGGCCGTCAACCACCTCCCCGAGGTTGTGGGGAGGGATGTTCGTAGCCATGCCGACGGCTATGCCGGCGGCGCCGTTGACAATGAGGTCCGGTATCCTGGAAGGGAGGACTATCGGTTCCTCGGTAGTCTCATCGAAATTGGGGGTAAAATCAACGGTCTCCTTGTCGATATCGGCGAGCAGTTCCTCGGCGATCCTTGCCAGCCTTGCCTCGGTATATCTGTACGCCGCTGCCGGGTCGCCGTCAACGGAGCCGAAGTTGCCCTGTCCGTCCACCAGAGGGTACCGCATGTTGAAATCCTGGGCAAGCCTGACGAGGGCGTCATAGACGGCCGAATCGCCGTGAGGGTGGTATTTTTTCAGCACCTCTCCTACAACGCCTGCACTCTTCGAATATTTTCTTCCAGGCAGCAGCCCCTCCCTGAACATCGCGTAAAGAATTCGCCTCTGGACCGGCTTCAGGCCGTCCCTCACCTCGGGGAGCGCCCTGCCTATGATCACGCTCATCGCGTAATCGAGGTAGCTCACCTTCATCTCTTCTTCTATGTTTACGGGCAGTTTTGACATCGTGTACCTTCCTCTTTGAGATCAAATATTTTACCATATCGCCGCCTCCTGCCGCCTTCGGTCTTAAGCCCTCCGCTGCCGGGAAGACCTCCGGCCATCCGCTGCGACACGCACGAAACGATGAAAATAGTTCGAATTTCGCTATAATAGAGTACCGTTGTCTGAAATCTGCATCCGGCGGACCGACAGGGCATGAATCTGACGCTGCGACATAAGATATTCCTGGGTTATATGGCCATGGTGTTCTTTACCATGGTCGTCGGCGGCTATGCGATCTGGAGTCTGGTAGAGCTGAACGAAATTTCTACGGGGATCATCCTCGGGGATGCCTCTGCGCAGGAGAGGGTCACCAAACTGAACGACCTTCTGCTGGCCCAGAACCTCTACGAAAAACGTGCTCTCACGTTCAGGGAGTCTGATGCCGAGGACGCCTTCTGGAACAGGAGCAGGGAGTTCAGCTCTCTGCTCTCGGATATGACCAACAGCCAGCCATCTCTTAAGAAATCCCTTGCTGACATAAGCTCTTCCCACGGTGAATATGACCGTCTTTTTTCGGATGAGCTCTCACTTGTCAGCAGCGGACGGATGCAGGATGCCGACCTCCTTTCCTCCGGCCGGCTCAAGAACGTCTTCAACAGGATGATGTTCTCGCTTAAGGATGTCTCGCAGAAGATCAGAGACCGCCAGAACCGCAACATAACCCGCTCCTACTCTTTCGGGGAAAAGGCGCTCATGATAACCATCATGCTCAGCACGGGCTCCCTTATATTCGGCATTTTTTTCGCGTCCTTCATTACGAAGTACGTAACAACGGCCATCGAAAGATTAAAGGCCGCGACCGTCTCGATTCGGAGCGGCGACTTCGACAACCTCCCCGAGATAACCGGAGCCGACGAACTGGCCGACCTGGCGATCTCCTTCAAGGAGATGTCCGCCAGGCTGAAGGAACTGGGGGAGATAAACCTGGACGCCAACCCCCTTACGAAGCTTCCCGGCAACCTCGCCATAGAAAAGGAGCTGCTCACCAGGCTCAACGAAACACGCAGCTTTTCCTTCTGCCTGGCCGACCTCGATAACTTCAAGGCCTTTAACGACAGGTACGGTTACGCGCGCGGGAGCGATGTCATCAAGTGGATGGGCGAGCTGTTGTCGGGCATCATGAAGGAGGTCGGCATAAACGGCGATTTCCTCGGGCATGTCGGGGGAGATGATTTCGTAATCATATGTTCTCCCGAAAAGGTGCAGTCCATATGCAGCCGGATTATTGAAGAGTTCGACAGTGGTATCGGACAGTTTTACGATCCCGAAGATCTCAGAAAAGGCTATATTGTCTCCGTCGACAGGAATGACAGACCGGTGATAGTGGGTATAATGACCATTTCCGTGGCCGTCGTCAATACGGACCGCACCGTCATAAGAGAGCCGAAAGAGGTCGCCTTGAAGGTGGCGGAGATCAAACAGTACGCAAAAACCTTCGCAAAGAGTATTTACATAATGGACAGGAGAAGGACGACGTAGCATCTTCAGTCCCGCCGGTCCGACTGCCGGGCGCTCCTGTCAATATCTGAGCGACGCCTCCTTCATGTCTCCTACGACTACGAGGACATAATCCTTCGGATGCAGATACCGTCTGGCCACACGCAGAACGTCTTCTTTCGTGACCGCGTTTATGTGGCCGCCGTACCTGTCCATGTAATCCAGGCCAAGGCCGTAAAACTCCACGGCGATCAGAAAAGCGGCCGTCTTGTTGATAGAGTCTATGCGCAGGGGAAAGCTGCCTGTCAGGTATGACTTCGCGCCGCTCAACTCCCTGTCAGTGACAGGTTCCGTCCTCATCCTCTTCAGTTCCCTGAATATCTCCCCGACGGCGGCATTGGCCGAAGTGTTCTTCGTCTGGAGCTCAACCTGAAAACTCCCGGCGTACCTGTCGGCGGAGAACCGGCTATGTACGTCATAGGATAGCCCCCTGTTGTCCCTGATATTGTCCATCAGCCTCGATGCGAACCCGCCGCCGCCGAGTATGTAATTCATGACCGAAACGGCGTAGTAGTCAGGGTTGTCTCTCTTAATACCGAGGTGGCCGAAGACGATGTTGGCCTGGGTTATGTTCCTGTTGATCTTGATTACCTTCGGACCCTCCAACGGCCTGGGCGCCGGGACTGTCGCGCCCGGCAAGTCCTTCTTATGCCAGTCACTGAAGTATCTGTTGATCAAAGACTTCGTACTCTCCAGGCTTATGTCGCCGGCAACGGCCATTATGGCGTTATTGGGGACATAGAAGCGGTCGTGAAAGTCGACTATGTCGCTGCGCGTAACGGCATCGGTCGCCTCCTCCGTTCCCTCCACCGGCCGGCCGTAAGGGTGCTCTCCGTATGCGGCCTTCAGAAAAGCCTTTGACGCGACTGCCCCGGGGTCTTCCTTCTGCCTGATGATTGAACTCTTTATGATCGCCTTCCGCCTGTCTATCTCGCTCTGTCTGAAGGCAGGGTTCATGATGATATCCGAGAGTAGATCGAACCCCAGTTTTACATCTTTCTTCAGGACAGTAAGAGACACGGTGACATAGTCACGGCCGCCGGAGATGCTCAACCGCCCGCCCACAAATTCGATCTCGTCGCTGATCTGCGCTGACGTCCGTTTCGCCGTACCTTCGTTCAGCAGGTCGGCAGTAAGATTTGAAAGACCGGCCCTGGACGGTGGATCGAGGACACTGCCGGCCTTTATCGCCACCACGACCTTCACTATCGGCAGTTCCGTCCTTTCAGAGTGCAGCAGTACCAAACCGCTTTTAAGCATCTCTCTGTCCGCTGTTCTGCGTGCGGCCGCCGTACCGGCAGAGAGGTGCAGGGCAAGGAGACAGAAGAGGAAAAGCGTCGTGCAAAGCGGTCTCCCGACGATTATCCTTCTATTCATCGCTGATCCCCTTTTTCAGCGGCACGAGGATGCCCGTCGTTTTCAGTTCCGGAACGAGATATTTCCAGGCGACCCGCCTCACATCCCCGGGGGAAACTTTTCTTATTCCTGCAAGGTAGGCATCCAGAAGCCGCCATCCCCCGATCATCTCGAAGGCGCCGATCATCCTTGCCTGCATGTAGATGGAGTCCTGCTCCATAATGAAAGAAGCCTCGATCAGGTTCTTCGCCTTCTGCACCTCCCGCTCCGAGGGAGGCTCCTTCTTTATCCTCTCGACTTCATCCATGAGCGCCTTTTCAACGTCTTTTATCGCCTTCCCCCGGGCGGCGGTAGCGCCGGTCATGAACAGGAAGGGGTCGCGGTACATGCCGTCATAACTTGCCCGGGCCGAGAGGGCCAGCTCTTTTTCATACACAAGGGAGCGATAGATCCTCGAACTCTTACCTTCGGAAAGTATGGTCGCGAGCACATCGAGGGCATAACAGTCCTGGTCTCCTATGCCGGGGACCTTGTAAACGGAAAGAATGGAGGGGAGTTCCGCCTCCTTTTTCAGATATATCCTCTTTTCCCCGTACTGTCCGCCTTCCTTTACCGCTCTCTCCGATATGGCCGGTCCCCGGGGGATCCTGCCGAAGGATTTCCTGATCCGGGAGAGCACATCTCCGGTTTTCACATCGCCGACCACTATGACGACGGCGTTGTTCGGGGCATAGAAGGTCCTGTAGTAGGAGACAAGGTCTGCGGGATTGAGGGTCTTCAGGTCGGACTGCCAGCCGATCACCGGCCAGCGATAGGGATGGTTCTTGAAGGCCGTCGCCAGTACCTCCATATAAAGCAGGTTCTGTGGGTCGTCTTCGTACCGCAGTCTCCTCTCCTCCATCACGACGTCACGCTCGGAAAGGACGGCCTTTGGGGTGAGGACGAGGTTCTGCATCCTGTCGGACTCGAGGGCGATCGGCAGCCCGATGCGGTCGGAAGCGATCAGTTCGAAATATGCGGTATATTCCCGCGTGGTGAAGGCATTGTTCCATCCGCCGGCCCTCTGGATGGTTTGGGAAAAGGTCTTAGGGCCGTAAGCGGATGTCCCCTTGAACATCATGTGTTCAAGGAGATGGCTCAGGCCGGTCTTGCCGGTATGCTCGTCCCTGGACCCCACGCGGTACCAGACCTGGAAAGTGGCTGTCGGGGCCTTATGGTCTTCGACGATCAAGACCTTCAGCCCGTTGTCCAGACTGTATTCCCTGACATTGATCGCATGTGCGTATACAGGCGCCAGGATGAGAAGAATCACCAGCAGGTTCCGGAACGATTTCATTATATATTCTACCTTATGGGTGCAATAAAACATTCACAAGCCCGGTTGTGTTGCCCGTCCTTCTATCTTCACGTAAAATACCATTACCATGGAAATCCGGGACCTGAGAGAGATAGGAAAGCGGCTGATGGAGGAAATCCCGGCTGTCAGGCAGTCTCAGGACCTGAAAAAGGCCCTCGGCACGGGTGCCGCGGGAGACAAGACCTTTCACATTGACAGGAAGGCCGAAGACATCATCATGGCCGGATTGCGCGCCCTGGGGGAACCCCTTACCCTCATATCGGAGGAGGCCGGGGTCGTCGACATGGGCGGCGGGGAAACCGTGGTCATTGCAGATCCCATAGACGGGAGCAAGAACGCCGTTTCAGGCATACCTTTTTACTGTGCGTCAATTGCCGTGGCCGAAGGAAAGACCCTCGGCGATATAAGATATGCCTATGTCCTCAATCTCATAAGCGGAGAGGAGTTCTGGTCCGAAAAGGGGACGGGCTCATTCCTGAACGGCAGGCGCCTCATTGCCCAGCAGGATGAAGAGTTGTATCTGTCCGCCTACGAGGCACAGTCGCCGGGCCGGGACATCCCGCTCATCCTGCCCCTTCTTTCCCGTTCCAGGAAGACGAGATGCCTCGGCGCGATAGCCCTCGATCTTTCATATCTTGCCTCCGGGGCGGTGAGTGTCTTTGTCTCTTCCTCGCCTTCCCGGAGTTTCGATTTTGCTGCCGGGTATCTCCTCGTCAGGGAGGCCGGCGGAGTCTTCACCGATATGCAGGGGAAGGACATTGAACACGTCCGGCTGGGCCTTGCGCGGAGTTCCACATTGCTCGCATCGGGGAACGAAGGGCTCCACCGGAAGGTACTGGAACTCCTGAGCAAGAAGGACGAAGTTGTATAGGATCCTGCTGCTGAGGGCGGTTGCGGGGGTGATCGGCGGCTACGTGGCGCACAGGAAGGGAAGGAACATGCTTATCTGGGGGCTGGCCTGCGGAATCATGCCGCTGGTGATAATAGTGGTGCTCATTCTTCCGCCGGTTCTCGCGAGGGGACAGACAAAGAGGTGCCCCAACTGCTCGCGGATAGTCCCGGCCGGCGACACCGTCTGCCGTTACTGCAAGAGGGAACTCCCGATAGAACTCGTCCAGTGCAGAGAGTGCGGCAGCTACGTACCCATGCGCGACTACTGCTCGCACTGCCACAGGAAACTGAAGGTATGATCTGCGGACCGCCTTTCTTTGTTTGCATAACCCATCGGATGTCATAGCATTATTTCTATAGATGGGGAAAAGCCCTGATGGTATGGCAATCGTCGGGCACAAGGTGTCATGAGCAGAATCCCCTGGCTTCCATTTACTGTCTTAATGACTCAGAGGCCCGCGTTGTGAACCATGAAAGAAAAGGAGATCTCAATGGATAAACCTCATCAGGTAATGCCGGGCATAGAAATCCTTCCTGCGCATTTCCCGATCCCTGGTGCGGGGTTCCTTCCGGTCAATGCCTTTGTCATCAAGGCTGAAGAGCCGGTCCTTGTCGACACGGGCATGGGGATCGACAGTGGGGAGTTCATGAAGGCACTGGAATCGGTTATTGATCCCCATGACTTGAGGTGTGTATGGCTTACCCACGATGACGCGGACCATACCGGCAACATTCGGAAGGTTTTTGAGGCGGCCCCGGCGCGCGGCTTGCCGCGAACTCCCTGGCAGTGCTCAGGATAAGCACCGCCTGGCCGGTGCCCATGCACCGGGTCCACTGGCTGAATC
>Ga0315550_1002928_pt1 | contig 10360 bp, 7 predicted proteins | sample SalMarSW160190MG_2_FD_203100 | JGI IMG/M metagenome (GOLD analysis project Ga0315550, IMG submission 203100) | Salt marsh sediment microbial communities from the Plum Island Ecosystem LTER, Massachusetts, United States - Salt Marsh Sediment SW1601-90 ... | reverse complement strand
CTTCATCAATATCTATTAACTAATAACTTATAACAATTAACTAAACTCATCGTTTCACAACCTTTCCGGAGCCGATGGTATGGTCATTCAATTCGATGGTATACAGATAGATACCTGCCGGCAAACCCCCGCCGGGATCTTCAGCAGGGTTCCATATAATTTCCGTTTGCCCTGCAGGATCTGAGGTTTGGCTCAGCGTCTTCATCTCTTCACCCAGCCAGATTATATCTACCATCCGCACCTGCCCTTCCTGGAGGCTAACCACCAGTGAATCGATTAAAGCGGTCACCGTATCGGTATGAAAGGGCCCCTGCCTGAGTTCTTCCCACCGGCATTTCAGCCGGTTGATCACCAGTGGATCTTCAAAAAGCCGTTTCCACCAGTAGATCCTGCTCCACTTATCGTAGATCCATCCGTCGGGTTCCCAGGCTCTCTCTGCATCACCGTAATTCACATTACCGTAGCCCAGATTAAAGTCCCAGATGGGTCCCAGGTGCAGGCGTCCCCCATCACTGTCTTTCTCTTTGTACATGAATGTACTGAACCGGTAACTGTCAATCTCCTTCGACAGTTCGCGCATGATAAAGTGGTCGATCACGGACCCGGCATCGATATACTTCCGGTACCCATAAAGCGGATCAGTAAACCCTGATCTGCTGAGCGTATTCTCAAGCTGCAGGATAAAATCCTGGATATAGGCTGCCTGTTGAGGCATCAGATCTTCCGGTTTTGGATAATAATATTGAAAAAAGAGGGGCGTATAATCCGGGTAAGAAGGTGCAGGATTGGGGTAGGATGTCCACCCAACGATACCGGGTTGGTCCGTTTTATCAATCCGGATGATGTATCCACCTGTTAGTTCATTTCCCGAAATATCGGTTTCCAGCAGGGTTGCTATGTTTAGTCTGTTGTTGTCGCGTTTGATCTTTTCCATCAGCACATAAACTCCACTGTAATCCCCATTCAGGATCAACTCGCAAAACCGGCAGCGGGGAGCCCAGTTCCCCATCCTGTTTCCCAGATCGTAAGTTACAACATTCCGGATGAGGCTTTTATCCGAGTAGGGGGCATAAAGGATCCAATCGTTTTCTGCCGGCATCCCGAGCAGTGAAACGTTATTGTTCAGACCAAATGAATCCTGTGTTTCAAAGAGATAGGATTTCTTCGGAAACCAAAGCGTCGATGATCCCCGCAACTCGATATTGATCTTTCCACAGTATCCATTGTACGGATCATTGATCTTATTCCGCTGTCCCGGACCATTATCAATAATTCCCATATCCACAAAAACACGTGGCTCATCCACTATTGGGAGTCCATGTGTATTGATCACCAGGATTGGAAGGTTTGAAGAAGTAAAAACTTCCGGTGGATTGAACCAGCCAGGGACTGATGAATAATAGGAGGACCCGTCACTTAATCCGACAGAAAAAAAAGTAATGGACGACATATCGGAAGAGGTGTTATTGTAGTTATGAACCTGTATTGCCAGAATATTCTCTCCCTCTACCAGGCAATCCCTCAGCATTTCCTTGTTGATCATAAAATATTCCGGATCCTGCCCCTGGTACATGGTGGCTTCGTGAAGCTCATAGGCAGGTTGATTATAGGCAGGATAGTCCCCGATAGCTCCAACACCCACCCTGGCTACCTCCACATCATTGATATAGGCAACAAATGCATCATCGAAGTCGATATTCAGCACAGCAAACAGGATAACAGAAGTATCGTAAATCGTGAATGTCTTTCTCAGGTAAAGCGACAAGGGGTAAGGAATTTCAAAACCGGGTTCTTCTGAGATATCCGTCCGGTCGTCATCGTCTCCATATCCTATACCACCGGGCCCAAGTGACCAGGATGAATCATCGAAAGAGAAGGTTCTCCATTGAACTGGCGGTTCAGACCAGCCTACAAAATATTTCCACTCATGGTAATCGTAGATAACGGTTTCCCAGTGGTCTACCTCATCCTGTTGGGAAAGGGCAGGGACAACAGACAAAAACAGCAGGCAAAATCCTATGGCATGTATTCTGGAGGTTTTGCACAGGAAATTCATGCAATGATTCAGAGACGGCATGCCTGGCGTTTCTACATCGGTATTATAATTTTCATTACATTCCTTGTTTTGTCGTTTTATCATTCTAAATCCTCTTGAAGAATAACAACAATGGGGTTACCTAACAAAGAATATTCAGAAAATCCGATACTTAAACCCATACCATTCGTTAAAACACTATTCCATCAGCATAAATTTTGCCTTTTTCAGCTCTGTCGAATTGGGTCCGATGAAGACCTCAAAATCCCCTGGTTCAGCGGTGAATTCCATGTTGATATCATAAAATTTAAGATCCTCTTCCGTTATAGCAAATTGTACCGTTACGGATTCCCCTGCCGGTATACTTTCTTTTCTGAATCCCTTCAATTCCAGAACGGGTCTGGTAACGCTACCCACCAGGTCCCGGATGTAGAGTTGAATGGTCTCTTCTCCATCCCTGTCTCCTGTGTTTTTTACAGTTACCTCAGCGGTTAATTCACCACCGGGTATGAGGACTGTATCGCTGAGTGTTACCTCTGAGTATTCAAAGGTAGTATAGCTCAAACCGTATCCGAAGGGGAAAAGCGGTGTAACCGGAATATCCAGGTATTTTGAGTTCCAGCGGATCCCCGGGACCAGAGGACGGCCCGTGTTTTTATAACTGTAAAAGATAGGGATCTGACCAACAGAAACGGGAAAGGTAACCGGTAATTTACCCGAAGGGTTGTATTTCCCGAGAAGGACATCGGCAATGGCAGGACCTGCCTGGGTTCCGAGGAACCATGTTTCCAGGATGGCTTGCACATTCTCTTTCACCCATGGAATGGCTAACGGTCTGCCATTCATAAGCACAACAACAATCGGTTTCCCTGTTTTTTGCAGTTCCATGAGAAACGCTTTCTGGACACCGGGAAGACCTATGTCGCTACGGCACAATGCTTCGCCTGACATTAATCTGGATTCACCGACAGCAACAATAACTACATCAGCAGCCCTGGCAATACGGATAGCTTCCGGAAATCCGCTTCTATCCTCACCGTTTATCTGGCAACCTTTGGCATGCACGACCTGAGCCTTCCCTTCCAGGCTGTTTTTTAATCCTTCAAGTAATGAGATAGCTTCTGCCGGATTTCCCCGTGCCGACCATTCACCGATCAGATCAAATTGAGTATCAGCCATTGGGCCGACCAGTGCAATTGTTTTTATCTTATCCGGGTCCAGTGGAAGCAGTTGATTCTCATTTTTCAGCAACACGATCGATTTTCTCGCCACATCACGGGTTATCTCAAGGTGCTCTTCACTCAATATCACTTCCTTTTCCCGTTCTTCGTTACAGTACCTGTAGGGATCATCGAAGAGTCCAAGCTTGAATTTCACCCTCAATATCCTGCGAACTGCGTCATCCAGTTGGGATTGGGTAACTTTCCCATCATCTAATAACCGGAAGAGTTGCGGATCATAAATGAGTCCCATCATATCCATATCGACACCGGCATTCATGGCAAGGTAACCGGCTTCGTATTCATTTGCAGCAACCCCATGGATAATCAATTCCCGGATTGAAGACCAGTCAGACACAATAAATCCTTTGAAATTCCATTCCTTCTTTAACTGATCGGTCAGGATATACCGGTTTGCTGTTGCCGGGATCCCATTGATCTCATTGAAGGCACTCATGAACGTTTCCACTCCGGCATCAACTGCGGCTTTGAAGGGTGGAAAGTAAATTTCATGCAGTGTCCGGTCGGATATATCGACCGTATTGTAATCCTTGCCTGCCATAGCCGCACCATAGGCTGCAAAATGCTTGGCGCAGGCTGCAATGGTACTGTGGTCTGCCAGGTCATCTCCCTGAAAGCCTTTTACCCTGGCAGCTGCAACCAGGCTGCCCAGGTAGGGGTCCTCGCCTGCTCCTTCCATAATCCTGCCCCATCTGGGATCTCTTGCTATATCGACCATTGGTGCAAAGGTCCAGTGCTGACCTGCAGCTGCTGCTTCAGTAGCTGCAACACGTGCCGAGGTTTCAATCAGTTCCATATCCCAGGATGCCGTTTCTGCCAGCGGAATCGGGAAAATGGTCCTGTACCCGTGAATGACATCGTAACCAAAAATCAGGGGAATACCAAGGCGGGTCTCCTCAACGGCAACTTGCTGGAGTTTACGGGTATACGCTGCTCCATTCACATTCAGCATCGAGCCAATCTTTCCATTCTTCAGGGGCTCCATATAATTGTGCTCATCGGACACCGGTCCGGTAAATTCTCCAAAGCCCGAATACTGCATGAGCTGGCCCACTTTCTCTTCCAGTGTCATCAGCGCTAACACTGAATCAACCTTCCGGTTAATCTCTTTTTCCGCATCTTGGATCTTTCCGTTCGATTCACAGGCGGTTAGTAACAGAGCCACTACAAGGGGGGCAATGAAAAAAGTTACAATCTTTAATTTTGAAGCTTTCATGATTTTAATCATTATTTTAAGTTAAAAAAATAGTCATTCGGTTTACTGGTATACCCTGACATAATCAACAACCAGTTGCTGGGGGAATATGGTAGTGTCCACACCTTCCTGTCCGCCCCAGGTACCTCCCACTGCGATATTCATGATCAGGTAAAAATCGTGGTCAAACGGCCACACGGCCGGATCGTCTGACTCTTTTTCGAAGGAAAAATACCGGTTATCATCCACGAAGAAATCAATCCTGTCCTCCTGCCAGTCCACTGCATAGGTATGAAATTCCTCTTCGGCTGTGGGTACCTGGATCTCTCCACCCCTCTGGGTATTTTGGGGATGGTTATAGGCACCGGTATGAATGGTCCCATGGATCGTATCGGGTTGATAGCCGACGTATTCCATGATATCAATTTCCCCGCTTTCAGGCCACCCGCCATATGTGTGTTCTGAAAAAAACATCCAGATGGCTGGCCAGACACCGGTTCCGGAGGGCAGTTTTGCACGCACTTCAACGCGTCCAAAGGTCCAGTCACCTTTGTTTTTCGTTGTCAGGCGGGCGGATGAGAAATCCATCCCTTCAGTCTTCTCAAATCGTGCTTCTATAATCAGATTTCCTTCTTCGACCCGGGCATTCTGTGGTCTATTTTCTGTATAATACTGAAGCTCCTGATTACCCCAGCCATGTCCGCCAATAGCATAATTCCATTTCGTCGAATCAGGCAAACCCGTGTAATTGAACTCATCACTCCATACAAGCTCTTTATTCTGCGTGCATGCCACGGCTACAAACAGAATAAATAAAGAGATCAATAAAATACGTATTGCTTTCATTGTTCTTGATTGATTAAGGTTTACAATTTAATGAATTTTCTGAACATCTGTTTTATTCTTTATGTGGTTATCCATAAGTCAGGTTGTCGGACAAAGCTATCGCCAGGTGTAAAATATAGTAAACACGGATAGTATTTATCATTTTAGAAGCACAAGCGGTTAATGTTATTTTCTCTTGTGAAATTAGTATATTGTAATTGCATTTACGAAAACGTACTTCTTACCAATCTCCCATGAACAAAATGAATCAGAAAACGGTCAGTAAATTAACATTTTCAGGACCTGTTTATATGTATTTTCTTGTCATTTTACGGGTTGTTATCGGGTGGCATTTCCTTTATGAAGGAATTGTCAAACTTACGGATCCCAACTGGTCATCAGCGGGTTTCCTGGCTGAATCCTCCTGGATCTTTTCCGGTATTTTTCACCGGATGGCTACCGGGCCGGGCATTCTACAGGTGGTAGATTTCCTGAATACCTGGGGCTTGATCCTGATCGGCCTGGGATTATTCCTGGGTCTCTTTACCAGGCTTTCTGAAATTTCAGGCATTGTTCTCCTTGGACTATATTACATTGCCAATCCGCCGTTTATTGCAACAGGCTCCGCAATAACCGTGGAAGGGCATTATCTCTTCGTTGATAAGAATCTGGTTGAATTAGTTGCCCTGCTTGTTTTGACCTTCTTTCCTACCGGAAAGTTTCTGGGATTTGACCATTTCATCTTTCAAAGCTGGAAACGAAGATCCATCAGTCATCAGGGGGAGGTGGCGGAAAAGCCGCTGCCCCAGGATGTTGCCCCTGCATCATCCGGCAGGAGAGAATTGGTGAAACAACTCGCAACACTGCCCGTAGTGGGTGCCTTTGCATATGCCTATTTTAAAAAAAGGAAATGGGAAAGTTTCGAGGAAAAGATACTGTTGGATTATGACACAGCCAGACCGGATGCAACCACGGGAAGTACAATCAAAACCTTTCATTTTGCAGGCCTGAAAGAGTTGAAAGGGACACTTCCGCAGGGTCAGATTAAAGACCTGAAGATCAGTAGAATGATTCTGGGAGGGAACCTCATCGGCGGATGGGCACATGCCAGGGACCTCATCTATGTTTCGAAACTGGTTAAAGCCTACCATACCGACCAAAAAGTGTTTGAGACCTTCAGGCTTGCAGAAATGTGCGGGATCAATACCATTTTAACCAATCCCCAATTGTGCAGGGTGATTAATGAATACTGGAACAAAGAAGGGGGTAATATCCAGTTTATTTCGGATTGCGCGATTAACAACAATGCCATGGAGGGCATTAAGATATCCATCGATGGTGGTGCCCATGCATGCTATGTGCAGGGTGGAATAGCTGACCAGCTTGTCCTTGATGGAAAAGTGGATGAGATCGGTAAAGCGCTTGAATTCATCAAACAAAACAGCCTGCCGGGAGGTATCGGAGCCCATTCGTTACAAACAATCCAGGAATGTGTCCGGGTTGGATTAAAACCGGATTTCTGGGTAAAAACGCTGCATCACAAGCAATACTGGTCAGCAAAACCGGAAGAGGAATTTGATAACATCTGGTGCAAGCAGCCGGAGCAGACCATCGCATTCATGAATGACCTGGAAGAACCGTGGATAGCCTACAAGATACTCGCTGCAGGAGCTATTCACCCGAAGGACGGATTCCCGTATGCCTTCAGCAATGGGGCAGATTTTATCTGTGTCGGGATGTACGATTTTCAGATTGTTGAAGATGCGAACATTGCCCTGGACGTGCTGAATGGTGAACTGAAGCGTGCCAGGGAGTGGAAAGCTTAATTCGATAGTAACTCAATGGTAATTCGATGGTCATGCGATGGTCATGCAATAGTCATCTCGTTGTCATTCAATAGTCAGGCGATTGCCAAATCTTACGAAAATCCAAATGACAAAAGCCCAAATAACAAACAATAAACAATACAAGGAGGGAAATAATCATGAGAATTCGTATTAGCATCACACTGCTTTTAGTATCTGTACTGACCTATGCCCAGCCGGAAATACCGGTTGAACAATGGACCGGGAAAACGATACTCCTGTTCGGGGCACACCCGGACGATGATGTTTACTCACAGGGGACTCTTGCCATGCTGAAGAACCATGGTAATGAGGTGTTTGTTGCTGTGCTTACCAGCGGAAATGTAGGAACCCAGGACCCTGACCTTTCCATGATGGACCTGGCAAATATCAGGAGAGAGGAGGAGCTGGCTGCACTGGCTGAACTGGGCATCCCGGCAGATCATTACATTAATCTGGGATATGATGATGGGATGCTGGAATATGAAAACAGGAAGGAAGCCGTTGCTCAGATCGTACGCCTGATCCGGAAAATCCGGCCGGATGTTATTTTTTCATTTGACCCTGGAAAAGGGGAACAGCGATGGCATAAAGCCGACCACCGGGCGGCTGCAATGCTTACTGCCGATGCAGCACGGGCTGCCATGTGGCCCCTGCTTTTCCAGGGACAGATTGCCATGGAGGGATTGAAAGCGCATACGATACCGGAATACATGCTTTACGACTCTGCTGAGGAAGATATTAATACGTGGGTTGACATATCCGGTTATGTGGATAAAAAAATAAACGCCATGATGAAGTATGTCAGCCAGTGGAGTTCAGGCTGGTATAACTATACCGGTCCGGAAATACCGGCAGCGGAGAAAGAACTGGTCAAGGAACGGGTTAGCAGCCGTATTCACTACAGGAATGGTAAAGCCGTCGAAGGATTCCGGTATTATAAAGGCTTGCCGGATGGAATTGGACGATAGTTATACGTTATACGTTACAAGTTATAAGTTTTTAATCAGGCTTTTTAACACTCGCTTGAGAAGTTCAGTGTACAGCGTTCAAAATAAATCGAATTAAAAAAAACTCCGGAGGAGTTGAATATTAATAGCCCCGGGTAATCCTGTGAAATGGCGGAGCTTTCTTTCACAGGGGCAAATCTAGGGTTTTATGTAACACGTTTTAATAGCGGTCCAATTTAACACTTTTGGTTTAACCGTACCGGTAACAGGATAATTGTGAGTAGAAGGATGGGTGTTTTTTTCATGGATTTAGGATTTTTAGTATGAAAATGTTTACTTTACGGTAGTGCAAAATCTTGGAATTAACAGCCACTTTTTATCAATGACCCCTTTAAACTTTTATCATGAACGATCAAGCATCGACCAAGCCCAATAAGCCCAAGCGGTTAGTTTCACTGGACGCATTACGCGGTTTTACCATTGCGGCCATGGTTATTGTAAACGATCCCGGATCATGGCGTCATGTTTACGCTCCACTCAGGCATGCCGAATGGAACGGATGCACGCTCACCGATCTGATCTTTCCTTTCTTTCTTTTCATTATCGGTGTTTCCATTGCATTTGCCTATTCGTGGCGACTGGAAGCGAACATGCCCAAAAAGCAGCTTTACAGAAAAATCATTACCCGAACGGTCATCATTTACCTGCTGGGACTGTTCTTATGGTTATGGCCCGATTTTGATTTCAGCTCGATCCGGTATGCCGGTGTGTTACAGCGTATCTCGGTTGTTTTCCTTGTTTGCGCCCTGATATTCCTGAACACAAGCTGGAAAACTCAAATCAAGATTGCCGCAGGGATTCTGGTGGGTTACTGGATCATCATGGCATACATTCCCGTACCCGGAATCGGAGCACCGGATCTATCGGGCCCTGAAAAAAACTGGGCACACTTCCTTGACAGCATCCTGCTCCCCGGTGTGATGTGGCAGAAAACCTGGGATCCTGAAGGAATACTGAGCACATTTCCTGCCATTGTATCCGGGATAACCGGGATGCTTGTCGGCAAAGTGATCCTGACGGAAAAGGATGAACACAAAAAACTGGTCTGGTTATTCATGATCGGTTTTGGAATGTTTCTTACCGGAGGGATCTGGAACTGGTTCTTTCCGATCAACAAAAACATCTGGACCAGCTCCTATGTACTGTATACATCCGGTGCTGCAACCATGGGACTGGCAGCTTGTATACTGCTTGTGGATATGTGGGGGTATATTAAATGGACGAAGATCGGGGTTGTATATGGTGCCAATGCCATTACCGCATATGTTCTGGCAGGGATGCTAACCCTGGTATTCTATGGGGGTATCTTCGGAGGTTCTTCACTCAATGGATTGTTTATGGATGGCCTGACCGGAATCGGTCTTGCACCCAAATTCGTTTCCATGTTGTACGCCATTATCTATATGCTGATCATCTATATTCCGACATACATTCTTTATCGATACAAAATATTTATCAAGGTATAATGACCCTTGGTGAGTTTATTCCTGAAGATGGGATGATATAAACGAACCAAAAGAAAAAAAGAAGTCAATCCTATCTGAACGACTTGCATCCCTGGATGCTCTCCGGGGATTTGATATGTTCTGGATTATGGGTGGTGAAGGAATATTTCACGCCCTTGCGAAACTTACCGGATGGTCAGCATTTGTCTGGGGAAAAAAGAAATGGGCTTTCTTCTTCATCGTAATCGGACTGAACCCCATTACGATCTACCTTGTTCAGCGGGGGATCATCTCCTTCAGGCGGACTTCGGATTTCTTTTTTAGCGGACTGATCGGTTATTTCCCGGAATCATCGCATGACCTGCTGAATGCTATCGGGTACATGGCCATGAGCTGGCTGTTCCTCTATATTCTCTACCGCCTGAGGATTTTCCTGAGGGTATGATAATTTGGATGATTTTATTTACATATTTCCGGAACATTTCTGGTAAATCGTAAGGTGTTAATCGTTTGTCGGTAACGAAGCCGGTACCGTCAATCGGTAACGGGAAAAATCGTAAGACGTTAAGCGGTTACGAAACCCGTTTCATTGGTCGTAACCGGATGATTTCTGGAAACCGCAAAGAAAATATTAATTTTATTCCATTATAACGATTAATCATGGAGGATTTAAAACCGGGATTGAATGAGATCATCATCCACCCCGGGATAGATAATGCTGAATTACAGGCTGTAACTATTGAACATCCTGATTTTGGTGCAGCA
>Ga0315550_1002923_pt1 | contig 10368 bp, 9 predicted proteins | sample SalMarSW160190MG_2_FD_203100 | JGI IMG/M metagenome (GOLD analysis project Ga0315550, IMG submission 203100) | Salt marsh sediment microbial communities from the Plum Island Ecosystem LTER, Massachusetts, United States - Salt Marsh Sediment SW1601-90 ... | reverse complement strand
CACGTTCCTCTAGGGGTCGTATATAAAGAATTAAATCAAAGCGTTATTCTGATTGATTCCATAATTCTATCTCTAACGCATAATCATAATTGGGTAAATCATTCCATGTATCCAGGACAATCTCACCTAACCGTGATAATCGCATTTCTCCGTCTATCACATCGCCAAAAATACATTCTTGATTGTACGAACATATCGTGACAAAATATTCCCCTGGCTGGGAATAGTCGTATTCCTTTAATCGGATTGATTTCCGGTGATGTTCATTTATTGTTTTCATTGGCACGAAATGAGGCAATTAATTCATCAACTGTAAATAAATTACATCCGATAATAGTCAAACGCAAGACCACTAATAATTTAAATCACTGTAGAAGTCGAATCTATTCAATTCCTACAACCTAATTCTTAACAATTTCATAACAATATGTTTCCAAAATGTTTACGTATATTTAAGCAGCAAGATGGCTCAGAGAATATCCACTTAATTAAGGAAATGCAAGTATGACTAAATCATCACACTTTATAATAGGCACAACAATAACGCTGCTCCTGATCAGTGGTTGTGCAAGAAAAAGCAATGAACAATCCGACTCCCTGCAAATCAAGGGATCGGATACTATGGTCAATCTCGGACAGGCCTGGGCTGAGGAATATATGAAGCAGCACCCCGACACATCTATCGCGGTAACAGGCGGCGGCTCAGGGACAGGCATATCGGCATTGGTGAACAATACATGCGATATTGCAGAAGTATCACGCGAGATGAAAGAAAGTGAAATTAAACTGGTCGAATCCAAAGGATTTGAACCGATAAAATTTATGGTAGCACTTGACGGCCTTGCCGTTGTTGTAAATCCGGCAAACAAAATTTCAGAGCTTACCGTCGACCAGCTTGCCGATATTTATACCGGGAAAATTAAGAACTGGAAAGAACTCGGCGGGCGTGATGCAAAGATCGTTCTGCTTTCCCGCGAGGTAAATTCCGGTACACATGTCTATTTTAAAGAACATGTCCTTCGTCATGGAAATCCGGATAACAAAGAAGAATTCACTCCGGAAGCGCTGCTGCTTTCAAGCTCGCAAGCTATCGCCGACGAAGTTTCGCAGAATATCGATGCTATCGGCTATTACGGCATGGGTTATATAACAGCGAAAGAGAAAGCTTTAAAGATCGCAAAAGATAATGACTCACCTGCAATCCCGCCGACGATGGATAATGTCGTCAGCGGCGATTACCCGATTTCACGTCCGCTTCTTATGTATACCAGAGGCGAACCTGCCGGAATAGTAAAATCCTTTATCGATTTTGTTCTTTCTCCTGCCGGTCAAGAGATTGTGAAAAAGATAGATTTTGTACCGGTTTTTAAATAAATAATCACTTGTATTATACCTTAAATAAAAACAGAAGTGAATAAAAAGTTTTACAGTATGTTTCACCTCCCCTCTGTCCCCCGCCTGCCAAAGCATACTTTATGCGGCGGGCAGGCCTCCTCAACGAGGGGGGGACATGAGGTGGTGCGTCTGCGGAAAATAAAGGAATTCATCATTGAACGAATGATCTTCCTCAGCGGGATTATGTCCATAATTATCGTAGCGCTGATTTTTGCATTTCTCTTGAAAGAGGGGCTTTCTATTTTTTGGAGAGTTCCCCTTTCCGATTTTTTATTCGCAGAAAATTGGTATCCTATTTCCGAGCCTCCGCAATTCGGAATTCTGCCGTTGATACTCGGTTCTATTCTTGTAACAGCAGGCGCAGGAATAATTTCCATTCCGATAGGAATTGCAAGCGCTCTCTTTATTGCAGAAATCGCTCCACCAAGAACAAAAGAAATATTGAAAGCCGGCGTCGAACTTCTCGCAGCTATTCCTTCGGTCGTAATCGGCTTTATCGGAATGATAACACTCGGCCCGTTGATTAAAGCAATGTTCAATCTGCCGACAGGCCTCACGGCATTGTCAGGCGCTATCACACTCGCCTTTATGGCAATGCCGACAATTGTTTCCATAGCAGAGGATGCAATTACTGCGGTTCCACGCCAGTACCGTGAAGCAGCGATTGCCATGGGAGCAACAAAATGGCAGACTACCTGGCGCATAGTTGCGTACGCCGCGCGCCCGGGAATGCTTGCTGCGGTTATGCTCGGCATCGGCAGAGTGATCGGCGAAACAATGGCAGTAATGATGGTAACCGGAAACGCTGCCCTCATCCCCCACAGTATTCTTCAGCCCGTACGTACATTAACTGCAACAGTTGCTGCTGAAATGGGTGAGACAGTCCAGGGAGGCGAACACTATGCCGCACTCTTTGCGATCGGTATTGTTTTGTTTATCATAACTTTCTTAATTAACGGCGCAGCAGACCTCTATCTGCATAAAACTGAGAAGTAGTTGAGATTGTGAGATTGTGAGATTTTTAATTAGATGAATGTATACATAAAACAAAAAATTGCTTTCAGCATCCTCTTCCTATGCACACTGCTTGTCATCGTACCTGTGCTGGTGATACTGGTGATGATTTTTGCCAAAGGAATCAGTGCAATAGACCTTTCGTTCCTTGCCGAAATGCCGACAAAAGGAATGACAGCCGGCGGTATTTTTCCTGCAATTCTAGGAACACTCTATCTGGTACTTGGAGCCGTTCTCTTTGCAGTGCCGTTAGGAGTTCTCTCTGCAATTTATCTTGTTGAGTATTCGCAGGAAACTCTCTTAAGCCGTATTGTAAAACTCGCTATCGTGAATCTTGCAGGAGTTCCATCAGTTGTCTACGGCCTATTCGGATTAGGCATATTTGTTCTATTCTTAGGATTCGGAGCTTCGATTCTTTCAGGCTCTCTTACGCTGGGAATTATGATTTTACCGGTGATTATCACAGCATCACGTGAAGCGTTGGAAAGCGTTCCAAAATCATTTCGCATCGTAAGCTTATCATTAGGCGCCAGTAAATGGCAGACGATTCGGCATTCTGTATTGCCCCATGCATTGCCTGGAATTTTAACCGGAACGATTCTCGGACTCGGCCGCGCAGCCGGTGAGACAGCACCTATTCTATTTACTGTTGCAGCATTTTATCTCCCAAAACTGCCGACATCATTATTCGATCAAACAATGGCGTTACCGTATCATCTGTATGTCATTTCCACACAGGTTCCCGGTATTCCTGAAAACATTCGATACGGAACGGCCCTCGTCCTCCTTTTATTGGTGCTGCTTTTAAACCTCGCTGCTATCATTCTACGGTACCAATTCAGGAAACGTAAAAAATGGTAGAATCCTCGGCAGTAAAAATATCAATCCGTGATTTTTCTATCCATTTTGACGATGTCACAGCGCTAAAAGGACTGAATCTGGATATTTATCTAAATGAAATATTCACGATGATCGGCCCGGCGAGCTCGGGAAAATCATCGCTGCTGCAATCCTTAAATCGTCTGAACGATCTCATTCCGTCATATAAAAAAACCGGTACGATTCTCATAGACAATCAGGATATAGACACCATTGATGTAGAATCGCTTCGGAAAAGAGTCAGTATCGTTTTTGCACTCCCATTCCCGCTGCCCTTATCTATTTTTGACAATGTTGCCTACGGGCCGCGCATGCACGGCATTAAAAAAAAATCAAGGCTCAATCAAATCGTCGAAAAGGGGCTTCGTGAAGCATACTTATGGGATGAGGTGAAAGACCGGCTCGACACGCCTGCTATGTATCTATCCGGCGGCCAGCAGCAACGATTATGTATCGCGCGCATTTTAGCGGTTGAACCGGAAATTATCATGTTCGACGAACCTACTTCCGGACTCGATCCGATTTCGACTGCGCGTGTCGAGGAAACTTTACGAATACTCAAAGAACATTACACGATTATTCTTGTAACGAACAATGTCGCTCAGGCGGCGCGTGTAGGCGACCGGACAGCATTTCTTCTAATGGGAGAATTGATAGAATTAAATGACACAAAACGCCTATTTACAATGGCGCAGGATAAACGAACAGATGATTATCTCACGGGAAAATTCGGATGAGCATGGGGCATTTAACAATAGAAACGCATAACCTGAATTTGTATTATACGAATTTCCACGCACTCATAGATATTAATCTCGCGATACAGGAACAAAGAATCACCGCATTAATCGGGCCGTCAGGCTGCGGTAAATCGACCCTCGTACGTGTATTCAACCGGATGAACGACCTGATTGAAGGAGTCCGCGTTACCGGAGAAGTACTGGTCGAAGGCAGCAATATATTTTCCCCGGACACCGATCTGATATCACTAAGGGAAAAAGTCGGAATGGTATTTCAACGGCCTAATCCATTTCCATTATCTGTGCGCGATAATCTCACATTCGGCCTGGAGATTCATCAAGAGCATTCGAATAAAAACCGTACTGAGATAATAGAGCAGTCGTTAAAAGACGTGTTACTCTGGAATGATTTGAAAGATCATCTCAACCAATCTGCACTGCGCCTTTCTCTCGAACAGCAGCAGCGTTTATGTATTGCACGGGTTTTGGCAATGAAACCGCAGATTATTCTTATGGATGAACCTTGTTCTGCGCTCGATCCTATCGCAACGTTAAAAATCGAAGAACTGATGCAGGAACTAAAGAAGAATTACACGATTGTTATTGTAACACACAATATGCAGCAAGCTGCGCGCGCAAGCGATTATACGGCATTTCTTTATTTAGGCGAACTAATAGAATTCGGCGAAACAAAACACATTTTTTCGGCACCGGAACAAAAACAAACTGAAGATTATATTACAGGAAGGTTTGGATAAAAGGAGATACCGCTATGGAACGTCATTTTCAAAAAGAATTAGAAAGCCTCAAAACCTCGCTTATCAAAATGGGAAGCGTTGTGGAGGAGAATATTGCACTATCGATCCGTTCGGTAACGGAAAAAAACCGAGAACTGGCACAAAAGGTCATCGAATCGGATGTACGAATAGATGCACTTGAAATCGAGATAGATAATGCTATTGTCGATTTACTGGCACTGCAGCAGCCGGTAGCAAGCGACTTGCGGTTTATTCTTGCGGCATTAAAGATCAATAACGATCTGGAACGTATCGGCGACCATGCAGTGAACATCGCTCAGGCTGCTCAGGTGCTCTGTTCGATCCCGGATGTAGAACTGCTTAATGAGATTCCTAAAATGGCAGAAATCACAAGAACGATGTTAAAAGAAGCGATCGACAGCTTCATACTTCTTGATCCTGTGAAAGCACGTGCCGTTTTGAAAACAGATGATCAGATCGATAATCTTAACCGAACGGTTATACGGACGGTTATTGAACTGCTGAAGAGCAACAAACAGACGGCTGAATGCGGATTGGAGCTAAGCCTTATCAGCAGAAATATGGAACGTGTTGCCGATTTAGCGACAAACATAGCCGAAGAAGTCATTTTTCATACCCAGGCACGTGTCGTAAAGCATCATGCAGAAAATCGGAAGTAGCACACACATTCTTGTGTGTCATATGTAGATTGTCCTACCAACATATTTTCTCGTTATAATACCAATCGATATAATCATTCGGTTTTTCTATTAATCCTTTCTTAATCGGGTTGTTGTACGTATAATTCAACTTAATATCAAATTCTTTTCCATCCCCGATAATTCTACTTACTTCGCTTTGTAAATATGTTCTCTTGCTTTCACCAACATAATCTGATACATTTTTTTGTTACACTAGCTATCCTAAACTTAATAAAAAGAAAGGAATGAAGTGAATTTCTCATCTCTCAATAAAAAACATAGGATACCGGGTAAGTTAGAAATCACATCGGAGCATGGCGGACTTCCCATAGCGATAATAACAAATAAATTTGCCAAAGTACTAGTTTCCATTTACGGCGCACATGTGCTCAGCTACCAGCCAAAAGGTCAGGAAGAAGTGCTATGGATGAGTAGTCAAAGCACATTCGAAGAAGGTAATCCTATCCGCGGAGGAATTCCTATTTGCTTTCCATGGTTCGGTCCGCATGCATCCGATTCGCAAAAACCGCAGCATGGATTTGCACGGCTGCAGATGTGGAAAGTCACAAAAACGGCCGATCTGCCGGGAGGTGAAACACAGCTGTGTTTGAGCTTGCAGCAGGATCAAAAATTAAAAACTCTCTGGCCGTATTCTTTTCATGCAGAAATGATTATTACTGTTGGAGCTTCGTTGAATGTAGCATTCCGCTGCACAAACACGAGCAAGGAACAGTTAAGTTATACCGGCGCGCTGCACTCGTATTTTACCGTGAGTGATATAGCAAATATAAAAATCAAAGGACTCCGCGGGAGTCGTTATTACAACGGAATTGGTGCGACTGTCCCATCAGCCCAGGAAGAAGATAATTTAGTTATTCAGAAAGAAGAAAACCGCCGCTATATCGATACAACTTCAGACTGCATAATTGAAGATTCCGGATTATCACGAAAAATACGTGTGGGAAAAAAGGGAAGCCGGGTTACAGTCGTCTGGAATCCGGGAGCAGAAATGGCAAAGAAAATCGCCGATATGCCGGATGACGGATATAAAACAATGATTTGCGTTGAAGCGGTCAATGCGTACAATGATATCGTAGTTGTTCAACCGAAAGAAAACCGTACTCTTGCAACAACCATAACAGTTGAATCGTAGTAATATCTCATATAATTATTCTTAACAGCGGAGTTATTATGAAAATAAAATTTCTCGTATTTATTCCACTCATCGCAATAATCACCGTTACAATGGCGGCATGCGTGCCCGGTGGCGGAGATTTTCCCGGTGAACATTCTGCCGGATTTTTTTTCGGAATATGGCACGGCTGGATCGCACCCATCTCGCTGATAATCAGCATCTTCAATCCATTAGTCAGGATTTATGAAGTGAATAACACAGGATTTTGGTATGACTTCGGCTTCTATATTGCAATTATAAGCGGATTTGGCGGGGTATCCTTATCACGTAAAAAAATAAAATCAAACCGCGGTAGAAACTGATTATAAACATATTTCCAGTTTCAGAATCAAAACTGATAATCGGGATTTCGATGCCAACCGATCCCTTTTATAAATACGGCGTTTAGTGCAACATTGAAAAGCAAACACCGTATAATATAAAGCTAATTAGATTCTATGTAATATCTGCCTTTTACAAGTATAAAACGGAGGAAACAAATGAAACCGCGACCCGAACAAACAACCTGCGCCTTTTTTCTTATTCCCTTGCTTTGCTTATCCCTTTTCTTTCTCTGTAATGCCTTTTCGCAACCTAATTTATTGGACGAAAAAAATCTCGAAGAGACAATGCGTAATCCCTGGAAATTTGATCAATCGGTATTTCTTCAGAACTGGCTGGTGCTCGGTGTTATTCCAATTCAGGAAATTGAAGAGACTGATAAGGATTTTCTGGCTGAGTGCGGCGGAGAGGCATCGGTTCGGCCTGTTGAAGGACAAGTGATAAAAATATCGGGTCATGAATTGAAATGGATGCCGGCGAATAGTAAGAATGTTGTCGATCTGTTAAGGTTTTACCAGGGAGTAAAAAATGAAAATGTCGTGGCATATGCCTATACAATCATCAACCGGAAAGAATTCGGCAGGGTTTACCTGACTATAGGCACCGATGACGGAGTAAAAGTCTGGGTGAACGGAAAGATGGTACATCGTAATTTAAGGCAGAGGGGACTTACGTTGGATGAAGATTTAGTTAATGCAGATATGAATGCCGGCGATAATTATTTGCTGCTGAAAATCCAGCAGGGAGCCGGCGGATGGGGATATGCAGTGCGTTTACTGGAGAATGCGAACCAATTCAATACTATCACCGGAAATATCGAATTCTCGATAACAAACACAAATCCTGAAGAAAAAACTCTTTCTGTTATTTCTCAGAGCAATCTCGATCAAACAATAATAAGACAAACAGTGCAAATGCAGGTTTGCGGAACGGGCGGAAATGTTGTTGCAAAGAGAACATTTTACTCCTCCAAACCGGTTATACTCAATTATAAAAACTGGCCGGATGGAACGTACGAATTCCGATTTTTGTACAAAGATATTCGAGGGATGGAATGTTTTAAATATGCTACTTGGTATAAAGGTGATATTTTAGCGGAAGCACGTACGATTATCAATACAGCTCCTGATAAAAATGTCAGAACGCCGGATGCGTCCCTGCACAGGATGCTGGCGGATATGATAATCGATCGGTTAGGCAGTAATCTTCAAAATCCTGATTCGGCAAAATTCAACTCAATACATCCGCCATTGCTGGAGTTCGCCGAGTTCAAAGCCAAAAAGCAGATTCGTTCCAATGGTTTTATTCGCATGGCATATATTGACGATCTAGATAACACACCTCAGTTCTGCAGATGTTACTTGCCTCTTCATTATAATCCCTCTAAAAAATGGCCTGTGGTTGTTTATTTGCATGGATATAACCAGGATAATCCGGAGTATATAAAATGGTGGAGTGTCGATAAACGACATGACGCTGCAAGCGATAAATACGATGTTATTTATATTGAACCGCACGGACGAGGAAATACACAATATTTAGGACCGGGCGACCGCGATGTGTTAAAATGTATTGAGATGGCAAAACAAAAGCTCAACGTAGACGAAGAACGAGTTTATTTAACGGGCGCTTCAATGGGCGGATTCGGAACATGGAATGTTGCCACACGCCATCCGGAATTATTTGCGGCAATCGCCCCTATTTATGGAGGAGGAGATTATCATGTGCTTACTCCAAAAGAAATCCTTGAAAAGATGAGCAGCCGGGAAATATTTCAGAGTGATAAATCAAGTTCGACTGCCCAATTAGAATCCTTGCTGAATATGCCGATACTCGTCTCTCATGGTGATCAGGACCAGAGTGTGAATGTCAACCTTTCCCGCTATCTCGTACGCATGCTTCAGCGGTGGAATTATGATGTGCGCTATATTGAAGTACCTGATAAAGGGCATTCTGATTTAGGACTTTCGGATCAAACGATAGTCTGGATGCTGCAGCACAAAAGAAATTCATTCCCCCGGCAGGTACGCGTAAGGGCGGCGGATTTACAAACAGCCTCTGCGTACTGGATAAAAGTATTGCAAAAGAGAGATCCAAATGAATTTATGACAGTAGACGCGGAGGTGCTGGAAAATAACACGATACGCGTTGATTCGAAAAACGTATTGGAATTGTCCATCACTCCGGGTAAAACATTGGTAGATTATTCAAAACCCATACAGCTGTTCTGGAACGGCACAAAAATGACGATAAATAATCCTTCTTCAAAAAAGATTATTTTAACAGATAAGAATTACAATTCACTCGTGGAAATCAAAAAAACTCCTATGACAGCAGGTCCTATTTCCGACTTTCAAAATACTCCTTTCCTAATTGTCATTGGAACTTTATCGTCCGACTCCGTTATCAACAAAATCATACGCCAAAAAGCCGATATGATCATACAGGGCTGGAAGAGATCTCAGAAATTTGAACCGAGAGTTAAGAACGATGCCGATGTAACGGAAACAGAAATGACACAATATTCGCTGTGTTTGCTGGGAGGTCCTGAAGAAAATTCAATATCGAAAAAGGTATTTGAAAAGATCCCTTTCCAGGTCAAATCCGAAAAAATTTTAATAGACGGAAAATCATTCAAAGCAAAAGACGCATTTTTCCAATCGGTATACCGGAATCCGTATAATTCCGACAGATATATTAACATCATTGCCGGAACATCCAAAGCCGGTTTATCACTTTATGACCCGAATCAGCAGGAACTTCATCAGTATGATTATTTTATTGCTGACGGGAAAATCCCGAATTACTCAGCCGGCGCAACAAATGAAAAAATTCTCATTGGATCCGGATTCTTCGATGAGCACTGGAAATTAAGTGAAGCGTTCTTAAATGCTGGAAATGAAGAATTAAGGTCAAAATGCGCCTATCTTAAGGTTAATGATAATTTAACTACGGATATTGTCAGTATCTCAAAACCTTCGCTTGAACTTCTGAAATCATACTGCGGCAAATATCAAATAACAGGCGGCCCGCTATTGAAAATATTTGTATCAGACGGAATCCTTAAAGTAGCGCAAGGGCCAAATGATCAATTCACTGCAATTATGCATCCGACATCGGAAAGCGAGTTTTTTGTGAAAGAAGCAAACGTATCTCTTTTCTTTATAAAAGATAAAACAACAAACAGTTATATCATGAATGGGCGGCAGGGCGGACAGGAGTTCACATCCAAAAAGTTATAATATTGCTTAATTCCATTCTTTGTGCAAGAAAGCCGTCTTTATAAAAGACGGCTTTCTTATAACCGTATTTGTCCAACATTGTTACAAACTACCTTCTACACTCAAATAATACGTCCTGAGCGG
>Ga0315550_1002918_pt1 | contig 10372 bp, 11 predicted proteins | sample SalMarSW160190MG_2_FD_203100 | JGI IMG/M metagenome (GOLD analysis project Ga0315550, IMG submission 203100) | Salt marsh sediment microbial communities from the Plum Island Ecosystem LTER, Massachusetts, United States - Salt Marsh Sediment SW1601-90 ... | reverse complement strand
AAAGTCTTCTAGAAATGGTGTTAAAATTATGGGTTTAACCATTGTTGGTGTTTCTATTATTAGCTTTGCATGGATATATATAATGCTTGTAGTAACAAGCCTCAGGTAGGAACTCAACTGTTATTCTTACTTACTTACTTTAGTTCTTGTTAATAATATATCTATACTAATGGTATGTTAGTGGGAAGGATTACCTCTGATGGAGAGTTTTATCAGTATTTCCATGATGGTCTTGGTTCTATTACGATGATAGTGGATTCGACAAGTGAATATCAAAACCTTTACACTTATGATGATTTTGGGGATTTCAGAAGTAAATCAGAAAATGTTTCGAATAGTTATTATTATACAGGGCAGGAGAGGGATGAGGAACCTTCGGGATTGTATAATTTAAGGGCGAGGTATTACTATGGAAATATCGGAAGATTCCTGACCCCCGATCCGCATACGGTAGGTCCGGGAAATTTGAATTTAAGGGACCCGCAAACACTGAATCCTTATGTTTATTGTACGAATGACCCGCTAATCCTAATTGATCCAAACGGATTGCAAAGCTTTGATCCAATGATATATTATAATGCTATGACCCATGAGTTTGAATCGGCAGTTAATCAATTAATTAGCGCGGGTAAAGTAGTGGTAGGACTTCCTGGGAAAGCAGCCAATGATTTAATTGGAGCAGAAGTGGTTAGTGCTGCTAGCGGTTCCAGCGGACTTGGCTTTGGGTATACGCTAACGAGTGCTGCCTTTGCATTAGAGGGTGGATTGACAAAAGCAGAGGCACTTGGAATAGCCGCCAGTTTTTCTGCGACTACTGGATCTGCGTTGATAAAAATAGGGACATTGACAAGTTTTGGGAGTGAGGGAATTGGCGGTATTCTTGGTTTCTCTGGAGGGATAGTGTTTTACGGGGGGGCTGTATATTTAGAAATATTAGCTACCAAAGCGCGTTTAGCAGAAATTAATGGAGAGATATATATAATATGGCCTAAAGAGAAGGAACCCGTAGAGGAGGAAAACCTTAGATTGGAATTCAATCCAGATGATCTTGATTTCAACAGTGATAATAACAGCCATTTTAATCGTAGCTTTGATCTTAACTGGGATCACTTTTATTTTGATCCAAAGCGCGATAATGTTGGCTCATGTGAATATTGGAAATAAATAGTTTATTGGATTTATTATTTTAGACTGTTTCTTTGGTAAGATACATAAATTCGTATGTATCTTGAAAAGATGATCTAACACCCTCTTCTTTTTTTTATACCTCTATTTTATCCGGATTGGCAAAATTTTCTTTGACACCAAGACGTGTGAAATAATATATTATACTTCCGGATAAGAGAAATTCTACCGCGGAAATAATCATTACATGTAAACTTTCTACAGGAGAAGACATAATTCTTGACCATAATCCTATAAGTCCAAGAAAGATATAAAAAGAATGCATAAATACTACTGTACTCCTCATAGATTCGAATAGAAAAAGTAAACCCAGTCCAAAAATAACCCACATAAAACTCCATACTACTACAATTGTCAATAGGATTCTAACTATACCTCCCTCATCATTGGAGTTTAATAAGAAGAACAATAAAGATAAACTTAACAATCCTATAATTATATGAAGCCAACCAAAAAAAGTGATACCTTTCAATCTATAAGTAGGACGGGGAATATATTTAAAGTATCTATTTTTCCAAAAGAATACGGTTAACAAAACCAGAGAAATTAAACCTCCTATTAAAGGATACATAATGGATTGTGTGATTATAAAAATTAAGAATCCTATTAAAGCAGGCCATGGAAACCACAATGTCTGCAGAGAAATTTGTCTTCTTATTTTTGTAGTTAAATCTAATTTTGCTAAAGTACTATATTTGTTTTTGAAGTAGAAAGAGACAATTATAAGATAAATAAGAAATAAAATAAAACCAATAGCTATAGGTTGGCTATACTCTGCAATTTTATTCTTTATTTCCTCGTAAGAAAGCAATATAGATGCAATAGGAAATGCGAGAGGAGCCAAATATTGTACAGCTAAAGTAAATATGACCTTCCTTTTATTTATTTTTTGTTTACCGTTTACTTTTTCATCTTTTTCCATTGATTATAAATATAGACATCTTCCAGAATTAGTCAAGGGAAAATATTAACGGGGTTAGACCTTGAAATGTGAATATTAACGGAATATCAACGGGGTCAGACCTTGAAATGTGAAAAGGTTGACAATTTGAATTGAGTGTATCAACGGGGTCAGACCTTAAAATGTGAAAAGGTTGACAATTTGAATTGAGGGAGTAATATATCGATATGGCGAGACCATATCGATTGCAGGGAGAGGGGTATTTATATCATATTACGAGTAGAGGTGATGACAGGAAAAGAATATACATCAGTGAATATGATTATGAAAAGTTTTTAGAATATCTCCTCAAAGCAAAAGAAAAATACAATTTTTTTATTTACATATTAACGGGGTCATACATATTAACGGGGTCAGACCTTCTTTGAAAAGTGTCAAGGGGTGGGGTTAAATTAAACTTTTTTTACCTCCTGTTTATAAATAATTATTAAAATATCTCTGGGTGACTTTTTCTGTTTTTCTTATTCTTCTTTTGATACCTTTTAGCATATCGTATTGTATAGAAGGCCGGTCCCCTATTCTTGAAAAGAGCGCGAGGTAATACCTCCGCTAGGCCTGACAGAGGGCGACCGACCTTTATTATTCTTTATCTTATATTCTTCGATGTATGGTCTTTTCTCTTTTAATACTTTATATACAATTGTAGCTAATTTCCTGGCAGAAGCAATACTCGCAGCTTGACTTCCGGCTTTCCTTTTTATCCTACCATAATGTTCCCTGAAATAAGGAGATATTCTGACAGATGTATGCGCCCCTTCTATAAACGCCCATCTTAACCATCTATTACCTTTTATTAATCTACCATGATAACTCGTATTTCCTGAAATATGAGTAGATGGTACAAGTCCGCTGTATGAATGCAGATGTGCAGGATCGGGAAATCTGTTTATGTCATCTATTTCCAGTGTTATTATAGGTCCAAATACATCTCTAATACCCGGAATTGTTTTAACTAATTTTAAATTCTCGTTATTTCTCATTTCCTTATTTATCCATTTCTTTACTTCTTTTTCCATATTTTCAAAAGTATCCTTTAATTTAAGATGATATCTTAATAGTTTATCCGCTCTTTTATCCGGAAGTTCGATCTCTTCCAACCACATTCTTCCGTATTTACCGAATATATCCTTTACTTCCGGAGGATTAACATGTGATTTCCTTAAAATATCATGTATTCTATTCTTTATCATTGTTTTTATCTTTACAATAAAAGCTCTAAATCTTACTGTGTCTTTTAATATTCTTACTTCTTTAGATGGAACCCATACTTCAGGAATTAAATCTGTTCTTAATAATTGCCCGAGTATCTTTGAATCTATTTTATCTGTTTTTATCTTTGCTGATGCAATCGCTTTTACTTTAGGCGGATGAGCGAGGGAAACACTTTTTACTTCCGAAAGAGAATCGAGCATATCGTATATAACTCCCCAATTTAAGCCTGCTTCTAAAACGGCAGAAAATTCTTCCTCCGGAAATAAACTTAATAGATGTTTTAATTCATCAATGTTGTTAAAAAAACTTCTCGTTTCTCTCGTATTTCCTTTTTCATCCACAAAACTAACGGTAGTATAGTTCTTATGTACATCACATCCAAGATAAAGCATCCTAAACCTCCTTTTATTCTTATTTTAACCCTCTTACTGGGAGAGGTAAAGACACTTTTCATTATACTTCTTGAAATGTGAAAAGGTTGACAATTAAAGTTATAGTTTCAACGGAGCCATGGTAACCGCTGAAGCGGTTAGTATATTAGTGAATTAGTCATTAGTGAATTAGTAAAAAACAACCGAGTAGTTTCGAGTTACGGGCATATAATTAGTGGCCAGGTACCAGGTCTTGGATATAAGTTTAAACAAAAGATTTAATTTTTCTTTGTGTTCTCCGTGTCTTTGTGTGAGACTATTTAGAGTATCAATGGGGTCAGACCTTCTTTAAAAAGATAAAAGCGTCATGCGTTATGCGTCGAGCGTTTTGCGTTTAAAAATTGCAAAAAAAACTGAGTAACTTTCTTCTTTTTTCTTCTTCTTCTTTCGATGTCTTTTTGTTTATCATATACTTAATTACGAGAAGGGGAATTATGCAGTTTCTTTAGTTTTTAATCATTGCTTTTATCAGAGAAAAATGTAATATTAATAAGATGGACCTTTTAAAAAGGATAAAGAAATGTTTTGATAGTGATCAAATTCTTTATACTCACCATGCGATTCTTGAGATGAGAAATGAAGAGTTTGGGCGAATAGTCGAACAGGAAGTGTATGAAGCAGTTTTAAGCGGTGAGATTATTGAAAATTACCCTGATGATAAACCATATGCCTCTGTTTTGGTTTTTGGCAAAACATCGGGTGGTAGGGCTTTACATGTTGTATGCGCGTACGATAAAGAAGAGGATGTAACGATAGTTATAACTGTATATGAACCTAACCCTGAGGTTTGGATTGGCAATAAGAAAAGGAGGAAAAGATGAAATGTGTAATTTGCCACAGCGAGGATATCGAAGTTAAGAAAGTCAAAGAAGAAATTAAAATTGGCAATGACATTATCTATGTGCCTATTGAAATCCCTGTATGCAATAGCTGTGGAGAGAGGTATTATGAAAGAAAAACTTTGCAAAATCTGGAAGCTATTGAATTTAGATTAAAAAATAAAGAAATTAGTGTTAAGGAAATCGGAAAAGTTTTAACTGTTTAATTGAGATACTTTTCAACTATAATTAGTATGGTAGCTAATAACCATTAGGTTCACCCATTATGATTACGGATGAGAGTGGGAATGAAGTAAAACAGAAAAAATACGAAGCGTTTGGGAATTTGGTCTGGGAGGATGGGACTCATGATGATAATCGTGAATTTACGGGAAAGGAAAAAGACCCGACGGGATTTCATTATTTTGGAGCGAGGCGTTATTACGCGAATATCGGGAGATTCCTGAGCCCCGACCCTATTTCAATACATCCTTTCCTCTTAGATTTAAACCATCCTCAAACATTAAACCCTTACGTTTATTCTCACAATGATCCAGTTAACTACCTTGATCCTTTGGGATTATGGGAAACTCATGCGGAACAAGACGAACATGGCTGGATATGTGTTGTTGATGATCCCATTACTGTTATTGGACATCGAGGTCATTTTGACGCTTATACTTGGTGGAGTGGTTATCAGTTTTTCTACGGAAGTCATATGCAAGGTCAAATGGAGAGTACGGATAGGTCGGTTTATTTCTGGAATGCACTTTCAGATTTTAACGATCCAGTTCCTCAACCCGGAGAAAGCTGGGAAAGTTATTATAAGAGATTCTATGAAGAATATAGTGCCTATATGAAAGTATCCGAAGCCATTGGTATTTGGGGTATACCAGGCACAATGGTATTTCTCAAACAGTATGCTTTTACAGAACTTGGTAAAAATATGGCTTATACTGCAATTGGTAATCCTTCTTGGGCAGGGAGGATAGGTGGTAAATTGGTTCTACAGGGTTCATATAAAGCTTGGGAAGTTACAGGCTTTGCGGGTCAGGTTTTCAAAGGAGCTGGTGCAGCGTCTTTAGGAATTACGCTTTTCAGTACTTCCTATAGAGTTGGATTGAAAAGTAGGGCTTGGATAAATTGGAGCTTAGCCAACAGGGTTTACGAGGAGTAAAAGAATGTATAGTTGGTTTGAAAAAAAACGCCACAGAGATGATAAAATAGGCTATGTCTTTTTTATAATAGCTATAATTAGTGCCATAGTTATATACTTTTATAAAGGAAAAGAGGATTCAGGCTTATATGCTATTCCCGGGATATTAACAATTATAGCTTGGATACTTTCGTTAACAACTCCAGAGGACAGAAAAAATTCTTTTAGATTGATAAATCCAGGAAGAGACTTTTCTTTTTGGATTTCAAGAGGCAAGTCATATCTGAAGAATTTAGAATTTAGGAAAGCAATTAAATGTTTTGATAAAGTGATTGTAATAAATCCAGAGAATTCTGAAGCATGGTATTGTAAGGGAAATGCTTTAATTTTTTTAGGACGTTCGGAGGAAGCCATCTTATGTTTTGACAAAAGTTTAGAAATACATCCTGATGTTCCCGAGGTTTTATATAAAAAGGGTATAGCAATGGGAAATGTTGGTCGTTTTGAAGAAGCTATTGTATGTTTTAATAAGGTTTTAGAATTGGATCCAGAGAAAATCGAGGCTAAACTTTCGAAAGCAGATGCTTTAGCGGCAATGGAGAAATATGATGAAGCATTACGTATTTTGGAACAATTGCTATTGTCGAAACCCAGATATAAAGAAGCAAAAAAATTAAAGAAAGTTATTATTAATGAAAAGAAAAAAAAATTTAGGTAATCGTATAATTTGGCATAATTGTATATTTGGTATATTTGGGGTCAAATCTCTGTATTTGTATCTGGGGGGTATCTGGGGTCAGGGGTATCTGTGTATCTGGGGTCAAATCTCGACACTTGACAATCATGTAAATCGAATTATAATAGAGGTATGGCAAGGGCGTTAAGGATACAATATCCCGGTGCTTATTATCATGTAACATGCAGAGGAAATGACAGGAAAAGGATTTTTGGGGATGATAAGGACAGGAATGAGTTTTTAAAACTATTGGAAAACTCATTAGATGTTTATCGGGTTAATTTATATTCTTACGTTTTGATGAGTAACCATTTTCATTTTTTAATACAAACTCCTGCAGGTAATCTTTCCGAATTTATGCGGCATTTCAATGTATGTTATACCGGATATTACAATTACAGGCATAGCAGAAGCGGTCATTTATATCAGGGGAGATATAAGTCTTTTCTTGTAGATGTAGATAATTATCTTTTAGAGGTTTCCAGATATCTTCATTTGAACGTAGTCCGTGTTCATAATTTAAAAACAGCAAGTTTAGATGAAAAAATAAATCTTTTGGAAAGTTATAAATGGAGTAGCTTACCCGGATATATAAGTAAGAACAAGATAGAGAAATTTGTTAAATATGATCTTATTTTATCGCTGAGTGGAAGTAGAGCGAGTTATTATAAATTTATACTAGAAGGACTTAATAAAGATATAAAAGATCCGTTTAAAGGGATAAAAAATGGTGGAATATTAGGAGGAGATAAATTTTTAAAAAAGATAAAAAAAGAATACTTAGAATACGGTTCAAAAAGAGAACAACCAATATACCGAGAGTTAAAATCCGGAACGATTAAACCCGAAGATTTAATAAATGAAGCAGCTAAATATTTTAATATTAAAAAAGAAGAATTTTTAATTAAGCAGGGAGATGGAATAAAAAGAGGAATATTAGGCGAACTTTTATACAAATACAGCAAATTAAAACAGAAGGATATAGGAAAGATACTTGGAAATATAGATTATTCCGCAGTTAGTAAGTTAAGGATTAGATTGAAGAAAAAAATGGAAGAGAACGGGGAAATAAAGAAGCAGTTCAAAGAATTGGAACGAAAGATAATCGGGAAATTGTCCAATGTCTAGATTTGACCCCATATATTCAATGAAATTTATGTAACTTACTAATATCAAAGAAGGTCTAACCCCGTTAATGCGTTAATGGAGTTTTAAAATCCTCAAAGTTTTTGTCCTGGCCCTATTTACTTGTCGCGGCACACACGAAAACCCTGATCGGGTCCCTTGCCACTCGCTTCGAAGCTGCCTCGGAAAGACGTGTTGCAGCAGTAGCTGGCGCCGATCCACCCACCACCTTTCCAAACCCCTCCTTTAGAGTCAGTTCTGTTACTTTCGTGCCAATCCCAGCACCATTCCCTTACATTTCCGGACATATCGTAAAGCCCTAACTCGTTGGATTCCTTGCCGCCGACAGATTTTGTTTTGTTATTGTTGTTTTCAATCACAGGCCAGTTCCACAATCCTGTTAAGTATTCATCTCCAGAATTTCTCCAATACCATGCTACTTTATCTACATTATTGCTTCCACTGTATGTGTAACTCTTACTCATCTGACCTCCACCTGCAGCATATTCCCACTCCTCTTCAGTCGGCAACCGGTAACCATTGCTGTTCGCATTGATCGTTACCGTCCATTTTATATCATTGATATTATTCTCATTATTCGGGTCTTTTTTATTCTTGTCTATATTGTAATAAGGTTTTAAGCCCTCTTTTATACTCTTTTTATTACAGTACTCGACACAATTATACCAGCTTACAGTTTCTACCGGCAAATTGTCACCTTTGAATTTTGAGGGATTGTTTCCCATTACACTGGTCCACTCTTTTTGGGTTACCTCATATCTGCCGATATAAAAGTCCGATATTGTTACATTTTTTCCGTAGTAGTTGGACTTTGTGTTCCTGAAAGTTCCGCCTTCGATTAATACAAATTCAGTCAGTCCGGTGACTAATGTCTCTGGCAGTTCGACTCTTTGTTGTTTTTTCCCTATTGGTATGATTGATGAAGTTGATAACCCTATTACTACTAGGACTATAAGTACGACTAAAGTAATTATAGCGTAAATCCACTTTCTTTTTTTCATATGAGAACTCCCTTTCCTTTCCGTTCAATCAGCTTTTCTTAAGTCTTAAGTCAAGAGCTGCCCGGATTCTCTCCGGGCAACTCTTTACCTGTTAACATTTCACAGTCTACTCATCTCAAAGGATGAGGTATAGCCGACTAATCCACTAATTGCCACTGCGCATTTTGATGCGTGGTATTCATATACTGTGCGCAGGTACTGCCATTGCCGGTTCTCCCATAACCATCCAGTTTCATGCCGGTGCCCCGGTTTACCAAATAGTAATGACCCGAACCTGCATCCTCAAATCTCCACTGCGCATTTTGATGCGTGGTATTCATATATTGTGCGCATGCATCTCCATTACCTGTTCTACCATATCCATCAAGTCTCATATTTGTTCCCTGGTTTATTAGATAGTAATACCCCGAACCAGCATCAGTAATGTTCCAGTGTGCATTAGCATGATTTGTATTGGCATACTGTCCGCAATCAGCGCCGTTATTTGTTCTACCCATTCCATCGAGGTATAGACCTGTACCTCTGTTTCTGAGACGTTTTACTCCAGTAATGCCGCCACCGCCACTTGAGCCGCCACTACTGCCACCACCGCCACTTGAGCTACCGGCAGACCATACTGTTGCGTTAACGTACCCGTTGCCTCCACCATATGCTTCTGTTAATAATATTGCGGCAGGCGACATATCACTTCCCAGGCCATATCCAGAATTTCTCCATGCGTTAGCATGGTTGGCAAAAGTGATGGTGTGGTTGCTCCCGGTCGAATTCTGCGACGTCCGGGTGCTAAAAATTTGCCTGAAACTTTGAGTGCCGTCAATAGAAGGCGCGTTTGATCTCCAAGCCGTATATATGTCATAACTGCCACCATCACTGGAAACGCTTCCAACACGTGTTCCAGTAGGCCTGTTTCTGCCCCATCTTTCATTGACGTAATATTCCATGAGCGGATTTCTCGACCATCCATAGTAGCCAAATACTCCACCGCTGTTGTGTGTATGCGCGCCGATATTGTAGCCCACTACTCTATTAGTTGAACCGCTGCTCCAGCCTTTACCGCAAGTAAAGTTACCATCATAATCCCAGGAAACACTGTAATTACCTCCGGATCCATTTTGATAGTCTACCCACCCCCCACGATCGTCCGTCCAAAGTGACCAAAAGTAGCCGTCATGGGTACCGGATGAATATCCGCTCAACTTTGGGACGGGTAGTAACTGTTCTGTATCGTTACCTACCTCCTGGGGAGCAGTCGGTTGGTTCTGACAACCCCAGGAAAAAACTATAACTACCGCTAAACAAATAATTCCAAATATTGCTAAAAAACGCTTAAAATTCATATGCTACTCCTTCCTTTTGATTATTTTTACATTAGTTAAACCACTCATGAACTAAACTGCTTAATTCTGTTTCCCCTTCCTTCCTTTAAAGATTTTCCTTCCTGACTCCTAAACGAACGAAAGGAAGGGATATTCATATAAACTTATTCTTATTCAATATTAAGAATTTTTTTGACTTAAACGATATCTCGACTACAAAAACTTCCAAGACAATCCCCCTATTTGCTCAATTAAAACAAAGACCAAATTTATTTTAATAAAACCCCCAAGGATGTTGTCTTATTTTTATACTCCTCTAATATCATTATAGGAATTTCTACTAAAATGTCAAGGGAAAAACACCTATTCTTGCATCAGTAATATCCTGATGCAAATCTAATGTTTTTCCC
>Ga0315550_1002916_pt1 | contig 10375 bp, 4 predicted proteins | sample SalMarSW160190MG_2_FD_203100 | JGI IMG/M metagenome (GOLD analysis project Ga0315550, IMG submission 203100) | Salt marsh sediment microbial communities from the Plum Island Ecosystem LTER, Massachusetts, United States - Salt Marsh Sediment SW1601-90 ... | reverse complement strand
CTGCCACGGACACTCTTGTTTCGACCGCAACGACGGACTCTTCCGGTAATTATTCTTTCGATTTGAACCAGCTTGGGACAGGGACGGGATACTACTTCGTTAGCGTCGACGATACCCAGTCGGCCCTTGCGACGATGACATTGACCACAAGTGACGATCAGGCCGCTGCCGGTGTTCAGCAGACCCTGGATGTCACGGCTCTGGGTGCAAACTACCCGGGCGCGAAATTCGGTTTTTATACGCCTCAATCCGACTTTACCGTTACCAAGACCGCCTCCCCGTCAGGGACGGTGTCACCGGGGCAGACGATAACTTATACCATTACCGTCACTAACAATTCGTCGACAACGCAGACAGGTATAAACGTTACCGATCCGCTGCCGGCAAATACGACATATGTCAACGGCAGTGCGCTGGTGACCGGGTACACTTCAGGGACCGTAACGTTGCCCGATGATGCCGATACCTATCTCCACGAGGGCCGCTCTGCGAACACAAATTACGGTGCTGATGACCCGCTCCAGGTCCGCTATTCCACGGCTTACGAGCGCCGGGCGCTTGTGCATTTTGATCTTTCCGCCATTCCCGCAGGGGTGACTATTAACTCCGCAACCATGCAGTTTAATGTTTCCGGCGCTGCCGCCAATATTACGTCAATAAATCTCTACCGCCTCACCCGGGCATGGGGAGAAAATACCGCCACTTGGAACAGTCCCTGGACTACGGCGGGGGGAGACTATGACACCGGAACCCTCATCGGCTCTTTCGTTCCAGCTACTACGGGCATCAAGACCGTCAGCACCCCGAATCTTACATCGCTGGTCGGAAACTGGTACAGCGGCGCGGCCTCAAATGACGGGGTTATCCTTGTGGCTCAAGCGGGGCGCACGAGCAACACAGCATCCGTGAATTCCCGGGAAAACGGCACGGCTGCCGACAGACCCGGTTTGACTGTCAGCTACTCCGGCATCATCAACAGAGCGCCGTCCGTCACCTATCCTTCAGGCTCCACCCTCGTTCCGGCATCGGACGGTTTCTCTCTTGCCCCCGGGCAGAGTATGACTATAACTTACGACGTCACCGTGGGCGGCACCCCCGATATCAGTCAACTTACGAACATAGCGTCTGTATCGAGCAACCAGTCCTCCGGGCCGGCCAAGGCATTTGTCACAAATGCGATGTATTATACCAGCGACCTCAAGGTGACCAAGACGGTCCAGAGTTATTCTTCCCCCTGCAACCCCGGCACCTGTCAGGTCTCCTATCTGATAACGGTTGCTAATATAGGTAGTCTTGATGAATCAAACGTAAACGTCGATGACGTTCTTCCGGCCGGCTTGACCTATCTGTCGGACACGCCCGGACAGGGGAGCTACGATAGCGGGACCGGCGTCTGGAATGTCGGCAGCCTGGCGGCCTCGGGCGCCGTTTCCCTTGCCCTTGTGGCAACCGTAAACGACACTTCATCGACCATACAGAACTGCGCCAGTCTGGACACGCAGACCAGTCCACCCAGCCCGGCGGACCTCAATGCGGGCAACAACACGAGCTGTGCTTCCTTTGTCCCTACAAAGGTGGCGCTGTCGGCGTTCAGGGCATTCAATGTCAATGGCCGCCTCGCCGTTCAGTGGACGACGGTCTCCGAGAACGACACGGCCGGTTTCTATCTCTTCAGGCGGGACGATTCGACCGGCAGGTACATTCAGATAGACGGCAGGATTTTGCCGGCCCTGATATCCGTACCCCAGGGAGGGACTTACGGCCTTGTCGACAACGGTGCGTCCGTTGATCAGAGCTATACCTATGTCCTCGTGGAGGTTGAGGGCCGGGGAGCTAAACTTGCCTACGGTCCTTTCACCGTGAGCGCAGGCACGGTGGCTGCCGGGAATTACGGAGTGTCCGGTTCCATCGACCCTGCGTCACTTTTCGGAGGAACGGCAGGGGGGACCCAGGAGAAGGTTGTAAAATCCGTAGCGCGGGACGGCGCACTGAATATTACAATAAGAAATGTCGCCCCGGAGACGGGGGGAGGCGATCTTTATTCAGGATATACGAGAGAGGCGAACGGTATGTCGTCAGCCGCGGGAACACGATTGAAAAGCTTCGACATACAAAGCGCAGCGCTGCTGGCTGCCGGCCGGAGGAAGGTCGGTAACAGGCTCAGGATATCCGTGAGCAGGGACGGCCTTTATTTCCTCGATACCTCGACGATAGCAGATCTTCTGGGGATGAACAGGATAAGGGTCAGGATGATGCTGCGATTCGGGCGGCTTGTTCTGAGCAACATGGGCCGGAGCGTTGCTTATGGGCGGGCGGCCGATTATTCCGGTCTCTACTTTTACGGCCAGAGGATAAAGAGCATCTACACCCGTGAGAACGTGTATTGGCTGGCCGTGGGTAAAGGTCTCCTCATGCAGGATGTTGACGGCGGTCCGGGCGCGGCCGTTCAAGGTGACGAAATGTTCACCACTTCGGTCCATGCCGAAGAGGACAAGATGGCGGTCCCCGTACTGTTCAATGATCCCGAAGCCGATTTCTGGTTCTGGGACTCCGTCGACAGCGGAGATCCAGAGTATGGCAGCAGGACGTTCTCCGTTGAGGCCGACGGGGTGGCCGACACGTCGGCGCCGGCAACGCTGAACGTGAATCTACAGGGCTTTACGAGCACGGGTGTATCTCCGGAACACCATGCCGTCATCAGCCTCAACGGCGTGCAGATCGGTGAAGGAAGATGGGCGGGGACCGATCCTCAGACCCTGACAATGAATTTCGATCAAAGTCTGCTGCATGAAGGAACAAACACTGTAGAGGTGACCGGGGTGTTGGATACAGGGGCGCCTTACAGCATCTTCATGGTGAAGTCCTTCGATCTCACTTACAAGAGGCTATACCGCGCCGTGGGGAACGCCCTTGCATTCCGTGGAGACAGCAACCCGGCTGTGACCGTCGGCGGGTTTACGGACCGAAACATATCGCTGTTCGATGTTACCGACAGCCTCCATCCCCGGATTGTCGGCTCGGCGGCGGTCTCCGGCGCCGGCGGAGACTTTTCCGTCAGCTTCGATCCCGCCTCGCCGGACGCCGACTATTATGCGGTCTCCGATGGTACCGCCCTTTCCCCTGACGACGTGCGGGCGGAGACGGCCCCGGGACTGGATGACAGGGACAATTCTGCCGATTATCTCATCATAACGACCGATGATCTGAGCGCCGCGGCAGGCTCTCTTGCAGCATACAGGAAAGGCCAGGGATACACTCCCAAGGTTGTGACCCTGGACGACATTATGGATGAATTCAATTACGGCATTTACAGTCCGCACGCCGTGCAGGATTTCCTGTCTTACGCTTATAACAACTGGATCAAGCCGCCAAAGTATGTGCTGCTGGCGGGGAACGGCACATACGATTACAAGGACTATCTGGGGTTTGGAGATAACCTGGTCCCGCCGCTGATGACGGCGACGCCGATGGGGTTGTATTCTTCAGATACCGTCTTCGGCGAAGTTGATCAGACCGGGGTCCCCAGGATCGCAATCGGGAGGCTCCCTGTGCTCACGCCGGGGGAACTCCAGGACGCAATCGCCAAGATCAAGGCCTACGAGGGGAGCACGGGGAACAATATCCTTATGCTTGCCGACAACCCTGACGGCGGCGGCGATTTCACGGACGACAGCAGCGACATAATCTCCCTTATTCCGGGAAGGTATAACGTCAAGACGGTATATCTCTCGGAATACCCGGTCAATGAGGCAAGAGGCCTCCTTTCGGGCGGGATAGACAGTGGGGCGATACTGATAAACTATTTCGGACACGGCGGTATGGACAGGCTGTCATACGATTCTTCTTATGGAGGACTCCTGACGGCCGATGATGTGGCATCGCTTTCGAATGGGAACAAACTGCCGGTGGTGACGGCGATGACATGCAGCGCCGGACAGTTCGCTGAACCGGGCTTCGACTCGCTGGCCGAGACGCTGGTCCTCAGGAAGGACGGAGGGGCCGCGGCTGTCTGGGCACCCACGGGACTGGCCCTTGATTCACTCTCGAGGCTCCTCGACGAAGGCTTCTACGGTGCCGTCTTTGAACAACGGAACGAGGTGCTGGGTGACGTGGTCCTGGAGGCATTGAGCCGGTACAGCGCCGCCGGGGGCGCGCCTTTTACGGTCAATATTTATAACCTCCTGGGCGATCCGGCCCTCCGGATGAAGATGTGGTAGACTAGACGATGGAATCTGTTCCAGTGCCGGCGATCATCAGGGAAGAGCAGGTCTTCAGGAAGAATGGAGACATTGTTTCCCGCAGGATTGCCGATGAGCTTTTCCTCGTCCCGATACGGGGAAGACTCGCCGATATGCAGAGGATCTTCACTTTGGACCCCGTCGGGGAGTATATCTGGGACGGGCTGGACGGCGGTAAGAGCGTCGGGGAGATCGGCAGAGGCGTGTTAAGAGAGTTCGACGTTGAAGAGGGACAGGCCCTCGCCGATACCAGGGATTTCATCGGGGAGCTGCTGCAGGCCGGACTGATCAGCGAGGTGGCGTGACCGTGGACTGTAACCGGCTGGACAACGTGGAGTTTATACGGGAGTTCAACAGGAAGGCTGAAGACAGGCGCATCCCTGTTTCAGGAAGCATCGACCTGACCCGTTGCTGCAATCTGAGGTGCGTCCATTGCTATATCGACAGGCAGGTATCGGCGGATGTGCAGGACGAGATGGATACGGCCAGGATACTGTCCATCATCGACGAAATTGTCGACGCCGGCTGTCTCTATCTCCTTCTGACCGGCGGGGAGCCCCTCCTCAGGCAGGATTTTCCGGAGATTTACAGGCACGCCAAGAAGAAGGGCCTGCTGGTGACCGTCTTCTCAAACGGCACCCTGGTTGACGATGAAGTGACCGATCTGTTCAGGGCCTGGCCGCCCAGGGACGTCGAGATAAGTCTTTACGGGGCCACGAAGAAGACATATGAAGATATTACCGGCGTTGCCGGTTCATATGAGAGGTGCCTGGCGGGGATCAGGAGTCTTCTGGCAGCCGGCGTACACGTGAGGCTCAAGACCATCCTCATGTCTCTCAACAGGGCCGAGTTCGACGACATGGAAAACATGGCGAGGGAGTTCGGCGTAAAGTTCCGGTTCGATGCGGCGATCTTCCCCCGACTGAGCGGCGACAAGACGCCCCTTGGGCTGAGGGTCCCGCCTGAAGACGCGGTTGAGAAGGAGTTGTCCGACGGAGAAAGGCTGCGGCAATGGAAGCAATATTTTCTGCGATCGCGTCAAAAACTGCCGGGCGACCGTCTTTATAACTGCGGCGCCGGTATGACCGGGTTTCATATAGACCCACACGGAAGCCTTCAGCCCTGCATCATGGCTGCGCATATCAGATACGATCTGTCGCGGGGCGATTTCCTGTCGGGGTGGCGGGGCGAGATGTCCGGCGTAAGGCTGAGAAAAGCGGGCCGGCTATACCGGTGCAACGACTGCGATAAGGTCCACCTGTGCGGGGCCTGTCCGCCTTTCTTCAAGCTTGAAAACGGCGCCGAAGACATATGTTCGGAGTATCTCTGCGCCATGGGCGGCCATCGCCTGGAATATTTAAAAAATGCCTGCGCGGGAGGCGGCAATGCAACCTGAAAGTGAAGAGAAAAAAAAGAGAATTTATCTGAAGCCGAGGCTCAGGACTATTGAGCTGGCCGCCGAAGAGGTCCTGAGCATCGCCTGCAAGACCGGTTTTTACGACCCGAAAGGCGTGGCGGGCAGCGGCTGTATGACCGGCACCTGTTCGCAGCGCACCGGCTCCTAGTGTAGTGTTTCTTAAATCTCTTTCCTTACGATTGTCATTCCAGCTTGTCTGGAATCTTTCAGAAGGATTGCGGACAAGCCGCAATGACGGCCATTTATGCCCTTTCGCGGGGACTTTGTTTGTTCCTGTATTTATGTAAAGAAGCGTTGGAAACACTCAACTAGCCCAGCCCCCGGTATGTAATTGATTACACATCTGTGAAATCGATTACCCATCCGGAACATACCTTAACAGGGGAAAGCCTTTTCTTTCCGGGACTTCCGACATTCCTCCAACGGGCATGCCAATTGCTTAGTAATGATCGTTGCAAATACGGCGACGTGAAAGTCGGCCGGCAATATGTTTTTGCGGAGGAGGGTACTTATGCGAAAGATATTAAATGTAAGGGCGGTCGCCATGGCTCTTTTGGTAGCCGTCTTGGCTGCGGGAACACCGCTCATGATTCCTCACCCGGCATACGCCGTGGACGAGCTGCTTGTGAGCGGTATTCTGAAGAGCATCGACCATACTTCCAAGACGATTATCATGGACGTAAAATCCGAGAGCTGCCGGGGCACTAGGCGTTTCAGGGTGGACAACCCCTCGGACATGGAAGGTTACCAGGGCAGGAGCCTGGCTTTTTACATAAACAGCTCGACCTGCAGAGGAGATAAAATCTACAAGGTGGTGAGGACAAAATGGGAGAAAAAGAAATGAAAAGATATATTCTCACCATAATCTCTCCGGTTCTGCTTCTGATCCTTTATTTCGGCTGGCCGTCCGCGGCTGTTGCGGCGAGCATGAACGACTATTGCCAGATGCCGCCCTTCGTCGCCTCGATCGCGCCGCCAAATATACTTTTCGTGAACGACGTCAGCGGCAGTATGGGCTGGTGCGCATATTACGTAGACTCCTCAGGGAATTGTGACAAGGACATCAACCCCGTTGACGGCGTGCTCGACCACTATGTTTCTACTGTCACTTATGAGGGATATTTCACTCCCTCCAAGTATTATGATCAGGATACGAACGGCATTTGGCAGGAGACCACAGTCACAGGAGAAACCTGCACCTGTACATGTGACTCATGGGTATGCAGAAACAGGCCCTGGGACGAGACATGCGAATATCATGCGCACGGATGTACGGGGGGGGGCCATCATGACTGGGGCGGATGGAGCCACGGCGGAAGCTACGCCTGCTGCACTAATCAGTCATGCAGCGGTGACTGTGGAGTCTTATCCGGCAACTACCTCAACTATTGGCATATGCACAGGATCGACCTTCTCCGCTGGGCACTGACAGGGGGCATGCCCTCGACATGCACCGGCAGCAATACTTTCAACTCCGGTTCGTGCGACCCCGAGCTGTGGGCCGACTCGGGGAACATGGGGACCGGCAAGGTGGGGACTGTCTGTAACGACAGCCTGGACATAAACGGCGACGGCGTGCCTGACGGCGGCTGCATCCTCAGGGCCGACGACGGAACGGAGGTCAAGGTCCCCTGGGCCAGGGTCTACGACGGCCTTGCCTTCCAGTTCAAGAGCCTGCTTATCCGCCCGAGAATGGGGGCGATGTTCTTCGACAACAACGGGGTGCGGCAACACAAGGTCTACGTCGGCGATTTTCTGCAGTCAAACACCAACAGCGCCACCGACCCTTATATGAACCTGATAACCTACGTCAATTCGCAAGGGCCCGGCGGGAGCACGCCCACTGGCCCGGCCATGTGGGACGCGCTTAATTACTATGCCCAGAACCCGCCGGAATACGGGGGCTACCCCGAACAGACGGGAAGCGGAGACCGGTGGAAAAACCCCCTGTATGTCTGTGACGGTCAGGGAGGAAACAATTGCGTGTATTACCCCTGCGTGCGAAATTTCGTGATACTCATGTCCGACGGGCAGTGGAATACCCCCTCCTGTTCGAGCAGCAACAACTCGTCAGACCCGGTGGTGCCTGCCTATCAGATGCACAAGGGCTTCACCAATGCCCCGACGGGGGCCAGTGCAAAAGTCAGCTCCGTTTACTCCATAGGGCTTTTCATGGGCAGTTCGGGCCAGCAGTCGCTCGAAAACGTGGCGATGTACGGTTCCTTCGACAATTCGGCGAAGACCTGGCCGGACGACCTCAGCGGCTATCCCCAGGGAACATGTTATCCCGATGATTGCAGCGGTCAGTCTGGCAAGGGCAGCTCATGCACGCCATTGCCTGCATCGACCAGCGACTGGGACAAGAACAGCGACGGCCTGCCCGACACCTTTTACGGCGCCAGCGATGCCACGGGTATAAGGCAGAGCATTCTGAACGCCGTCCTGGACATCCTGGCAAAAGCGACATCGGGCACGGCGGCCTCTGTTCTGGCCTCGGGCGAGGGCAGCGGGGCCAACCTCGTGCAGGCGACCTATTATCCGAGAAGGCCGTTTTACAATTCGGTGGCCGACTGGGTGGGCGGGCTCCAGAACTTCTGGTATTATGTCGACCCGATGTTCAGCAACAGCGAGATAAGGGAAGAAGGGCAGCCGCCTGACCACATCCTCAACCTCCTGGCTCCCTCGGGCGATGCTGACCCGGCCCACCACGATTACATAGTGAACTTTTATTACGACCAGGCCTCGCAGCGGGCCATGGCGGACCTCTATTACGACCAGTACGGCAACGGCGTCGAGTCGACGAACAAGTTCGACACGATTGATTTCGACGCGCTGGGTCACATATGGGAGGCGGGCAATTTGCTCTGGAGCCGGGACCCGGCAACGAGACTGATTTATACCCCTCTGGACACGTCAAAACCATTGACCGCTCCGGCCAATCAGTTTGGCGACACCGCTCCGGCCGATAATGTCGCGGCGCTGAGGCCGCTCCTTAACACCGACGCCTCCACCAGCACCGACACGACCACTGCAGATACGGAAAACAACCAGCTTGCGACCAACCTCATTGACTGGGTGCGCGGCACCGATATTCTGCCCTACACCTTCTCCGCCGGTACGCTTACTTACAGGTCGCGCACCGTGGCCGTAGATGCCACATCGGGGACGAACGTCTGGAAACTGGGGGACATCGTCGACTCGACGCCGAGGATCATCTCCTGGCCCGAGCTCAATCAATACGACAAAGATCCATACAGCGACTCCACGTATGATACTTTTGTGCACGACAATGAGTACACCTCTGATTCGTCCAAGGTGGATTCGACTCACAGCTATCTGCCCCAGGACTCCACCCAGCGTTATCTTAACCGGGGGATGGTTTTTGTGGGCGCCAATGACGGCATGCTCCATGCCTTCAAGCTGGGAAGGCTCGGTCTGAAGTGGAAAAGCCGGACGGCAACCCAGATGGCAACGCTGAACTATTGCCAGAGCGATCCTTCAACAGCATGCGTCGTGAATTCCGATTGCGCAACGGGCGACACGTGTGTGGTGGACGGGGACCTGGGCCAGGAAGAGTGGGCGTTTATTCCGAAAAGCGTCCTTCCCTACCTCCAGTACCTGACGGACACGTCATACTGTCATCTCTACTCTGTCGACCTCACGCCCTATGTCTTTGACGCAAGCATCAATATCGACACGAACGACGCCACCAACGCCGCCAGCAGCACCTGCGACAGCGCCTCCTATTCGAATTACTGGGAATGCAACAAGACCGCACACAGCTGGCGTACGATCCTGATCGGCGGTATGAGGTACGGGGGCGCTTGCAAGAACGAAACTGCTACCTGTACTACGGACCTCAACGGCGACGGCGTGGTCGACAGTAACGATTGCGTTAAGACGCCGGTAGACGGTCTCGGCTATTCCTCCTATTTCGCCCTTGACGTCACCGACCCCTATAATCCGAAATTCCTGTGGGAGTTTACCGACCCCGACATGGGTTTTTCCAGCAGCGGGCCGGCGATCGTAAGGATAAGCGCGAGAAAACCCGACAGCGATCCGGCGAAGACTGACCCGGACAAAGCGAAAAACGGCAGATGGTTTGTCGTCTTCGCCTCGGGACCGACAGGACCTATCAACACGGCGGCCCATCAGAACCTTGGGAGGTCTGACCAGGACCTCAGACTGTTTGTCCTCGACCTGAAGACGGGCGCTCTCTTCAAGAAGTTCGACACGGGCATCCCGTATGCCTTCGCGGGAACGATCGTTAATAACAACCAGGACACCGATGAAGATTACCAGGACAACGTCGTATATGTGGGGTACACGAAGAAGTGTACGGACAGCTCCCACCAGTGTACTGTAGGAACCTGGGGCGACGGCGGCATATTGCGCCTCCTAACAAATCAGGACCTCAACGGCACCGGCACGGGCGTCGGCACCGCCAACGGCAACAGCGTGTGCGGCAGCGGCGACACGGCGCTGAACCCCGGCTGCTGGACATACGGCACCGTGATAGACGGCATCGGGTCGGTGACCTCGGCGATCGGACATCTTGAGAACTTTAATACAGGCAACCTCTGGCTCTTCGCCGGTACCGGCAGGTATTTCTACAGGATGAGCGGCAGCCAGGATGACCCCAGCCAGCAGAGGCTGATCATGGGCGTGAAGGATCCATGCTTCGACGGCCTTGCGAACAGTAGCGCCCGCCAATTCACGA
>Ga0315550_1002914_pt1 | contig 10383 bp, 9 predicted proteins | sample SalMarSW160190MG_2_FD_203100 | JGI IMG/M metagenome (GOLD analysis project Ga0315550, IMG submission 203100) | Salt marsh sediment microbial communities from the Plum Island Ecosystem LTER, Massachusetts, United States - Salt Marsh Sediment SW1601-90 ... | reverse complement strand
ACCTTGGCGAGGACCGCCTCGACCGCCGCGGGTTCGGCGCCGAGCTGCTCGGCGATGGCGTCGATATCGGTGGCCAGATAGCCGGCCTCGTCGAGGTTGGCGATCAGGTGCCGCGCGATCAGCCGCTCGGCGGGATCCCTGAGGATGAGCGCCACCTGTGCCGTGAGATGATCGGGCAGGGTCTGGCGGGCGCTCACGAACTGATCGAGGTCGACCGGCCCGGCGTCGAAGGAGCCGCCGGATCGCTCCGGCCATGACCCGCCGCCACTGTCCGATCCCACCTGTTCGGGAAAAACCTCGGCGAGCTCGGTGTCCATGGTTTCGGCGATGGTCTCGGCGCTCCGGTTGAGTTCGCCGCTTTCATAGGCATCCGGCGGGGCGGCCTCGTCCGTCATCGGCGCCGGCTCGCCGTCATCGGGGCTCGAAACCTCGTCGTCGGTCTTCTCGTCACGTTCGAGAAGCGGGTTGCGCATCAGCTCCGCTTCCACGAACTCGGCCAGTTGCAGGTGGCCGAGTTGCAGCAGCTTGATGGACTGCATCAGCTGCGGGGTCAGGGTGAGGGACTGTGTCTGTCGGGCCTGGAGCCGAAGCGACTGCGCCATTTGCCGTGCCGTCTTGGCGATCGGGCGGCCGTCGGCCGCCCATCGGTTTGCAACGTGCCACAATTCGGCGCCGCCATACAAGTTCCGTGCCATGAGCGGCGGAATTACGTATTCGCACGGGTGATTCCGGCGACCGGGCGGCGCGCCGAAGTCGCGGCTGGCGCCCCGGGGGGCGGGATGGTTGCCCCTCACAGCGAAAATCGCTCGCCCAGATACACGCGCCTTGCCTCCGGGTCTGCGGTGATCGTCTCGGGTCGGCCCTGGACCATCACCCGCCCCTCGTGAATGATGTAGGCGCGGTCGACCAGGCCGAGCGTCTCGCGGACATTGTGGTCGGTGATCAGCACGCCGATGTCACGGGAGGTCAGCTCGCCCACCAGCGCCTCGATGTCGACCACCGCGATCGGGTCGATGCCGGCGAAGGGCTCGTCGAGCAGCATGAATTGCGGATCGGCGGCCAGCGCCCTGGCGATTTCCACCCGCCGCCGTTCGCCCCCCGACAGCGACCGCGCGTCCTGGTCCCTGAGATGGCCGATCGAGAACTCCTCTAGCAGCCTGTCGAGTTCCACGCGACGTTGCCGGCGGCTCAGCGATCGCGCTTCGAGAATGGCCAGGATGTTGTCCTTGACGCTCATGCCGCGGAAGATCGAGGGCTCCTGCGGCAGATAGCCGATCCCCAGCAGACCCCGCTGAAACAGCGGCAGGGGCGTGATCACCTTGCCGTCGAGCAGGATGTCGCCCCGATCGGGCCGGGCAATCCCCATGATCATCGAGAAGACGGTCGTCTTGCCGGCGCCGTTGGGGCCCAACAGGCCCACCGCCTCGCCCCGCCTGACCGCGATCGAGACGTCGTGCACCACCTCCCGCCGGTTGTAGCTCTTGGCCAAACCGTAGGCGACGAGCCAGCCCTGCGGGTCGATGGGGTTGGCGGCCATCGCCCTATTCGCCCGGGGTGAACACGCCGGTCACCCGGCCGCCGTCGCCACCGCCGCCGAAGCGGGTGGTGCCGCGGGCGAAATCGACGACCAGCTCCTGCCCGGTAAAGGTGCCGTCTTCGTTCTCGACGCGGACATTGCCGATCAGCCTGAGCACGCGCGAGCCGACATCGAACTCGGCTCGGTCGCCTGCCGCGCTCTGGCCCGCATAGGTGATCCGCGTCCGGCCCTCGGATCTCAGGGACTTCAGATCCGAGTAGCCATCCTCGCCATACACGACCACGACTTTTTCCGATTTGAGGGTGAAGCCCGCCTGGGTGACCACGACATTGCCGGAGAATTCGGCGCTGCTGTTCGCTTCCGCGATTTCGAACACGTCGGCCGTGATCTCCACCGGTGCGCTGGAGGCGCCGGGCCCGGAAAATGGATTTGTCGCCTGCCCCAGGACCGGCGCCGCCGGCAGCGCCACCAGCATGACCAGTGCGAGAGCGGCAAGCGGCCTCATGGCGCGGCATCCGTCGATGCCGCGGTGGGTGGCGGTACCACCGAAATCCGAACGTCCTCGAACCGCCAGCTTCCGCTCGTCGCCGCATAAGCCATGCTCGCGGCTTCGAGTGTCGAGCCGTCGGGGAACGAGAAGCTCACCCCGCCCTCGGTCGTGAACGACTGCTCGGCGGCGTCGATGACCCCGCCCAGGCTTTCGCCCCGAATGCCGTCGCTGGTCGTCAAATTGATGGTCTCGTCGATCCGCAATTGTCGGGTGGAGAATTCCAGCACCCCGGAATCGGCGTGCGCCCGAGCACTGCCCCCCTCGGTGAACCGCATATCGACATCGATGGCGGCCAGCGTCACTTCGGCGGCGTCCTTGAGGTCGGTCGAGGCCGTCTCGGCCGTCAACTCGTAGCGTCCCACCCCGGACAGCGTGCCCGTCATCGTGGGTCGGTCGACAATCAACCGGTCGCCCTGGAGCCGCGCGCCGGCGGCTCCGAGGCCGCCGCTGATCGAGGCGAGGTAGATCTGGGCCCCCAGCGCCACCAGCGCCACCACGCCGATCACCGGCACGGCCAGCCGCAGCAGCCGGATCAACCCGTGCCGGCGCCTGAGCTGCCGGAAAACCGTTGCTCGGTCCGGTCGCAGTGCGGCGGCGATCTCGCTCATCGCGTCAGGCCCGGAAATTCGCGTCGCGCGCGTTCGCCCCGGTCGGCCATCACCCGCCCCGGCCGCCGGTCAGCTGTGGGCAAAGATGTCGACCTCCGACCACCCGGCCAGATCCAGCCGCACCCGCGTCGGCAGGAACTCGAAACAGGACCGGGCGATCTCCTCGCGCCTTTCGCGCTTGAGCATGCGGTCGAGATGCCGGCGCAGATCGTGAAGATGCAGCACGTCGCTGGCCGCATAGTCGAGTTGCGCGTCGCTGAGGGACTCCGCCCCCCAGTCCGAGCTTTGCTGCTGCTTGGACAGGTCGACGTTGAGCAGCTCCTTGGCGAGGTCCTTGAGCCCGTGCCGGTCGGTGTAGGTCCGCACCAGTCGCGAAGCGATCTTGGTGCAATACACCGGTCCCGCCATCACCCCGAAGGCGGCGTTCAGCGACGCCATGTCGAACCGCGCGAAGTGGAAGATCTTGGTGAGGCCGGAATCGGCGAGCAGGCCGGCGATGTTCGGCGCCTCGGTCTGCCCCGGCGCGATCTGCACGATGTCGGCGGTGCCGTCGCCCGGCGACAGCTGCACCAGACACAGCCGGTCCCGCATCGGATTGAGCCCCATGGTTTCGGTATCGATCGCAACCTGGCCGGAATATTTGTCGACGCTCGGCAGGTCGCCCTTGTGCAAACGTACGGTCATCAAATGCCCTTTGCGCGAACTGTCCGATTGATGCCATAGCCGCTCGGGTATTAAAAGCCGCAGCCTGAGCGCATTACTGAGGCGCCTCCGCAATCGTCGCGGAGCCCCGTCTCCACCGACGTCCCGAAAGCGCGCGGCTCCGGCGGGAGCAACGAGCATGGTTCGAGCAGGCACCCCGGAGCTGTCGCGCGCCGACGCCGAAGCGCTGGCGCGCTCGCTGGCCCCCGCGCGCTACGAAGTCATACCCATGCCGGGCCTCGCCGACGAGCTGCGCCATCTGCCCGCCGATGCCGCCGTCACCATCACCACCACCCCGCGCCGAGGCCTGCCGGCGACGCTTGAGCTGGCCGCGCAGCTGCGCCAGACCCATCGCGGCCTGATCGTGCCGCACATACCCGCGCGCATGCTCGCCAGCCGCGCCGAGCTCGCCGAGCTCATGGGGCGGCTCACCGAACTGGGCATCGAGGAGGTTTTTGTCGTCGGCGGCGACCCGCCCGAACCGGCGGGCGCCTATGACAGCGCCGCCGCGCTGCTCGCGGATATGGCGAAGCTCGGCCACAACATGCGCGTCGGCATTGCCGGCTATCCCGAGCCGCATCCGTCGATCCCCCCCGAAGCGCTGCAGGCGGCGCTCGTCGAGAAGTTGGACTATGCCGACTATCTCGTCACCCAGATGTGCTTCGACGCCGAGGTCACGCGCCGCTGGCTGGCGGAACTGAGACGATCGGGGATCGGCCTGCCGGTGCGCATCGGCGTGCCCGGGGTCGTCGACCGCCCCCGGCTGATGCGGATCGGGCTGCATATCGGGATCGGCAAGTCGCTGCAATTGCTCGCCGGCCCCGCCGCCCGGCTCGTCGGCGGCTATCGCCCCGACCCTTACGTCGAGGGACTCGCCGGCGCCGTCGCCGACCCGGCGATGGGGGTCGCCGGCTGGCACATCTATTCGTTCAACGCCATCGGGAAGACCGAACGCTGGCGCGCCCGGGCAATCGCCCGCCTGTCCGCCACGCGTTGAGACCGATCGAGGATCGCGCGTCGGCGTCGGGCGGCCCATGGTGAATGCTTCGTTGCGGAACTGACCCACATACGAAGTAGCCCTCAACCCCGCGCCGATACTCCATTTACCGACCGTGCCTAGACTCTTCGCGACGCCCGGCAGCGGCTGCCGGCGAGCGTCGACGGGGAGGCCGGAGGACCGGACCACGCGGCGCGCCCGGACAGGGCAGCGCCGGGCTCAACTCTCCCCCCGGAAGCCAAGCCGACGCAAACGCAAGCAGGGATGTCGACCAGTGACCGAGCAAACCGCACAATATCTTGAAGCTGGGTGGCGCTGCGGATGGACAGCGAAGTCCGGCCGGCCGGCAGGTGGCCCGTCGTGACCGTCACGATGACCGGGATGGCCGCGGGGTTCCCGCGGGTCGGGTTCGCCGCCGGCACTTTCAGGCCGGCTGGCCGCGCGGTTCCGCCAATCGAGATCTCGATGGATGCGCAAAGTTGAGATTCGGACCAACGAGGATATCGTCGAGGCGCGCAACGCCTCCCGTGAGATGGCGGGCGCGCTCGGCTTTTCATTGATTGACAGGACCCGCATCGCCACCGCCGTCAGCGAGCTGGCGCGCAACGCGGTCATCCACGGTGGCGGCGGTGTCATGGAGATCGAGCAGGTGGCCGTCAACGGAAACAAGGGACTGCGATGCGTTTTCGTCGACAACGGGCCGGGCATCGCCGACACCGACCAGGCCTTGCAGGACGGGTTTTCGACCTGCCAGAGCGCGGGCATGGGTCTGTCGGGCGCCCGACGCCTGATGGACGAATTCCGGATTGACTCCGCCCTCGGACGGGGAACGCGCGTCGCAATTACAAAATGGAGCTGACCCCGCCAGCGGTGCGCATTGACGCCGATTTCGGCCGCGATCGCCGATCGGCCGAGCGAATCGCGGCGACAGTTGCAGTGGCCAGGGAGGTGAAACGATGAGACCGTCCACGCGCAACGTGGAGGATCTTCACACCGAGCTCGACGAAACCTACCGGAGCGTCACGCTTCTGACCGCCGAGGTTTCGCAGGTTAACGAGCAGCTGCGCCTCAGCAACCAGAAGCTCTCGGAGCTGTATTCGACGGCGCTTCAGTTTGTTGACAACGTCTCCCACGAATTCCGCACACCGCTGAGCGTCATCAAGGAATTCGCCGCCATCCTTCACGAAGGGATCGCCGGGGCGCTGAACGAAAAGCAACGCGAGTATGCCGGCATTATCCTGGGCCGCGTCGACGACCTTACCGTCATGGTTGGCGATCTGCTCGACATCAGCAAGCTCGAAGCGGGACTTCTCGGCCTGCACCGGCGGGCCCATGACTGTGCCGACATCGTCGACGGCATCTTGACCACGCTCGAGCATCGAGCCTCGGCCGGCGGAATTCGGCTCGAATTCGACTTCGCGCCCCACCTTCCCGCCGTCTATTGCGACTCCGAGAAAGCGGGCCGCGTCATCGTCAATCTGGTCATCAACGCCTGCAAGTTCGGCAACCAGGGTTCGAAGGTGACCGTCTGGGCGCGTCACGAGCCCGAACGCTCCGAGGTGGTGATCGGCATCAGCGATACGGGGCCCGGAATCGCCCCGGAGAAGGTCGAGGCGATCTTCGATCGCTTCCGGCAGCTGGGAGACGACATCGAGGGCGACACGGGCGGATTCGGCCTCGGACTGAACATCGCCAGGGAACTGGTACAGCTCAATCTCGGCGACATTGGTGTCAACAGCGAGCCGGGCAAGGGCAGCACCTTCACCTTCACCATTCCCACCTACGACCCGGTCCGGATCGTCAAGCGGTTTTCAAGGCGCATCGATGCCCTCAGGGCTGGTTCGGAGCACGTGTCGATTCTGACCGTGACCACCGACGACGGCATCGGCGCGGCGACGAGTGACGAATTGCAGCGCCTGCTCGAGCGGCAGATGCGTCGCAGTGATCTCGTGTTCAAACCTCGCGACCACCAGTGGCTGGTGTGTGTGGCGACCAGCCGGCCGAAGGTGCAGGACGTCGTCGAGCGCATTCAATCGGCGCCGGGCGAATCGTTGCATTTCGAGCTCAGCGACGGCCCCCCGAAACTCGAGGTCGCCATCAACGGCACCTGGAACCTGCTCGAGCGCGCCGATGCCTTCACATCCGCCTTCGCGGCCCTGTGGCATGCTTCTGTGTCGGAACCCGCCCCGCGCGCAAACCGCCGCGCGTTCTCGGGAGCCGCGCCGGCCGACGCGGATTCGGAACATGCGTGACAGGCTCAAGATCCTGGTCATCGACGACACCGTCGACATCATTCGGGCCATGAGCGTCAGGCTGGAGGCCGCCGGCTACCAGGTGCTGTCCGCACCCGACGGCGAGAGCGGGCTCAGGCTCGCCTTGCAGGCCTCGCCGGACGCCATCGTGCTCGACATGAGGATGCCGGGAATGGATGGCCACACCGTGCTCGTCCGGCTGCGGGAGGATGCCGAGCTGGGCGCCATCCCGATCATCGTGGTTTCCGCCAACACATCCGAGCAGGCCCAGAAACAGGCGCGTCAGGCCGGCGCGCGATACGTGCTCGAGAAACCCTATGACGCCACGACGCTGATTCGCGCCGTTCAGTCGGCGCTCGGTGATGACGGCATGCACCCCCGGGAGCAGGACCGAATCGAAGGGAGGACCCAAATGACCAAACCAGGCAATGTTCTGATCGCCGGAGCCAACCGGGAAGTCACGCGATCGCTGGCGGCCCGTTGCCGCGAGATCGGCCTTGAGGCGCACACCACGACGATCGGCGGCATCGCGATTCTCAAGGCCAGAAAGTCGCCGCCGGACATCATGATCGTCGATGTTGCCCGCGCCGAAACCGAAGGCTTCATGCTGTGCGAACGGCTCAACGAGATCCGGGCGTCGTTTCCGGTCATCGTGCAGCTTGCCAAATCCGACCCGGAATCCATTCGGCGTTGCGACGCCCTGGGCATGCATTTCGTGGTCAACGACGCCGAGGCCTGGACCCGGCTGGAGGCGCTGATGACGCAGCTGCTGCAAGCGGGCAAACTCGACTGGCCGACGGAACCGGACGCGCCGGCGGCGCCCGAGCCGGCCGGAAGCGGCCGGGCCGAGCCAAAGGTCCTGGTGGTCGACGACGATGCCGGCGTCACCAAGGCCATCGGCGTCCGCCTGCGCTATCACGGCATCAATACGCTGGAAGCCAGCAGCGGCCTCGAAGGCTACCGGGTCGCGCTCAAGGAACTGCCTGACGTCATCGTCACCGACTACAAGATGCCGGCGGGCTCCGGCGACCATCTCATGGTTCGCCTGGCCGAGCACCCCACCACGCAGTCGATCCCCGTCATCGTGGTCACCGGGCAGACCCTGGGCGGCAGGCAGGACGTGGCGCTCCGGCGCGACCTGTTGGGCCGCTGCCGGGCGACCGCTTTCCTCACCAAGCCGGTGGATTTCAACATGCTGCTCGAGGAATTGCGCCGCCACATCACGATCCGCGAGATCGCGACCCCGGGCGCCAACGCCATTTGATCGGCCTGGGCGGGCGGCCTCGCGGGCGGCCCGCGTTCAGGCCATCCGGCGCGATCGGCGCTCTCGGCGGCTTCGGTCGGCTTCCGTTCGCGGCGAGCGCCCGGTTTGTGCTCCGCTCGGGGTGAGGCGGGGCTGCCCGCCATCGGCCAAAGGTGGACGACTTCCGGCACTTGTGTGCTAGGCTGACGCCACGCCGCTGGCGTGGTTTTGAGGTTTTCCGCCCGCCAGCGCGCGTCGTCGGCCAATCCGGCGGGGCTCGCCCTGCAACCGGCGTTTGAACCGGCCCCAGGGCGCCGACATGATTGCCGTGACGAAATCAATTTCTCCGCCCCCGACGCACCATTCGTTCCAACCGCGCCCGGCCGGCCCGCAGCCGCCCCGCGGCAGCCCGTCCTCCCCATGAACAAGGGTGAGCCGCGCCCCGGCGGTCGCCGGCCGAGGCCGCGCACCGACGCCTTCCTGAAGGAACTGGCGCGCCTGGCGCTCTCGATCTACTACCGCCGCGTCGAGGTCGCCGGTGAGGATCGGATCCCGGCCACCGGTCCGGTCGTGGTGGTGGCCAATCACGTCAACGGCATGGTCGACCCGGCCCTGATCGCCGGCTTTCTGCCGCGCATGCCGCGCTTTCTGGCCATGGACGCGCTGTGGCGGCAAAAGCCACTGGTGCCGCTTCTGGAAGCGGCCGGAGTGACGCCGGTCTACCGCAAGCAGGAATATCCCGACGCCGATCCGAATCGCAACCGCGACACCTTCGCCAAGAGCTGGGAGCTCTTGGCCGCCGGTGGCGTGCTGGCGCTGTTCCCGGAAGGGGTGAGCCACTCCGAGCCGGCCCTGCAGCCGATGCGCACCGGCGCCGCGCGCATCGTTCTCGAGGCCGAGCGGGCCCATGGGCCGCTCGGGATTGTCATCGTGCCGGTCGGCCTCATTTTCGACGCCAAGGGGAAATTTCGCTCCCGGGCGCTGGTGCAGGCCGGCGACCCGATCGACCCGGCCCCGGAGCGCACCGCCTATCTCGAAGGCGACGAAGAAGCCCGGCGCCAGGCCGTCCGCGATCTGACGGCGCGCGTCGATCAGGGCCTGCGCGCCGTCACTCTCAGCTGGGGCTCCTGGGACGAATCCCGCCTGGTTGCCCGCGCCGCCACCATTTGGGCCCAGCGTCGGCCGGACATGCCGGAAAAGCTCCCCTTGTCCGAGGCGTTCGGTGTCCAGCAGGCAATGCTCCTGGGCTATGGCTGGATGCGCGAGCACCACCCGAAGTGCACCGCTTCGTTCGTGCGGTCGCTGGCCGAATACGACCAGCTGCTCTCCGGCGCCCGCCTGCGCGATGAGCAGGTGGCCGCCCGCTACGCGCCGGGCACCGTGCTGGGGTTCCTGGGCCGTGCCGCGGCGGCGCTATTGCCGCTCAATCTGGCGTTCCTGGGCTCGCTTCTGAACGCCGCCCCCTATTTCACCGTACGGTGGATCGGCGAGCGCCAGGTCGCATCGGACACCGCCACCTGGACGCTCTATCCGGCGCTGGTGGCGTTTCCCGCCTTCTGGCTGCTGCAGGGCGTTCTGGCGGGGCTGTTGGCGGGGTTCTGGATCGGCGTGGCGGTGGTGATCGCCGCTCCGGTGGCCGGCAGCGTGGCGCTCGCGTTTCACGACACCCGCCGGCGCCTGCAGAACGAAGCCCGCGCCTGGTTCATGCTGCGGACCCGCCGCCGCCTCGCCGCGCGGCTCGCCGCCAAGCGGCAGGAAGTCTTCGCTCAGCTCGACACCCTCGCCGGGCTCTACCAGAGCGAAGCCGGACCTGTCGCGGAGGGCTGAAGGCGCTCCGGGCAACCGGCGGCGACCCCGGGCCGCCCGCTTCGCGAGCGGCCTGCCGGTCACTCGCCGCGGCTCAACGAAGGATCGCCGCCCTCATATTGCGCCGTCAGGTTGACGAAGTCGCCGCCCCGGCAGCGTTTGAGGTGGTTCAGCGCGGCGATCTGTCCGGTCATCTCCAGGGCATCGCGATACACCGGGTCATGCCAGCCCTCGATATCGATGGCGCCGCTCCAGCCCGCGATGCGGAGCTCGGAAATGATGTCGGTCCAGTTGCTGTCGCCGAATCCGGGCGTTCGCATCAGTACGAAGGGGACCTTGCCGAAGATCCCGTGCTCGCGGATCACGTCCCAGCGCACGGTCGCGTCCTTGCCATGGATGTGGAAGAACTTGTGCGCCCATTTCCGGACCTGCGGGAGCGGGTCGATCAAATAGACCAGCTGGTGGCACGGTTCCCATTCAAGCCCGATATTGTCGTCGGGCGTCTCGTTGAACATCAGCTCCCAGGCATCGGGCGTGTGCGCGATGTTCCAGTCGCCGGTTAGCCAGTTGCCCTCCATCGAGCAGTTCTCGAATGCGATTCTGACGCCCTTGTCGGCGGCCCGTTTGGCCAGTTCCGACCAGATCTGCTTGTAGCGCGGCAGGCTGTCCTCGATCGGCTTGCCGCGCA
>Ga0315550_1002911_pt1 | contig 10385 bp, 8 predicted proteins | sample SalMarSW160190MG_2_FD_203100 | JGI IMG/M metagenome (GOLD analysis project Ga0315550, IMG submission 203100) | Salt marsh sediment microbial communities from the Plum Island Ecosystem LTER, Massachusetts, United States - Salt Marsh Sediment SW1601-90 ... | reverse complement strand
ATGACATTCTTCCGCAAGGCATGCCGTTCTACAACTGTCCTCTTGGCCAGGGCGGTGCGTCGCAGGTGATTGATGCGTGCCACACGCGGCTGGGGCGCGAGCGTACGATCGAACTTCTCGACGAGATCAAGATGACCGGCTTCCGGCAAAGCACGTTGGCGGGGCTGAGTTTCGGGCTGACCGACATGCGGATTCCTGCCGCGAAGACCAAGATCATCGACGCGGCGCAGCGGGTCGTCGACCGCATCGAGCGGAACTACCAGATTGGCGCCATCACGCAGTTGGAGCGTCACAATCAGCTTATTGACGTGTGGGTGCATGCCCGCGAGCGTGTAACCGCCGAACTGATGCGGGAGCTGGCTGAAGATCGGCGCGACGCAGACGGTGGCTATCTGGCCCCCGACAGCCAGCGGGGACGTCCTTACCTCAACCCGATCTTCCTGATGAGCGACTCCGGTGCGCGAGGCTCGGTGGACCAGATTCGCCAGTTGGCGGGCATGCGTGCGTTGATGGCCAAGCCCTCGGGGGAGATCATTGAGACGCCCATCAAGAGCAATTTCCGCGAAGGCCTGTCGGTGCTGGAGTACTTCAGCTCGACCCACGGTGCGCGAAAGGGGCTGGCCGACACGGCGCTGAAGACAGCCGACAGCGGCTATTTGACGCGGAAGCTGGCTGACGTGGCCCAGAATGTCATCGTCAATTCACTGAACTGCGGCACCATCGAGGGCATCAAGAAGGGCGTGGTCTACAAAGGCGAAGAGGTCGCCGTGTCGCTGGCCGAGTCGATCGTGGGGCGCGTGGCGCGAGACACGATCCGCCATCCAGTAACGGACGAAGTGATCGTTCGTGAGAACGAAGTGATCACTCCGCAGATCGCCGAGCGCATCGAGAAGGAGTTGAAGCTGGAGGAGCTGAGCGTTCGTAGTCCGCTGACGTGTGAAAGCCCGTTGGGGGTCTGCGCCAAGTGCTACGGTTGGGACATGTCGACGGGGCGGCAGGTCGAGGAAGGCATGGCGGTGGGCATCATCGCGGCGCAGTCCATCGGCGAGCCGGGCACGCAGTTGACGATGCGGACGTTCCACACCGGCGGTGTGGCTTCACACACCGTGGTGCAGAGTGAGATCCACAACATCCAGGCGGGGCGGGTCACGTTCCACAACATAAACCCGGTGGAGGTGCCGGACCCGCAGTCGGACAAGGTGAATGTCGTCGCGCTGAAGCGGAACGGCGAAATTGTGATCGCCGACGCCAAGAACCGCGAGTTGGAGCGGTATAAGGTGCCGTACGGTGCGCATCTTCTTGTCAAGAGCGACGAGGAGGTGCCGGCGCGGACGCAATTGTGCCAGTGGGATGCACACTTGTCGCCCATTCTGTCGGAGGTGGCTGGGTTCGTGCGCTTCCAGGACATCATCGACGGCGAGACCGTTCGGCCCGAGCAGGATCGTGCGGGGGCGAAGTTTGTGGTGATCGAGCACAAGGGCGAAAAGCATCCACAGATCATCATCGAGGACAACGAGGGAAAGATTCTCGATTTCCATTACTTGCCGGCCAAGGCCCGCATCGAGGTGCAGGAGGGTGGTCAGGTGGTACCGGGCACGCTGCTGGCCCGTCAGCCGCGGGAAATCGCCGGTACGCACGACATCACCGCAGGTCTGCCGCGTGTGACGGAGCTTTTTGAGGCGAGGCGTCCGAAGGAGCCCTCCGTCATGGCCGAAATTTCGGGCAAAGTGGAGTTGCGGGCGGACCGTCGCCGCGGGAAGATGACGATTCTCGTCCGTTCCGAGAGCGGGATGGAGCGCGAGCACCACGTTCCGCAGGACAAGCAGTTGCTTGTTCACGCGGGCGACTACGTGGAGGCCGGCGATCCGTTGATCGAGGGTCCGCTGGTCCCACATGACATCCTGCGGATTCGTGGCGAAGAGGCGTTGCAGGGGTACATGCTTAACGAGACGCAGGCGGTCTACCGTTCGCACAACGTGACGATCAACGATAAGCACATCGAGGTGATCATCGGACAGATGCTTCGCAAGGTGAAGGTGGACAACCCGGGCGACTCGGCGTTCCTACCGGGAGAGGTAATCGATAAATTCCGGTTCCGCTACGAGAACGAGCGGCTGGCACAGAGCGTTAAGATCGTCGAGCCCGGCGACGCGGAGTTGGAGAAGGGGCAGATCGTCAGCAAGGACGAGTTAAACGAGTTCAACGAAGGGGTCGAGGAAGAGGACGGGGTGCCGGCCAAGGGTCGGCGACCGAAGCCGGCCATAGCGACCACCCTGCTCTTGGGGATCACCAAGGCCAGCCTCCAGAGTGAATCCTTCATCTCAGCCGCAAGCTTCCAGGAGACCACGAAGGTGTTGACGGAGGCCTCGCTGGCCAGCGCGGTCGACAACTTGATCGGATTGAAGGAAAATGTGATTCTCGGGCACCTGATCCCAGCGGGTACGGCGTTCAAGCCGCACTTGCAGTTGCAGCTTGAGCACCGTGGCGAGCCAATCCCAGTGCTCGAAACCGTACCAGCCGAGCAGTTGGAGGCTGCGGCCCCGGTGGCGGAAGAAGCGTCCAGCGAAGCGGAGCCCGAGGCCCCCTTGCTGGAGCCGCTGCCGCCGTTGCCGACGGCTTCGTCCGGGCCCGGGGAGGTGACCTCGCCGTGACGGCTGGACGGCTCGTATGGGGAGTGTTATGATAGGCGGGTTTCGATTGGAGAATTAGCTGCGGAGTCAGGTATGCCGACGATCAATCAACTTGTCCGACGCGGTCGCAGGAAGGTGCTGGCCAAGAGCAAGGTTCGCGATTTGGGTCGAGCTCCTCAGAAACGTGGGGTCTGCCTGCTGGTCAAGACGCAGACACCCAAGAAGCCGAACTCGGCACTGCGGAAGGTCGCTCGAGTCCGTTTGACCAATGGGCGCGAGGTAAGCGCTTACATCCCGGGGGTCGATCACAACCTGCAGGAGCACTCCATTGTTTTGATTCGGGGTGGACGGGTGCGTGACCTACCGGGCGTCCGGTATCACATCGTCCGCGGCACGCTCGACTGTGCGGGTGTGGAAGGGGATAAAGAGGGAAGGCCGCGACGTCGCGGTCGCAGCAAATACGGCGTCAAGCGAGGCAAGAAGTAGGCTCTAAACCACGACATCGGAATCGGCGGATCTGAACATGGCTTTCAAGAAGTGGACAAAGTCGGAAGCGCAACTGCTACCGGACGCGCGGTATAACAGCAAGCTGGCGTCGAAATTCATCAACTGCCTGATGCTCAAGGGCAAGAAGAGCGTGGCGACTCGTGTGTTCTACGGCGCTATGGACATGATTGAATCACGCGTGAAAGACGCGTCGCCGCTGGAAGTGTTTGAGGCGGCTGTCGACAACGTGAAGCCGCGCATCGAAGTCCGTTCGAGGCGTGTGGGGGGTTCCAACTACCAGGTGCCGATGCCCGTCAACAGGAAGCGTCAGACGGCCTTGTCGATTCGCTGGATTCTTCAGGCTATTCGGAGCAAGAAGGGCCGGCCTATGGCCCAGCGCCTGGCTCAGGAGTTGATGGACGCGTCTCGACAGGAAGGTACCGCGATGTCTACGCGGGACAACGTTCATCGTATGGCCGATGCTAACAAGGCTTTTGCGCACTTCGCGTGGCGGTAGTCGCACAGTCTGCGCGGTTTCATAGCACATGCTCAGCAAAGGAGAGGGGCAGCGCCGGCCTTGGCGTGAGGGCTGTACCCTTGTAAGGAGGTCGTGTCTATCCATGGTGGAGTCCGATCCGGCTGAAGTGGATGTCCAATTGACCTGCGAGCTTCGCTATACCGAGCACGCCGCCGAGCCTGCTCGTGGGCTGCCCGCGCGGCGGGTGCGTCTGTGGCGAGAGGGCGCGGCCGAAGACGTCAGTCAGGCAACTCTTCTATCCTTTGACATACGGTTTGGCGAAACGGCCATCGCGACGGAGGGGTACCAGGGCGTGCAGACCCCGCCGGAGCACAGGCAGCAAGGCTATGTCCGACACATCATGGAGGAGTCGCTGCGGCGGGCCGGAGAGCGGGTCGATGTGGCGTTTCTTTTCGGCATTGAGCATCTGTACGGCAAATTCGGGTTTGTCACGTGTCTTGCGGCCGAACATCTGGTGGTGCCGATCCGCCGTGTCGAGCAGGCCCAACTCCTGCCCAGCGGGAACGTTCGACCGATGCGAGAGGGCGATCTGCCGCAGATGCTGGATTTGTATAACGTTCAGCACGCCGGACGTCCGTGGACGGTCCGACGGGACGTGAATCACTGGGACCGCCTGCCGAAGCCTCAGATATGGCAGGCCGGCGTCGACGTGCGAGTGCTCGAAAAGGACGATCGGCTTTGCGGATACATGGTCGTGCGAGGCGGTTCCTACGGCTGGGATCGAGGGGCCGCGGTACTGGAAATGACGGCCAGGGACGTAGGTTCAGCTCGCGCTCTGCTTGCGGCTGCCGGGGCTCGCTACTGGGAGCAGAGATGCGCCGAATTCGAGGTGTACGAACCTGCCGACAGTGTTGTGGGGCGAGCGGCCCGACAGATGGGCTGCGACGTGAGAGCGACGTATCGACCCGATGGCGGCGGCATGGCGGCAATTCTCAACCGCGAGTCGCTGGTCGAGAAGCTCAAGCCCGAGCTGGAGCGACGTGCCCAGGCAGGTAGGGCCAAGCAACCCGTGTCGGCCCTGTGCGCACTGGCCGCGGGCAAGCTGTGTCCTGACGACGGAATCCTACTCCGTCTGCTGCTGGGGTATTGGTCATGGGTGGATGCGGAGGCGGTAGGCTTGGAGGTTCCCGCCGAGCGGCGAGACACGTTCGCGGCGTGGTTTCCGGGGGCTTGTACGGCCTTGCCCTCGCCCTACGCCCATCGCCTGGATCACTACTGAGCGATCGAATGCGCGACGGCTCGGCACCCCGTGCCAGACGTTTCGCCGGGCAATGCCACCCACTCAGTCGCCGGTCGGTGCGAAGCCGTACTTCTCTTGCACTTGCATCCCGCCGCGGGATGACTTGGCGGCCGAAGGTGTATCGCGCTGACCTTCACCGACGGCGGAGCCACCCGTTTCGCCGCTACCGCTGAAGCTGTAGACGAGTGCAGCAATGGCCATGAGGGCTGCGCACAAGATGATGACTTTCAGACTCTTGCTCATATGAAATGACTCCCGCATGGCGTGCGGTCGTGATACAGCGATGTCACAAATGGTACGCCGGGAACGCTGGATACGAAAGGCCAGACGAGCGAGATTATGCGAGGTAGGTCAGGAGGGGCTCGGCCGACCATGTCTTCCATGCCAGCAACTCACCGTCACTGCCGAATCGAACCTCCAGGATGGGCTCAAATCCATCGGTCGGTTCGACGCGGATAGCGAAACGGTCGTTGCGAATGGTCAGGTCGATGGTGACGCGCCCGGGCTGGCACAGGGCTGGCCAGGTGCGTCCGTGAGCGGCCAGCAGGTTGCCGAACAGCTGGGCTGCCCTTCGTTCGGCGACGGGGGCCCGGCCACGCGACGTAGGAGGAGTCAGGGCTCGGGTAAGATCGGTCAACAGCGACCGAGTCTGCGCCCTATCTTGCCGCGTCGCCGGGCCCCCGTGCGTCCGAAGGTCGGTGGTGTCATCAAGCACTGGGTCCATTCTGCTCGGCCTGGGTAAGGAGGAGGTTAGTTTCATCGTTCTCTGCCCTGTTATACGCGGTAGCCGGCCTACGGGTTCAACGAGGGGAAAGAATGATGTAACACCCTTTGTGGAAGGGGCTTAAGACGTTTCGGGGCCCGCGGCAGGCCCGAGCCATCAAGGCCGAGTGGCCGCGTTGGTGTCGCCAGCGGCCGCCTGGAGTGCGTCCAGGGCCGGGAGTACCTGTTCGGGCCGGAGAGCCGGTGGAAGCTCGCCCAGCATCGTCATCGCGAAGGTCGTCGAGTTGGCCCGGTTGAGCGAACCGTGCGTGCTGGCTGCACCGCCGATGAAGAAATCGAACATCTTGGAACCATGGGCATAGCCGTCCCGAAAACATACCAGCACGTCGGGCGTGCGCTGCACCAATCCGTTGAAGGCAACCCACAGGCGGTGTAGAGGGTCGGGGTATACGTGTGTGACGGTGGCGTCGAACAGCGCACGGTCGTCGATCCACCCGTCGGGCGACATACGTCCTTGCTCGGCGAGGGCATCGAGAATGGGCGCAAGTTGCAGCGGATCGCCGCTGTCGGTCCGATAGCGATAGCGGTCGCCCTCTTTGGCCACGCGTGCGAGGCTCTCGCCGTCACGCACGACGATTTGCCCGCCCTGCGAATAGGCGACCAGTTCGACGCCGGGGTGCGTGAGGACGGCGTCGGCGACGGCCTGTGGGTCATTCGTTGACACCGCGGCGTACGTAACCAAGCCGTATTCGACAACGACTACGTCCTTAGGGTCATCCAGTTGCTTGGACGGGTCGAAGCCGGCCTCGCGCAGGTGCCGCTTGAGCGAAACGCGCCGGCTGTGGGTGAGATTGTGCCCGTGATCGGCCAGGAGGGTTAGTCTGACCTGTCCGCGGCGACGGTGCACGATCTGTTCGCAGAGGCGGTCGATGGTCTCGAGGTATTGGACGATGGCGTCACGTCCACCCCGGGTGCCCAGACCGGCGGTGCCCACGGTGTAGCCGAACGCCCGCCCGCCTTCGACGCGGAGGAACTCGCGGCTGATACCGCGCAGCTCGTGCTCGAAGACGGCTTGTGGATTGAGATAGGCGTTGGCATCCCACCAGAAGCTGCACCGGTAGGCCAGATTCGTCGCCCACTTGGCGTTAGCCCCACTCAGATAGACCGCATTGCCGTCGCTGAGTGTGTTGCGGACGGGGTCGAAGTAGAGAGCCTCACAACCGAGGCATCGCTCGCTGTCGAACAAAAGCGAGAACGCCAAGTCGGTCATGCTGGGAAAGCAACTGATCAGTCGCGCCGGAGGGTAGAACAGCCGGAAGCGCCCCTGTTCGCACAATTCTTGCACCAGATTGAAAGGTACTCCGTCCAGCGCGATGACCAGGTGTGGGATGTTGCCGCCGCCGGCGTCGAGGCGGACGGTTTTGTCAGGTGCGGCGTCGCCATCCTCGTCGAACCGTAGTTCGACGATGCGCCCGGCTGCGTCCGCGTCCTGCCAGTAGTCCGACTGCGCATCGCCGTTGACGTCATAGGCGAATAGGTTTTGCCCGTCGGGTTCGCCCGTTCTGTGGGATTGCAGCGGGAAGTTGACAACAGACTCACAGCCGCAAACCAGCAATGTCAGCAACACAAGAGCAATGGGGCAGGGCACCAGGCACGTGTGGCTTCTAGAGCGTGTCATAGTTTCTCCAGGGATGCCTCGAGGCTCAGCAACGGCGAATCTACGTCGGTGGGGTTTTGGCTGCAAGTATTGGGCGCTTGTCGTGAAGCATGCACCCCACAAAAGCCTGCCCGCACGTTCCGGTAACGCGCTGTGGGCGGGCTATCCTTGCCGGTCCTTTCCGGGTGGAAGCGTATTGAGGTATTCATGCATGGCCTTGGCGGCGATCTTGGCCTGTCCCATGGCCAGGATGACGGTGGCGGCGCCGCTGACGATGTCGCCACCGGCAAACACGCCCGGTTTGCTGGTCTGCATGGTCTGCTCGTCGGCGACGATCGTGCCCCATCTGGAGACTTCGAGGCCTGCGGTCGTCTGCGGGACGAGCGGATTGGGCTTGTTGCCGAGGGCCATCACGACGGTGTCTACGTCGATGACGAACTCCGATCCGTCGACGGGCACGGGGCGGCGGCGCCCGGAATCGTCGGGCTCGCCCAGTTCCATCCGCAGGCACTCGATGCCCACCACCTGCCTCTGATCGTTGCCCAGAATGCGGGTGGGGTTGGTCAGCAGTTCGAACCCAATGCCTTCCTGCTCGGCGTGCTCGATCTCCTCGATACGGGCGGGCATCTCGGCACGACTGCGGCGATAGACGATCGTTACTTGGGCGCCCAGACGGCGGGCGGTGCGAGCGGCGTCCATCGCCACGTTGCCGCCGCCCACCACGACAACCGTCTTGCGTCGAATGGTAGGCGTGTCGTACTCGGGGAACAGATAGGCCTTCATCAGATTCGAGCGGGTAAGGTATTCGTTCGCCGAGTAGACACCGACAAGGTTCTCACCCGGAATGTTCATGAACATCGGCAGCCCGGCGCCGGTTCCGATGAACACCGCGTCGAAGCCCTGGGCCAGAAGCTCGTCGACCGAGTCGAGCTTGCCGACGACGAAATCGGTTACCAACTCGACGCCGAGCTGCGTGAGGTATTGAACCTCGGCCTCGACGATTTCCTTGGGCAGGCGAAACTGGGGGATGCCGTACATCAGGACGCCGCCCGGCTTGTGCAGGGCCTCGAAGATCGTGACCTTGTGGCCCAGCAGCACCAGATCGCCCGCGACGGTAAGGCCGGCCGGCCCGGCGCCGACAACGGCCACTTTGCGTCCCGTGGGCGGTGCGCATTTTGGCAGCCGAACGTCGCCGTGCGCCCGCTCGCAGTCGGCTACGAACCGCTCCAAACGTCCGATCGCCACGGGCTCGCCCTTTACGCCCAGCACACAGACCTTTTCGCACTGATCCTCCTGGGGGCAGACGCGCCCGCAGATGGCGGGCAGGGCGTTCTCCTCCTTGATCTTGCGGGCGGCTTCGTCGAATTTCCGCTCCTGAATCAGCTTGATGAACCCGGGAATGTCGATGTTGACCGGGCACCCCGCGACGCATCGCGGCTTCTTGCAGAGCAGGCAGCGCAGGGCTTCGGTTACGGCCAATTCGGGCGTGTAGCCGGAGGGGACCTCGTCGAAGTTATCGATGCGCACCTCGGCCGGCTGCTCGGGCATGGGCTGCCGTGGGGTCTTGGGGCGAGGCGGTTTTTTCGATGTCGAATCAGGCATGAGGCTCGCACGCTCCGGCTTCGGCGCCTCGGTCAATGGTGGTGATGCGGATGCAGCGGCGCATCGGTCTGCCCGACGGCCTGCACCTCGTCACCAAGGTAGGCCGCCTGACGGTGAAAAAGTTCGTCCCAATCCACCTGGTGCGCGTCAAAGAACGGCCCGTCCACACATGCAAAACGCGTTTGCCCCGCCACCGTTACGCGGCAAGCGCCGCACATGCCCGTACCGTCGACGATGATCGGGTTGAGGCACGCCCAAGTCGGCACGGCCGCGCTCCTGGTGGCGTCGCCGCAAAGCATCATCATGAACGGACAGCCTACCGCCACGACGAAATCCATCGATCGCTTCTGGGCGAGCATGTCGCTCAATACATCACAGGCATGGCCCTTGCGGTCGCGCGATCCGTCGATGGTCGCAAAGAGCAGCTCGTCGGCGACTTCTGCCAGGCGATCGTGCTGGTAGTAAAGGTAGTGGCTGCGGGCCTCCAACACGCAGACAACGCGATTGCCCGCCTGCTTCATGGCGCGTGCGATGGGATAGATTGCCGCGAGCCCGTAGCAGCCGCCGGCGCATACGACCGTACCGTGCTTGGCGATGGGGAAAGGACGGCCAAGCGGACCGATCAAATGGGCCAAATGGTCGCCGGTCTGGAGCATGGCAATCTTGCGGCTGGATCGGCCGACCTCAAACACCGGCACGGTGAGCGTGCCGGCCTGTGCATCCCAGTCAGCCAGGCTGAGCGGCACGCGCTCGGAGCGGTCGTCGACCATAACGATGACGAACTGACCGGGCTGGCACTTGGCCGCGACTTTGGGCGCCTCGATCGTGACCAGGTGTGTGTTCGGCACGGGCTCGGTCTTTTCGACTATACGAAACACGGTGGTCAGTCTCCTGAGACGTCAGCGGATCCCGACTGCCTGGTGATCAACTCTTCTAGTTGAGCCAGCCCCTTTACGTATCGGCTAATGCGGTGCCCGCGGAAGTATTTCGGCAGCGCCGACACGTCGTGGGCCGGATCGGGTTGTTCCGCGGGTTTCTCGACCGATCGGGTTGAGACGGTCGTTTCGACGGCGGCGCCCATTTGCTCCAGTGATTCGTAAGCCAGGTTGTCCTGCCCGAGGGTTCTTGCCAGGTCGGCGGCGATCTGCCACTCCGGGCGGGCCTCACCCGGTGGGCGGACTACGGCTTGCAGCTTCTTTGCCACCCCGTCACGGTCGACAAACGCGCCACCCGCTTCGATGAACACCGTCGTAGGCAGGATGACAGCAGCCGCTTCGCTGACGGGCGACGGATAGCAGTCCTGGACGATCAGGAGATCGAGTTTGCCGAGCACGGCCGGATCGATCGCGGCTGTCGCTACGTAGGCCGCCTTGATCTGCCCGCTGCGTATCTGCTCGGTCAGCGCGGGCAGCGCCGTCTCCGGTGGGGCGTTGTGCGGTGCAACGAGGAACCGGGCGCCGTCGAGCCCATGCTTGGCGAGGGCGCGCAAGAGGTACTGTGCTTCGAGGC
>Ga0315550_1002910_pt1 | contig 10386 bp, 11 predicted proteins | sample SalMarSW160190MG_2_FD_203100 | JGI IMG/M metagenome (GOLD analysis project Ga0315550, IMG submission 203100) | Salt marsh sediment microbial communities from the Plum Island Ecosystem LTER, Massachusetts, United States - Salt Marsh Sediment SW1601-90 ... | reverse complement strand
TCAGGGTCCGGGCGATGTGGCCGGAGACCTTGTATTCGAGGGCCCGCATCCAGCGGTCGACGGTCCTCCAGCGTCGCCGCGCCCAGCGCATCAGATCGGCCGCCCACTTGTTGTTGGCGATCAGGATGAAGCTTGCCACCGCCATCATCAGCAGCCCGATCGGGATCGGCGTCGGCGCCAGTATCGCCCCGACAAGGAACATCACGATCGCGAACACCGATACGATCAGCTTGACCATAGCCCCGCCCGTTCGAGCCCCGCATGCCCGGCGCCCGGTCGATTGGAGCACGAATGTGCCTGAAGCGGGAACAAATCCCCGGCCGCCGTCGGCCTCTCAGCGCCCGACCAGGCGCTCGATCTTGCCCTTCGCCGTCTGCGGCTCTTCTCCCCAGGCGATCGTGCCGACGAAATCACCCTTTGCGTCGATCAGATAGACGCTCGCGGTGTGATTGACGAGATAGTCGTCCGAGTTGGGGTCGCCGACCACCTCCGAAAAGACGGCATAGTCGGCCTTGATCCGATCGGTGGCGTCGGCATCGCCGGTCAGCCCGATCACATGGTCGAAGTTCGAAAGATAAAGCGCCATCTGCGCTTGCGTGTCGCGCCGCGGATCGACGGTAACGAACACGATCTTCAGATCGTCCGGGCTCAGTCCCAGTTCCTTGCGCCAGCCGGTCGTCTCCACGAGCGTCGTCGGACACACATCGGGGCACCAGGTGTAGCCGAAATACAGAAGCGTCGGGGCGCCGACGAGATCGGCCTGGGTGAACGTTTCGCCGGACGCTGTGGTGAGCGAAAACGGCCCGCCGAAATGCGGTCCGGCCGGCTCATCGCGCAACACGCCGAGCGCGGAGTAGATGCCCGCCGCCAAAACCGCCGCCCCGGCAACAAGCCACAGGATGAGGCGGAACCGCGCCATCGCCTAGAGGCCCGCGTCGCTCACCGGCACCGTCACCTCCAGCCGGCTGCCGTCGCCGAACTCCAGCACCAGCGAGATATCGTCGCCGGCGACCAGCGGCCCGTCGAGCCCCGAAAGCGCGACATGCGGCCCCCCGGGCTTCAGCACCACGCGCCCGAAGGCCGGGATGGCGATTGTCTGCAGCGCCTGACGCCCGCCATCCTGCTTGAGCTCGGCGGCCCGCGCCCGGCTGGCGGTGACCGCCACCAGTTCCTGCGCCGGGCCCTCGTTGGCCATCGTGAAGAAGGCGGCCGAGGACGCGGCCCCGGCCGAGGCCGGATAGGCGAAGGCGTCGCTGACCGATACCAGCGCGCTGGCCGCCGGCCGCTGGCCGGGCGAGGGGATCGTCCCGGTCGCCTCGCGGTCGGGGGCCTCGGCCGGCTTGTCGGAAGCGGGCGGTTCCCGGTCTGTCGGCATTGGCCCGGTCCCTTGTTGAATGACGATGAGCGCCACCGCGATGGTGACGACCAGGGCCGCGAGCGCCAGGGCGACGGGACGGCCCATCACGTCCTCGCCGGAGCTGCCCCCGGCGCGGGCCTCGCCGGCGCGTTACTCATCGAGCGGCTCCAGGCCGGTCGGGGCGCCGTCCTTGGTCAGCGTGATCTTTTCGATCCGCGCCTCGGCGAGTTTCAGCAGTTCCTCGCAGCGCTTCTTGAGCGCCTCGCCCCGCTCGTAAATCTCGATCGACTCCTGCAGCGGCGCCTCGCCGCTCTCGAGCTTGGAAACGATCGCCTCGAGTTCCTTCAGCGCCGCCTCGAAGCTCATCTTCGCGATGTCGGGGGTCTTCTCAGCGCTCATCTTCTCACGCCCAATTCTCCCGCCTATTCGGCCACCGCCGCCGCGACCCCAGCCATCAGCATCGAAACATGGGAGGCGGCCGCTTCGGCAAGCCCGTCGAGGTCATAACCCCCTTCGAGCAACGAGACCAGCCGGTTGTCGGCGAACCGCTCGGCGGCGTCCATCAGCTTGCCGGTGAGCCACGCATAGTCGTCCGGGACCCAACCGAGCTGCCCGATCGGATCGCGCCGCTCCGCATCGAACCCGGCCGAGACCAGCATCAGGTCGGGCCGGAACTCGGCGAGCCTGGGCAGGATCAGGTCGCGGTAGACCTCGCGCATCCCGATGCCGCCCGAGAAGGCCGGCAGCGGGGCGTTGCAGAGGTTGCCGACCCCCGTCTCATCGGGCCGCCCGGTACCCGGATAGAGCGGCATCTGGTGCGAGGAGCCGTAGAAGGTGTCGCGGTCGGCCGCGAAGATGTCCTGGGTGCCGTTGCCGTGATGGACGTCGAAATCGACGATGGCGATGCGCTCGACCCCATAGCGGCGGCGGGCCTCGGCGGCGACGATGGCGATGGTGTTGATCAGACAAAAGCCCATCGAAAAGTCCCGCCCGGCATGATGGCCGGGGGGCCTGACGGCGCAAAAGCAGTTTTCCGCCCGCCCCTCCATCACCGAAGCGAGCCCGGCGAGCCCGGCGCCGAGCGCCGTTGCCGCCGCCTCCAGCGATTTCGGCGACAGATAAGTATCGGACTCGATCTGCGCGATGCCGTCTTCGGGCACCGCTGCCCTGAGGTCCGCCAGCATCGCCGCCGAATGCACGTTTTCGGCAAGCGCCAGATCCGCCGGCGGCGCGTCGTGGCGCGCCAGTTTCTCGAACCGCGGCGCCGCGAACGCCGCCGCCAGGGCCTCGAGCCGCGCCGCGCGCTCGGGATGGCCTTGAGGGGTGATGTGATCGGCGCCGTTCGGCTGGCTGATGAGCAGGGTGGTCAATTCGAGTGCCTCGCCTCGTCGCTTCTTGACGGCCCCGAACCGGCTTGTCAAACACACCCGATGTCCGGGACCCGCGACGAATTGTCGGTCGCCGATGCCGCGGAGCTTCTCCGGGGCGGCGTCCTGGTGGCTATTCCGACCGAGACCGTCTACGGGCTCGCCGCCGACGCCACCAATCCCGATGCGGTCCTGAGGATTTTCGAGGCCAAGTCCCGGCCGCGCTTCAATCCCCTGATCGTGCATTGCCCGGGCCGTGAGATGGCCGAGACCATCGCCGAGTTTCCGCCCCTGGCCGGCAAGCTCGCCGAGACATTCTGGCCCGGACCGTTGACGTTGGTGTTGCCGCGGCGCCCCGGCGCCCGGCTCGCGGACCTGGTGTCGGCGGGGCTGCTGACGGTGGCGGTTCGGGTCCCCCGCCACGAGATGGCGCGGCAGGTCATCGAGGAGGTCGGCCGGCCGTTGGCGGCGCCGTCCGCCAATCCTTCCGGACGCCTGTCACCGACCACCGCCGAGGCGGTGCGCGAGGCGTTTGCGGGGGCGGTGCCGGTACTCGACGGCGGCCCGTGCACCGAAGGGCTGGAATCTACGATCGTCGCGGTCGGGGACGGGGCGCCCGTCCTGCTCCGGCCCGGCGCCGTCCCTCGTGACGCGATTGCCCAGGCAGCCGGAATGGAGGTTGCCGACCACGCCGGCGCCGGCATCGCCGCCCCGGGCATGCTGGCGACCCACTATGCGCCGATCACCCCGCTCAGGCTGCACGCAAGCGACGTTCGGCAAGGCGAGGCGCTGCTGGCCTTCGGCCCCGGCGCGCCCGCCACCGACGGCCCCATGCGCAATCTCTCGCCGGCCGCCGATCTCGGCGAGGCGGCGCGAAATCTGTTTGCGTATTTGGGGGAGCTCGACGCCGCCGGCGCCGACGCCATCGTGGTGATGGATATCCCCGAACAAGGGCTGGGCGAAGCGATCAACGACCGCCTGAAGCGGGCGGCGGGGATGGCGAGCTAGTCTTCGCGGCCGACCTTGTAGGGCTTCTGGTCGCGCCAGAACCGCATCAGCGATTCAAGGTCCGCGTCGCCGCCCTCCGGCAGCACGATCCTCAGCGAGGCGAACAGATCCCCCTTGCCGAACAGACCCTTGCCTTTCAGGCGCAGCGACTTGGTGGTGTCGACCCCGGGCGGAATGTTGAGCTCCACGGCTCCGGCCAGCGTCGGCACCCGGATCCTGGCGCCGAGCACCGCCTCGTAGAGCCGGATGGGCACCTCCACCCTCAGATCGTTGCCCTCGAGCCGGAATTGCCGGTGCCGCTCGTAGGCGACCGTGATCAGAACATCGCCCGGCGGCCCGCCGGTGGGCGAAGCCCCGCCCTGGCCTTTCAGGCGGATCTGCTGGCCGTCCCTGACCTCGGCGGGCAGCTTCACCGAGAGCGTTTTTCCCGTCGGCAGCTTCACCGGTATCGAGGCGCGCGCGCTGGCCTGTTCGAGGGTGATCTTCGCGGTGACCGCATAGTCGGGCCCGCGCGTCTGCACGCGGCCGAACCGCTCGCCGGTGCGCATGCCCATCGGCCCCTCGCCGGTGGACGAAAAACCGCCCCCCAGGCCGCCCATGAACTCCTTCAGAATATCCTCGGTCGAAAACCCGCCGCCGCTGCCCCGCCGGGGGCGCCCCCCGGAAAAGCCCGAAAAGTCGAATCCCGGCATCTTCGGATTGCCCTCGGAGTCGATCTCGCCGCGGTCGTACTGGCCGCGTTTGGTCTTGTCCGACAACAGGTCGTAGGCGGTCGTGGCCTCGGCGAATTTCGCCTGGGCATTCGGGTCTTCCTTGTTCTGGTCGGGGTGGAGGGCTTTGGCCAGCTTGCGGTAGGCGGCTTTGATTTGCTGCTCGTTCGCCGACTTCGGCACCCCCAACACCTGATAGGGGTCGCGCATGGGGTTATAAAGGCTTATCTTTCCGGGCGGTTGCCAGTCCCACCTCTCGGCTTCATATATGGCCATCGCGCCGCTTGATGTCCAGAATTGAGCCTGGCACCGAAGTCTTGAAATGGTCTTAGCGATGCCGCCCGGCGAAGAGCAATTGACCGCGCGCCTGTTCGACGACGCCGACACCGGTCCGCTGGACCCCTTGGCGCTGTTCGACCTGTGGCTGGCGGCGGCCGAGAAGACCGAGCCCACCGACGCCAACGCCATGGCGCTGGCGACCGTCGACGCGGCGGGCATGCCCGACTGCCGGATCGTGCTGCTGAAGGGACGCGACCAGACCGGCTTCGTCTTCTTCACCAACACCGGGTCCGGCAAGGCAAGCGAGCTGGCCGCCGCCCCGCGCGCCGCGCTCACCTTCTACTGGAAGTCGCTGGGCCGGCAGGTGCATGTGCGCGGCCCGGTGACGCCGGTTGCCGAGGCGACCGCCGACGCCTATTTCGCGTCCCGCCCGCGCGGCTCGCAAATCGGTGCCCACGCCTCCGACCAATCGCGCCCGCTCGCTTCGCGCGCCGAGCTTGTGGCCCGCGTCGCCGCGCTCGAGGAGCGGTTCGATGGCGCCCGGGTGCCACGCCCGCCGCACTGGTCCGGCTACGCCGTCGAGCCGCTGTCGATCGAGTTCTGGCGTTCTTCAGAGTTCCGCCTGCATGACCGCGTCCGTTTCACGCGGCCGGCGCTCGACGCCGAATGGACCCGGCAGCGGCTGAACCCGTGAGGGCGACGTGAGCGAGCCCGCCGGTTCGGTTTCTGAGGCCGCGGCCACGGCCGAGCCGCCGGTGATGACGGCAAGATTCAAGGGCCTGCGCCCCCAGCTCTTCGGGCTCCTGCTCAGGGGCTATGTGTTGCTGGTGCCGACCCTGGGCATCTATCGCTTCTGGCTCATCACGCAGAAGCGGCGCTACTACTGGAGCCGCACGCGGCTGGGCGACGACGCGCTCGAATACACCGGCACCGCCACCGAGATCCTGTTCGGCTTTCTGGTCGCCATCGCCATTTTCGTGCCCTTCTACATGTTCTTTTTCTATATCGGCACGCAGACCCCGACCGTCGCCCTGATCGGTCTCGTGGCGGCGCTGTTGGCGCTGTTCCTGCTTTCGGGCTTCGCGCTGTTCCGCTCGCGCCGCTACCGGCTGACCCGGACGCTGTGGCGCGGCATCCGCTTTCACCAGACCGGCTCGGCGTGGGCCTACGCCTTCATGCGCCTGGGCTGGTACCTGCTGACGGCGCTGACACTCGGGCTCACCTTTCCGTTCATGGCCGCCAGCCTCTTCCGATACCGCTACAACAACACCTGGTACGGCGACCGCCAGGTGAGCTTCGACGGCTCCTGGAAGCAGCTCGCGGGGCCCTTCTACGGCGTCTGGGCGCTTCTGGCGGTTTTGGTGGCGGCATCCATCGCCGCGTTCGTGGACGCCTTCGGCGGGGCAATCGCCGGCCTCACGGTTTCGAGCCTGACGGTGCTGGTGGGTCTGGCCGCGATCCCCTACATCTCGGCCCGCGAGCGCACCCGGTTCACCTCCAGGATCCGGATCGGGGATGCCCCCGTGAGCTTGCACATCCGGGCGCGGGCGCTGATCGGGATGTATCTGGTCTACGCGCTGGTGCTGCTCGCCGTCGCGCTCGTCGCGGCGACGGCCGTGGCCTATGTCGTGTCTGGCAGCTTCGCCATTTCGACCGATTTCGGGGTCGATTTCGGCGCCATCCTGAGCGCCTTCGAGCAATCGAGCTGGCTGACGGTGGCGGCGTTCGCCGCCGCCTACCTCCTCGCCATCGCGACCCTCGCCATGGTTGCCGAGCTGTTCATCGGCCTGACCTTCTGGAGGATGGTGGTCACGCGCCTCAAGATCGCCAATCCCGAGAGCCTCGACACCGTGCGCGCCCGCGGCGAGCGCGCCCCGGCGATCGGGGAGGGGCTTGCCGACGCCCTGGGCTCGGGGGGCTACTGATGCCGCCCGTCGCCGGTCGCTTCTACGACGGCAAAACCTCCCGCGTGCATGCCGTCGAGGTCGAGGTGACCGGCGCCGGCGTTGAGGGAGGGTTCGTGTTCATCCGCGAACGCGAGGGGGGCCGCGAACTGGCCCGCTGGGCCCGAAGTGAGCTGGTGCTCGTCCCCGGCGACCCGGCGGCGCTGCGGCTCGGGTCGCAGTTGGCCGATCCGGCCGCCCGGCTGGTCGTCGAGGCGCCCGAGGCCGTCGCCGCGCTGCGCGAGGCGCTGCCGGGGCTCACCGCCATCCGCCGCCGCCACCGCGCCCGCCAGGTGCGGTTCATCACCGCCTCCACGGCCGCCCTGGCCGCCGTCATCGCCGCTTTCGTATTCGGGGTGCCGCTCATCGCCCGCCAGGTGGTCGCGATCATTCCGCCGCCCTGGGAGGCCGACATGGGCGAGCGCATCCACGCCCAGGTCGAGGAGATTTTCGCCGGCGGCGGGACGCTGGCGCGCTGTGACTCGAATCCCCGATCCCCGGGCAATCGCGCCATCGCCAAATTCGTTAAACGGACCCTGGGGCCTGAAGGCAGCCCGTTCGAAGTTCGGGTCGACGTGGTGCGTTCGGATGTCCCCAACGCCTTCGCCCTGCCCGGTGGGCGCGCCTATTATTTCTCCGCCCTGCTGGAGACCTCCGACGACCCGAACGCCTTCGCCGGCGTGCTGGCCCACGAACTCGGCCACATCGTCAACCGCCACGGCATGGAACACGCCATCGCGACCGCCGGCACCGGGCTTCTTGTCGGCATGGTCCTCGGCGACGTCACCGGCCTGTCGGTGGGCGCGATCGTCGGTCGGGGCCTGGTCAACTCGCATTTTTCCCGCGACGCCGAGCGCGCCGCCGACGAGTTCGCGATCGCCGCCGCCCGGCGGCTCGACTTCGACATTACCGCCCTCGGCAAGGTCCTCGAGGCGATCGCCGCCGACACCGCGATGGACCGCTCCATGTCGCTGCTCGCCACCCATCCCCTGACCGAAGAGCGCACCGAGCTGCTTGCCTCCGCCGACACCGGCCGCGGCGATGCCTTCACGCCGGCGGAGTGGCGCGCCATCCGCGGGATGTGTCATGGCAGCAAAACGAAGATAAAGTGAGCCGGCCCTTCGCGCCGCCGCAAACCCCCAGGCGAGATTGAGAATACCGATCCGCACATCGAGATGGGCGCTCTGGTCCAGCCGCATCGGGCGCCTGGCCGTGCCGGTGCTTGTGGTCGCGATTTTCCTGCACCGGGCCGGCGCCATCACCTCGGCCGACTTCATCGTCGCCGCCGGCGGCGGCGTGTTGATCGGGCTTGCCGCCCTGCTGGTCGGGCTGGTCGCCTTCGTGCGCATCTGGGCGACCGGCGACCGCGGGTGGTGGCCGGCCTTCAACGGTGTGGCCATCGGCCTCATTTGCCTGGCGCCGCTCGTGTTCGCGGCCATGATGGGACTGCGCTACCCGTTCGTCCATGACGTCACGACCGACTACGACGATCCGCCACCGATCCTGGGCCAGGTCCATTTCGGTCTCGGCGCCGGCTACCACGACCCGGCCCTGCGCCAGCGTGTCGCCGACGCCTTCCCCAACGCCGTCACCCGCGACTACCCGCTGCCGACGACCGAAACCTTCCCTGTCGTCGCCGACCTTGTTGCCGCCCGCGGCTGGCAGATCATCGAGGAACGCGCCACCACGGACGATCCAAACATCGGCTGGATCAACGCCCGCGCCATGACCTGGCTCGGTTGGCGCGACGAGGTCGCGATCCGGGTGGAGACGGCGCCGGGCGGGTCGCGCGTCGATATCCGTTCGGTCAGCTACGAGGGTGCCCACGATCTTGGCGCCAACGGGATGAGGATCGAGGAGTTCCTTCTCGCCCTGGATGACGCGGTGACCGCGCGCACCCAGGAGCTGGGACTTCTCGGGCCCTAGTTGAGCAGCCCGGCCTTGCCGAGGCCATCGGCGAGCACCGGCTCGGCGCTGCGGATCGGCGTGCGCTTCATGTGCTCGGCGAACGAATAGTCGGGATTGATCTCCATCATCTCCGCCCAGACCTTGCGGGCCTCGTCGAGCTCCCCGAGATGGCCGAGCGTCGAGGCGAGCATCGAACGCGACATGTCGGTGTCGGGCACCAGGGCGATGCGCTGCTTGAACGTTGCCGCGGCGGTCTCGTAGTTGCCCTTGAGCAGATGGGCGACGCCAAGAAAATGCAGGTACTGCTGGCCGTTGACCGGATCGACCTGGTTCGCCTTCTCGATGCTGTCGATGGCGGCGTCCAGTTTCCCCTCGACGATCTCCAGAACGCCGCGGGCGTTCAGGGCTTCGGCCGAGTTCGGGTTGATCTCGAGCGCCCGGTCGAGATAGGGCGTCGCCTCGTCGGTTCGGCCGGCGACGCCATACGCCACGGTCATGACGTAGTTGGTCAGATGATCGTCGGGCGCCAGTTGCACCGCCTTACGCGCCAGCTCGATGCCCCTGCCGATGTTGGTGTCGGCCTCGTCGGTCCAGCGGTTCTGGTAGTCGTAGACGCAGGCCATCGCCCACACCGCATAGGCATCGGCGTAGTCCGGATCGAGGTCGAGGGCGCCCTTGAGCAGCGCCACGGCCTGGTCATAGACCTGCCGGTTTTTGGTCGGGCCCTGCAGAAGCTCGCGCGCCTTCAGGAACAAGTCGTGCGCCTCGACGCTCCGGGTGCCGGCATCCTTGAGTTTGCCGGCGTCGGCGGGCGACAGATGCACCCTCAGCGCCTCGACGATCTTGCGGGTGACCTCGTCCTGCACTTCGAAGATGTCGGTCAGATCCCGGTCGTAGCGCTCGGCCCAAAGGTGGCCGCCATGGGCGGCGTCGATGAGCTGCGCGGTGATCCTGACCCGGTTGCCGGCCTTGCGGATCGATCCCTCCAGCACCGAGGCGACGCCCAACTCGCGCCCCACCTGCCGGATATCCGGGCTCTTGCCCTTGTAGGCGAAGGACGAATTGCGGGCGATGACCATCAACCCGCCGACTTTGCTCAGGTCCGTGATCAGATCCTCGGTGATGCCGTCGGAGAAGTATTCCTGTTCGGGGTCCCCGGACATGTTGTCGAAGGGCAGCACCGCGATCGAAGCTTGCGTCATGGCGTCTCCGTCCTCTGCCGCGGTCGCGGTCCGCGCCGGCGAGGCGGCCGACGGGCGCCACTTCCAGACCCGGATCGGGCGGTCGATGTTCTTGACGGCGACCTCGCCGCCATCCTCGAAACTGACATCGACGCGGGTGCCCACCGACTCGTTGACGATCGAGGAAACGCAGATGCCGCCGGTCTCGGCGAGCGGCTCGAGCCGGGCGGCGACGTTGACCCCGTCGCCATAGATGTCGTCGCCGTCGATGATCACGTCGCCAAGATTGACGCCGATCCTGAGCTTGATCTCGAAGTCCCCCCGCGCCTCGTCGGCGGCCCGAAGCTGGATATCGAGCGCGCATTTGACCGCGTCGACGACGGAGGTGAACTCCACCAGCGTGCCGTCGCCGATCAGCTTGACGATGCGCCCGTTGTGGCGCTCGACGCTGGGGTTGAAGACGGATTCGCGGTGCGCCTTGAGCGCCGCCAGCGTGCCGGCCTCGTCGGCGGCCATCATCTTCGAATAGCCGACCACATCGGCGGCCAGAATGGCCACCAGGCGGCGGTTGGTTTGCTCCTCGAGCATGGCCGACTATGTAGTGGGTTTTGCGGGCGCTTTCCAGCCGCGTGT
>Ga0315550_1002907_pt1 | contig 10391 bp, 8 predicted proteins | sample SalMarSW160190MG_2_FD_203100 | JGI IMG/M metagenome (GOLD analysis project Ga0315550, IMG submission 203100) | Salt marsh sediment microbial communities from the Plum Island Ecosystem LTER, Massachusetts, United States - Salt Marsh Sediment SW1601-90 ... | reverse complement strand
AACGATGAGTTGAAGATCGCCGGTGCGCTGTTCGGCGAGCCGGTCGAAGCCGCGCGCTGCCTCGATTCGGATTTGCTGGTGCCGGCCCACTGCGAATGCGTGCTTGAAGGCACGCTCGATGCCGGTGACGTGGTGCAGGAGGGGCCGGTCAGCGAATTTCACGGCATGTATGAAAATTATGGCGCCGGTATCGTCGCCACCTTCTCGCATCTGACCCGACGTCACGACGCGCTCTTTCAAGTCATTCTTCCGGGCTATCACCGGGAGCATTGCCTGATCGGCGGTGTCGCCATCGCGGCCGGCCTGGTGCACGCCGTGCGTGCCAGCGTGCCTTCGGTCAAGGAAATCGCCGTCGGTCTTGGCGGTGCCGGGCGGCTGCATGCGGTGGTCGCGCTTGGTGCGCCGCGCGCGGACGAGGCGCGACAGGCGATTGCTGCCGTCTTCGCGGCGGTCAGCCTGATCAAGCAGGTCATCGTCGTCGATGACGACATCGACCCCTGGGACCCGATCGCCGTCGAATGGGCCTTGGCGACGCGGATGCAGCCGCATCGGGACTTTGTTATCGTCCCCAATGCGCGCGCCGATCGCGCCGAGCCGCTCGAAAAAGACGGCGCCGTAACAAAACTCGGCATCGACGCCACCCGGCGCGCGGGCGACCGGCCGGATTGGCGGCGCGCGCGGCCGCCCGAAGCCGCGCTCGAACGTGCCCGCGACCTGCTGCGCGCGCAGGTGATTACGCCGCAATCGAAAGAAACCAAACCCCGTCCTCACTGATGGAGAGAGCGTCATGTTGCATCGAGAGTTGAGATCGTTCCTGCGACCCAAGAGCTTGTTGTTGGGTGTGGCCGCCGTCGCGTTGGGAATTGCGGTGTCGCAGCCGGCCCGCGCCGAAATCAAGATCGGCTTTCAGGCGCCGCTGACCGGCTTTGCGGCCACCGACGGCAAGTCGGCAAAGCTCGCCGCCGAAATGGCGATTAAGGACATCAACGCCGCCGGCGGCGTGCTCGGGCAGAAGCTCGAGCTCATCAGCTATGACGACCAGGCCAAGTCCGACCAGGCGATCTTCACCGCCAACAAGCTGATAGGCGAAGACGGCGTGAAGTTCGTGGTCAACGGCAGCTATTCCGCCTCCGGCCGCGCCGCGGCGCCAGTGTTCCAGAAGGCCGGCGTCGTAATGATCTCCGCCTATGGCGTGCATCCCGACATTACCCGTGCTGGCGATCATGTCTTCCGTCTGGTGCATCTCGGTCCGCCGCAGGGGCGTGCCGCCGCGCTGTTTGTCGGCAAGAACCTCAAGCTCAAGACGGTATCGGCCATCACCATGGACAACGATTACGGCCAGGCGACCATGGATGGCTTCATCGAAGCTGCGCCCAAATACGGCGTGAAGGTGCTCAACAAGTACAGCTACTCGCTGAAGGATCGTCAGTTCGGCTCGATCGTCGCCAGCGTCAAGCGCGACAATCCGGAAGGCATCTATGCAACCGGATATTTCTTCACCGCCGGTCCGCTGGTGGCGCAGTTGCGTGCCGCCGGCATTACGGCGCCGATCATCGGCTCGCAGGCTTTCGATTCGCAGAAGTTCATCGAGATCGCGGGGCCGGCGTCGGAGGGCACATATATCATCGACAGCTTCGACCGCGCGCGGAAGGATGAGACGTTGCAGAAGTTCTTTGCCGCGTTCTCCAAGCGTGCCGGCTACCCGCCGGAAGGCGTCGCCGCTGTCACCTATTCGGCGGTCAAGCTGATGGCCGACGGTCTCAAGCGGGCCGGTGCCGCCGATCCGGAAAAAGTGAAGGACGCGCTCGCCAAGACCAAGAACTTCTCCATGTTGGAGGGCAACCTGATCGGCTTCAACAGCCTGCACGAGATCATCTTGCCGATCAGCGTGAACGTGATCAAAGACAAGACGTTCAAGTACTTTGCCACGCTCGACGATCTTGCCGCATTCGCACCGCCCGAGAAATAACGATAGCGTCAGCGGGCGGGGGACGGTGATGCCCTCCGCCCGCTTATTTTAGGGATGATCGGGTGTACTACGTCGACCTCGCTGTAAGTGGCGTCACTTTCGGGTGCATGTACGCCATGATGGCGGTGGGGCTTGCGCTCGTTTACGGGCTGTTGCGAATCTTACACATCGCGCACGCGGCGGTGTTTGCGCTTGGCGCCTACATCACCGTTCTCGTCGCCAACGCGACCGGCAGCATCGGGCTTGGCTTCGTCGCGTCTATCCTGATCACGCCGCTGTTCGGCATGGCGATCTATCGGCTGCTTTACGAGCCGCTGCTGAGCTATCGGCCCGACGTGCCGATGATCGCCTCGGTCGGGCTCCTGGTGCTGATGCAGGACGCCTTTCGCATCGCCTTCGGCGAGCAGGGCGTCATCTTCCACAACAATATCTATGGCTTCATGATCTTCGATCTGCTCGGGGTCCGCGTTAACGCGGTGCAGATCGCTATGGTGGTTTCAGCGGTGGTCATTTTCGGCGGCCTGCACCTGTTCACCACCCGCACGCGCATCGGCGTTGCCTGGCGGGCGACGGTGTCGCGGCCGAAAATCGCCGCCAGCTTCGGCGTCGACGCCATCCGCGTCCGCTACCTGAATTTCGCGCTCGGCTCGGCGCTGGCGGCCGTGGCCGGCGGGCTGGTGGCGCAGCTCAACAACCTGGTCGATCCCGGCATCGGCTACGTGGTCAGCTACAAGGCGCTGGCGATTATCGTGCTCGGCGGTCTCGGCAGCGTGCGCGGCACGCTGATCGCGAGCATGGTGTTGGGACTGGTCGAAGCCTACGGCACCATCTTCATTGGCCAATGGCTCGACCGCGACGCCATCGCCTTCCTCGCGTTGATCGCGCTTCTGATGGTCCGGCCGCAGGGGTTCACCGGAGCGCGCACGACATGAGCGCGTACGAGATCAGTGTCGTTTCGGTGATCGGGATCAATGTGATCCTGGCTGTCAGCCTCAACATGATCAGCGGCTTCTGCGGCCAGATCAGCCTCGGCCACGGTGCCTTCTATGGCGCTGGCGCGTATGCTGCAGCGCTTGCCATGGTCAATATCGGCAACCCGGCGCTCGCATTGGCCATTGCAACGCTTGTCGGCAGCGGGCTTGGCATTGTGGTCGGCTTTGCGTCGCTGCGTGTGCGCACCGATTTTCTCGCCATCACCACCATCGGCGTGAACTTCCTGTTCACCGGCATCGTGCGCAAGCAGCAATGGCTCGGCGGCGAGATGGGCATCAGCAATATTCCGGGTTCCGGCCTGGGCGCCAACGGCAATATGATCTTGATCATGCTGTTTGCCGGCGCCACGGTCGCCTTCAGTCTTTACGTCAACCGCTCGTGGATGGGCTTTTCGTTCCGCGCGGTCGGTGAGGATGAGGACGCCGCCGCGACCCTCGGCATTAGCGCCGGCGCCTACAAGCTCGCCGCCTTCGGCCTCGGTACCGCGCTCGCCGGCCTGGCTGGCGGGCTCTACACCTTCTTCACCCAGTTCATCGTACCCGACGCTTTCGATTTCATCCTGTCGGTGATGTTGATGGCGATGGTGGTGATCGGCGGCATCGGGTCGACCTGGGGCGTGGTACTCGCGGCGATCGTGCTCACTTTGCTGCCGGAAGCGATCCGCTTCGTCAACGACTACCGCCTCCTGGTGTTTGGCGGATTGCTGGTGCTGGTGATCCGTTTGGCGCCGGGCGGGTTCGCCGGCCTAGTCGGCCGGTTGGCGTGGAAGGCGCGCAAGCCATGACGCCGGCTTTGCAACTCGACAATGTCGCCATCCGCTTCGGCGGCGTGAAGGCGGTCGACGGCGTCAGCTTGTCCGTCGTGCCCGGCGACTTCGTCGGCCTGATCGGGCCAAACGGCGCCGGCAAGACCACACTGATCCGCATTGTCGTCGGCGCGTTGCGGCCCGACCGCGGCGCGATTGCTCTCGTGGGCTCCGATATCACCCACGATTCGACCCCGACGCGCGTACGCAAGGGTCTCGCGGTGACACATCAGGTCGTGCGCCCGTTCCGTGAAATGACGGTACTCGACAATGTCGTGCTCGCCGCCGGCTTTCGTCGCACCGCCAATCCGCTGACCGCCATGTTGCAGGTCGACCGCCGCGCGGAGAGCGAGCGCGCCGCCGCGATTCTCAATCGTGTCGGGCTCGCCGGCACCGAAGGCCAACTCGCTGGCTCGCTACCGCTCGGCAAGATGAAGCGCCTCGAATTGGCGCGCGCGCTTGCGGTCGAGCCACGCGTGATCCTGCTCGACGAACCGCTGGCAGGCTTGAACAACGTGGAAGCTGCCAAGCAAATTGAAACCATCGGCGCGGTCAATGCGCAGGGTCTTACCGTCGTTTTGATCGAGCACAATCTGGAAGAGGTGATGCGCAATTGCCGCCGCCTCGTCGTGCTCGACAATGGAAAAGTGATCGGTGATGGCGAGCCTTTGGCGGTGATGGCCGATCCGGCCGTTCGGGAAGCCTATGTCGGCAGCGGAGCAGGGGCCCATGCTGACGATTGACAATCTCATCTGCGGCTACGGCTCGGTGCGCGCGGTGCACGGCATCAGCTTCGAGGTGCCCACAGGTTCGGTCTTCGCGTTGCTTGGGCCCAACGGTGCCGGAAAGACCTCGACCGTGATGGCGATCATGGGCCATGTCGATATCCACGACGGCCATATCCTGCTCGAGGGCAGCGATATTACCAACCGCGGCCCGATCGAACGGGTTGGACTGGGCATTGCATTGGTGCCGGAAGGCCGCCAGCTTTTCTCCGACCTGACCGTCGAAGAAAACCTCACCATCGGCGGCTATGCGTATCCGGCCGACCGCGACCCGGCCAAGCGCGAGCGCGTGTTCGGCTATTTCCCGCTCCTCTTTGAGCGGCGCGGCCAGCTTGCCGGCTCGCTCTCCGGCGGCGAGCAGCAGATGCTGGCCATCGGTCGCGCGTTGATGGCCGAGCCGCGCCTGCTGCTCGTCGATGAACTGTCGCTCGGTCTGATGCCGAAAATGGTCGATATCTGCCTGGGCGCGCTGATGAAGCTCAAGAGGGAGGGTCTCACAATCCTGCTGGTCGAGCAGAATACCGCCCTCGCGCTCGACGTCGCCGACCGGGTCTGCGTGCTGTCGTCCGGCGCGCAGGTTTTCCAAGGTACGGCGGCGGAAGCAAAATCCACCGGTTCGTTGTTTGCGCGATTCCTCGGCGTAAGCGAGGGCGCATAGAAGCGCCCGACAGGAGAAGATCAAGAAAATGGCACGCCCCTTGTCTGTGGACGATATCGAGCCGGCGTTGATCGGCGGCTTGTTTCTGTCGGCCGGCGGCAGCGGCAAGGCGGCGGTGGCGCTCGGCCGCGCGCTCGGCCGCATGGCGCTCGATTACGGCGGCGTGCGTTTTGTCTCGCTCGACGAGCTCGATCCATCGGCGCCGATTATCACCGCCACCGCCATCGGCGCGCCGGGCTTCGCCAAGTGGCCGGTGATGCCGCGCGATTCAATCGATGCGGCGCGGCGCTTGATCGCCATGCTCAAACAGCCGCCGCAGGGTGTGATCTGCGGCCACGTGCCTGGCTTCAACGCGTGGCTGGTCGCCGCCGCGCTCGGGCTGCCGTATGTCGATACAGCCTCGAATGGCCGCGGTCATCCGACCGTGAAAATGGGCGGCATGGGCCTGGCCTCGCGGCTTGAGCTTTCCATCATCCAGGTCGCCTGCAGCGCCGGTAAAGACGGAAAACCGATCGCCTTCACGGCCGAGGGCGACATCGTGCGCACATCGAATGTCATGCGCCAGGCCGCGGTGACCAATGGCGGCCTGATCTATGCCGCGCGCGGACCGCTTGCCGCCCGCTTTGTTGCCGAAAACGGCGCACCCGGCGCGATCACTTTCCAGCTCGAGTTGGGCCGCGCCATGCTGCGGGCCGATGGCGCCGATCGCGTAAGCGCGGCGGCCGACTTCCTTGGAGGCCGGCTGCTGGTGCAAGGCAAGGTGATCGAGAACACGGTCAGTTATGGCGGCGGCTTTGACCTCGGCACCATGACCGTGCGCGATGGCAAGAGCACGGTCGTGCTCGGCATTTACAACGAATACATGACCGCCGATGTCGATGGCGGACGCGTCGCGACGTTTCCCGACATGATCGGCACGCTCGATACAAAGACCGGCGAGCCGGTCGCCATCTCCGAATTGCCGGCCGGCAGCGAAGTTGCGGTTATCGTCGCGCACCGCTCCAAGTTTCCGGTCGGCAAGGGCGCGCTCGATCCCGCGGTCTTCCCCGAAGTGGAGCAGGCCATGGGCGTCGACCTGCGCTCTTATCTCTGAAGCAAAGCAGAAGGCACGCAGTCACATGTTGCGTCTGTACGACAGCCGGCTATCCGGTAATGCCTGGAAGGTCCGCATTCTGCTCAAGCAGCTCGGCATTCTGTTCGAGCGCATCACCCTCGATCTGGCCAAGGGCGCGGCCAAGGAGCCGACCTTCCGCGCCAAGAGTCGGTTTGCCCGCGTTCCGGTGCTGGAGTTCGACGACGGCCGCACGCTGGTGGAGTCGTGCGCCATCATGCTGCATCTGGCGGAAGGCTCGCCGCTTTTGCCGGACGATCCTTTTTTGCGCGCCGAGGTGACGAGTTGGCTGTTCTTCGAGCAGGCCGATCTTCTGCGCGCGCTTGCCTATCCGCGCTTCTTTCGTCTGCGCGGCATCGCCGGAGAGATGGCGGCCAAGATCGAATTCTTTCAGGAGATCGGCTACCCGGCGCTGGAAAGGCTCAATGACTGGCTCAAAAGCCGCGACTGGCTGGTGGACGACCGCTACACGCTCGCCGATCTCGGCGTTTTTCCCTACGTGTCGATGGCATCCGAGGGCGACTACGACATGACCCGCTTCCCGGCCATCGACGCTTGGCTCGCGCGCGTCAAGGCGCAGCCGGGCTGGGTTCCCATGATCGAGGAGGCCTGAGCGATGACCATTCCCGTTCGTCGCGGCAAAGAGGTGAAGGCCGGACGCGGCACCGCATTGCGCTGCCAGGGCTGGCGGCAGGAGGCGATCCTGCGGCTCCTGGAAAACAACCTGGAGAACGCCGAGGATCCCGACAACCTCGTCATTTATATGTCGATCGCGCGCGCGGCGCGCGACTGGAAAAGCTTCGACCGCATCGTCGCCACGCTCTCGACCATGCGCGAGGATCAGACCTTCGTGATGCAGTCCGGCAAGCCGATCGGTGTTTTTCCCGGACAGACCACGACGCCGCTCGTGATCATGGCGAACGGCAACATCGTCGGCGCGTGGAGCGACGAGGAAAACCGCCGTAAGCTCGACGACATGGGCCTCACCATCATGCCCGGCATGACGGCGGGCGCGTGGCAATATATCGGCAGTCAGGGAATCCTGCAGGGCACCTACGAAACATTCATGGCGGCGGCGCGTACGCATTTCGGCGGCACGCTTGCCGGCCGGCTGCTGTTGACCTCGGGCTGCGGCGGTATGAGTGGCGCCCAGCCGCTTGCCGGCAAGATTGCCGGCGCCGCCACGCTGGTGGTTGAGGTCGATCAGGCGCGCATCAGCCGCCGCATCGCCAGCGGCTATTGCGACGCCTCAACCGACAATCTCGATGACGCCATTCAGATGTGGCTTGCCGCCCGCGACGCGCGCCGTCCGCTGGCGCTGGCGTTGCGCGCCAACGCGGCGGCGGTGCTGCCCGCGATTGCCGCGCGCGGCATCGTGCCCGACATCGTCACCGACCAGACTTTTCCCGATCCGCTGAAAGGCTATGTGCCGGTCGAATTGTCGGTCGAAGAGGCGCGCGCCATGCGCGCCAGCGATCCGGACAAGCTTATCGAATTGGCGCGTCGGTCGGTCGTCGCGCATGTGCGCGCTATGTTGGATTTCCTCAAACGCGGTTCGGTCGTGTTCGAATACGGCAACGAGTTGCGTGCCGAGGCGCAGAAAGCTGGCGTCGAGGACGCCTTCACCATGCGCTCCTTCGTCGATCTCTATATCCGTCCGCTGTTCTGCCAGGGCATCGGACCGTTCCGCTGGATCGCGGTGTCGGGCAATCCGCAGGATATCTATACGATCGACGACATGATCCTGAACTCGTTCTCGTCGAACCACCCGATCGTTTCGTGGATCGAGAAGGCGCGCGAGCACGTGCATTTCACCGGCCTACCGGCGCGCATCGGCTGGCTCGGGCTCGGCGAGCGCAGCCGGCTCGGCCTCATGGTCAATGAAGCGGTGGCGAGAGGCAAGATTTCCGCGCCCATTGCCTTCACCCGCGACCACCTCGATTCCGGTTCGGCGGCGATGCCGCACCGGGAAACCGAGAACATGCGCGACGGCTCCGACGCCATCGCCGATTGGCCGATGCTCAACGCGCTGTTGAATTGCTCATCGGGCGCCGATCTGGTGGCGATCCATGGGCTCGGCAGCCGCGGCGTCAGCGCCGGCGTCACCATCGTTGCAGACGGAAGGCCGGAAACAGAAGAGAGGCTCAGGCGTGTGCTCGACGGCGATCCCGGCATCGGGGTGCTGCGTCACGCCGATGCCGGCTACGACATCGCGATCGAGCGGGCGCGCGAGACCGGCCTTTCGGCAACGGTGGCGAAGGGGCTGGAATAGAGCAGGCGCTGTGCTGGCCATTGATTGACACAACAGATGACTTCGCCACCGCGCAGGAGTGCGCTTCATCAACTGTTTGAGTTTGCCGTATGACCTCGTTTCGCCGGCCGTATTTCTTGCTCCACCTTGGTACCGCAGCGAGTATCTCCGATTTTCCTTTCTGCTGGGTGTGCGATGCTGATCGATGCGATAATCGCAGGCGTCGCCGCTCCCTAACAACAACCAAGAGGATACTTGCATGCCCATTGGTTCCGTAACGATCCTCAATGAAGTCAAGGCCGAGCGTGGCTCCACACTGCGCTGCAAAAGTTGGCGCCAGGAATCGATCCTACGTATGCTCGAGAACAACATGGAGAACGCGGAGCGTCCCGAAAATCTCATCGTCTATGGTGGAATTGGCAAGGCGGCGCGCAATTGGGAAAGCTACCACGCGATTGTGGATACGCTGAAGGAACTGGAAAATGATGAGACGCTTGCGGTGCAGGCAGGAATGCCGGTAGCAGTTTTCAAGACCCACCGGCTCGCGCCACGCGTAGTAATGGCAAACACCAATGTCATTAAGGCGGACTGGCCAAGCTTCTACAAACTCGTCGAGAGGAACCTGACGACCTTCTCATCTTACACGGCCGGTCCGTGGCAATATATCGGAAGCCAGGGTGTTGTTGAAGGCACATTCGAGACGCTCGGTTTGATTGCGGATGAGCACTTCGCCGGAGATCTCGCAGGACGAATATTTTTCACCGCCGGACTGGGTGGGATGGGACGCTCGCAACCCTTCGCGATGACGTTGCACGGCGGTGTGACGGTCTGCGTCGAGGTGCGTGAGGATACGATCGAAAAACGAATTGCCGCCGGTTTTGCGGACGTTCGCGCGGACAACCTTGCGCAGGCGATCTCGCTAGCGGACGAGGCTAAAGGGCAGCGCCGGCCGCTCGCCATCGCGGTGCACGGTAACATGTGCGACATGCTTGAAAAGGCGCTCGCGCTCGGCTGGAAACCAGATATTGTTACCGAAATGTGCCCGTGCCACGATCCGTTCGCACTGGTGCCGTCGGGCCTGTCGCCGGAAGAGGCCGCGTCGTTGCGCGAAAGCGATCGCGATGCGCTCCTGGCCCGCTCGCGCGCAACGATGATCCGTATGTTGCGAGCGCTCAATAATTTGAGAGATGCTGGTTGTGTCGTGTTTGAATATGGCACCTTCATTCGCAAGGAATGCGTTGATGCCGGCATGAGCCGCGAGGAAGCGTTCCGACTTCCGGGCTGCATCGCCCGCTACGTCCGTCCGATGTTCCTGGAGGGTCGCGGCCCGTTTCGTTGGACGTGCATTTCGGGTGATCGGGCAGACCAGGCGCGGCTGGATGAACTTGCGCTAGAACTCTTTCCAGGCGATCCCATCGTCCAACGCTGGATTCCTCGCGCGCGGGCGAAGCTTCCGGTGGAGGGACTTCCGGCGCGCGTCTGCTTCCTTGGGTTTGGTCAACGTAAGACATTTGGACTGAACGCGAACACTCTCGTACGCAACGGGACGCTCAACGGGCCGGTGGCTTTCTCGCGCGACAATCTGGATTGCGGCTCCATCGCCAACCCGGCTTTTGAGACAGAGGGGATGATTGACGGTTCGGACGCGATCTCCGACTGGCCCTATCTCAACGCGCTTCTTAATACCGCCGGCATGGCCGACTTGGTTGCAATTCAGGCAAATGGCACCATGGGTATCTCGGTTCACACCGGCGTTACGATGATTGCAGACGGAAGTGAGGAGGCCGACCTGCGGCTGGAAGCCTGCCTCACGATGGAT
>Ga0315550_1002906_pt1 | contig 10395 bp, 8 predicted proteins | sample SalMarSW160190MG_2_FD_203100 | JGI IMG/M metagenome (GOLD analysis project Ga0315550, IMG submission 203100) | Salt marsh sediment microbial communities from the Plum Island Ecosystem LTER, Massachusetts, United States - Salt Marsh Sediment SW1601-90 ... | reverse complement strand
TCACCAATTATCAGTGACGGCTGTTTCTCAGCAAAGGCGTAGGGTTGTGCGGTAGTTTTTCCTCGCTTGTTAAAGGAATCCGCTCGCCTGAACCATCTTGTGTAGACTTATGGGTAATAGATAGGTCAAACGGAGGTCACAATGATCGTAGGTGAACAGAAACCAATTGCAGAGATTATGAAATTGTTGGGCGACGCCCAAAAGGTGTTGATCGCGGGCTGCGGTACCTGCGTCACCGTCTGCTTTGCCGGGGGCGAGAAGGAGGTCGGCATCCTGGCCTCGGCGCTGCGGATGATGAGCAAGCTGGAGGAGCACCCGATGGAGGTGGACGAAGTCACGGTGCAACGCCAGTGCGAGTGGGAGTACATCGACCCGCTGGCAGAGCGCCTGGGCGAGTACGACGCCATCCTCAGCCTGGCCTGCGGCATCGGCGTGCAGGCGATGAACGAGCGCTTCCCCGATAGCATCACGCTGCCCGGGCTCAACACCACCTTCATGGGGCTGACCGAGGAGCAGGGCGTGTGGGAGGAGCGCTGCCAGGCCTGCGGCGACTGCATCCTGGGAATCACAGGCGGCATCTGTCCCATCGCCCGTTGCTCCAAACAATTGCTCAACGGGCCGTGCGGCGGCTCGCAGAACGGCAAGTGCGAAGTCGACCCCGATGTGCCCTGCGCGTGGCAACTGATCTGGGAGCGGGCGGAAAAGCTGGGCAAGATGGACCAACTGCTAGAGATTCAACCGCCCAAGGATTGGGCCCGGAGCCGCGACGGCGGCCCGCGCAAGATCGTGCGCGAGGATCTGCGGCTTGACACTGAAGCGACGGAAGCGGAGTGAGGTGAGGTGAGGACATGGCAGAAGAGAAAAACAATGGCTACAAATCAGGCAGCAATCTGGAGAAAATCCTACGTGCAGGTCACTTTGTGGTGACGGGAGAGCTGGGGCCGCCGCAGAGCGCCGACGGCTCCGTGATCCGCGAGAAGGCCAATCTGCTCAAAGGCGTCACCGATGCGGTCAACATCACCGACAACCAGACTGCCATCGTCCGCATGTCGAGCATCGCCTCGGCTGTGCTGACCATGGAGGAGGGGTTGGAGCCTATCGTACAGATGACGTGCCGCGACCGGAACCGACTGGCAATCCAGGCCGATTTGCTGGGCGCCCAGGCGCTCGGCGTGCGCAACCTGCTGTGCCTGACGGGCGATCACCAGAGCTTTGGCAACCATCCCACGGCCAAGAACGTGCATGACCTGGACTCGGTGCAATTGCTCCAGATGGTCAAGGCCATGCGGGACGAATCCAAGTTTCAATGCGGCGACGACATCAAGGGCGAATGTCCCAGGCTGTTTCTTGGCGCAGCGGCTAACCCCTTTGGCGATCCATTCGAGTTCCGCCCCTACCGGCTGGCCAAGAAGGCGGTCGCCGGTGCCGACTTTATCCAGACCCAGTTGATCTATGACATCCCGCGCTTTCGCGAGTACATGAAAAAGGTGGTCGACATGGGGCTGCACGAGAAAATCTACATCCTGGCCGGCGTTGGTCCGATCAAGTCCTCTGGCGCGGCCCGCTACATGCGGGATAACGTGCCGGGGATGATCGTACGAGACGAGTACGTGGATCGCATGCTGGCGGCTATCAAGGGCATCCCAAAGGAAGAGAAAGCGGCTCGCCGCCAAGCCTGGCGAGAGACGGGCATCCAGATCTGTATCGAGCAGATTCAAGAGATCCAAGAGATCGAGGGTGTGGCCGGCGTGCACATCATGGCCATCGAGTGGGAAGAGGCCGTGCGGCCAATCGTGGAAGGCACCGGTCTATACCCAAGGCCTACGGTTGAGTAGAGGAGCGAGCGTATGACCATCACACTGACGACCGATCTGGCAAAATTCATCCGCGAGGAGTGTGGCGAGAACGTCTACGTCTGCTACCAGTGCGAGCGCTGCTCCTCCGGCTGCCCCAGCTCACCAGCGATGCGCTACCGCCCAGCACAGATGATGCGCCTGGCCCAGTTTGGCCTGGAGGAACGGTTGATCACCGACGCCAGTCTGTGGCGTTGCCTGGGCTGCGATACCTGTACCACCCACTGCCCACACAACCTCAGCGTGCGCAAACTGGTGGAGGTCATGCGCCAGAAGGTGATCCAGGAACACTATCTGCCCAAAGGGGTTGAGTCATTGGGCGACGACGAGGACCTTCGAACGGGATTGCGGGGCCTGGGTATGCTGAGCGAGCGCATCAACACGTTCCACAACGTCTCCGGGGAGGATAACGAAGCACGCCTGGCCTGGACCGACAACCTGGCGGAAAAACCCGAGGGTCTGGTCAAAGACACAGGCGCCGAACTGGCCTACTTTGTAGGCTGCGTCTCCGCCATGTTCCCCATGAGCTATGCTATTCCGCAGAGCTTTGTTGGCCTGCTGGAAAGCGCTGACGTCCACTTCACCACGCTGGCCAGCGAGGAGTGGTGCTGCGGCTTTCCACTCTTTATGGCCGGCCAGTTGAAGCAGGCCGAGAAACTCGTCCGCCACAACGTGGAACAGATGCGCGAACTGGGCGTGCCGCGCGTCGTCATGACCTGCCCCTCGTGCTACCACATGTGGCATCATATGTACCCCGAGATGTTGGGCCAAGACCTGGGCTTTGAGGTGGTACACGCTGTCGAGGTGTTGCGAGATCTGGTCGTCGACGAGCGCTTGGATCTGGTAGAGTCCAAACACACGGGCATCGTCACCTACCACGACCCGTGCGATCTGGGACGCAAGGGAGGTATCTACGACGCGCCGCGCGAGGTACTGAACCGGGTGCCCGGCTGGACGCTCGTCGAGATGCAGCAGTCGCGCGAGCACGCCCTGTGCTGCGGCGGCGGCGGCAACCTTGAGACGTTCGACCCGCCATTGGTGGAAGAGCTTGCCGCCAAACGCATCGCTCAAGCAGCCGAGGTCAATGCAACGGCGCTCGTCTCAGCCTGTCCCCAGTGCGTGCGCACCCTGGCCAAGGCAGCCCGCGCCAACAAGGTGCGCATCCGGGTGATGGACATCACCCAGTTTCTCAAGATGGCTCTTCCCGAAGGCTAGGTAAGACTATTTTTTACTACACAAAACTTTAGTGCTAGAGCCAAACTCTAGCGCCACGAGGAGGAAACAGATGCCAACTCGGCAACGTGTTGTCTTTATCACACTAGCTACCGCCAGCTTGATCGCAGTGCAAATTCTAGGATGCCGGCTGCCTTCCCTCCCTGCATCCACGACGTCTCCCACTGACACCCCTCCCCCTACCTCAACACCAGCCCCCGAGCCCACCACACCTGCGCCTACAGCCGTTCCATCGCCAGGCTCCCTGCTCGATACAGACGAACCATACCTCATCACCGGCGATATTCCCTACACTTCACCCTTCTTCGTCTGGGGACTGGGAGACGCATTCGTGCTGCTTGAGGATCAGGCCGGATTCGTCAACCGGGATCTCGAGTTCGAGTTCTCGGTCGAGGGTCAGGTGCTGGGCCCGATCGAAGTGGACGCAGACGAGGATGTCTCCTACATGCTGCTGCTGCCCGCTATTCCCCGGGGCACGTACGTCGACGTGGATAACGACGGTGCCGAGGGCACAGGCGTGCAGGTCTTTGCGGCAGCCTACTGGCCCAACATCTGGGGCGACACCTTTCTGGAGGAACGCGACGGCACCGGCTGGTCAAGCGCTCACGCTTCGACGATCACCGACCCTGATCGCGAGTACGAGATCGAGGGCGGCATCTTGATCGTGTGGGCGCCGGACGACCAGCAGGCATTCCCCACCGGCTTTGGCGATGACGAGATGCTGTTCACCGACGACGACCCCACGGCCCCCATCCCGGCCGGTTACAACATCGTCGACCTAGACGAGGAGCCTTTCCGGATCTACAAAGAGCCCCAAACCAAGATCGATCTATACGAGGGCGATTTTGAGGTCAGTGACTACTCCGAGATGGATTACGACGAGGCCTTTGACGCGTTGCTCACCCAGATGTCCGAGGAGTATGCATTCACCGAAGAGAAGGGCATCGACTGGGACGCGCTCCGCGCCGAGTTCGCACCGCGTGCCGCCGGCGCCCGCAGCGCACAAGACTTTTACGCCGTCGTCCGCGATTTTACCTGGTCAATCCCCGATGGACACATCGGCATCGGCGGCGGCCCGTCGATCAGCACCTTTTTCGCCGAGCAGGGCGGCAGCTTTGGGCTAGTCCTGGCCGAGCTGAGCGACGGGCGCGTAATCGTCACCGACGTCCTGCCCGATCTGCCAGGCGAGCGTGCGGGCATACAGGTTGGGGCGGAGATCGTGGCCTGGAACGGGGTACCGGTGAACGAGGCCATCGACCAAGCCGTGCCTTACTTTGGACCCTTCTCGACCGAGCACAGAAGACGGCTGGAGCAGGTCATCTTCCTGACGCGCACGGCTGTCGGCGAAGAGGTCACCGTGACTTTCCGCAACCCAGTCGCCGGGGCGAGAGACGTCACGCTGGTGGCCGAGCCCGAGGTCGACTCGCTGCTGGCGGCCTGGGCATCGGCCGAACAACTCGCTCCGCCCATCGATGGCCAGATTCTGGAAGACTCGGGGCTGGGTTACATTCGGATATGGACCTTTAGCGGCGACTACAAAATGATGACCGACCTGTGGACGTACTATATGGAAGAGATGATCGAAAACGACGTGCCCGGCCTGATCATCGACATGCGGGTCAACGGCGGCGGCAGCGGCGCGCTATCGAACAACTTTCCCGGCTTCTTTTTCGAAGAAGAAATCACCCTGGCCTACTGGTGGCGCTACAGCGTATTGGAAGAGGGATTCATAAGATGGGACGTTCCGGAGCGCATCGAACCGGCGCCCATCTATTACGACGGGCCGGTGGTGATCTTGGTCGGCCCGGACTGCGTCAGCGCCTGTGAGGGCTTTACTTACGCGATGACGCAGCAAGATCGCGCCTTGGTCATCGGCCACTACCCAACCGCCGGGGCATACGGCGGCGTGGGGCGCGGGCAGGTCACGCTGCCGGGCGATATGGAGCTCCAGTTCCCCACCACGAAAACCACGACTCCCGACGGCGAGGTGATCATCGAGGGCGACGGCGTCGTACCCGACGTCGTCGTGCCGGTGACGGAGGAAAGCGCGCTGGGGCCGGAGGACGCAGTGCTGGAGGCAGCCATCAAGGCGCTACTAGAGTAGTCGGCAGGGGCCCCCTTGTGGTGGAGGAGGCAGCAGCTACTCCTAGAGCAGAGGAGATTACATGTGACACAACTCAACAAGATCGCCATCAGCGGCAAGGGGGGCGTGGGCAAGACAACGCTGGCCGCGCTGCTGGCTCATATCTATGCCGAGAGGGGGCGTAGTGTGATCGCCATCGACGCCGACGCGGCCGGCGGCCTGGCCGAGGCCTTGGGCCTGCCCCGCGAACTCACCGCCCAGGTGACGCCGATCTCTGCGATGGAGGATCTGATCTACGAGCGCACGGGGGCCAGACCCGGCGAGTCAGGCGGCTTTTTCAGCCTCAACCCACGCGTGGACGACATCCCCGACCGCTTCAGCGTCTCCCACCGGGGCATCCGCTTCCTGCGGCTGGGGACGGTCGAGTCGGGCGGCAGCGGCTGCATCTGCCCCGAGAGCTCGCTGCTGAGGGCACTGGTTACCCACCTGCTGCTGTACAATGAGGAGATGCTGATCCTGGACATGGAGGCCGGCGTGGAGCACCTGGGTCGGGCCACGGCGCAAGCGGTGGACGCCTTTCTAGCCGTCGTCGAGCCGGGGCGCCGCAGCCTGCAGACGGCAGCGCGCGTAGAGCAACTGGCGGGCGACATCGGCATCGAACGCGTCTACGCCGTGGGCAACAAGGTGCGCAACGAGAGCGACTGGGCATTCATCCAGGAGAACAGCCCCGTGCCCACGCTGGGCTATCTTTCCAGCAACCCAGAGCTGACCGAGGCGGATATGAAGGGGCTGGGCGTTTTCGATGCCGCCCCTCACGCCGTGGAAGAGGCGCGCGAGATCGCGGCTGCCCTGGAGGCGCTTGAGTGATGCGCGAACTTGTAATTCGTAGGCGCGGTTTCCCAACCGCGAGTCTCTGCGCGATTTGGAAATCGCGGCTACTGGTTATTGGTCTCCTCGTCATCTTTCCACCGACCTCTGTCCGTGCTCAAGAGTTGCCGCCTTCGGCCTTTATCGAGGGCGTAGTCGGCCATCCGCAGGAGCACAACCTGAGCTGCGAGTCTCGCTCCGCCATCGACGTGGCCGCTTTCTGGGGCGTGACATTCACCGAGGATGATTTCTTCCGCCGCCTTCCCAAATCCGATAACCCCCACCGCGGGTTCCTGGGCGACGTGGATATGCCAGCCGGATCGATGCCGCCCAAGGGCTACGGCGTCTATGCCCGGCCCATCGCGGCCAACCTGCGCAGCTTTGGGCTCGACGCGCGATCCCACCAGCACTGGACGCTGCACGACCTACAGGCCGAGATCGCCGCCGGGCGCCCCGTCATCGTGTGGGCTACCTACGATATGAAACTACCGGGCGTGCAGGACTGGACACCGTCCGACGGCGAGACGTGCCCTATCGTCCAATGGCAGCACACCTTTGTCGCGGTGGGTTACGACAAAAGCGGAGTCTATCTGATCGACGCCTACGACGCCGGGACGAAGCAGTTCTCCTACGCAGCTTTCGACGCCGCCTGGGCCCAGTTGGAGCGGCTGGTGGTGACGGTGCAAGGGCCCCTAGGGCGACCCGGCGGGCGCACGTGGCAGGCCAGTGAGGGTGGCAGCTTTGTCGTGGATGGGCGGTGGGAGGTCGGGATGGAGTGAGAGAGGATTCGAGACGGCGGTGGCCGAAGCCACTCGGCTGGCTTACCTGCACCCCAACGCCGTCGATCCCCTCACCGGGCGCAACAGCGGGAATAACCTGGGCGCAGGTTCTCCCACCATCCACTTTGAGGAGTGAAAGGAAGATCACTTGCGAATCGAGTTGCTTCTCAAGAGCGGCGGCAGCGAGAACGTGAGCGCGCAGTACAAGTTGCCCTACAGCCCCCCCCTTATTCCCCCACCACGTGCGGGGGGATGTCCCGAAGGGACAGGAGGAAGCAGAGTGGAAGGCCGGGCGCGACCTGGAAGGCGTACGCCGCGTGGTGTTGGATGCAGTTCGCAAAGCACAGGGGAAAGGCTGCGCGCCGGGAGTCCTGGGAGTCGCCATCGGCGGTGACCGAGGCACAGGCTACATCCAGGCCAAGAAACAGCTCTTTCGCCCGCTGGACGCCGCCAATCCAATAGCGGAACTGGCGGCGTTCGAGGAACGCCTGCGGGACGCGTGCAACGAGCTGGGCATCGGGCCGATGGGATCCGGAGGTAAAACGACGGTCCTGGGGGTCAAGATCGGGGCGTTGCACCGCCTGCCAGCCTGCTATGTCAGCGTCGCGTATATGTGCTGGGCGTGCCGGCGGGCGAAGATGACGGTATCGCGAAACGGGGAGACGATGTACGAATGATGGATACCCTAGTCGCCCTCTGGCAAAGCCACTGAGACGATCTCGAAAACCGGCTCGGGCTGGGCGTGGCCTTTGACCTCTATCAAACCCGCCATCTCTGCCTTGACATAGTCCTGCGCCAGCCCGTAGACCTGTTGGGTGACCAAAACCTGACCACCCTGGGCCTGCTCCTGTAACCGCCGGCCCACGTTCACCGCGTCACCGATGACGGTGAAATTCATCAGTTGTGGCGCGCCGATGTTGCCCACCACGACCTCGCCAGTGCTCACCCCCACCCCAAAGCGAAACTGCGACGCCTCGGGCAACTGGGCGTGGGCATCCTCAAGTGAATGGCACAACCGCCAGGCCGCCCGCACGGCCCGCAAGACGTGATCTGGCTGAGCTAGCGGTGCATTAAAGTAAGCCATCACACCATCCCCGAGAAACTTGTCCAACGTCCCTGCCTCGGCCAGAATAGCCTCGACCGCCACGGCGATGTGGTGATTGAGCACGTCCACCAGCACCTCCGGCGAGGCGCGGGTGCTGAGGTCGCTAAAGCCGCGTATATCGGCAAAGAGAATTGTAGCCTGCTGACGAACGCCGCCCAACTCGACAGACTCGGGTCGGGCTATGAGCTTTTCCACTACACTGGGGGCTACATAGCGCTCGAAAAGCTGGCGCATCTGTTTCTTCTCCCTCTCCTTGGCCTGCTCCACCTGGCCCAATAACCGGGCGTTTTCGATGGCGATGGCGGCATAGTCGGCCAGCGCCATCAGCAGGCGCCGGTCGTGATCATTGAAGAAGCGTCCTGTCACTTTATTACTCACGCCCAGGGCGCCGATCGTCCGTTCACCAATCTTCAAAGGCGCATAGAGCATGGCGGCAGTCATCGTGGCGTCGCCCTTGCGCACGGCGTCGGCTGCCAACTGATTCTCCGAGCGATGTGCCGGCACCGGTTGCTCCTCCCCATCGGCACGCCGCTTGCGGACATATTCCCGTAGCATCTCCCCATTCTGATCCCGCAGGAGAAGCGCGCCCCCCTCGGCACCTGTGATGTAGAGCGCGGCGTTCACGATCCGCTCCAACAATCGATCCCGATCCATAAGCGACGTGACCGATTTGCCAATCTGGTAGAAGGCATTCAACTCGGTCAAGCGCTGCTCAAGTTGATGATTGGTCTGCATGAGGCGATTCGTGAGCGCCTCTTTTCCGCGCAAGAGCCGCACTTCCACCAACGACCGCTCGATAGCCTCCAGCATCTCGTCGACGTTGAACGGCTTGATCACATAGTCGCGCACGCCCTTACGGAACACCTCTACGACGATCGCCTCGGAACCATGGGACGTCATCAGGATCACGGGGACCTCTGACTGGCGGGCGCGCAGCGCATCAAGCACCTCGAAGCCATTCATCTTGGGCATCTCTAGATCAAGCAGCACAAGATCAACGTCGCCACCGAGCGCCTTGCGCACTCCCTCGGCACCGTCTTTAGCCTCCTCGGCCTCAAAGCCATTAGGCTCTAGGACATATTGGATGACAAAGTTGCGCATATCGCGGCTGTCATCCACAACCAGCACTCGGATCTTGGGCAAGGACTTCTCCTGAGTGGTCACCAATTCAAGTCTCCATTATCTTAACAAGAAACACCCCCGATGTGGGGTTACAGCGGGGTTACGAGAGCATAACACCATTGGACGTATCACTCCATCACAATCTCGTAGCTATAGGATGCCACCTCCGTCGTCACGGGCGCCAGGCCAGATACGACAATCACAGCCCGGTCAACATCGCCACTCAAGGGGATGCCCCACTCTCCCATCTGATCCTGATCTAGCTCCAATCGCTGCGCCATCGTCTCCGGCCCGACGAGAACCAACTGCACCAGCCAGCGCTGCGGAAGCACGTTGGCGTGACGCATAAAACCTTCAGCCTGCCAACCACCATCGTCAGTCTCGAAATCGCTCGCATACCCTATCTCGGGAATCGCGACGTCGTCCAGGGCAAAGCCCGGCCGGTTGATCGCGTCATCTGTAACGTACTCGAAGCGGATGAGGACTTCTTGTCCAACATACGCCGAGAGATCGACCTGCTGAAGCACCCACTCCGGCCTCTCCCCTGTACCACTCTTGTCTGTGTAGGCGCAACCAAAGGAGTTGCCGTTGAGATTAGCGATGGTGCATGCAGGCGTGGTGAGAATGTGCCACGTCTGACCATCGTCCGCGCTGACCTCCACGTACGCGTAATCCCAGTCCGCTTCGATATCGTACCAGGCCCAGAATTCCAGCGTGGCCCGGTCCACGGCAGAAAGGTCAAAGCTCCGCGTGAGAGTCATGTCCGAGTCGTCGCCTCGATTCGACCACCACAGATAGCGCCCGCTGTTCGCATGGGCATCCACCAATCCAACCTGGGTGGAACCGGTGAAGCGAAAAGTCAACGGCCGGTCGCCGTACAATGCGATATAGTCGGTGCCGTACTGATGCACAGTGGTGCTCTGGGAGACAGGATAGTCCGACTCGTGATACTCACGCCCGATTTGTAAGCTAGCCGGATCGATATCCGCGTAGCCATAGCGACCATCGGCGATAGCAGGATCGTCCAGCAGGTTGGCGACGACCCAGTCGGCAAAGATCTCCTCGTGGGTCACCCCAGTGTCCAACTCCTCCAGCACCCCATCCACGCTGGCGAAAGAGTTCTCCGGGTGAGCGACCAGCGCCTGGGTAGCCTCGGAGCCAAAACGATCGAGAAAATAGGAGGTAAAGAGGTAGGCTGCGCCATAGTTAGGCCTCGCCGCGCCGGGGCCCTCGGTCCATGAGTTGAGCTGCAGATCCGGCTCACTGGCAAACTCCCAATCGAGACTGCCGACGTCAAAACCGTTGAGGTAAGAAGCCAGCTCTGAGAACCCCTCATTGACCCAGGTCTCTTCG
>Ga0315550_1002903_pt1 | contig 10396 bp, 9 predicted proteins | sample SalMarSW160190MG_2_FD_203100 | JGI IMG/M metagenome (GOLD analysis project Ga0315550, IMG submission 203100) | Salt marsh sediment microbial communities from the Plum Island Ecosystem LTER, Massachusetts, United States - Salt Marsh Sediment SW1601-90 ... | reverse complement strand
GTAATCCATTGCCGTTTGGCTGTTTAGCATTACAAAATAAATACTAATGATTGCGGTATAGCCGTGTGAGAAGTAAAATAATGTGCTTGACTTTTTACAGGGCGAGCAATATACTTGGCACTAAGTGGTGGCCCAGTAATTATCACCTGTATCTTTCAAGATAATGAAGCTATGAAGCTAATAAGATAAATTAAAGGAGGTGCCTGGTGGCTAACCAGAAAGAGCGAATTAAGAAGTCCTCTATTCCAGCAGAGGCAGAAGCCGAAACGCCCACTGAAGCGGTCGTAGAAGCTCCGGGAGCAGTAGAAGAGAAACCGAAAAGCCCGCTTGACGAGGTAATGAGCCAAGCCGAAAAGGCTTATGCAGCCTATATGGATGCCGAGCGTCAGGTGGCTAAGGCTTACCACGAAAATGAAGTGCAGGTAGCCAAGGCTTACAAGCGTGCGGAACAGCAAGCTTACAGGGCTTATGAAGCTACTGTAGCTCAAGCTATGCAGGACCGTGATGAAGCTATTGCCAAAGCCGCCAAAGCCCGTGAAGGGGCGATAACACGGGCGGAGGAATCATTTAAAAATACCGAAGAAGCAGCCAGCAGGGCTTTCGAGTCGACTGTAGCCGAGGCTGCCAGGGTCCGTGAAGAAAATGGTACCAGGGCCTGGAAAGTCCGCGACGATACTATCGAGCAGGCCTGGCAAATCTATTCCAAGATAGCCAGATAATTATAATTTACGGATATCTTTAAGGAAAGTACTGTCTTTGGAAATGCCGGTAAAACTGTTCGTCAGGTGAAAACCGGCCGTATTAAATATAACAGGGTGAGGTATTAAGAAGTTGTAGAAGTGTTCTTAACTGAATAATCTGATTATAACAGCGAGGGAATGTCTTTTATCGTAATATCAATCCCTCGCTGTGTGCTTACTACACCTTCCTGGCGCTTCTTTTGTTCCGCAATGAGGTTCATAGCTTTGGAGAAATAGTTCCTGACCTTTTCCACATCGCTCATTTCAGAAAGTATCACGGTAACATCCATGCCGCCTTTTTCCCTGGGGTAATCGCCGCTTCTAATTACTGCTTCCGGGGCCATGTTTTTGATGTAAGTGCCCAGTTCTTTTATCAGGTCTACGTTGATTTCCCTGGAGGGAGCGGAAACGAGGTAGAGGGCCCTCTTGGAGTCCAGCGGGTTGCATTTAACGGACAGTCCGCTGACGGCTTCGTCCAGTGCCTGGGTCCCTTTCTGGGTTTCCGTGGCTTTGTTTCTGAAGTGGCGACTCGATGAGAAAAGCGATTTAAATACCGGGGTATTGGAATGACCGTAGCCCAGGGTTGTCCAGCCGACGAGTGTCTGTATTATATCACCGGCATCCAGTATCTTGGCGCCAATGTACCGGGACTTAATCTCCTCGCCGGCGCAGAGCAGGTTAAAAAACGGCTGAACGATGTTCGAGTTTATCTTGGCGAGATTGTGCCGGAGAGAGGTGTCTTTGCTAACGTACCTCTGGTTATCTACCAGGAATATAGCATCGGCAACCAGGTAACTGGATTTCAGGCAGGTGGCCACGTTATAGACCGTCCTGTCTTCGGTGGCTTCTTCGTGTTCAAAGGGAAGGACGATGAGATTGTAGACAGGCTTGTCCACGTAACGTTCTTTTATCTGCTGGGTCATGACCGATATGGCACCGGAGCCGGTGCCGCCGGCAGCCCCGGCACAGAGAAGGAAAGCATCGGTTTCCTGGAAATACCTGGAGTTCCTTATCGTCTCGATGACTTTATCGGAATCTTCCCGGGCAATCTCGGCGCCGAGCTCGTTGATTTTCCCGACACCGTGGCCGCCGGTCTTTCTGCCGCCGATAAGAATGCGGTGGTCATAATCAGATTTTATAGTAGTGAGACCGCTAAGGTCGGCGCGGTCGGTATTGACCGCATAGGCGCCGGTAACAATATTTAGTCCGCGTAAACCACGGGCTCTACGATTAAGTCGGGCAAACTCGTCAGCGATTCTGCCGCCGCATTGTCCGAAGCCAACAACAACTAATTTCATAACCCACCTTAATTAGGCAGTTTTCCTATTTTACGCAATTCCGCAATAACTTGTCAATCAGTACTAAAGTACACCCGGCATCAATTATATCGTTGCCGGATAAAATTGACAATAGCTAGCCGTATGTAATTACCCTTTGTTTTTCAATGAGGGCACTGAGGGATTGCGCCAGAAGCGGGAAAGCCCAATAGAGGTCGTCCAGTTTCTGTCGGGTCTCTGGAGGTAGTTCCTCCCAGGGCGTTTTGTGAAGGATACGGCCGGTTTCTTCTTCGGAGAACGACGGGCCTTCTATAATGTTATGCAGATATGGCTTATTCACCGGACATACGAACTGGCAGGCCATGCAGCCGATGAGGGCATTAGGCCAGCCCGGCTGGAACTTGGCCCAGTAAGGGAGATCCGGCTCTTTCTCGTTGAGGGAACCCAGGCAGTTTTCCGCGTGAATCAGGAAACGGTCGGCTGGAATACTACCGGTCGGACAGTTCTCGCGGCACAGCGAACAGGAATCGCAGTCTTTCATTAATATGGGTTCCCGCCAGTTGTCTTCTTCGCAGGGACAGTCGGAATAAAAGGCAACCAATTGGCAGAGGCTCCCCATTCCCGGCACATAGCTGATGTTATTTTTACCGTATTCGGCCAGACCACTTCGGACGGCGAGCGTTTTCAGTGCCAGGTGAGCTTTTACTACGCTGTGCCTGCTGGTCTCCAGTATGCTTTTTAAAATACTTTCGGCGCAAGAATCGTCCACTTTGGTGAAATAAGTAGGCGGAATGTCTGCGGTAAAAATCCTTCCTTGCCACTCAAACTTGAGACGGGTAAGGGGTTGAGGCATTGCAAAGACAATGATTGTCTTCGCTTCCGGCAGTATATCATTGGTCTTTAAATAAAAATGCCATTTTTCGTATAATTGCTTATTGATTAATCCTTGCCTGACAAGTCTACCGACTGATTCTTGTACATCAGGCAGGTGCGCGATGGATACGGTTTTAAATTTGTAACCGTGCGGTTTTATCGCTTCCCGGATTTTATTACAGGTCCCATCCATCCCGCACCTTCACCGGTGATTCAAATTTACCTCTATAGTCCTCTGGAGGCCATGAAGACGGCTAAATCTCCCAAGCGGCAGCTGTAGCCCCATTCGTTATCGTACCAGGCCAGGATTTTGACCATGTTGCCGCCGATGACCATGGTGCCGGGGCCGTCGATGATGGAGCTGTGGGGATTGCCCTTGAAGTCCATGCTGACGAGCGGCTCCTCGCAGAACTCAAGGATGCCCTTCATCGGGCCGGAGGCGGCTTTCTTCAAAGCCTGGTTGACCTCCTCTACGGTCGCCTCTTTCTCAAGGTCGCAGACGAAATCGATAACCGAGACGGTGGGTGTCGGCACGCGGAAGGCGAGGCCGTGAATCCTGCCCTGAAGTGCCGGGATAACCTGGGTTACGGCCTTGGCGGCCCCAGTGGTGGTGGGTATCATGTTCAGGGCGGCGGCACGCGCCCGGCGCAGGTCCTTGTGGATGGTATCCAGCACCACCTGGTCGTTGGTATACGAGTGGATAGTGGTCATCAGTCCCTTGCTGACGCCGAAGTTATCGTTCAGCACCTTGACGGGTGGGGCGATGCCGTTGGTGGTGCAGGAAGCGTTGGAGACGACAACGTGTTTGGTGGGGTCGTAGGCATCTTCGTTGACGCCGAGGACGAGGGTAATGTCCTCATTCTTGGCGGGGGCCGAGATGATTACTTTTTTAGCGCCGCCCTGGCGGTGGGCAATGGCTTTAGTGGCGTCCGTGAACAGTCCGGTGGACTCGATGACGATATCGACCCCGTAGTCCTTCCAGGGGATAGCGGCGGGGTCTCGTTCCTGTATCACTTTAATTTCCTGTCCATCGACGACGATGCCGTTGTCTCCGGCGGCTACTTCACCGGGATAGCGGCCGAAGATGCTGTCCCATTTCAGCAGGTGGGCATTGGTTTTAGTATCCGCCAGGTCGTTGACGGCCACCACTTCCAGGTCGCTCTTATGGTACTGTTTCATAGCCCTCAAGGTAAGCCGCCCGATGCGTCCGAAGCCGTTGATACCGATTTTCGTTGTCATTTTCGCCTCCTGTATAATTAGTTATTAGGGGTAACCTATCCCCCTGTGTCCCCCTTCCCCTGGTTATTTATGAAGGGAAGGGGGAGTATTTTTTGAAGGGGCTAAAGCCCTTTCGAGCTTCCCCTTTCTATCATTTGCAGACCGAATTCGGCTCCGCTGTATCATGTCCAGGAAAGCCTCGATGCGGGTCTTGATATGGCTGTTCAGGAAGAAATCGTCGTTGCCTTCCAGGGTAAGCACCGGCAGGTCGATGGCGTCCCGGAAGATGATATCGCCGATGCCGCGGTGGCAGAAAGCCTGCACGTAGTGGATAACGCCGTCGATACGCCGCCTTTCCAGTTCCGTTGTTATATCTTTAAGCCGTTCGTGGATGGAGTACGGATACGTGTAATTGGAGTACTGCTCGGCCAGGGAGCCGCCGGGCTCGGGCATGGCGAACTGGCGCTGGATTTCGTTGAAGACGACCCTGGCGCCGTTCTTTTCTATAAAGTTATATAGCTCTCTGGCGTATACCGGAGGCACGCCGATGTAGGCCAGCCTGATTTCTTCGGCGGGGCGGGGCGGGCGCTGCGAGCAGGTTACCACCAGGTTATTCAACTCCGCCCGGTATTTACGGAAATCACCGTTAAAATCAGAGGCGGAGACGAGCCAGAGGTGGTTCTCCCAGCCGCCGACCGTATTTTGCTTCCAGGTAAGCTCGTCCAGCTTCAGGGCGAGGTCGCGGGCAGACTGGAGCTCGTTCCTGACGTTATCGGCGGCTTCCAGCGTGGTGCCGAGATTGGCCGCCAGCGCCTCCAGGGCTTCCTGCAGGCGGGGGATATCGGGATTTTCGGGGTAGGCGAAGGGCACGGCGTTCAGTCCCTTGAGTTTGAGGGTCTCCATGAGCATGACGGTATTGGAACAGTCGCCGCTGGTGACGCAGATGACATCCTTTATGCCGGTTTCCATGCAAACGCCGTAAATCCCCTTTATCCAGCTGCAGCAGTTAAGGGGGAAGCCGGCCCTCTCGGCGATGGTGATGAGTCTTCCCGGACGGGGGTCGGAAACGAGGACGTTGTTCAAATCGACTGCCTGATAACCGGCGGCTATCAATACCTCTACGGGGACGGTAGTGGTGATGCCGATTTTCTTCATCTGGCTTTATTATATCAGTTTTGGCGGTAATATATAATACCTTTGCCGGGGAGCCTGGTAATAACGCTGTCGGCGGCCATCATCTCCAGGTGGGAAAGCGTTTCAAAGACGGCCATCCTTTTGTGAAAGTCGGGCAGGTCGAGCCACCGGGAATTATCTCCCCACGGTATCTCGCGGGCTACCCGGTAGGCCGTGGCCGGTTCTTCTCCCATGGCCGTTAGAATCTCCCGGTTTCTCTGCTCGTGGTGCCGGATAATTTCGTCGATGCGCGGCTTCATCTGTGTAAAGGGCTGGTCGTGGCCGGGCAGGACGAGTTCTACGTCCAGCTGCCGCAGTTCCTTGAGCGACTTTATATAACGACCCAGGGGATTTTCGATGGACTGCGGGTGGACGCTGATATTGGGGGTGATTTTAGGCAGGATGTGGTCGCCGGAGAGCAGTATTTTCTTTTCCGTTTCGTAAAGACAGAGGTGCCCGGAGGAGTGCCCCGGCGTCCAGATAACCCGAAAGGTGAACTCGCCGGTGGTGATGCTGTCGCCGTCGCGAAGGAGGATGTCGGGCGGGGTGGGGTCGATAAACTGCTCCATTCCCACGCTGGCGTCCCGGAGCTTTTCCACCTCGTCGAGGGGCACGCCGTTGTCGACGAGCATGAGGTCGGTCTGGTGGAGCAGTTCCTCCATCTGGACATACCGGGGTTCGATGAAATCTCTTTCGATGGGGTGCATGGCGATGGTGGCCCCGGAGAGCCTCTTAATCCGGCCGGCCATGCCGTAGTGGTCGGGGTGAACGTGGGTGACGAATATCTGCGAAATAACCTCGAATCCGAGCCCGTTTTTTACCAGAGTGTTGTGCATGGTGGCGAACGATGAGTCCGTATTCCAGCCGGAATCGACAAGGAGGTACCCATTGTCCCCGCGAACCAGGTAAGAATTGATGTGCGACGGCCCTCTGTCATCGTCTATGGGCAGTTTTATCCAGATAATTCCGGGCGTGATTTCAGGCATGTTTACCTTTCAGGTTATAGAAGGCTTTCAGTCCGGCATAGCTGGCGCTTTCCTGAAGCTCTTCCTCGATGCGGAGGAGTCGGTTATACTTGGCGGTGCGCTCGGAGCGGCAGGGGGCGCCGGTCTTAATCTGGCCGGTGTTCAGTCCCACGGAAAGGTCGGCGATGGTGGTGTCCTCGGTCTCGCCGGAGCGGTGGCTGACGATGGCGGTCCAGCCGGCCTGCTGGGACATCCTGATGGCATCAATGGTTTCGGTCAGCGTGCCTATCTGGTTGAGCTTTATGAGGATAGAGTTCGACGCTTTCCGGGTGATGCCCCTGGTGAGGCGCTTGACGTTGGTGACGTAAAGGTCATCGCCGACAAGCTGGACTTTCCCGCCCAGTTTCTTGGTGATAAGCTGCCAGCCTTCCCAGTCGTCCTCGGCCATGCCGTCCTCGATGGAGATAATAGGGTATTCGGCAACCCACTTGACATAATAATCAACCATCTCGGCAGGAGTCAGCGTTTTGCCTTCCCGGGCGAGCATGTATTTGCCGTCCTCGTAAAACTCGCTGGAGGCTGGGTCCAGGGCGATATAGCAGTCCCTGCCGGGCTTGTAGCCGGCGGACTCTATAGCGGTGAGGATGGCCTCAACCGCCTCTCTATTCGAGGGGAGGGAGGGGGCAAAGCCGCCCTCGTCACCGACATTAGTGTCCAGTCCTTTATCCTTGAGGACTTTTTTCAGGGCGTGGTAGACCTCGGTGCCCATCTGCAGGGCCTGACTGAAGCTCTTAGCTCCCGCCGGCATGACCATGAACTCCTGGAGGTCTGTAGAATTGGCGGCGTGCTTGCCGCCGTTGAGGATATTCATCATCGGCACCGGCAGGGTGTAGGTGCTCACCCCGCCGAGGTAGCGGTAGAGAGGCATGTCCAGCAGGTTGGCGGTGGCGTGGGCTACCGCCAGCGACGTTCCGAGAATAGCGTTGGCGCCGAGGCGCGATTTATCGGGAGTGCCGTCGAGTTCCATCAAAGCATGGTCGATGCCTGCCTGGTCTTCGGCGGACATACCGATGATAACGCCGGCGATGCTATCGTTGACGTTGGCTACGGCCTTGAGGACACCCTTGCCGTTGAAACGGGACTTATCACCATCGCGGAGCTCTACGGCCTCGTGCGTGCCGGTGCTGGCCCCGGAGGGCACGGCGGCGCGACCCAGCGTACCATCGTAGAGCTCCACCTCCACCTCGATAGTGGGATTGCCGCGGGAATCCAGTATTTCCATGGCTTTTACATTTTCAATCGTTGACATCTGTCCCTCCCATACCCGGAATTACTGCCGGTTATTAATAAGCTCTATGGCTTTGCTTACGGCGTCTGTTGGGTTATCTGCCGTGATAATGCTATCGTTGGCCTTTCCGTTAATGGAGAGCGACCAGGTATCGAGGCCGATGACGGGAATGCCGCTCTGGAGGGCGTGCCCGATTTCCGAGAGTGTACCGTAGCTGCCGTCGATGGCGATGACTGCCTGCGCTGTTTTTACCACCGCCACGTTGCGGGCGTGGCCGAGGCCGGTAACGATGGGGATTTTTACGTGGGGATTGGCGGCCCGGCGGTTATCGCCGGGGAGGATGCCGATGGTCAGGCCGCCTTCTACAGCGGCGCCCCGGCAGGCGGCTTCCATAACGCCCCCCAAGCCCCCGCAGACCAGGACAGCGCCGCGCCGGGCAATCTCATGGCCCACTTCTTCAGCGATGGCGGCAACCTGCGGCGAGACCTCCCCGCCGCCGATAACCCCGATGAATATGAGTTTGTCTTTCAATGTTAATTTCCTTCAGATATGAAAATTATAACACCTGTGACTGAACTCTAGCAAAAACAAGGGGCGATTAATTTCTACCTTACCCCCTTAGTCCCCCTCTCCTGACGAGGTTTCACAGGAGAGGGGGAGGTAGAGAAAGAGGGGCGTAGCCCCTCTTAAACTTCCCTGTAGAGCAGGGTGGTGGGGTATAACTATGAGTTAAGCCGCAGATGATACAGGGTGGTCTGGGTGGGAAAAGATATCAAACGGGGTTTGGGGGGGCTGTCAATCTGGTCAGTTGAACTTGTTCATGGCGGCGGACAGGCCTTCGGTGAGGAGGCAGGCTATGGCCCGGCCGATATCAGGCATAATATTATCTATAGTCCTTCTCTCATCGCGGGCAAAGTCCGAGAGGACATAGGTGATAACCGCCTCTTCCTTCTCGGCATCGGAGCCCTCGGCGGGGTCGGGTCGCCCGATGCCCACCCTGACGCGATAAAAGTCTTTAGTGCCGAGGCGAGCGATTATAGAGTCGATTCCTTTATGCCCGCCGGACCCGCCGCCAAGTCGCAGGCGTATCTTGCCGGCGGGCAGGTCGAGGTCGTCGTGGATAACGATAAGGTCGGCCGGGGCGATATTGAGCCTTCTCAAGAGGGCGCTGACCGATTCCCCGCTGGCGTTCATGTAGGTCTGGGGACGGGCCAGCACGACCCGTTTACCGCCGATATTGCCGATGCCGGTGCGGGCGTGCCCCTGCTTTCTATCAAAGTGGATGCTGTGCATCCGGGCCAGGTGGCGGACACACATAAACCCCACGTTATGGCGGTTGCGATTGTATAAAAACCCGGGGTTACCCAGTCCTACGATTAGTTTCATCATGCGTATCTATCCCAACAATGTAAGAAATTCCTTTTCGTCGAGTACGGTAATGCCCAGTTCCCGGGCGCGGGCCAGCTTGGAACCGGGGTCGGCGCCGGCCACCACGTAGTCGGTCTTGCGGGTGACGTTGTCCTTGGCCGCGCCACCGAGCGCTTTTATCCGGGCCTCCGCTTCCTGCCGGGAGAGGGATTCCAGCCGGCCGGTCAGGACGAACTCTTTACCGGAGAGGGGAAGCTCTTTTTGAACGGCGGCGGCTTCTTCATTTGGGAAGACTCCAGCTTCTTTAAGCTTCTGAATAATTTTCTTATTTTCTTCTTGCCGGAAGAAGGCGGTAACGCTATCGGCAATCTTGGGGCCGATTGATTCAATGGCAATGAGTTCTTCCTTTGATGCGTTAGCTAATTTATCTATATTCTTGAATCTTTCAACCAATATATCTGCTGTTTCTTCCCCAACGTGCCTTATACCTAGGCCATATATAATTCGGGATAGCGGTCTTTTTTTACTTTTATAAATAGCTTGTATGATGTTATTAACGTTCTTTTCTGCCATTTTATCTAATTTAAGAAGCTGATCTTTCTTTTTCCATAGTTCGTATAAATCAGCAAAATTGTTGATGGAAAATTCCATGCTAGTGATAATATTGTTTATTTGCTCTATTAACTTCTTTTCATTTTTTGTACTAGATAGGGCTTCGTTTATCTGATCTAATAACTTAATTGAATAAGGAGTAATATTTACTTTATGTTTCTTTGAACTCTTAGATAATAGCTTTTTATTTGTAATAAGAGCAGAGGTAATTTCTTCTATTTGTTTCGCCAGCGGTTGAACATTGGTGGTAAGAGCAGAGGTAATTTCACCCATTTGTTTCGCCAGTGGTTGAGCGTTGGTGGTGAGAGCAGAGGTAATTTCTTCTATTTGTTTCGCCAGCGGTTGAACATTGGTGGTGAGAGCAGAGGTAATTTCACCCATTTGTTTCGCCAGTGGTTGAGCGTTGGTGGTGAGAGCAGAGGTAATTTCCTCTATTTGTTTCGCCAGCGGTTGAACATTGGTGGTAAAAATTGCGGCTATTTCCCCCATTTGTTGTGCTAGATTCCTATAATTTGGAGCTATTGTTTTAGATAGATTTTCTCCTATGCCGCGGATATCCATAGCGCCCCGCGAGGCGAAGTGCTCGATGCGTTGCTGCGCCTGGGCGGGACAGGCGGCGTTGGAGCAGTAGTACATGACCTCGCCCTCCGGCCTGATAACCTCTCCGCCGCACTCTGGACATACCGGGTTGCCATCTTTGTCCTTTAATTTATCAAGCAGGGAAAACTCCTTTTCCTGGCCGGTGCGCTTACTGGTAATCGGCCCGACGACCTCCGGGATGACCTCGCCGGCGCGCTGGATGATAACCGTATCGCCGATGCGGATATCCTTGCGGCGGATATCGTCCTCGTTGTGCAGGGCGGCCTGCCGGATGGTAACGCC
>Ga0315550_1002899_pt1 | contig 10409 bp, 10 predicted proteins | sample SalMarSW160190MG_2_FD_203100 | JGI IMG/M metagenome (GOLD analysis project Ga0315550, IMG submission 203100) | Salt marsh sediment microbial communities from the Plum Island Ecosystem LTER, Massachusetts, United States - Salt Marsh Sediment SW1601-90 ... | reverse complement strand
ACCTGGCAGGAAAAACGCGAAGAACGCTTCAAACGCTGGCTTTCACTCGATATTAAGTTCGACAACCCCGAGGCTGAAAAGCTTTATAAAGAGCGGGTAACCAGATTTATAAAAGTCATTAAGCTTGAAGAACCGGACAGGGTCCCGGTTGCCCTGCCCTCCGGATTTTTCCCGGCATACTACGCCGGTTATGACCTGAAAACGGTGATGTATGACTACGATAAATTAAAAGAAGCCTATCTGAAATTCATTAGAGAGTTCGAGATGGACTCCTACACCGGCCCCACCCTGGTTTTCCCCGGTCGGGCGCTGGAGATGACTGACCACCGGCTGCATAAATGGCCGGGACACGGACTGCCGGACAAGTCCTCTATCTATCAATACGTTGAGCAGGAATACATGCACGCCGACGAGTACGATGCCTTCCTGGATAATCCCGGCGACTTCTGGTGGCGCCGCTTTCTGCCGCGGACGGTCGGCGCCTTCGAGCCGTTCCAGAAGTTATTCCCCTTTAACGGCGTCGCCGGTGTGGCTGTGATGAGTTACGCCGCCTTTGCCGACCCGGAAGTTGAGGCTGCCATGAAGACCATGATTGAAGCCGGTAAAGAGGTTATAAAATGGCGGAAAGTAACCGGGGAGGTAAACCGGGCGTCGCTGGCTGCCGGATTTCCCAATCTGCGTGGTGGCGGTATGGCAGGCGCCCCGTTCGACACTGTTGCCGATATGTTGCGGGGTACTCAGGGTGTGGTCATGGATATGTACCGACAACCGGAAAAAATCCACGAGGTAATGGAGAAAGTCACCCCGCAAGTTATCAACGGTGCGGTGGCTGGAGCTAATATGTCCGGTTGCCCGGTGTGCTTCATGCCGCTGCACAAGGGTGACGAAAGCTTCATGTCTCCCAAGCAGTTCGAGACTTTCTACTGGCCGAGTTTCCGGAACGTACTTATCGGTATGATTAACGAGGGTCTGGTGCCGATGCCTTTTGCCGAGGGTCGGTATGGCGCGCGACTCGAAGTCATCAAGGATTTACCCAAGGGCTCGACGATATGGAGCTTTGAAGATATCGATATGGCCAGGGCCAAGAAAATACTGGGTGATTCTGCCTGTATCGCCGGTAATGTACCAGCTTCACTGATGCATGCTGGCACACCTCAGGATGTCAAGGAATATTGCCGTAAACTCATCGAGACCTGCGCTCCGGGTGGCGGTTATATATTGACCGGAGCGGCGGGTATGAATGAGGGTAACCCGGATATCCTGCGTGCCTACATGGAAGCCGCTAAAGAATACGGAGTTTATTAATAAAAAATAGGAGATATAAGCCAATGGAAACCAAAGTATCAAGCGCCAGCAAAGAGGTAATCATCTCGATTGACCGGCCTACAGTGCTTATCGGCGAACGCATTAATCCCACCGGCAGGAAGAAACTCACCGGAGCTCTCAAAGCCGGTGACCTGGACATTGTAAAGAAAGATGCGGTAGCACAGGCGAAGGCGGGAGCGGACATTATCGATGTCAACGTTAACGCCCCCGGTGTGGATGACATAGTGCTCTTGCCGAAGGCGATAGAAGCGGTCATGAAAGCGGTCGACGCTCCCGTTTGCATTGACAGCCCCAATCCGGACGCTCTGGAAGCAGCCCTTAAAGTCTACAAGGGTAAACCGCTGGTAAACTCGGTAAGCGGTGAGACGCATTCCCTGAAAAGGGTGTTGCCGCTGATAAAGGAATACGGAGCGGCGGTAGTCGGTCTGGTACAGGACGACGATGGTATTCCCAAGAATGCCGACAGGCGTGTCGCCATCGCTCATAAAATAATAGAAGCTGCGGAGAAAGCCGGTGTCCCCCGGGAGGATGTGGTTATCGATGTGCTGACTTTCGCCATCGGTGCCGAGGCTGCTTCCGGGAAGGATGTTCTGGAAGCCATCCGACGCATCAGAGAAGAACTCGGCGTAAACATGACCATGGGCGCCAGTAACATATCCTTCGGTATGCCCGACCGCGCCATAATTAATAATGCCTGGGTGACCGCGGTTATCGCGGCCGGGGCTACGGCATTAATCGTCGATGCCGCTAAGGTGAGACCGTCAGTTCTGGCTACCGACCTTATTCTGGGACGCGACCGTTTCGCGCGACGTTTTATCGAAGACCACCGCAAGCGCCAGCAGGCTGAGGGTTGACACTGGAGGATTAACAGGATATACTCAAAAGGCGTCGCGGGGTAGAGCAGTGGTAGCTCGTCGGGCTCATAACCCGGAGGTCGTTGGTTCAAATCCAACCCCCGCTACCAATTTTTAAAGCTAAAATCCCCCGAATCTGAAAAAGGATTCCGGGGGATTTTCCTATTTTGCTACTAATTTGCTACTAATTGGTTGTTTCTTTTACACTTTCACGAGAGCGAATAAAGTCGTCAAAGCCGGCAGCTGCCGCTTCCTGTAGTCCCGGAGCCACATGGCTGTAAGTATCGAGTGTTACCTGTATACTGGAATGACCAAGGCGCTCCTGAACAATTTTCGGATGTACGCCTTGCCGGAGTAATAAAGAGGCATGGCTATGGCGGGCACTGTGAAGATGTATGCCCTTTAGCCCTAGCTTACGGGATAATTTCAGCCAAGCATGTGTTACTGTATCCGGTAACCATGGAAATATCAGGTCGTCCTCCAGGAGTAGTTTACCAGAGTGCAACATAGTAGTTTCACGCGTCGCTTTATAATCACTTAATACCTGAACGGTTGAAGGTGATAGTGCTACCGAGCGCCTACTTTTGGCTGTCTTGGTCGGCCGGAATATTGTCTTACCATTTCCCATATGGTGAAGGCTCCTGGTCACGTATGCTTTACATAGAATCAAATCAACATCTGACCACCTTAAGGCTAAAAGCTCGCTTCGTCTCATGCCTGTAAACAAGGCTAAATAAAACAGAGGATAATATTCTGTTTCCTTAGCTGCATCTAGGAATTTAGTTAGGTCAGCTTCGCCTATTGTTTGCATTTCAGGCCGTGTAAAATGAGGTGGGTCTACGGCGTCTGCGGGATTCCGAACAATAATACCCCGCTTAAAGGCTGTCTTTAACGCAGTATGCAGGGTAACATGATGATGTCTAACCGTTCGAGCACTCAACCCACTATTAAGACGGTCGCTGTAATATAACTGCAAGTGTTCAGGTTTTAGGTCGGTAAGTTTATGTTTACCGAGTCCAGGAATGATATGTTTTCGTATCATGTTCTCGTAACCTTCAGCCGTTCGAGGAGCAAGGTTAGGCCAGGCATAATCCTTAAGCCACTGTAAAAGCCATTGGCTTATAGTCACTTTACTAGGTTTGGTTAAGGTTCCCTGTGCCATGTCGTGCAATAATTCAGTAAGCTTATTCTCCGCGTCATGTTTGTTACCTTTAACTGCGATCCATCGCTGTTTACGCTTACCGGTAGATGGGTCCAACCCCAGCTGGAGAACGATGGTGTAATTGTTGCTACCCTTTCGCTTGATAATTCTGCCTCTCATTTTATTCCTCCTGATCTTGCTGTTTCATAAAGAATGGCAGCCATTAGATGCATCATTTCATTTTCTTCCGCTAGTGGAGACTGGTTAATGAATTCACGAAGCGCGACAAGCCCGCCTTTTTTCATGCTCTCGAAACAGTCATCTATCATTTTTGTTTCTTCGGGAGAGAGCGGGCGTTTTTTATACCGCTCGATATCTCTATGAGTTACCGCTCGTTCCTCTTCTAAAGCATCGATAATGGCTTGTCTATGGTCGGGAAGTAGCGCATCCCACCAGGATATCAAAACATCATCATTTAAGAAGTCATCAGAGTAGAAATAGAGCCTGTCAAGATCAGTTGTGTTCGGATATTGCTCATTCATTTGTTCGCTTACACGCTCTCTTTGTACATAGCTACTGGCGATAAAGTCCAGCCATAAAAGTTCGTTTTCTTCAAAATCAGGCAATTCACTGATTAGTGGTTTGGCTACATGGTATAACCGGGCTATCCATCGAGCTTCTCTTAAAGTTAATACTTTAGACATTTCTTCTTCGTTGCCATATTCTGCTTTCAATTTCTGTATCTTTATAAGCACAGGAATCATATCAGTCGGAATATTGTAGTAAGAACAGGCTCCAATACTCCATGGTTTTTCGACCTCACTCGGCTGCTTGTTGCGAGCTTCAGATATCATCTTTGCCAGCGTATCTTCAGTTGGTGAAATCTCCCCCATCTTCTCTATCAGGTCCTGAAGCCGCACTGCCAGAGCTCTCCGGGGCATATTCCTGGCATCGTGAATGGCCTGGCCGATGATCAAACGTCTCACCTCGTTTGATATTTTGGGTCCTCTTCCTGGTCTTCTTCTAATCATTCCAAATGTTCCCTCTATATAATTCTATCTGTGCCTTGCAAGTGTTATCTATATTCCCTCATAATAATTAATATTAGAACAGAAACAGGAAGAAGTCAATACCTTTTCAGAAATATTTTTGGAGACCATTATGATAAACAACAAACTCAAAGAGTACCGTGAAAAGGCGGGCTTTTCCCAGACAGAACTAGCCTGGCGAGCCAGGATGGCTGGCCAGAATATCAGCGCAATTGAGCGTGGTACACTGGCACCCTGGCCTAAGGCAAGGAAAGCTCTCGCCGAAGCCTTGAAAGTCGCTGAAACTGAGTTATTCCCCGAGGAAAGCAGTAATGGAAAAGACGGCCGCTGATCGCCTGGTTTACTCTATACCTGAAGCGGCCCATGCGCTTCACTGTAGCAGAAGCCTGTTATATGACTTGGTTAAAGCCGACAAGCTGCCGCATGTCCACCTGTCGGAGAAGCGTGTGGTTATACCAGTAGCCGCGCTGGAAAGCTACCTCCAGGAACAGAGCGAGGGCGGTAATGAGTGATATGCTGGATGCCGCCCTTTTGTATATCGGGCATGGCTTCAAGGTATTTCCGGTAAAGCCTGACAAAAAGCCTCTCACTCCCCACGGGCTGAAGGATGCAACACAGACCAAGGCTGGCGTTCGTGAATACTGGACACGCTGGCCCAATGCCGGGATTGCCCTGGTGACGGACGGTCTGATGGTTCTCGACTTTGACGCCAAGAACGGAGGCCTTGAAAGTAAAGCTATGATGGAGGCGAAATTCGGCTCTCTACCTTGCACCAAGACTCACCGAACAGGTGGAGGTGGTGAGCACTGGATTTACCGTAATCCCAATGGCGCCGATATTAGGAATACAGTTACATTTGCGGAATATCGGGGAGTGGACCTTCGCGCTAACGGAGGTTATATTGTCGTGCCTCCAAGCTCACATCAAAGCGGCGGAAGGTACGAAATCATCGATGACAGTGAAATAGCGACTGCCCCCAGCTGGCTTATGGACCTTGCAACGGAAAAGAGAACAAAGATGCAGAAGATGGTGTCTTCAGATAGCCAGCTGATACCGGAGGGTCAACGGAACGCGAAACTCGCTAGCTTAGCAGGAACGATGCGACGCCGCGGGATGTCTCACGAAGCCATCGAGGCCGCGCTTCTGGAAGTGAACCGGCAGCAGTGCTCCCCACCGCTATCCGATGATGAAATAATCAGGATAGCTCGAAGCATCACCCGCTATGAACCGGAGTATTCATCAAGACAGGCTGAAACTGTTGTCACCAGTCACTTCAATTTCACCGACCTTGGCAATGCTGAAAGATTGATCAGCCGTTATGGCGAAATACTACACTATTGCTATGAGCGAAAGCGCTGGCTGGTCTGGAACGGTAAGGTATGGGAATGGGACGCCGGCAATAAAGTAGCGTCTCTAGCAAAGTTGGCTGTAAGAAATATCTATCATGAGGCCGGAGATGAACCGGATGAAAAGAGACGGAAGGAAATTGCCAACCACGCCGCCAGATCAGAGTTTGATCCCAGGTTGGCCGGGATGATAAACCTGGCCCAGTCAGAGCATGGCATCCCTATCAAACTAACCGAATTGGATACTAACAATTGGTTATTTAACTGCCTTAACGGAACAATTGACCTCCGATCCGGAAAGCTACTGTCTCACCGAAAGGAAGACCTGATAACAGTATTGGTACCGATAGAATACGATCCAGAAGCCAGGTGCAATGTGTGGATAAACTTCCTGGAAAGGGTGACAGGGGGCGATATAGAATTGATCACTTACCTGCAGCGAGCAGTGGGATACAGCCTCACCGGCGATACGAGAAGTCAGACAATGTTTTTCCTCTACGGGCTAGGGAGCAATGGTAAATCCACTTTCATCACAACCATTCGCAAACTTACCGGTGGTTATGGTGCCAAAGCTAATACCAGCCTGTTTATGGCGAAGGACAAGAACTCGGGAGGCCCCAGCGAGGACCTGGCCAATTTGCAGGGCAAGCGATTTGTCATGGCCAGCGAGATCGAAGACGGTCGGCGACTGGCGGTTGTCCTGATCAAAGAAATGACCGGCGGTGAACTAATCCGTGCTGACCGCAAGTATGAACATGAAATAGAGTTTCAACCGGTTCATAAGATATGGCTGGTAGGAAACCACAAGCCGGTGATAACCGATACCACGCTTTCTATCTGGCGGAGAATGAAACTCATACCCTTTCCCGTGACTATTGGGAACAAGGAGATAGATCCTGAACTACCTGCTAAATTAGAAGTCGAGTTACCAGGCATACTGTCATGGGCTGTGAAAGGTTGCTTGGAGTGGCAGAAGCATGGACTCCAGGAACCCAAGGCCATAACGAATGCCACTTCCGATTACCGTCACGAACAGGATATTCTAGGCGATTTCATCGATGATTGCTGTCTGTTAAAGCCTACGGGTGCGGTGTCCAAGCATGAGATGAAGGCAGCTTACGAGGAATGGTGTAATCATAGCGGTAATCAGCCTGTGTCACAAAAGACCATCAGAGCCAGGCTCATTGAAAGAGGCATCTCTGAAGGAAAAAGCGGCGGGACACGCTACTGGAAAGGGATAATGCTGTCCGGGTTAGAGGGACAGCAGGAACAATTGGGACAGAAGGGACAAAACGGACAGGTTTTTCTAGGAAGTTTCTACGCGAAGGAAAATAAGGAGACTTTTAGTGAAAAATCCGTCCCAACCAGCCCTTTTGTCCCAAATAATGAAATTCCGGAATATCCCCACGAGCCTTGTCCGGTCTGTGGGTGCGGCGACTATCGGCTTACTGACCAGAACCAATGGGTATGCTCACAGTGCCAGCCGGAACCGGAGGGGGGAAGCGAATGATAATTATTTGCCCCCACTGCGGTAATCCGGTACCGGTAAATGGTTTAGGACGCAAACCGCTGAATATCCCGCTCAAAAACGTTCTTGAGTCCTTGCAGGCATATCGTGACGTTAAGGCGGCTGCTACCGAACTTGGCTGTAGCCCATCGTACATATTTGGTGTGTTAAAGAATAACGGTTTGAAACTCAGTGATGCATTCAAGAGAGGAAGATAATCTATGTTCTGCGCTAGCCGGAATAGTGTTATCGGGAAGAGGAAGTTTGCGAGGAATAGACAGGGGCCCGGGTGACCCCTCCCACGGAAATAGACAGTGGTATATGGAGTGAATAAGCAGAGTCGTTAAACAGCCAATAGGCTCATAGGTAGTATAGATAGCATAGTATAGATAGCATTAGTGGAATAGATGACAAAGGAGGGCAAGATGAAGATCATTACAGGCAGTCGAGCCAGCAATCAGAAGGAAGCTGTTTCACTGGCTTTCCAGGAAGCAGGATTAGGTGTCATGAGTCCCGATGTGGTTGATATGTTTGTCTCGGTTGCGGAAAACGCTAAGACCAGCGCCGAAATTGACAAACTCATTGGAACCTCTGTCAGAGGCAGGTATGGAAACAAGGCGTCATGGAGAGGAGAGCGCTGGTTTGTTCCGGTGCCGAAGCTACAGTTCCAGGGCAAGGATATTCACCAGCTGTTAATCGAGGTCAGTGTTTATCTTGTTGCCGCGGCAGTGGTGAGAACAGCTGATGATTCCCGTTTGATTACAGTGGTCGGGCCTGTGGGTAAACCCGAGATGGTCAGTATACCTATGGTCTTTTTGCATGCTCTTCTTGAAAATGACCTGGGACGGTTCGCTATGGTAGCTAGAGACGCCAATTATACTACCTGGGAGGTACCCGGAGCCAGGCCGGTGCGGCTTCCCAACGATTTCGTGAATGAACTTTCAATAATACTCAAATATCAGTCGGTGGTCTCGTGGCTGTGTCAGTTCGGAGCCCAGGGTAGATGTGTGGCGCCACTGGTAGCTGGAAGCCTTATCGGTCTTGCCTTTCAGGACTCCAGCCAGACCCTACCGGCCAACAAAGAGATGGTAACAACGGAAAACCTGGTAAGCGCCTTGGAGAGCCTTGCCTATCAACCTGCCGAAGCCAGGGAATTAGTAAGTAGAGTTTCTTCACGTCTGAGAGCAGACATGACTTTAGAGGAAGCGATTCGACTTACACTGCAGGGAAAGGAGTGGAATAACAATGGATAACGAGTTTACCGTTGATGAGATCAGAGACGCCGTAAGGATGGCCCGTGTCCATTGCCCGGGCTTTTCTGAGGATGACTTCGAGAGCCTCATGGAGCTGGAGAGGCGAATCACCGATTCGGGATATCTTGAGGCAGTACTGGGATTGATCCGCCTTCAGGAAGAGAAGGGAATATCCTGTACGGAAGGTCTGGATGCCTGCGAGAAACTGATGAAGCAGAAGACGAAGCTGGAACAGGAGATATCTGCTCTTAAACAAAGGTCGAACGATTTAGCAACACAAATCAATAATGCCCAGGCTGATTATGATCAAAAGAAAGAAGCTGTTGTCAGGGCCACGCAGGAGCTAAGGCAAGTCAGGAACGATTATTCGGCTGCAGAAAAGAGCCTGGAAACCTTCACTAGGAAAACCGAGAAAGAAAAACAGCGCATCTCTGCCGAAGTTGAAGATACCTATCGGAAAGCCAGTATCACCAGAGAAGAAGTAATAGTTGCCGGCAAGGTAAAGGCGGAGATTGAAAGCTGCGGCTACACCCTCGATCTAGCCCTGGGCCTGGCAAAAGAATTCACCGGCCACAAGAATGCGAGGGAACAACTTGCTGAAGGGCTGAAGGAGCATGGCTCACTCAATAGATATCTGGATGAACTCCATGATGGGGCTACCAAAGAAAGAGAAAGACTCATCTCCGAGATTCGGGGCCTTGAATCGCAAAAGAAAGCAATAACCACCGAAAGCGGCAAGTTGAGGAATGTACTTGCGCAGCTGCAGGATGACACCGCCTATGAGGAAGACCTGAGGCGGTTTCACCGGCGTTATTTCCCACTATGTGGCCTTTTAGACGAACTCTCAACCTGGCCCCAGGTGTTTTTCATGCGCTGTGCTCATCCCGCCAGCACTGTGGCCGGAGTCTTTGATAAGACAAAGGGCAATCATCATTTTTGGACCGATCAGCCGCCGGTAGCATGCCCCGTTTGTGCTTATCCTGTCCTCGAATACGATATCAAGATCTACAATTACCATGGTTGGTCGACACAACTGCCTCTTAATATACACTTGGGAGAGTAATATGCCTGCAAGCAAAAGGAAGAAGAAGCCCACTGAATATACTCTTGACTGTCCATGCGGGGCGAAGGCAGCTGTCTTTGAGATAGAGAAGGGTTATATGGCTCACTGCCCGAGCTGCGGAGCAGTGACATTTTTCGATAATCCGATACTCCTGCAAAGACTTCACTTCGGTGGCAAGCTGTGCCCGCATGAGCTAGAGAGGAAACCTTGCCGCGGTGGGCACACCACCTGGTGTCCGGTATGCCGTGTGCGGAGCTTCATTTATGACCATTAAATTCCTGTTTCTTCAGGCGAAACAAAGTACTTGAATGTTAGCTTTTCGCTAATTTCAGGACATCTCACGATGATGAAAGAGTACTACGACTTTGTTAAAAAGTATATTACCTAAAAACGTGTCTGCCGGGTAGCCTATGACTCGCTTTCGTGGGAAAATACCCCGCTATCCGTATATCTACCATCCGAATTCATTACCAGAAGCCTGAACAAGTGCTATTATCAGTGCGAACAAGCCAATTGCCATTGTTAAGAACATTAGGATAGATCGCTCCCTTCTCCTTACAATACCGATAAGACCAGCTACAACGGATGCAGCGGATATGACCGCAAAACCAATTGATAAATTACGTTCAAGTGTGCTTCCCGTAGGCACTTCAACAACACCAAACAGAGCAAGGATTTGATCGAGGACTCCACCAAATAGCAGAATAATAGCGATGACCAATCCGAATGACCACCACCCCCAAGATGTCTTTGGTAGAAGAGTAATTCTATTCTTCCGAGTGGAAACTTGTTGGGATTCATTGAGATTTTGCATTTCTTGCCTCTTCTAGCGCCTAACAATTACGTCTATGATAATACCACTTTACATTA
>Ga0315550_1002897_pt1 | contig 10412 bp, 9 predicted proteins | sample SalMarSW160190MG_2_FD_203100 | JGI IMG/M metagenome (GOLD analysis project Ga0315550, IMG submission 203100) | Salt marsh sediment microbial communities from the Plum Island Ecosystem LTER, Massachusetts, United States - Salt Marsh Sediment SW1601-90 ... | reverse complement strand
ATACAACAGAAAGTAATATTGATACAACTGTTACCGTTCCCGATGGCAGCACTATAATTTTAGGTGGCCTGTTGAAGCTAAACCAGAGTAAAGGCGGAACAAAGGTGCCGTTGCTCGGCGATATTCCTCTTATCGGCGGATTATTCAGAAGCACGAGCAACAGCGACCTGCAAAGACATTTGTATGTGTTCGTAAAGGCCGAGATTATAAGGCCTGATAGTGAGGGCTTTGTGGGGACTGATTTGACACGGATATCCGATAGAAACAGAAAAGCGTTTGAAGAGTATGAAATAGAATTTCAGGATTATCATGATTGGCCTGGTATCAAGCCAAAAGCAATGAAACCGTTCAAGGTACTTGAAGCACAATAATACAGAAGGCAGAGGACAGAGGTCAGAAGTCGGAATAATGAAAGAGCTACTTATACAAGCTGCTAAGCGTACCGGTCTGGTTGACGCCGAGCAATTGGCCAAATTTCTGGAGGAAAACAGCGGCCAGGGGCGGCTCGATGAAGCCCTGCTTAACTGCCCATACTTCACCGAAGATGTGGTATTGAAGCTGTTTGCAGAAGCGCTCGGGTGGGAATTTATATCTGAGGTATCGGCAAAGGCCGTGCCCCACGAATTCGTAGAGGCCGTTCCCGCCACTTATGCTCAGCACCATTTTCTTATAGGGATAAAGCCCGAAGCCGATAACGGCGAGCTTACCGTGGTTTTGTCCAAACCGTTGGATGCCAATGCCCTGGATAACGTCTCCAAGATGATGGGCCTGCCGGTCAGGGCGGCAATATCCACCCGTGCCGCCATTACCTCCGTAATAGATGTCGCCTACGAGCAGAGAACAACCGTCATCGAAGAAGTGGCCGAAGAGCTTGATTCGCAAAATCTCGACCAGCTTATCGATGAGGTTGCAAGCTCCGACGACCTTCTTGATGTCGTGAATCGGCCGCCGGTCATCAGACTGGTCAACGATATTCTCTTTAGGGCTCTGCAATTAAGGGCCAGCGATATTCACGTTCATCCTTATGAGTCAAAGATTCAGATTCGCTATCGTATTGACGGTATTTTATATGACACCCTGAGTTTGAACAAAAATGTCCTGCCATTGATTATCTCTCGTATCAAGGTTATGGCGGGTATGGACATTGCCGAGCGCCGGCTTCCGCAGGACGGCAGGTGCAGTGTTCGCTTAGGCCAGCGGGAAGTCGATTTGCGTATCAGCACCGTGCCGACCAGTTACGGCGAACGCAGTGTCCTTCGATTGCTCGACAAAAGCACGGGCCTGTTCGGATTAAACGAGCTGGGCCTGTTGGGGGATGATTTGAAAAAATTCGACTCTCTGCTCAACCGCTCTCACGGTGTGATTTTCGTGACCGGCCCGACCGGAAGCGGGAAAAGCACAACTCTTTACGCCTGCCTTAACAGGATTAACTCGGCAGAAAAAAATGTTATAACCATAGAGGACCCGATTGAGTATCAGCTCGGAGGAATCAGTCAGATTCAGGTTGCCAGTAAGAAAGGGATGACGTTTGCGACCTCACTTCGCCACGTGCTGCGTCAGGACCCCGATGTTATAATGGTCGGGGAAGTTCGTGACATTGAGACGGCCCGTATGGCGATACAATCTTCGCTTACCGGTCATTTGGTTTTCAGCACACTGCACACGAACGACTCGGCGGGCGCGGTGAGCCGGCTTTTGGATTTAGGAGTCGAGCCGTATTTGGTAAGCTCCTCGCTGATTGCCATAATAGCTCAGCGATTAGTGCGAAAGGTCTGCCCGGATTGCAGAAAGGTTGCCGAGCCTTCGCCCCACGAATTGAGAGAGCTTGGCCTCGGTGAGGTAACAGCCCGGAACGGCGCGGAATTCTTCGTCGGCGAAGGCTGTGATAAATGTTTTCAGACCGGTTACCGCGGGCGAACCGGTATCTATGAAATGATGCTTATTAACGAAGAAGTACGGAACCTGATATACAAAAGGGAAAGCGCCGGTACAATAAAGAAGTTTGCCCTTGATGCAGGCCTGCAGACCCTGCGGATGGACGGGGCCAGGAAGGTGCTGACAGGGATAACTACTATCTCTGAAGTCTTGAGAGTAACGCAGGCCGACGTGATGTAACATTTTTATATCTTCTCGAAAGGCGGCAAGAAAAAAATAGTCAATATTCAATAGTAAATAGTAAATTTAAAATGCCCAGATACCATTATACAGCGATAGCAGCAAGCGGGAAAAAAGTCAAAGGCTCGATTACCGCTGAAAGCCCCTATTCGGCACGAAAACAGCTCAGGGTGCGCAGTATTCACCCTTCGTCAGTTACCCGGGTCCGCTCCAGGGCCGAAAGTAAAGCTGCATTGTTTTCAATCTTCACTAAACGCAGCAAGACCCAGATAATCGACTTTACCAAGCAAATGGCCACGCTGCTTAATTCGGGGATTAAACTGACCGAGGCGCTTTCCGTGCTCACGCTACAAACGTCCGATGTGCGGTTTCGAAACGCCATTATCGACATTCGCGACCGTGTTGTTACGGGCGAGTCATTTACCGATGCCCTGAAAGATTACAGCGATTATTTTGATGTCATATTTGTAAGTATGGTTCGTGTGGGTGAGGTTACCGGCTCTTTGGGGCTTAGCCTTTCGATGATTGCCGGCTTTATGGAAAAACGACAGCGAGTCGAGTCGAAGGTAATCACCGCAATGGTATATCCGATTGTTCTGATTTTATTTTGTATCGCTGCGATTTTGATTCTGACAACCAAGGTCATACCCACTATTGGTGAACAGATTATAAGGGCGGGACAGGAATTACCCTGGATTACCAGGCGATTGATGGATGTGGGTTATATTCTGACCAGCTGGTGGTTGTTGGTGGTTATTGCAGCAGTTTTTGGGATTGTCTATGGCTTCAGGCGGTTTCTGAAAACCGACCGGGGTGCCTATTTGCGTGACAGGTTTCTATTGTCTTTGCCGTTGTTCGGCCCTCTTATAAAGCAGCGCGTTGTCGCGCGGTTTGCTTCTACGCTTTCGACACTTCTCAATTCAGGGCTTGCAATGGCCGAGTCTCTTCGGGTTGTGGCCGAGGTTACCGGAAACAGTCTTATGAAAAGGGCCATTAAGCAGGCACGTGAGAGAATTTTGGCAGGGGCTGATATTGCTACGCCCTTGCGGGACAGCGGTGTTATCGACCCTGCTATTGCACACATGGTCGCCGTCGGCGAAAAAAGCGGCGAATTGGAAAAAATGCTGAAAAATATCAGCGACAATCTCGAGGCATCAACCGATATAGTTATTGAAAGACTAAGTGCCGCGGTGGAGCCGCTTATTATAATTATTATGGCTGCAATAGTAGGTGTGATCGCTTATGCAACGATATTGCCGATTTTGAAAATTTCAGCGGTAAAGTTTTGAGTAACTGTTTTAGGAATTTGAAAACAAATGAAAAGAAGAAAGAGAAAAACGAGGGTTCCCGCCTTGCGGGGTCCCAGAAAAGGCTTTACGATGGTCGAGCTTATGGCTGTGCTGATTATCCTCGGCTTGCTTGCTACTGTGCTCGTACGTAATTTCATGGGCCAGACTGACAAAGCACGGGCCGTAATTACGAAGGCCAATTTAAAGATTCTTCATTCCGCGATTAGTCAATTCAAGATGGAAACCGGACGGTTCCCAACCGAAGATGAAGGTCTTATAGCTCTTATTGAGCAGCCCAGTGATGTTGAAACCTGGGATCCCGGCGGTTATCTGGAAAGTACGGAGATACCTAAAGACGGCTGGGGAAACGAATTTATCTTTGAGCTTTATCCCGAGAGCGGAAAGCAATTCGTAATCAGGAGCAGCGGTCCAGATGGTGAAGAGGGCACAGAGGATGACTTGCTCAGCACAGATGCATACTGAGCTGGATGCTTCGGCCTTCGCTGAAGCTACGGCGGAAAAGCGATACCGGATACTCGATACTCGCAGGACGAAGGACGAGAATCGAGCATCGACCCGCCAACGGCGGGTTTTAATCGGAACCCAGCGTTGCTGGGTCGAGCATCGAGTACGCGGTTTTACGTTAACCGAGCTGTTGGTGGTGATTGTGGTGGTTTCGATGTTTGTGCTTTTGGCACAGGTGCATCTTTTCGGATTGCTCAGAAAGAGTACATTCAGGGCGCAGATCCAGGAGCTTGTCTCGACCATGCAAATGGCCGCCAGTGCCGCGGCCCAGAGCGATAGAAGATATGAGGTTATTATTGATATACCGGAGCAGAGATATATGCTTCGCCAGATTACTAACCCTGACCTCTCGCAGGTTCTGGAAGAGGAGGTTATTGTCGAGGATAGCTTTAGCGCTGGCTGCCGCGTAGTGTATGTCCGGTTCGATGACGGGGACTTCACCAGTGAGGACAGAGCGAAGTTCAGGGCGGGGCATTCAGGCTGGGCATACGGCGGGAAAATCGTCCTGCTCGATGAAAAAGAGCAGCCGCATTCGATTGTTGTAAGCCGGCTCAACAGGATGATTACGTTAGAGCAAGGTGATGTCGAACTTTTGTGGCCAAAAACTAAAGATGATGTGCCGTTCTAAAAAAATAGCAAGTGGGGTGGGCTTACTACTCTGCGAAGTAGCTTCGCTACTTGGCACGAGTTAGCCCACCAAACAGAAGCTACCCGTATCATCTCGGAGGGGCAAGCCCCACCCTACTAAATGATATGAGATACGCAATGCACCATAACAAAAAGACAGCTTTTAGTCTGCTGGAGGTTTTAACTGCTTTGGCTATACTTGCGCTTATCAGCTCAAGCGTACTGGTTGTCATAAACCGCAGTGTGGCCTCAGCGGCGGATTCCGCCCTGCGGATACAGGCCTTTGAAGTTGCCCGCGAGAATATGGAAAAGCTCCTTGCTTCGACTTCACTCGAAGAGGGCGTTGAGTATGGCGAAAGTAACAAATATCCCGAGATTTCATGGACAACTATTGTCGAGACATTTTACGAGCCGATATCGTCGCGAATGTGGGTCAGGGGGATTTGCTCGGCTGAATATAGGGATACGGAAGGGCAGGAGCAAACGGTTGAGCTAACACACTGGCTGACCGGCTTAACAAAAGAGCAGCTTCTTGAAGTTACGGCTCGAGAGGATGAGGAAGGGCAGTTGACCGATCAGCTCATCGGAACAATCGAAGGAGCTGCCGAGTATGCCGGTGTCGATGTCCAGATTATCGAGGGATGGCTCGATAATGGTATGTTAACGACTAAGGATGGCTCTTTCGTCAGGATGAATCTTGATATTTATATAAGCAGCGGTGGCAATCCGAGTCCGGAGGACAAGCAGCTGCAGGTGCAATCTGAAGCGGAGCTGATAAAGCTCAGAGGCAGACAAGCTAAGCCGGGCGGCCCAGAGAGTGATAAACAGGGCTGGCAGGATGAGATAGATCCAAAGACAGGCTTGACATACGGAGAGCTTGAAAATATGGATGTCTCCGAGGTTTGGGAATTATTAAAGAATCGACGGCGATAGGAGTTTTGAATGCGATGAAGTCGGTCGGGGCCAAACATGATATAAAAAAAGCTTTTGGAACATCCAGAGCGCCATCAGGTTTTTCGTTGGCTGAGGTTCTTGCGGCCATGATGATAGGCGCGATGGTTTTGGTCGCTGTGCTTGCCATTTATGGCCGCGCTGAACGTTCGGCTGCTGCGGTAACACGCAAACTTGACAGATTGCGCCTGCCTTCTGAGGTCCTGCAGCGAATCGCCGAGGACCTCGACGGCATAATTTCGACCGGCTCAAGTACGAAAATCACTGTTGAGAATAAATTCAAAAACGGTTTCCGCATCGCCAGGCTTACTATTACAAGAACCATGACCGACACCCGGAATAACGAACAGATATTAGAAAAAATTATTTGGCAGAGTAACTACGACTATGAGAGTGATTTTGGCGGCCTGATTCTATACCGAAGTCATAGTGGCATCGAGCTGGAAGATAAGCTGCTCGATAAGAACAAGGAAGATTGGGAGAGAGAGCTTTTTGTGCCGATTTGCACCGGCATTACTTTTTTCGAGATAAGGGTCCCGAGGGGCAAAACTTTTGTGGATAGATGGGCGGCCAGCACACTGCCTCCCGGTATTGAGGTGGCTATTTCTTTTGCTGAGCCTTTTAAAAAAGTGGACGGTACGCTGGACGTGCCGGATGAAGAAAAAATCACGCGAACGATAGCTATCGACAGGACCAGAAAAATCAGCTTCGCAGTCGAGAAAAAAGAATTTGACGAACACGAGCTAAAAGAGGAAGAAAGCGTGCCCTTTTCCGGCGGCAGGGAATTACCCACAGATGCCCCGAAGAAAACCGAAGAAGTTAAACGATGAACAAAAGTCTGAAAAACCGGAATAATTCTCGAAGCCGCCAAGGCATTGTGCTGCTGGTAACGCTGGTGCTGTTGGTTGTGCTCTCGACGCTGGGTTATACTTTAAGCACTCGTGTTGCGGCCCAGCGTCACCGCGACCAGTATATCATAGACTACAGCAGCGCTCGTTATGGTTGTGACTCAGCGGTAAAGTATGCCCTTGCCACGTTGGAGGATATTGACCCGCAGCTGATTAGCCGGCCGAATGAACCGGATTTTTCTGACTTGTTTTGTCTTGGCGAGGTAGAGTATCAGGGAATTTTGGAGCAGTGGAGCATCGAAAATCATATGACAACATTTAACAACGGCGAGAGTTTTAATGATATGATTGGTATCACCGGCGTTGATAAGCTTGATGATATCGGCTCCGATAAATTTGGGATTGACGGTTTTGATGGCTATGGCTCTCTGACGATTTCGGGGCCGTATGGTCCGCCCTGGCCTTTTGTGACCGAGCCGGTTGAGTTCGAGGTCGGCTCTGCCAAAGTTCGAATTGAGATTGAAGATGAGAATGCAAAATACCCTCTTGGCTGGGCACTGCTGAATGACGGGAAAGTAAAGCGCGAAGCTGAGGCGGGATTCGAAACTTTCTGCGAAATGACGGGACTCGACGCCGAACAGATTGATGCACTTAAAAACGAGCTGAATGACATAGGCCAAATAAAAATGTTCGCAGTTGAGTTTAAGCCGACAACGAGAACTGAAAGAACGCTGATAAAAACAGCCGCCGGCAGAAGCAGCACCAGCAAAAGCACCAGCAAGAGCAGCACCAGTAAAACTCCACGAACAAAGGTAACCCGAAAAATTGTTCAAGTTGATGAGCAGATTTCCGAACAGACCACACATTTTGCAGAGCTTTTTCACAGTTCGCTGATTGATACCGAAGCCCTTGCCGTACCGACTATAGTTAGCTCAAGCAGAAAAGAATCGCCTCTGAAATATATGGGAATGTGGGGCTCGATGAAGGTTAATATAAATACGGCCCCTCGCCATGTATTGGAGGCGGCCTTTATTTTCGGCGGCGACGAAGTCAAAATCGCTGAAGAAATTATTCAACAAAGACGCATAGAGCCTTTTGCCGATATACAGGATTTGAAGACAAAGCTGTTCAGGTATTCTGATTCGATAGGCAGGTGCGAAAATTATATCACAGCTGTCAGCAGGTTTTTCACGATAAAAGTAACTGCTGTAAGCGGAGTGGCAAAGGCGTCATCCGTGATAGCGATAACTAAAGATGGTGCAAAAGTAAAACGAATTGCCGTAATCAACGGATAAACCGTTGCTCGTCCCCCGTGACACGTGAACCGGGCGACGAGCAGCGAATTAGGAGTTTGCCGGTAGTGGAATCTCAGAACTACTTGGGAATTTACATAAGCAGGGACACAGCGACGGTGGTTTCTCTGGCGCTGATAGGCAGGCACGAAAAGCTTTTGGGCTGTTTTAGTGTCTCTGTTGAAGAGCAGGAGCAGGCAAAGCTGCAGGTCTTGGCAGGCCTTATTGCCCGTGGTTGTGCCGAGAGAAATTTGGAATTTTCCGAGGTCTCGGCGGCCCTGGATTGTGCAATGTTTATGCAGCATAATCTGCACAGCGAGTTTACTGACCCGAAACAAATCGCTGTAACCGTGAAGTCTGACACGGAAGAGGCCCTTGCGACGGATATTGCCGACGTTGCGTTAGCTTTCGAGATAACTTTAGCCGGCCAGGCCGGCTCGGAAATAACCGTTTTTACTGCACAGCGGAAAATATTATCGGAGGTCCTTCTTTCTTTGCAGCAGTATAATCTTGACCCCGTAACCATAGAGCCGGATGTTAATTGTTTGTCGAGACTTATTGCCGCCAAAGCATCCTCGGCCCAGGCCCGGCAGCCCGGGACCTTGTTTGGCATACTTTCGGGCCGCAACGGTTATTTGATTGCTCCGCCCGTGTCCACCGGTGCCGGCACGCAGAAGGCATCCAAAACTCGAACGTTTCTTGTCGGCCCGACACAGGATAGAGGCGCCCTGCTCACAAGAGAAGTGCTTGTAACCGCTGCTCTGGTTGGAGGTGGCGAGCCGATAAATTGCCTTAAAGTCTTCGACTCCGCCGGCACAGTTGACCATCAGCAGCTTAGCGAAAAGCTGAGCCACGATAAAATCGAGGGAGTTGATTGGCTTGCGGCCGAGGCTGAATCGCGAACTACAGCCGATTGTGCCGATACGGTTGATTTTGCGATTGCATACGGGGCGGCACTGGCTCATTCGGAAAAGGGACAACGCGTAGATTTCCGTGACGATTTTAGCCCCTTTCAGGGCAAAAAAATTAAAATGCAAAAGGCGCTGAAGTTCGCGGCGATATCCGTTACAGGTCTATTAATATTCGTAGGCCTGTATTTTCAAACACAGCTATTCTCAATAAACAAGTATCGAAGGGCGTTAAGCGATAAATTCGCGAAAGACTACTCGGCTGTTATGTTAGGTCAGAAGTCGCCGGAGGACATAAACGCTGCCGTCAGAAAGCTCGGAAGCGAATTAAGGCGCATCAGGGACGCAAAGAAGGGCCTGATAACTAGGGAAGGTGAAAAATCTATATCGTCAAAACTGACGTTGGTGCTCACAGCCTTTAACAAGTGTGCCGCCCAGACGAGCTTGGATATAAAGACTATCTCCATTACAGCCAGGGACATTATTATAACAGGCGATACCTCCAGTCGGCCAAACACGCTAAAATTTTACAATACGGTTAAGAATAACGGCCTGGAGATTTCGCGAGATTTCTATGAATTAAAAGGCGCACGCGACAGTTTCAGTATAACGGTTGTGCCGAAGTGAGCTAAAGTGAGCTAAAGTGCCTAAAGTGAGCTAAAGTTAAAAAAAAACAAATAACTTTAGGCACTTTACATGAGAGGAAGACGTTTTATGAAGGACATATACAAGAATCCGATTTTGTATTACATAGTTACCCCTGTCATAGTTGTCCTATGGCCGTTATTTGTCTGGGCGATATACTTGCCCGCTGCGGAAAAAGACGTGATAGACCAGCAGGCCCAGTATAGGAAAGCCGAAGCGGCAATGATGGAGATTTTAACTCTTGACCCGGACCGGCGGGAGCTTGTGGATTCGAATAACGTCGGTGCTGAATTTACCTACGCTGGTGCAGTTGACAATGTTGCTCGCGCGTGTGGAATAATTCCGAGTAAATACAAGCTCAGTTCAGGAACACCTCAAACCAGCAGCGGCCAGAAAAGCCAAAGTGCTAGCGTGAATCTAAAGCAGATTGATATAAAGAAATTTGCTGAATTTCTCGATAAGATTCAGTTTCGCTGGGCGAACTTGCAGTGCAGCCGCGTCAAACTTACCAAGAAGCCGGGCATGCCCGATATGTGGGATGTGGACTTAGAATTCAAGTATTACTTTTAACAGCCGCCAATTTTTAAAAAGTTGGTTAGCCCTCGCGGGCACGATAAATCCTAAATCCTAATCTCTAATCTCTAAATCCTGAACAAATTCGAATGCGGATACGCACGCTTCTCCGCAAGGAGTCCCAAGGACTGACAGGCGTGACCGAATGTTCAAAATCAAAAAAAACAGGATTTTGTAAATTAGCCTGTTACAAATGAAGTTGTGCGCAAAACGGTCACAAAATAGTGATGTGAGCATAAATATACCATTCTTTTATAGTGATAGCATATAGATGATTCGAAGTTGATAAACCGAGGGGCGCTTCAAACGACATGCCAAATCGGTTTTTATTTGGCGTGGCGTTTGATCGACCCGGCAGCAGAGGCAAAGCTTTTTGTTTTCGGAACAAGCAATCTCCATCCCTCGAAAGAGGGTGGGCAGGGAGATTGCGGTCGTGCGAATCAGACAGATGTTTAGCAGCAGAAGGCGGTTTCGTTAAGGCGTCAGCCTTTAAATAGCCTTTTTGGTTTCAGGTACGCCGCGTCAGGCTGTTAGAAAAAGTATTGTGCGCCAAATGGCCACAGTATCAGTAATGTGTAGGGCCGCTTCAAAGATGGTGCCAAATCGTCTTTTATTTGGCGACAGCTTTGACCGGCCCGG
>Ga0315550_1002895_pt1 | contig 10424 bp, 12 predicted proteins | sample SalMarSW160190MG_2_FD_203100 | JGI IMG/M metagenome (GOLD analysis project Ga0315550, IMG submission 203100) | Salt marsh sediment microbial communities from the Plum Island Ecosystem LTER, Massachusetts, United States - Salt Marsh Sediment SW1601-90 ... | reverse complement strand
AGGTGGTGAAGCACGCCAGCGGCAATTACGTCGCGGTGTCGCGCTCCGGCGAGCTCATCGTGCAGGACGACCAGGGCCGCAACCGCGAGCGTTACAAGCTGCCGTTCGGCGCGGTGCTTTCGGTGCACGACGGTTCCAAGGTGAAGAGCGGCGCGGTCGTCGCCAACTGGGACCCGCACACCCATCCGATCATCACCGAAGTGGCGGGCAAGGTCACGTTCAGCGACCTCATCGACGGCGTTACGGTCAACAAGCAGACCGACGAGCTGACGGGATTGTCCACCTACGTGGTGCTGGACGCCAAGCACCGCGCCGGCGCCAAGGACATCCGTCCGGTGATCACGCTGGTGGACGGCAAGGGAAAACCGGTGGCCATTCCCGGCACCGACATTCCCGCGAAGTACATGCTGCCGCCGGGCGCCATCATCACCGTGGAAGACGGCGCCAAGGTCGGCGTGGGCGACGTGCTCGCGCGCATTCCGCAGGAATCGATCAAGACCCGCGATATCACCGGCGGTCTGCCGCGGGTGGCGGAACTGTTCGAGGCGCGCAAGCCCAAGGACTTCGCGATCCTGGCCGAGACCAGCGGCGTGGTTTCCTTCGGCAAGGACACCAAGGGCAAGCAGCGCCTGATCATCAACGACAAGGAAGGCGTGGAGCACGAATACCTGATCCCGAAGGGCCGCCACATCACTGTGTTCGAAGGCGAAACCGTGGAGCAGGGCGACGTGATCGTGGAAGGTGCCCCCGTGGCGTCCGACATCCTGCGCCTGCTGGGCGTCGAGGCGCTCACCAATTACATCGTGGATGAAATCCAGGACGTGTACCGGCTGCAGGGCGTGAAGATCAACGACAAGCACATCGAGGTGATCGTGCGCCAGATGTTGCGCAAGGTGCGCGTGCTCGATTCCGGCGATACGCGTTTCCTGCCGGGTGAGCAGGCCGAACGGGCGCGCTTGCTCGAGGACAACGAGGTGATGGTGGCGGAGAAGCAGAAGCCCGCCACTTTCGAGCCGCTGTTGCTGGGTATCACCAAGGCGTCGCTGTCGACCGAGTCGTTCATTTCCGCGGCCTCGTTCCAGGAGACGACGCGGGTGCTGACGGAAGCCGCGATAACCGGCAAGAAGGACCAGTTGCGCGGCCTCAAGGAGAACGTGATCGTCGGGCGCCTGATCCCGGCCGGGACCGGCCTGGCCTACCACCAGGAACGCCGCAAGCAGCGCGGCGAGGCCAAGCAGGAGGCCAAGGAGCTCCAGCAGTCCCTGTATGGCAAGCCCGCGGCGCGCAGCGGCGAGGAGGCGGTGGGGACCTGAGCATTTCGCCGGGGTACGGGCGGTCGCGCCGGGCGCCCCCCGGGGGGTAAAATCCAGGGGGCGAAATTCGCTAAAAGCCGCGAAAAACGGCTGTAAACGGCCGTTGGCAGCTTGACACATAAGGGACGTATCCCTAGAATCGCGCCCCTCAGAACAGGCCGGTCTTCCGCCGGCCTGTCTTTGTTGAAACCCCTGACAATTTCGCCGGGAGCGAAATTGGACAACCGCAGGTTGGCCCGAGCCGTACCGGCGAGGGCGAGCCCAGGGACAGGGCAAGCACAATTCAAGTGGTTCCTGCCGGAATCCGAAATTTCCGCCGCGGCGGAAATTTCTATTTTTGGATCGAGAGACGAAAAAAGATTTATGCCGACGATCAACCAGTTGGTTGCCAAAGGCCGCAGACGCCTGAAGAGCAAGAGCAAGGTACCGGCCCTCGAGGCCTGTCCGCAACGCCGTGGCGTGTGTACGCGTGTTTACACCACCACGCCGAAGAAGCCGAACTCGGCGTTGCGCAAGGTGGCGAAGGTGCGACTCACCAACGGTTACGAGGTGATCACCTATATCGGCGGCGAAGGACACAACCTGCAGGAGCACTCGGTGGTGCTGATCCGCGGCGGGCGCGTGAAGGATTTGCCCGGTGTGCGTTATCACACGGTGCGCGGTTCGCTGGATACCGCCGGTGTCGCCGACCGTAAACAGAGCCGTTCGAAATACGGCGCGAAGCGGCCGAAGACATAGGTTTGTTTCCAGTTACCAGTCTTTGGTGCCTGGTTAACCGGAAACCAGTAACCGGAAACACGTAACTTTCACACTTTAGCGAAAGATTGATACAACGGATTATTTATGCCAAGACGTCGAGAGGTCCCGAAGCGTGAGATAACGCCGGACCCGAAATATCTCAGTGAGACCGTGGCGAAATTCATCAACGTGGTGATGAATAGCGGCAAGAAGGCCGCGGCCGAGAAAATCGTCTATGGTGCTCTCACCACGATCGCGGAGCGCAGCAAGAAGGACCCGATTGAAATGTTCAATCAGGCCCTGTCCAACGTACGGCCGCTGGTCGAGGTGAAGAGCCGCCGCGTCGGCGGCGCCACCTACCAGGTGCCGGTCGAGGTGCGTTCGGGCCGTCAGATGGCCCTGGCCATGCGCTGGGTGGTCGATGCCGCGCGCGATCGCAGCGGCAAGTCCATGGCCGCGCGCATGGCCGATGAATTGATGGACGCCGCGGAGAAGCGCGGCAACGCCGTGAAGAAGCGCGAAGACGTGCATCGCATGGCCGAGGCCAACAAGGCCTTCTCGCATTACCGCTGGTAATCGCGCAAACGTTCTTTATATATATAGATAGATAGAGGAATCCAGTCGTGGCCCGTACAACTCCTATCGAACGCTACCGGAACATCGGCATCATGGCGCACATCGATGCCGGCAAGACCACGACCACGGAGCGCATCCTGTTCTACACCGGCATCTCGCACAAGATCGGCGAGGTGCATGACGGTGCGGCCGTCATGGACTGGATGGAACAGGAACAGGAACGCGGCATCACCATTACTTCGGCGGCGACCACCTGCTTCTGGAAGGGCATGGATCAGGCGCGCCCGGAGCATCGTTTCAACATCATCGACACCCCCGGCCACGTCGACTTCACCATCGAGGTGGAGCGTTCGCTGCGCGTGCTCGACGGTGCGATCTTCGTGCTGTGCGCCGTGGGCGGCGTGCAGCCGCAATCCGAAACCGTCTGGCGCCAGGCCAACAAATACAAGGTACCGCGCATCGCGTTCGTCAACAAGATGGACCGTGCCGGCGCCAATTACCTCAACGTCGTCAAGCAGCTGAAGGAACGTCTGGGTGCCAATGCGGTGCCGCTGCAGCTGCCGATCGGCGCCGAGGAAAATTTCGTGGGCGTTGTCGATCTCATCAAGATGCGCGCGATCTACTGGGACGATTCCACCCAGGGCATGAAGTTCGAGGAAAAAGACATCCCCGCCGAAATGCTCGAGCAGTGCAAGAAATACCGCGAGAAGATGATCGAGGCGGCGGCCGAGGCCAATGAAAAAGTGATGGAGAAATATCTCGGTGGCGAGACACTGACCATCGATGAGATCAAGCATGGCCTGCGCGAGCGCAACCTGAAGCTCGAGATCGTGCCGGTGTTGTGCGGCAGCGCCTTCAAGAACAAGGGCGTGCAGGCGGCGCTCGACGCCGTCATCGATTTCCTGCCGGCGCCGTCGGAACGCCCCGCGATCAAGGGCCATCTGGACGACAAGGACAGCAGCGAAGGCGAGCGTCACGCCTCCGACGAGGAGCCGTTCTCCGCGCTGGCGTTCAAGATCGCCACCGACCCCTTCGTCGGCGCGCTGACGTACATTCGCGTCTACTCCGGCGTGTTGACCTCGGGCGACACCGTTTACAACCCGGTGCGGTCCAAGAAGGAGCGTATCGGACGCCTGCTGCAAATGCATGCCAATGAGCGCAAGGAAATCAAGGAAGTTCGCGCCGGGGATATCGCCGCCTGCGTCGGCCTGAAGGAAATCTCCACCGGCGAGACGCTGTGCGACCCGAACAAGATCATCACGCTCGAGCGCATGGAGTTCCCGGACCCGGTGATTTCGCAGGCGGTCGAGCCCAAGAGCAAGGTCGACCAGGAAAAGATGGGCCTGGCGCTGAACCGCCTGGCCCAGGAAGATCCCTCGTTCCGCGTTTCGACCGACGAGGAGTCCGCGCAAACGATCATCGCCGGAATGGGCGAGCTGCATCTGGAAATCATCGTCGACCGCATGAAGCGCGAATTCGGCGTCGAGGCCAACGTCGGCAAGCCGCAAGTGGCCTACCGCGAAACCATCCGCAAGCCGGTGGATCAGGAATACCGCTTCGTCAAACAGTCCGGCGGGCGCGGCCAGTACGGCCACGTCGTGATCAAATTCGAACCGCAGGAAGCCGGCAAGGGCTTCGAGTTCGTCGACGCCATCAAGGGCGGCGTGATCCCGAAGGAATTCATCCCGGCCGTGCGCAAGGGCGTGGACGAGGCGATGCAGCGCGGCATCAAGTTCGGCTATCCGGTCGTGGACGTGAAGGCGACGCTGCATTTCGGCTCGTACCATGAAGTGGACTCGAACGAAAACGCGTTCAAGATGGCGGCCATCCTGTGCTGGCGCGATGCCGGGCTGAAGGGTGACCCGGTCCTGCTCGAGCCGATCATGGACGTCGAGGTGACCTCGCCGCCGGATTACCTCGGCAGCGTGATGGGCGACCTCAATTCGCGCCGCGGCATCATCATGAGCCAGGAAGACGGCCACGGCGGCGTGAAGGTTGTCCGCGCCGAGGTGCCGCTGGCGAACATGTTCGGATATTCCACGAGCCTGCGTTCCGCGACCCAGGGCCGCGCGACCTACACCATGGAATTCAAGAAGTATGCGCCGGTCCCCGCCAGTGTGGCGGAGGGCATCCTGAAAAAAGCGAGCTAGATGACGAGGATGATCGGTAACTCGTCATCTAGTTAAAGACATATCGACACTATTGAATGAAAGAATGAGGCATTAACGATGTCCAAGGAAAAATTCTCCCGCAGCAAACCGCACTTAAACGTCGGCACCATCGGCCACGTCGACCACGGCAAGACGACCCTGACCGCGGCGCTGACCAAGGTACTCGCCGCCAAGTACGGGGGCGAGACCCGTGGCTACGACCAGATCGACAACGCCCCCGAGGAACGCGAGCGCGGCATCACCATCGCCACCTCGCACGTCGAGTACCAGTCGGAGAAGCGCCACTACGCCCACGTCGACTGCCCGGGACACGCCGACTACGTCAAGAACATGATCACCGGGGCCGCGCAGATGGACGGCGCCATCCTGGTCGTCTCCGCCGCCGACGGCCCCATGCCCCAGACCCGCGAGCACATCCTGCTCGCCCGCCAGGTCGGCGTGCCCTACATCGTGGTGTATCTGAACAAGGCCGACATGGTCGATGACAAGGACCTGATCGAGCTGGTGCAGGAGGAAATCCGCGACCTGCTCACCAAATACGGCTTCCCCGGCGACAAGACCCCGATCATCATCGGCAGCGCCTTAAAAGCCCTGGAAGGCGACCAATCCGAGCTCGGCGAGCCCTCGATCGTCAAACTGGCCGAGGCCCTCGACTCCTACATCCCCCAGCCCCAGCGCGCCATCGACGGCGCCTTCCTGATGCCGGTGGAGGACGTGTTCTCCATCTCCGGGCGCGGCACCGTGGTCACCGGCCGCATCGAGCGCGGCATCGTCAAGGTGGGCGATGAAGTCGAGATCATCGGCATCAAGCCCACCACCAAGACCACCGTCACCGGGGTGGAGATGTTCCGCAAGCTCCTCGACCAGGGCGAGGCCGGCGATAACGTCGGCGTGCTGCTGCGCGGCACCAAGCGCGAGGAAGTCGAACGCGGCCAGGTGCTGGCCAAACCCGGAAGCATCACCCCGCACACCAAATTCGAGGCCGAGGTCTACGTGCTGACCAAGGAAGAAGGCGGCCGGCACACCCCGTTTTTCAACGGCTACCGCCCGCAGTTCTACTTCCGCACCACGGACGTCACCGGCTCCTGCGAACTGCCCCAGGGCACCGAGATGGTCATGCCCGGGGACAACATCAAGATGGTGGTCTCGCTGATCGCCCCCATCGCGATGGAAGAGGGCCTGCGTTTTGCCATCCGCGAGGGCGGCCGCACGGTGGGCGCCGGCGTGGTGGCGAAGGTGATTGAGTAAGGCGATTTCAAATTGCAGATCTCACATTTCTAATTAGAAATGTAGGAATCAGGAATTATAGGTTTATATGGCCAACCAGAAAATCAGGATCCGTTTAAAGGCGTTCGATCATCGTCTGATCGACCGTTCCGCGGCGGAAATCGTCGACACGGCGAGACGCACCGGCGCGCTCGTGCACGGCCCGATTCCGCTGCCGTCCAAGGTGGAGCGCTACACGCTCAACCGGTCGCCGCACAGCGACAAGAAGTCGCGCGACCAGTTCGAGATGCGCACGCACAAGCGGATCATGGATATCATCGAGCCGACGGACAAGACCGTGGATGCGCTGATGAAGCTCGATCTATCGGCCGGCGTCGACGTCGAAATCAAGCTTTCCTGAGGCATCGATCATGGCACTCGGACTCGTAGGCAGAAAAATCGGCATGACCCGCCTGTTCTCGGCAACCGGCGAGGCTACGCCCGTCACGGTGCTGGAAGTGACCGCCAACCGCGTCACCCAGCTCAAGGACGAGGCCAGCGACGGCTATCGCGCCGTGCAGCTGACCATCGGCACACGCCGCGCCGACAAATTGCCCAAGCCGTTGGCGGGCAAGTACGCCAAGGCCGGCGTGGAACCGGGCCGCGGGTTGTGGGAATTCCGCCTGGGCACGGATGAAGGCGCCGACCTCAAACCGGGCGCCGAGGTCAAACTGGACATCTTCCAGGTGGGCCAGCACGTTGACGTGCAGGGCACCTCGATCGGCAAGGGTTTTGCGGGCGTGATCAAGCGCCATCACTTCCGCGGCGGACGCGCCAGTCACGGTAACTCGTTGAGTCACCGGGTGCCGGGTTCTATCGGCCAGCGCCAGACGCCGGGCCGTGTGTTTCCGGGCAAGAAGATGGCCGGCCATCTGGGCGACGCCACCGCGACCTGCCTTAATCTCGAGGTGGTGCAGGTCGACGCCGAGCGCAGCCTGCTGATGGTCAAAGGCGCGGTCCCGGGCCCCAAGGGTCAGGACGTGGTGATCCGCCCGAGCGTCCGCACGAAGAGAGCGGCCAAGACGGCGAAGGCGAAGTAAAGGAACGGTCCATGAAAGTGCAAATGATGAACGGTACGGGATCGGCGTCGGAGCTGCAGGTATCCGATGCGGTGTTCGCCGCGAGCTATAACGAACCGCTGGTGCATCAGGTGGTGGTGGCCTACCAGGCGACCGGCCGGCAGGGCACGCGCAAGCAGAAGACTCGCACCGAAGTGCGCGGCGGCGGCAAAAAGCCGTACCGCCAGAAGGGCACCGGCCAGGCGCGCGCCGGCACCATTCGCAGCCCGTTGTGGCGCGGCGGCGGCAAGGTGTTTCCGTCCTCGCCGGACGAGAATTTCACGCAAAAGGTCAACCGCAAGATGTATCGCGGGGCGCTGCGCGCCATCCTTTCCGAGCTGCTGCGGCAGGGCCGGCTGGTGACGGTTTCCGAATTCGTCGTGGAGCAGCCCAAGACCAAGGCCCTGGCGGAAAAACTGAAAACGCTCGACACCGCCGACGTGTTGATCGTGACCGACGCGCTCGACGCCAATCTGACGCTGGCGGCGCGCAACCTGCCGGACGTGGACGTGCGCACCGTGAATGCCGCCGATCCGGTGAGCCTGCTGCGGCATGAAAAAGTGATCATGACCCAGAGCGCGATGAAGAAGCTCGAGGAGATGCTGGCGTGAGCACGAACGAAGAGAAACTGTTCCATGTGATCCTCGCCCCGCACGTCTCCGAGAAGAGCACGCGGCTTGGAGAGAAGCACCGGCAGATGGTTTTCGAGGTGCGTCGCGACGCCACCAAACCGGTGATCAAGCTGGCCGTGGAAAAGATGTTCAACGTCCAGGTGGAATCCGTGACGCTGACGAACGTCAAGGGCAAGCGCAAGCAGACGGGCCGCATGGCGGGGCGCCGTCCGGACTGGAAGAAGGCCTATGTGCGCCTGAAGCCGGGTCAGGATATCGATTTCGTCGGGCAGCAATAGAGCGAGCAGGATTTTTTAAGGAATTCAGGCAATGGCACTGGTCAAAATCAAACCGACATCCGCTGGCGTGCGCGCCATGGTTCGGGTGGAGACGCCCGAGCTGCACAAGGGCGCGCCGCACGCGCGCCTGCTGGAGAAGAAAAAACGCGGCAGTGGCCGCAACAACCAGGGCCGCGTCTGCACGCGTCACCAGGGCGGCGGTCACAAGCGTCACTACCGCGTGATCGATTTCAAGCGCGACAAGGACGGTATTCCGGCCCGCGTCGAGCGCATCGAATACGATCCGAACCGCAGCGCGAACATCGCGCTGGTGCTCTATGCCGACGGCGAACGCCGCTACGTCATCGCCCCCAAGGGGGTGAGCGTGGGAGAGGAAATCCGTTCCGGCGCCGATGCCCCGATCAAGGCGGGCAACTGTCTGCCGTTGCGCAGCATTCCGGTGGGTAGCACCGTGCATTGCGTGGAGCTGAAGCGGGGCGGTGGGGCGCAGCTCGGCCGCGCCGCGGGCGCCGGCCTGCAACTGGTCGCGCGCGAGGGCGATTACGCCCAGCTGCGGCTGCGTTCCGGCGAAGTGCGCAAGGTGCATGTCGAGTGCCGCGGGGTTATCGGCGAGGTCGGCAACTCCGAGCACAGCCTGCGCAAGCTCGGCAAGGCCGGCGCGTCTCGCTGGCGCGGTATCCGTCCGACGGTGCGCGGCACCGCCATGAATCCGGTGGACCATCCGCACGGCGGCGGCGAAGGCCGCACCAAGGGTGGACGCCATCCGGTGAGCCCGTGGGGCACGCCGACCAAGGGCTACAAGACGCGCGCCAACAAGCGCACCAATTCGATGATCATTCATCGACGCAAGAAATAAGGGGTTCGTACCGTGCCACGTTCAGTCAGAAAAGGACCGTTTGTCGACGCGCATCTTGCCGCCAAGGTGGAGAAGGCGCATGCGGAGAACAGCAAGAGGCCGATCAAGACCTGGTCGCGCCGTTCGACGATCACCCCCGATTTCGTGGGCCTGACGATCGCGGTGCACAATGGACGGCTGCACGTGCCGCTGCTGATCACCGAGAACATGGTCGGCCACAAGCTCGGTGAATTCGCCGCCACCCGGACCTTCAAGGTTCATTCGGGTGACCGCAAAGTCTCGACGGAATAACGCCATGCATGCCACAGCCATACTGAAATACGTCCGTCTTTCCGCCCAGAAAGGGCGGCTGGTTGCCGATCAGGTCCGCGGCCTGCCGGTGGCGCGCGCGCTCGAGATCCTCCAGTTCAGTCCCAGGAAGGCCGCGACCCACGTGCGCAAGGTGCTCGAATCCGCCATCGCCAACGCCGAGCATAACGAGGGCGCCGACGTGGACGAGCTCAAGGTCGCCAGCATCCAGGTGGACGGCGGGCCGACCCTGCGGCGCTTTCACGCGCGCGCCAAGGGCCGCGGCGTGCGCATTCTCAAACGCACCAGCCATATCACGGTGACGGTGAGCGATGAAAAGAAAAAATCGCCCCGGACCGTGAAGAAGGAGAAAAGCTGATGGGCCAGAAAATCAATCCGATCGGATTCCGCATGGGAATCAGCCGTGACTGGACCGCCCGGTGGTACGCCGGGACCAAGTCCTACACCCAGAATCTGATCTCGGACATCGCCCTGCGCGACTACCTGAAGACCAGGCTCAAAAACGCCGCCGTGAGCACGATCGTGATCGAACGCCCGGCGCAGAGCATCAATATAACGGTGCACACCGCCCGCCCCGGCATCGTGATCGGCAAGAAGGGCGAGGACATCGAGAAGCTGCGCCAGGAAATGACCCGGCTCGCCGGCCGTCCGGTGCAACTGGCGGTGGAGGAAGTGCGCCAGCCGGAACTGGACGCGCAGCTGGTCTCCGAGAACATCGCGCAGCAGCTCGAGAAGCGCATCATGTTCCGCCGCGCCATGAAGCGCGCGGTGACCAACGCCATGCGCCTGCGGGCGCTGGGCATCAAGATCATGGTCGCCGGCCGGCTGAACGGCGCCGAAATCGCGCGCACCGAATGGTACCGCGAGGGCCGCGTGCCGCTGCATACGCTGCGCGCCGACATCGATTACGGTTTTTCCGAGGCCCACACCACGTATGGCACGATCGGCGTGAAGGTCTGGATCTTCAAGGGCGAGGTGTTCGACAAGGACGCGCCCAAAGTGGAAGACGCCGAGGCCCAGAAGAAAGGCGCCACGGCCGGGTAGACGATTTCAGGAAGCCCTCTCCCCTTGCCCTCTCCCGCAGAGCGGGAGAGGGGGAGTAGGAAATAAAATTTAATTGGACTGAACATGCTGCAACCGAAACGAACGAAGTATCGCAAGATGATGAAGGGCCGCAACCGCGGCCTGGCCCTGCGCGGCAACAAGGTGAGCTTCGGCGAGTTCGGC
>Ga0315550_1002893_pt1 | contig 10426 bp, 9 predicted proteins | sample SalMarSW160190MG_2_FD_203100 | JGI IMG/M metagenome (GOLD analysis project Ga0315550, IMG submission 203100) | Salt marsh sediment microbial communities from the Plum Island Ecosystem LTER, Massachusetts, United States - Salt Marsh Sediment SW1601-90 ... | reverse complement strand
TGCTCGAGCTCTTTGTTGTGCACCTCGCGTCTCCTACGTGTTACCAGATATTGCCAATCTTGTGGCGATCAGACCGGCCAGCACGGCCACGTCCTCCAGGGGCAGGAAGTTGACGATCGCATCGTCGAAGAGGATGTTCGCCTCCGCCGGGAACTCCTCGTCTCCGGCATGCAGCACCACCAGCCCTCTGATCTTCGGCAGGATGTCGAACTGAAAGGAAGCATCCCCCAGCTCAGTCTCCCCCCAGCCGAGATTGCGGCAGGCCTGCCGGAACGCCTCGACACTCTCACCGAAGCGGCGGGCGATGCGCCGGGGACCCCGCTTCTGATAGGTCGGGTCGTAGAAGGATGCGCCGGGCAGATTCTTGAAGGCCACCATCTGTCCCTTGACGGGTTTGCGCTCCCGGGCCAGAAGGTAGTGGAGGATGAGGATCTTCTCCACCAGCGGCAGGTCCGTGGGCAGGAACTCGAGGCTCTCGCTCTGAGGAAACCTCAGCTCCACCCGAGAACCGAAAAAGGTGAGTCGAATCGTGCTTCCATTGAGCACTGCTCCGGAGCGCTCGCAGAGGCTGGCAAGCTCTTCCGGCTTCCGGGCCAGCAGATCCTCTCTGGCTTTCTGATAGGCTATTCCGTAGGCGGCCTTCATGCCGCCGGGCTTTTTCGGATTCATCCTTACAGTCGATATCCTGTTTTCACCTGTTGCCTGCAACGGCTGCGTTTCAAGTGTATCCTCGCGACGGTTACTTAGCAACCGTTTTAATACAGAATCCCTCAGCACAGAATCCCTCAGCCTGTCACGGGGCTGACCGATCGCCGGCTCAATCGTGCCCCCCGGCTCGGCCGCATTCCGCGAATCGTGCCGAGACGGGCTATCCACACTCGGCATACCAAACTCGGCGCTCCCTTGATCAGGCCGCAGACAGTGTACTACCCTGAAGGCATGGAAAATCCCCCAAGCATCTACGTGGCCGCAACCCGGCAGAACGACGGAAAGACCACCACCGCTCTCGGACTTCTGGAGGCTCTCAGCGAGATCTACCCCGAGATCGGCTACATCAAACCTGTGGGCCAGCAGGTCAAGCTGATCGGGGAGCACGAGATCGACAAGGACGCAACTCTGATGAAGGACGTGTTTCACATCGGCAGCCCTCTCTACGACATGAGCCCGGTAGCCGTTCCCCGCGGTTTTACCGAGGAGTACATCCTGCACGGAGACGTGCACCAGCTCACCGAACGCATCGGCCAAGCCTACCGGCGGGAGAGTGCGGAGCAGCGCTTCATGGTGATCGAGGGTACGGGCCACGCCGGGGTGGGTTCGGTCATCGACCTGTGCAACGCCACGGTGGCCAAGATGCTCGGTGCCCCGGTGGTGATCGTAACCTGCGGCGGAATCGGCCGCCCCATCGATGAGGTGATGCTCAACAAGGCGGTGTTCGACAGCTACGGCGTCAAGGTCCTTGGAGTGATCGTCAACAAGGTGATTCCGGAGAAATACGAGAAGATCAACAATCTGGTACGCCTCGGTTTCCAGAACAGGGGAATCGAAACTTTCGGAGTGATTCCCTTCTTTCCTCTGTTGTCGAGTCCGACCTTACGCCAGCTGCTGGAGGATATCCGGGGAGAGCTGCTCAGCGGCGATGACAGCAATCTGGACGTGATTATCAGCAAGATCCTGGTCGGAGCTATGGCCGCCCACGAGGCCTTCGACTTCTTCAAGGGAGATGTGCTTCTGGTAACACCGGGAAATCGGGAAGACCTGATCCTGGCTGCGGTTTCCTGCAATGTTCCCAATATTCGGGAGGACTACAACGTGCGCGGCATAATCCTGACCTGCGGAATCTGGCCCAACCAGACGGTTCTCAAGATCCTCAAGCAGGCCGGAGTCCCCGCCTTCCTGGTGAAGGACGACACCTTCACCACCGCCCAGAAGATCAACAACCTGATCATCAAGATCCGCCCGCAGGACAGGGAGAAGATCGCCACCGTCAAACAGATGATCAAGGAGTACGTGGATGTGGACGGGCTGGTGGAGCGCCTGACGGCGGCGAGGAAGTAGCCGCTGTTCGTCTGCGGCTGACGGTCCCGCCACAGCGAATCTTCACCGCTGCCTTCCCCGGGCCAGGGCGATTTCCACCTCCCTGGAAAGCGCACCGAAGGACATGTGGGTGATGTACAGCGGCGTTTCGAGGATCAGGGACTGCCACGATTGTTGTAAACAGCTTCACCATGCTATACACTCCCGATATGCTTCGCAGAGAACGGGTCAAAGCCAAAGGGGGACTCCGTTTCATAGAACCCCGCTTCATCCCCTGGGTGTACGCGTTGATGCGCCTGGCCTGTCCGACCTACCTGCGATTCGTCGAAGGAATCTCCGATGTCGAAACAGCGGGTATCGAGCATCTGATCGGCGGTTTCCGGCAGTTCTACGGAAAAAAAGCCAGGGTCCTGGTGGTGTTTCGGCACGTTTCGCTGCACGATGCCCCGGTGATGGTCTACCTGTTCAGCCGTTGCCTGCCGGCGGCGGCCAGACGAGCCGGAGAAAAACTGGGAGGCCGAGGGCACACCCACTTCCTGTACGGCCGGGGTGTGCTGAATTGGGCCGGGGGCGGGGCGGCGTTTCTCTTCCCCAGGATCGCCGGCATTCCGGTGATGAACCGGAAAAACGACGCACAGAGCATGCGTACGATCCGCCGCTACCTGAGTGACGGCACCTTTCCCATCTGCCTGGCGCCGGAGGGCCAGGTCACCTATCACAACCACAGGCTGGGCCCTATCGAAGGAGGTACGGCCCGCCTGGCCGCCTGGTGCCTGGAGGATCTGGAGCGTCAGGAGCGGAATGAGGAGATCCTCATCCTTCCGGTGGCCTGCCACTACCTGTATCGGGACAACCCGGAACGGTTGTTTGCCCGGATCATCGAGGGGATCGTGGAAAGCGCCGGCCTGCCGACGCCAAAGAGCGGGTCCCGCTGCGAAAAGCTGATCGAGCTGACCGAGGGGCTGATCGTGAAGATGGAGACGTTCTACGCGCGATTCTTCACGATCGAAAACGCGGAAAGAAAATCCGCCTCCCTCCGGCAGCGGATCGAGCGGGTCTGCCGGGCCGCCCTGCGGGTTCCGGAAACCTTCATGCAGATCCGGCCCGAGCCGGATCTGCTGTCCCGGGTGCTCACCGTACGGCAGCGGGGCTGGGATTACCTGTTCCGCTCCGACCTGCCGGAAGAGGGTCAGATCTCTCCCATGGACCGGGTGCTGATGGACCGCATTGCCGATGAGGTCTACCTCCACCTGCGCCATAACGAGCTCGTCGATGTGCTGGAGTACGTCCAACCGGAGTATATCAGCCCGGAGTCTTCGCTGAATCGCCTGATCGAGTACGCCCTCACTCTGAACGACCTGGTCAACCGTTTGATGGGCGGGGACATCAGCTGCCGCTTCAGTCCGCCGCGCAAGACCGTCCGGATCGAGATCGGTGAGCCGATCAAGGTGCGGGAGCTGTATCCCCTGATCCCGGGCAGGCGACGGCAACGGGCCGAAGGTTTAATGAAGGTTATTGTCTCCCGGCTGGAGCATCTGTCCGTGGAGCGGTAGGGGATCGCAGACGCTGCCGCGAGACGGCAAGCGCTGCTGGAGCCCGCAAACCCTCACTCAACATCAGCGGGAGTAGAACTCCACCACCTGGCCGATATCGCACTCCACCGGGATTTCCTCTCTCTTGGGCAGACTCAGCAGGCGGGCTTTCAGCTCGTCTTTGAAAACTTCCAGATACACGGGAGGTACCGAGTGGCTGAGAGCTTCCCTGAAGCAGGCCAGTTTGCGGCTTCGCTCCTTGACCTGAAGGGTATCCCCCGGTTTCAGCTGGTACCCGGGGCTCTTGACCTTCAGGCCGTTGACCTGGAAATGCTCGTGGGTGACGTACTGCCGGGCGGCGTAGATCGTTCTGGCCAGTCCCGCGTGCAGCACACAGACGTCCAGTCGGGTCTCCAGCATGCGGATCAGGAGGTCTCCGGTGTTTCCGTGCCTGCTCATGGCTTTCTTGAAGTAGCCCCGCAACTGCTTCTCCGGGATGTTGTACTGGTAGCGCAGGCGCTGCTTCTCCAGAAGCTGCCGGCCGTAATCCGACATCTGCCGACGCCGGGAGCGGAAACGCGGCTCTCCCGGACCACCCTTCTTTCGCGCCATCACCTTGGCCGCCTTGGGCGTAAGGGCGATCCCGACCCGGCGGGCACGCCGGACCTTCGGTCCTGTATAGTTCATAGAAAGTGTCTCCTCGTTCTGCCGAAAAAATGCAGGGTATAAGCTACTAACAACAGGGCGGATCGTCCACATCTGTCTGTCAGAGACGAATTACCGGCAAAACCAACCTTCCCCGAACGTCCTGGATCAGGCAGGCGTACCCACGCTTCGCCCAGAACCGCCCGATCACCGGCATCCAGCAGTAGGGCTCCCGTTTTCTACCCCGCTTCACTGGAGCGGGCCCAACGATTGATACCGGCCTCGGTGGCGTAGTTGTCGATCTCCGCCAGCTCCTCGTTGGTGAACTCGAGATTGTCCAATGCCGCGATGTTCTCCTGGATCTGTTCGGGCCGGGAGGCTCCGATCAGCACGGTTGTTACCCGGGAATCCCGCAGACACCAGGCCAGGGCCATCTGGGCCAGGCTCTGGCCGCGCCGGCGGGCGATCTCGTTCAAGGCGCGAACCTTGGCCAGGTTCTCCTCACTCAGGTATTCCCTGGGAAGGTAGTGGCCCGCCTTCACCGCCCTGGAATCCTTGGGAACCCCCTCGAGATACTTGTCGGTGAGCATGCCCTGGGCCAGGGGGGAGAAGTTGATGCAGCCGATCCCCTCCTTCTCCAGGACATCGAGCAGGCCCCGTTCGATCCAGCGGTTGAGCATCGAGTAGGAGGGTTGGTGGATCAGGCAGGGAACCCCCATCTCTGCTAGAATTCGGGAAGCTTCGGCGGTCTTTGCGGCCGAGTAGGAGGAGATCCCTGCGTACAGCGCCTTGCCCTGCTTGACAGCCGTGGCCACCGCCCCGAGGGTCTCCTCCAGGGGCGTATCAGGATCGAAACGGTGCGAGTAGAAGATGTCCACGTACTCCAGGCCCAGGCGCTCGAGACTCTGGTCCAGACTGGCCAGCAGGTACTTGCGGGAGCCCCACTCCCCGTACGGCCCCGGCCACATGTCGTAGCCGGCCTTGGTGGAGATGATCAGCTCGTCCCGGTAGGCGGCCAGATCCGCAGACAGGATCCGGCCGAAGTTGCGCTCCGCCGACCCCGGGGGCGGGCCGTAGTTGTTGGCCAGGTCGAAGTGGGTGATGCCCAGATCGAAGGCCCGGAAAATCATGCGGCGGGCGTTGTCCGTGACCTCATCGCCGCCGAAGTTGTTCCACAATCCCAGTGAAATCGCCGGCAGCTTGAGTCCGCTTCTGCCGCAGCGGTTGTACCTCATGCTCTGGTAGCGTTTGTCCTTTGGTGTGTAGCTCATCTCTGTCCTCCGTTTCAAATACGTTTTCCGTGCTCGGTTTGCACTTGTTCCACACTATTAAAGTAACGATTTACAGGGATTTTTTATACTGGTTGAACCGTAGAGATCATCGGGTTTGCGAATATTCGCTTTATCCCGAGCCCCGCCCGTGGCAAACTGTCCTGTGTATACCGCCCGAGGAGCAGACCATGCCTGAATACGACCCCGCCGCCTATATGGAACAACTCTATCTCAGTGATCCACTGCAGGATCCGCTGATGCGCCGGGTCATCAAGACGATCGGACTTCCCGGGGGAAGCCGCGGGCTGGATGCGGGCTGCGGCGTCGGCCTGCAGATCCCGCCCCTGGCCGAAGCGGTGGGACCGCGGGGACAGGTCACGGGTCTGGACATCCTTCCCGAGTTCCTCGAGGAGGCGAAGAACAAGATTGCCGAGTGGGGACTGGAGGATCGGGTGTCCCTGGTTCAGGGAGATATCTACGACCTCCCCTTCGAGGAGCAGCGGTTCGACTGGATCTGGAGCGCCAGCTGCGCCTGCTACGCCATGGCAAGACCGCTGCAGCTGCTGCACGGATTGCGCCGCATCCTCAAAACCGGCGGCCTGCTAATGATCGTGATCTGGTCGGGCCAGCAGCTCCTGCCCGGCTATCCACGCCTGGAGGCGATTCTCAATGCCACCGCACCGGGGATCGCCCCCTTCACGGCCGGAGACAGCCCGGAGCACCACTTCCTGCGTCTTGCCGGCTGGATGAGGAAGGCAGGTTTTGCCGAGGCGGCGGCCCGGCCCTTCACCGAGGGCGTGTGCGCGCCCTTCGAAGAGCCGATCCGCAAGGCCCTGCTGGCCCTGATCCAGATGCGCTGGCTGGAGGCTGAGAAAGAGCTGAGCCGCGCGGACCGCCGGCTGTATCGGCGCATCACCGATCCGTCTTCCCCCGACTTCATTCTGAACCAGCCCGACTACTACGGCTTCTACACCTACTCCCTATTTCGAGCAAAGGCTCCCGGGTAACAAGCCCCGGTGTAGCAGCAGCCGAAATCACCGGCAACAAGCAGGAAACCCATAGGACACCCCGCCGGCGATCAGCCGGATCTCCGACAGGGCCGGAAAATCGAATCTTTCTTTACTTATTTAGTAATATATATTGACGCAAGTCACACGGTTCTTTATCCTTATAATTGAGAGGATATTCGTGGAGGAATGAAATGAAACCAACCCGCGTAACCGACGGCATATATAGGCTTTCCGCCAACGGCGGCAGTGAAATCCTGTTCGAGAGCATGTGGCCCCTTCCCCATGGAGTGGCCATGAACTCCTACATCGTCAAAGGAAAAGAAACCGCGATCATCGACGGTGTCTGCGGCTGGGACGGCGTTCCCGGGACCCTGTTCGCCCAGCTGGCGGATATGCAGATCGGCCTGGAAGACATCCGCTACGTGATCCTCAACCATCTGGAGCCGGATCACACCGGCTGGCTGGAGCCGTTTCTGAAACTCCACGACGATTTCCAGCTGGTCGCCAGCGCCAAAGGTCTGGAGCTGGTGCGCTCGTTCTACGGCATCGACAAGAACCTGAGAGCGGTGGCCGACGGCGACAGGCTGGATCTGGGGAAGGGCAAGGAACTGCTGTTTCGGGAAATCCCCAACGTCCACTGGCCGGAGACGATCGCCACCTTCGAGACCGGCAGCCGGACCCTCTTTCCCTGCGACCTGTACGGCTCCTTCGGAAGCGTGGAGCAGGAGGCGGGCTACGACGATCAGCTGGATGAACGGCAGCTGGCCTTCTACGAGGAAGAAGCCTCCCGCTACTATACCAACATCCTGGCCACCTTCTCCTCATCCGTGGGCAGAGCCATCGACAAGCTGGAAGCGTTGGAGCCCCGGATCGTCGCCCCGGCCCACGGCATCGTCTGGCGGCATAATCCGGACAGGATCGTGCAGCTTTACCGCCGCCACGTCGGCTACGCCTCCGGACCGGCGGAGCCGGAGATCACCGTGATCTGGGGAAGCATGTACGGCATGACCGAACGGGCCTTGACGGCCGTGCTGGAGGGCATCCGCTGCGAAAATGTCCCGGTCCATTCTTTCCGCGTGCCCCAGGATCATATCTCCCATATCCTTTCCGCCGCCTGGAAATCCAGCGGCATCGTCCTGGCAGCCCCTACCTACGAGTACAAGCTGTTTCCGCCCATGGCCGCGGCCCTGGATGAGCTGGGCCGCAAAAAGGTCGTCGGGAAGAAAGCCTTCCGCTTCGGCTCCTACGGCTGGTCCGGAGGAGCCCAAAAGGAGCTGGAGGAGATCGTCGAGCGCCTTCGCATGAAGTGGGAGTTCGTCCAGCCATACGAGTTCGCCGGTGCCCCGGTGGAGCGGGACCTTGAGGAGCTGCGCGAACGGGGGCGAGGGTTCGCCGCCGAAGTCAAAGCGGTGTGCGCCGGCAGCGCCGCCGCCGCACTCTATTCCTTGCTGTAGCCCGCCATCAGCCCGGAAACGAAGTATTCGGAAAGAACGATGAAGATGAGCAGCGGAAACAGCGAAACTATGACCGCGCCGGCCATCTGGATGTGCCACTGGGCGATCTGGGAGCCTTTGAGCTCCGCCAGGATCGGCATCACCGGTTTGACTTGTGGTCCCCGGGTCAGGGCGATGGCCAGAAGGAACTCGTTGTAGATCTGCACGAACACGAGAATCGCCGCCGATACTATCCCCGGGATCGACACCGGCACCAGGATCCTCCAATAGAACATGAAGGGCCTGCAGCCGTCCAGAGCCGCCGCCTCCTGGAAGGCCAGGGGCATCTTCATGAAGAAGGTGGCGGTGATCAGCGTGGCCATGGGGATGTTGAGGATCACGTAGATCAGGATCAGCCCGACACGGGAGTTCATCAGGTCCAGCCAGCCGATCAGGGTGGTGATGGGGATCAGGACGATCTGGTACGGCAGGAACGAGGCCACCACGATCCAAAAAAAGACCAGCTGAGACCGCTTGAATTCGAACATCGTGAGGTAGTAGCCGGCCAGGGAGCCTAGAAAGATGCAGATGAAGGTGGCCGGTAGGGTGATGATGGCGCTATTGATCAACCCCAACCTGAGGGCTCGAAAAGCGGTCAGGTAGTTCTTGATCACAATGGTGCGCGGGGGCCGCAGGTACTTCTGGGCGGCCACCTCGTCCTGGCTCTTGATCGAGGTGTTGACCATGGCGTAGATCGGCAGCAGCCATAGCGCGGCCAGAATCACGAGGATGACGATCGAGGTTGCCTTGAATCGCTTTTCTCCCATCAGCGCACCCACTTGCTGATCGCCCACTTTGAGTAGGGTATGACCATGGCGGCGGCCAGGATGAGGATCACGATGCTGGTGGCCGCCCCCATGCCGATATTGTTCTGGCTGTAGGTCATCCGATACATCATGTAGGGCAGGACCTCGGTGCGGATGCCCGGACCTCCTCCGGTCATGATCCAGACCAGGTCGAAGACCTTCATCGTGGTGATGGCCAGCATGGTCGTGCAGATCAGGGTTCCGTGTCCCACGTTGGGGAAGATGATCTGGAAGAGGATGCGCCCGTGTCCCGCACCGTCGATGTTGGCCGCCTCGATCATGGCATCGGACAGCCCCCGGATCGCCCCCATGTAGATGACCAGGGCGAAGCCTACGTACTGCCAGAAGGCGCTGAAGATCATACAGAAGATGGCGATGTTGGGAAGTGCTATCCAGCCGAGCTTGGTCGTGTTGATCCCCAGTGCACCGAGGATCGAGTTGATCAGGCCGGAACCGGGATCGTACATCCAGGCCCACAGCGTTCCGGTGACGATGAAGGCCAGGGCCATGGGGTAGAGGAATATCTGGCGAAAGACCTTCTCCGCCCGGCGAAGTCCGTGGAACAGGTAGGCCAGAATGAATCCGAGCAGGGTGGTGGGCACGATGAAGAAGAACAGCCAGAGAAAGTTGTTCTCCACATTGACCCAGAAGCGCCGCAGCTCAAACAGATTTCGAAAGTTGAGCAGTCCGGCGAAATTCCAGGTCGCCCGCATTCCCTCCCAGACGGTAAAGGCGGCCACCAGGTTCCAGATGATCATGCCGTAGATGACCGCCACGGCAATCACCACCGGAGTGAGGAAAACAAACCCGTACGCTTTGTGGTACTTCATCGGCTACTCCAACCCACGACCCCGTTCGCGAATCATCGATCGGATTGATGACCCATGGGTATCAATCGACACCTTCGGCAGCTGCCCTGCATAGATTACTCGGTTAGATTACTATAGAAGAAAACGAGAGGCGATGCAACAAAGCGCATCGCCTCTCCTGGGATCGCTTGCGCGTCTACTTCCAGAACCAGTCGTTGGCCGCGCGGATGTTGTTCCGCTCGGCGGAGCCTGCAATCTCCCTGATGGCGCTGTTCACATCTCCGTCTGTGAGGAACTGGGTGAGGATATCCTGCATGTCGTCGCCGAAGGCGGCGGTCATCATCCCTCCATGATACCCGTCGATCAGGCCGCGCAGGCTGGCCAAATCCTTGGCGCTGCGCTGGCGGTAGGGATCGGGATATACGCTGGGCGGCACGTCGTTGACGATGGTCACCGAGCCCTTGATCAAGTTGAAGTTCTTCTGAGCTTCATCGGTGGTGATCATCTTGATCCAATCTTTAGCCAGATCGGGATGCGGTGCACCCTTGGGCAGCGGGAAGGTGTCGGCGTGGCCCATCCATACGTTCTTGGGGATGGCGGTTACACTGAAGTCCTTCTCCGGCTCCATGCCGATGGACAGGTAGTAGCCCAGGATCCAGTCACCCATCCAGTACATGGCCGCCTCGCCCGTGTGGATCAGGGCACCGGCCTCGTCCCAGCTCTTGGTCGCATGGTACGGGTAGATGTAGGGAATCAGGTCGGCGTAGCGCTGGACGGCCTTGCGGAAGGTGGGATCGGTTGTGAAATCAATCTGGCCGGTGTTCGC
>Ga0315550_1002891_pt1 | contig 10426 bp, 9 predicted proteins | sample SalMarSW160190MG_2_FD_203100 | JGI IMG/M metagenome (GOLD analysis project Ga0315550, IMG submission 203100) | Salt marsh sediment microbial communities from the Plum Island Ecosystem LTER, Massachusetts, United States - Salt Marsh Sediment SW1601-90 ... | reverse complement strand
GCTAAGAAGATTGGTACCGAGGGTCGGAATCGAACCGACACGGGATTGCTCCCACCAGATTTTGAGTCTGGCGCGTCTACCAGTTCCGCCACCCCGGCATGAAGCGCGCCAGTATAGCAATCTTGCCATCTCTCCCACAATGTGATGTCCTGTTGACGACACGGAGGATGAGTCGCATGCGCGTGCTGGCGGGTGACATCGGCGGGACCAATACACGGTTGCAGATACTGGAGTGCGAACCAGGACGTTGTCGCACCGTGCGGGACCGGCGCTTCGAGAGCGGATCGTACGGCGGCTTGCCGGCCATTCTCCGTGAATTCGTGAAGCAGGAAGGCGGGCGGACGGTCGAAGGCGTTTGCCTGGGCATCGCCGGTCCGGTCAGGGAAAGCGCCGCGGGCCAGAGCGTCAAGGTGACCAACCTGCCATGGGAGATCCACAGCCAGGAACTCTCGCGCGAGTTCGGTTTCCCCCGGCTGCGACTCATCAACGATTTCCAGGCGATCGGTTACGGCATCGAGGCGCTGGGCGAAGAAGATCTCGTGGTTTTGCAGCAAGGCGAGCCGGACGCGCGCGCCCCGCGCGCCGTGATCGGCGCCGGCACCGGGCTGGGCCAGGGGATACTCCTGTGGCAGCAGGATCATTACGCGCCCGTCGCCACCGAGGGGGGGCACGTGGATTTCGGTCCCACGAATGAATTGCAGATCGAGTTGGCGCGCTTTCTGCTGAAGGAGCTTGGGCGCGCCTCCTATGAACTCATCGTTTCGGGCCACGGTCTCGTGCAGCTTTATGATTTTTTGAAGACGCGCGGCGAGATGCCCGAGTCACCGGCCGTGGCCGAGGCCATGAAACGCGGCGATGCCGCCGCGGCGATCACCGAGGCGGCATTGGAACACGATGACGCGCTTTCGAATCAGGCGCTGAATTTATTCGTCGATATCTACGGCGCCCAGGCGGGCAATCTCGCGTTGGCCGCCGGGGCGCGGGGCGGCATCTATGTCGCCGGCGGCATTGCGCCGAAAATCCTCGCGCGGCTTACCGACGGCCGTTTCATGCGCGCCTTTCTGAACAAGGGCAAGATGTCGCCCTACGTGGCGGCGGTCCCGGTGTGCGTGGTGACCAACCCCGACGTGGGGCTGATCGGCGCGGCGCTGGCGGCGAGCCGGTTGAAATAACGCCCCAGGCCGCGCGACGGGAAACGTCTGTTATTTCAACGGGAGAGGCGGCATGAAAAAACGCGATGCTATCGATGTGATCTTGCGGCCCGCACAAAAGCCGGAATGCCGGACCATCGCCTCGCTTTACAGCATTTCATCGGACGGCGTCGCCGATTACATCTGGACGAAACTGGCGCAGCCCGGCGAGGACATTCTCGACGTCGGTCAGCGCCGTTACGAACGGGAAGATTCCGTGTTCAGTTATCGGAATTGCACCGTCGTCGAAGTCGCGGGAGGTATCGCCGGCATGCTGGTCGCTTTTCCTTTGTATGCCGATGGCGATGCCGTGGAAACCGATCCCGTGCTGGCTCCCTACAGCCGGCTCGAAGAGGACAACAGCTATTACATCTGCGGCATGGCCGTGTTTCCCGAGCATCGGGGGCGGGGCATCGGTCATCGCCTGCTCGATCTGGCTGAAAAAAATGCGCGCGCGAATGGTTTTGCCAAACTGAGTCTGATCGTATTCGAGCAGAACGAAGGGGCGAAACGGCTTTATGACAGGACCGGGTATCGCGAAACAGCACGCCAGGCGGTCGTGCCTCATCCCCTCATACATTATGCGGGAGATGCCATACTTATGGTCAAGCAACTCGATTGAGGCATTCGAAGATCGGCCGGGAGCGCCCGCCGGCGGCGGGTGAGGCGGGTCGATCCATGATTCATACACCGATGAACAGAAAAATATTTTTTATCGTTCTTCTTCTGCTCATTCCGCCGGCCAGCTTCGCCGGTGGGGAAAATATTTCCGATCGGGTGGAGGTCGGCCAGACCAGGGAGCAGCTCGCACACGAGCTTGGCAGACCCGATAAAATAGAGCGGCTGAAAAAGCAGTCTCGTCCCGTCTGGGGGCCCGAAGAGGAGTTCTGGGACAAGATCCCAGCAGGAACGATGCTGGAGGTCTGGCGCTATACAAGTCCGGAAGGCCGGCTGAATCTGTATTTCATGGACGGCGGCGACACGCTTGCTTACAAGGCCTATGCCCCGAAAGGGGTGGTATATGAGTCCGGTAAATAAAGATTACAGCAGCCTGCCTCTTCGCCCGACGGCGTCTCCCGGCGGGTATTAGCCGCGACCGAGACGAGCCGGAGTGCCGGCTTTAGATTCAACGGGGCTCATCCAGTCACCGCCCCGTTATGCTTCGATCCCCCACCGGCGAAGCCTCAAGCCCAGGCCCGCGCCTGAAAAATCCGGTAGTCCATGTCCGGGAACAGACTGTCCCGCGCGCTGACTTCGCGCAGGTAATTCTCGTCGTAACCGCCCGACTCGGCCATGCCGGCGATGCGGTGGAAGCGGTGGAGATGCGTCTTGAAGCGGCGCACGGCATAGTCCACGCTGGTTCCGGTCTTCATGATGAAGGCCCAGTCGCTCGACTGCGCCAGCAGCAGCTCGCGCGCGCTCTGGTCCAGGGCCCAGCGCTGCAATCCCTGCGCATCGGGAATGCGCCGCACCAGCGCCGCCATGCGCTCGGCGGCGGCATGCAGGTACGGATACACCCAGTCGTTCGAGCCGTTCAGCCACACCTCGTGGAATCCGCCCGCGCCCCAGCTGCACTCGGGCGGTGAAGCGGGCTGCAGATCGCCGAACTGGTCGAGATACTCCGACGGCGTGATGGTCTTGATGTCGTCCTGGTCAAAGGCGATCTTGCGCAGCAGGAAATCGATCCACTGAGGTCCCTCGAACCACCAGTGACCGAAAAGTTCGGCGTCGTACGGTGCTAGCACGACCGGCGGACGATCGAAAAACGACGTCAACCAGCCGACCTGCTGCTGGCGGTTGAACATGAAATGTCCCGCGTGTGCCGCCGCGCGCTCGGCCGCCCAGCCGGGATGATACGGCTCCTTCCAGTCCGTCTTGCCGGTGATGCGGTAATACTTCAGGCCGGTGAAAGTGGGGATGCCGGCGTGATGCAGTTTCTCAATGTGCGGCGCGTGCACGTCGAAACCGGCGTCGCGATAGAACTCGCGGTACACGAAATCGCCCGGATAGCCTTCCTCCGCGGCCCATACCTGTTTGCTGGATTCGTAATCGCGCCCGAACGCCGCCGGGCCGCCCGGTGTGCGGATTGGGCGGTGCACGCCGTACTTGGGACGCGGACCGGCGTTGAGCAGCCCATGCGAATCGAGGATGAAGTAGTCGATGCCGAATTCATTGAGGAGGCGATCCACGCCCGGCTTGTAGCCGCACTCCGGCAGCCATATACCGCGCGGTTTGCGGCCGAGGATGCGCTGGTGCGTGCGCACCGCCATCGACAGCTGGGCATAGAGGCTTTCCTCGTTCACGGCGAGCAGCGGAAAATAACCGTGCGTCGCGCCGCAGGTGAGGATGTCGAGATGACCCGCCTCCATCAGCCGGCGGAACGCCGGCGTGACGTCCTTGCCGTCCTGTTCGAGGAAACGGCGGCGCAGGCGCTTGTACAGATCGTCGTAGAACAGCACCACCGGATGGAAATAGGGATCGTCCTCGGTGCGCCGGCGCTCGCCTGCAAGCGCTTCGATCCGTTCGTCGAGATAGCGCAGGTAGCGATCCTGCAGCAGCGGATCGGTCATCATCGAGAGCAGCGTCGGCGTGAGCGACATCGTCACGCGGAAGTGCACGCCGTCGCGCACCAGCCCTTCGAAGACGTTGAGCAACGGCAGGTAGGTCTCGGTCATCGCCTCGAAGAACCAGTCTTCTTCGAGAAAGCGTTCGTGTTCCGGGTGGCGCACGAACGGCAGGTGCGCGTGCAGGACCAGCGCGAGATAACCTTTCGGGTTCACTGTCGAATTATCCTGAAGACTAATATCTGGCCACAGAGTACACAGAGGTCACAGAGTGAAAACATTTTTTGCTCTTACTCTGTGTGCTCTGTGATCTCTGTGGCTGAAATATCAGCTTTTCATTTCTGGTGCGGCCTTTATTGGCTGCTCACGCCACCCGGCCACGCGAGACGCCCGGAAGGCGCTCCCGGAGCGCCGCCCGGACTGCCGATCGAGGCGGCCCAACCCAGGCGCGGGCCCTGCACGAAACCGCCGGCGCGCAGGTACATCGCGCGGAATTGTTCCTCGCTGATCCACCACAGGCGATCGACGCTCCCGGAGGCGTAAAGGCTCGGTATGCGCGCGATCCCGCGGCGCGTGGCGGTCACGAAACGCCCGTCCGGCCCGTAGTAGCCGAGCTGCAGGTACACTTCGCCCACGTCCGCGGATTCGTCGAGATGGAAGTACCAGTGGCCCTGACCCCCGGGCAGGGGTATTTCCTCGATGATTTCGAGGGCTTCTCCGTTGAGGCGTCCGAGCCGCAGCTTGAGCGATTTGAGGTCCGGCACGGTGCCCGGCGGCGTCACCCAATAACCGTGCAGCACACCCGGTTTCTGTGGCAGCAGACAAAGCACCGGTTCAGTGACGACCGGGAGTTTGTCGATGTCCTCGCCCAGATCCGCCGCCACCGCGGCCGGGGCCATGTTCCCGGGCGGCACCGTGGCGTATTTCGCGTTTTCGACCCGCTGTTCTTCGTTGTACACGTCGTATATTTCGCCCGCCCAATATGTCGCCGGGGCGGACGTTGTCGCCGCGGGCACGGCGGCCGGTTTGACGGATGAGGCCGGTTTCTTTCTGCCGGCGGCGCGCGTGGTTTCCGTCGCCCGGGCGGGTTTCGCCGCCGAGTACGCGGCGGCAGGTTTCGATCTCACCGGCGCCGGATTTTTCTTCCGGGACGAAGCGGTTTTTTTCGGCGCTTCCGGTTTCTGTCCGCCGTTCGCGGCGAGCAGGCGTTCGAGCTCGATGCGCGACAATTTGGAATATCCCTTGAGACCCCGTGATCGGGCCAGGGTACGGAGTTCCTTGAGCGTTTTGGCGGCCATAAGCTTACCCCTCGGCTTGCAGAGTCATCGGTAAATCCGACGAGAGACATCAACGGTATTATCACTGCCATCCTTTCACTCCACGCCGGAATTGTAAAGGCCCGGTGCTGTCGAATGGAGAGTATCAGACGAACAAGTGATGCGGGTATTGATCGAATTTATTGACTTCGGTCAAAGCCGGAAGGAATCCGACGCGCCATGATTTTATCGAAAGAACGTTTGCTCAGGCGGGAAATATCGAGCCTCGCGTGAACGACGGATGCGATAAAAGCGGAGGAACCATGTTCTTAAAACACAAACCCAGCGGCGATATCGTGGAAATACTGGACCTCGACGCCCTTTTCGATTCCTTCAAGCCCGAAGTCAAAGGACGGTTTCATGCCGGAGAAGAGATGCCGGACCCGTCCGGATTCCGAAAATCCGAAATGGTGTTTCTCTCGGGTGAGCAGCTGCCGCGTTGTTGGGTGGATCCACACTACCGGCAGCGGAACATTTGAAATCGACGGGTGTTTCAGTCATTCTGAGACGGGTGTCAGGAAAGGCGAGTCACCGTTACCCAATCATTAAACCGTAACGCGGGGAGAATTATCATGCATGTACCATTACAGGTGACCTTGAAGGACATGCCGCAGTCCGAGGCGGTGGAGTCGCGTATCCGCGAGAAAGCCGACAAGCTTGGCCGCTTTTATGACCGGATCACTAGTTGCCGCGTGGTGGTGGAGACGCCGCAACGCCATCAGCACCAGGGGAAGCTTTACAGCGTACGCATCGACCTTACCGTGCCGGGCGCGGAACTGGTGGCGAACCGCGCGCAGGACGAGGATATTTACGTCGCCATCCGCGACGCCTTTGTCGCCATCACCCGCCAGCTGGAGGATTTCGCCCGCCGCCAGCGTGGCGAGGTCAAGACGCATGAGACGCCGAACGTCTGATCCCGGCGCGGGTCGCGGGATCAGGCCTTGCGGTTCTTCTCGTGCAGGAGTTGTTTGTACAGGCGTAGATACTGCGCGGCGCTGTGTTGCCAGCTGAAGTCCTGACGCATGCCGGCCAGCATCATCTGCTTCCACCGGCGCGTGTTTTGGTGCAGCGCGAGGGCGCGGTCCACGGAGGCCAGCAGCGCGCCGCCGCGCGCCTCGTCGAACACGATGCCCGTGGCCTTGTCGGCCTTGAGATTCGCTTCCGTGGCGTCAGTGACGGTGTCGGCCAATCCGCCGACGCGCCGCACGATCGGGGGCGTGCCATAGCGCTGGCTGTAGAACTGGTTCAAGCCGCAGGGCTCGAAGCGCGAGGGCATCAGGAACATGTCGGCGCCCGCTTCGATCAGGTGCGCCAGACGCTCGTCGTAACCCACGCGCACCGCCAACTGTCCGGCGTAACGGGTGGCCTGGGCACGCAGCGTTTTTTCGTATCCGGCATCGCCGGTGCCCAGTATCACGAGCTGTATCGACCGGTGCATCAGCCCCGGCAGCGTTTCCAGCAGGAGATCGATGCCTTTCTGCTGCACCATCCGTCCCACCATGCCGATCAGCGGAGTCTTCGGATCGGCCGGCAGACCGAACTCGCGTTGCAGCGCGAGTTTATTGGGAATTTTGTCGCGCAACCGGCGCGCGGAATACTTTCTGGCGAGCAAGGGGTCGTGCGCCGGATTCCAAGTCTTGTCGTCGATGCCGTTCAGGATGCCGCTCAGCCGGTCGGCGCGGTGGCGCAACAGGCCGTCGAGACCGGCGCCGAATTCCGGCGTCTGGATTTCGCGCGCGTAGCCCGGGCTGACGGTGGTCAGCCGGTCGGCGAAGGCGATGCCGCCCTTGATGAACGACAGCTGGCCGTAAAATTCGAGTCCATCGATCGACCACAGCGCGGCGGGCAGTCCCAGCAAGGTGAACGTGTCGCCGGGAAACAGGCCCTGATAAGCGAGATTGTGGATGGTAAACACGGTGGCCGGACGGTTTTTTTCCTGCGCCAGCAGCGCCGGGACCAGGCCCGTCTGCCAGTCGTGACAATGCACGATATGCGGGCGCCATTCGAGCGGGATCTGTCCGAGCGCGAGCATGACCGCCACGCGCGCGAGCAGCGCGTAACGCATGGCGTTGTCCGGCCAGGGCAGGCCGCGGGAATCGAGATAGGGATTGCCGGGACGATCATAGGCTGGCGGGAAATCCACGAGCCAGATCACAAGCCGCGTGCCGGGAAGGCGTCCCTCCAGAAGCCGCACGGGAGACGCGAGACCGTCCACGGAAAACTGCGCCAGGGTTTTGAGCCTGCCGGCGCGCGCCACGGCCTCGGGATAGGCGGGCAGCAGCAGGCGCACCTCGGCCTGCAGCGAGGCCAGCGCCACGGGCAGGCTCCCGGCGACGTCTCCCAGTCCGCCGGTCTTGATCAGCGGATGGGCCTCGCTCACGACAAAAAGAATTTTTGACACGTCCGCTTTCCGGAAAATGTTTTGGTCGGGAATTCGAGGTCGTTAGTGTATTTGAATTCACGCTGTTGTGGTAAATTTGAACCGATGCAGCAGATTTTCCCGCGGTAACCGTGACAGAGGAGGCGCCACCATGATTCGGGACGATACGGCACGCCACATCTCACGGCTGACGCGCGATACCCTGGCGCTCATTCTCGCGGGGGGTCGCGGATCGCGCCTGAAACATCTCACCTTATGGCGCGCCAAGCCATCCGTCCCCTTCGGCGGCAAGTTCCGCATCATCGATTTCCCGCTGTCCAACTGCATGAACTCCGGCATCCGCCGCGTGGGCATCCTGACGCAGTACAAGGCGCATTCGCTCATCAAGCACATCCAGCGGGGCTGGGGTTTCCTGCGCGGCGAGCTGAACGAGTTCGTGGAGCTGTTGCCCGCCCAGCAGCGCATCGAAACCTCCTGGTATACCGGCACGGCGGACGCGGTGTATCAGAACCTCGACATCATTCGCAATCACGACCCGAGTTACGTCCTGGTTCTCGCCGGCGATCACGTCTACAAGATGGATTACGGGGTCATGCTCGCCCGCCACGTGGACAGCGGGGCGGACGCCACCGTCGCCTGCGTCGAGGTGCCCGTCGCGCGGGCGGATGAATTCGGCGTCATGGCCGTGGACGAGAACGAGCGCGTCATCGGTTTCCAGGAGAAACCCAAAAATCCGGAGCCTATCCCGGGACGCCCGGGCATCGCGCTGGCCTCCATGGGGATCTACATATTCAACACCAAGTTTCTGTACGAGCAGCTCATCCGCGACTCGTCGATGAGCTCCTCGGCGCACGATTTCGGCAAGGACGTCATTCCTTCGATCATGAAATCCTATCGCGTGATGGCCTACCCGTTCCGCGAGGCCGCCACCGGCAAGCAGCCCTACTGGCGCGACGTCGGCACCGTGGACGCCCTGTGGGAGGCGAACATCGAGCTCGTCGGCATCACGCCGGAGCTCAATCTCTACGACGAGGAGTGGCCGATCTGGACCTACCAGGAACAGCTGCCGCCGGCGAAGTTCGTGTTCGACGACGACGACCGGCGCGGCATGGCGGTGGATTCGATGGTGTCGGGTGGTTGCGTCATCTCCGGCTCGAAGGTGCGTCACTCGCTTCTGTTCTCGGACGTCAAGGTGCATTCGTACTGTGAAATAAACGACAGCGTCGTCATGCCCGAGGTCATCGTCAACCGCCACTGCCGCTTGCGGAAGGTGTTGATCGACAAGGGCTGCCACATTCCCGAAGGCATGGTCATCGGCGAGAATCTGGAGGAGGACGCCAGGCGTTTTTACGTCTCCAAACAGGGCGTGGTGCTGGTCACGCCGGAAATGCTCGGCCAGGAGCTGCATCATGCCCGATGAGGCGCGCCTCAAAGTCGTGCTGTGCTGGCACATGCACCAGCCGCAGTATCGCGACCTGATCAGCGGCGAATATCACCTCCCGTGGACCTACCTGCACGCGATCAAGGATTACGTGGACATGGCGGCGCATCTCGAGGCCGTGCCCGCCGCGCGCGCGGTGGTGAATTTCGCGCCGCTGTTGCTCGAGCAGATCGAGGACTATGCCAACCAGGTCAATGGCTTCCTTACCAACAGTCTGGCGATCCGCGACCCGCTGCTGGCCGCGCTGGTGAGCCCGGCGCTGTCGCCGTCGGAGGAGCAGCGGCTCATCCTCATGAAGGCCTGCCTGCGCGCGAACGAGACCCGCATGATCGACCGTTATCCGGCGTATCGCCATCTCGCGGACATGGCCGCCTGGCACATGCCGCGCCCGCAGGCGGCGCGTTACCTGAGCAACCAGTTTCTCGCCGATCTGCTGGTGTGGTATCACCTGGCCTGGCTCGGCGAGACCGTGCGCCACAGCGACTTGCGCGTGAAAAGGCTGCTGGACAAGGAATCCGGCTACACGTTGCACGACCGGCGCGAACTGCTGACCGTCATCGGCGAGTTGCTGTCGGGCGTCATCGGCCGCTACAAGAACCTGGCCGAGCGCGGGCAGGTGGAGCTTTCGGTGACCCCTTACGCGCATCCGATCGTGCCCCTGTTGCTCGACTTCACGTGCGCGCACGATGCCGTGCCCGAGGCGCCGCTGCCCTTGTTGCACCACTACCCCGGCGGGGAAGAGCAGGCACGCTGGCACATCCGCGAAGGCATCGAGACCTTCCGCCGTTATTTCGGTTTCGTGCCGCAGGGCTGCTGGCCGTCGGAAGGCGCCGTGAGCACGGCCGCGCTCAAGCTGCTGGCGGACGCGGGCTTCCTCTGGGCCGCGAGCGGCCAGGGCGTGCTGGGCAACAGCCTGGTTCGTTCCCATCATGCGCCGCATGCCGTGAAGGAGGCCTGGCTCTATCGCCTTTATACGGTGACGGACAGCGGCATCCGTTGTTTCTTCCGCGACGACGGACTGTCGGACCTCATCGGCTTCACCTACGCCACCTGGCATGGGGACGACGCCGTGAACAACCTGGTGCACAACCTGGAAAACATCGCCAAGTGCTGCCGGTCCCATCCGGAACACGTGGTGTCGATCATCATGGACGGCGAAAACGCCTGGGAGCATTATCCGGAGAACGCGTATTATTTCCTGCATGCGCTCTACCGCCGGCTTTCGGAGCATCCGCGCATCGAGTTGACCACTTTTTCGGAGTGCCTGAAGACCCTGCCGGCCAAAACCCTGCGCACGCTCGCGGCCGGGTCATGGGTGTACGGGACGCTGTCCACCTGGGTCGGCGAGCAGGACAAGAACCGCGGCTGGGACATGCTGGGCGACGCCAAGCGCGCCTTCGATGCTGCTGCCCCCGGTCTCGGCGCGGAACAGCTCGAACGGGCGCGGCGGCAGCTCGCGGTGTGCGAGGGTTCGGACTGGTTCTGGTGGTTCGGCGGCGACAATCCCGGCGAGACGGTCGCCGATTTCGAGCAAC
>Ga0315550_1002883_pt1 | contig 10437 bp, 7 predicted proteins | sample SalMarSW160190MG_2_FD_203100 | JGI IMG/M metagenome (GOLD analysis project Ga0315550, IMG submission 203100) | Salt marsh sediment microbial communities from the Plum Island Ecosystem LTER, Massachusetts, United States - Salt Marsh Sediment SW1601-90 ... | reverse complement strand
TGCGGATGACATTCGCAGGTTTGTTCGCCGCGAATTTCCTTCCAACAACCATAGGCGGAGATGTCGTTCGTTTAGCGGGAACATTGCCTCGCTCTGAGGATCGCGTAGCGAGCGCTGCATCGATAGCTGCAGATCGCCTCGTGGGGCTTTCTGGGATGGCGATGGCGATCCCCTTAGGGCTCAGTGTATTGATCGAGTGGATTCAAAGGAACGCGATTGGGGGTATGCATTTTCTACATTTCGCACGGAACTCTGTTTTTATCATCGTACTCGCAGTTAATTGGACTGCGCTCTGGATTAAAATAAGGAAGATCCTCCGAGAATTGATCGACGTGTTTTTCATGTGGATTCGCCGCCCCCGTGCATTGCTTTCAGCTTTTGGGTTCACATGGCTCCACATGACATGTTTATTTTCTTTATTGTGGTTGCTCCTTATAGGTATGGGGCAGTCGATATCAATTCTTACAGTCGCAGGTCTTTGGAGCTTCACATATTTAATTACCCTCATGCCTTTCTCGATCAACGGTTTGGGTATTCGTGAAGTGTCGATCTCGTATATTTTCACGAATCTGGGCGGGATATCGATTCAGAGTGCACTAGCACTTGCCCTGATCCTGAGGACGATGGAAATGATCGCAAGTGTTCCCGGGGCGTTTTTCCTTCCCTCAATTTTGTCAAGTTCAAATGGGAGGATTGAAGCTGGGGTTGAAGCGGAACCCTCGTCATAGTTGATTATGAGTGTGCAAAACTACCTGAGCGATCGCCTCACCGGGTTGCGATTTATCCTCATCGTGACCATCTTTTTAACACTGGGGGCTGTCGCTGATCAATTTCGATATGCTCTCGAGATCCAGATCCTGGCGATATCATGGAAGTGGAGATTAGCGTTTCTCGTAGGCGCATTCTTACTAGCTGTTGAGCTAGCGATCCTCTTCGCTACTTGGACTCCTCTGAAAGATTTAATCACCCGTTGGGTTGAAATTGGCATTTCTCGCATTGACCGTCTGGGTTTCCTTTGTTATCCGAGTCTCGCCTTCCTGCTGTTGTTTTTACCATTCTCAGTAATAGGGCCGTTTGGGAATTATTTTCAATCAATCTACATACGCGCCCTGGTTTTCTGGTTCATGGTCATCTTAAGTTCTCTTTTCATTCATAGTTTGCGTCCCAAATTGGTCTACTCAAACATCTTCTTAGGCTTCGCGCTCATGCAGGGTGTGCTCTATCGCATAGCTGTGTTCTTGCCAGATCTATCCAGTTATCCATTCTCATTGGGATGGTCTGAAGCCAGTAGATATTATTACGCATCCTTATTCTTTTCCGAGCGAATCTATGACTTGCAGATAAGCCCAAGTGTGCTCCACCCAACACGCTATCTTCTCCAGTCGATACCATTTTTATTGCCTGGCACAACGCTTTGGACACACCGACTTTGGCAAGTTGTTCTATGGCTTGCGACCACTTTTGGGGCGTCGTATTTGTTGACGAAAAGGCTCAAGCTGACGTGGGGATGGTCAGCTGTGCTGGCAATGGCATGGGTGTTCCTTTTCTTTTTCCAGGGACCGGTCTACTACCATCTACAAATTACGATCATCCTTGTTTTGTGGGGCTTCGACCGAGAAAAACCTGCGCGTAGTTTGATCGTTGTTCTGGTTGCTTCAGCTTGGGCAGGGATCAGTAGGATTAATTGGTTTCCTGTGCCGGGCTTGGTCGCTGCACTGCTATATTTCTTTGAAGCTCCTAGAGGCGATAAGCCAGCTGTCCGGTATCTTGCGTGGCCTGCTATTCTCGTTTTCTCTGGCACAATTACTGCGTTTCTCAGCCAATCAGCCTATATAACCATTTCAGGGCATGAGATGAATCGCTTCTCGTCCAGTCTAGGTTCCCAGCTCCTTTGGTACAGATTGCTACCGAATCTCACATACCCTTTAGGGGTGCTACCGGCGATTTTACTAGCGTCACTGCCAGTAGTCTTATTGATGATCGAACACACACGGTCGGGAAAAGCAGTGATGCATTCACTACGCCGACTTGGGGTTTTTGCGATCGGCCTGGTACTTTTCGGGGGTGGTTTGGTGGTGAGCACGAAAATTGGCGGGGGAAGCAATCTGCATAATCTTGACGCCTATCTGGTTTTCCTCGCAGTGTCAGGGGCCTATATTTTTACCGGAGGTGTTGAGCATGAGGTGGAAGGTGAGCACAAGAGGTTCTATCCATCCCTTCTGATTAAAGGACTCCTTGTAAGCGTCCCGATTTTGTTTATCCTTGGCACTGGATCAACAATCGTTCGTTACGATGCAGCGCAAGCACAGAGAGCACTTGCCCTTGTGCAGGAATATGCACAGGGTGCGGCGTATGAAGATGGCGAAGTGCTCTTCATCTCACAGAGGCACTTGCTGACTTTCGACATGGTCCAGGATATACCGCTTATACCTGAGTACGAGACGGTCTTCCTGATGGAAATGGCCATGTCGGGGAATCAGGCGTATCTGGATGATTTTCAAAACGACCTGAGAGAAGGCAGGTTTGGGTTGATCGTTGTGGGCACTTTAGAGAAAACATATCAGGGCAGATCCCACGCCTTTGGGGAGGAAAATGACGCCTGGGTGCGGGAGGTGTCCGAGCCAATCCTCTGCTACTACGCGCCACTAGAGACATTGGCTTCACCCCGATTGCAGTTGTTAGCACCACGAGCCGAGTCTGAATGGTGTGAAAAAGCTCAGTAATTGTGGGGGATGGTCGATAAGCGAATGGACCTATGGTTAGAGAGACGTGTTGAACATCTGAGATGGCTTGACGAGGCGCAACATGTATTGGTTTAGAAGTGGCAACGCGATTGATGGACTCGCCCTCATCCCTTTTTTCTTGCTATTCATTATAGGTGGGTGGTTGTTATCGACGCACGCCTTCAAGCTCAAATCTCGTGAACGTATCATCGTTGGTATTGGTGTTGGCTTAGGGCTCAATCTGTGGTTCGTGAATCTTCTTGGGCGATGGCTTCCGCCCCAGATCGCCTTCTGGGGCGCCGCAGGATTGGTCCTCATCCTGGGTTTTCTGTCCATGATCCAATCAGATCGCCCATTGCTGGATAAGACGGATCTTCAGGTATGGCCTCTACTGCTATTCTTCGTGGGGATCACGCTTCTCTTTACTTTGATGGGACGCGGTCTAGGGATCTTCGACGATCGCAAGAACCTCTCGATCATTTCAACTATGGCCGCGGGTGACATTCCCCCGCATTTCTACATGAATTCAGAGTTCTTGTTTAAATATCATTACGGCTTCCAGTTGTTTGGTGCGAGCTTGATGCGCGTGGGCGGCCTTTTTCCCTGGAGTGCGTTTGATGTAAGTAAGGGGATAACCGCAGCTCTGGCCATCGTGCTTGCGTACCTGTGGGGATGGCGAGCAACGTATCGAAGACTCGGTGGAGTGTTTACCGCATTCGTCTTGACCTTTGCATCGGGAGGACGATGGTTGTTGACCTTATTGCCACCCTCGATCCTTTCTCGAGCTGGGGCTCAGCTCACCCTGTGGGGTTCCGGTGCACAATCTGCCCCCAATCTTCTTCAAGGGCTCAGTTCCCCATGGATCGTCGAGGGAGGGCCACCTGTTCCGATACCTTTCGCTTTTGTGAACGGCATCCTGCAACCTTTCATCCTTTATCTACAAGCTGGGCCGAAATCCCTCGCTCTTGTTTTACTTCTCCTGCTGCTCCTGATCTCTCGCCGCTGGGTGAAGGGATTGAGTTTCATCGTACTTACACTTCTTATCGCGATGTGGGGGCTCACTGCAGAAGCGGAATTCGTGCTGTTTGCGATCGGGCTGGTTACAGCATTTATTGTTCTTCGCGCGTGGAGGGTGGAACCTGTCTGGAGGTTGGAACTTCGTACAGCAATACTCGTGTTGGCCATAGCATCCGCAATAATCATCTTCCAGGGTGGGACGATTACCGAGACTGTAAGGGGCATCTTGATGCCAACCAAAGAAGCTCTTGCAGGGACAGCAGGTCCATCCGTCGGCTTCTCGCTCCGTTCCTCTCCTGCGATTGTATCCGCCCACCTGGGTGAGCTGCGGATTACCAAACCAGGAGAGTTGCTCATTGGACTTGTGGAAACTGGCCCTGTCTTGCTCTTAGTGCCGCTGATGGTATGGGCATCCTTCCGTTGGGCAAAACGAGGTCGTTTTCTCTACTTCGCCATCGCTCTCAGTACCTTCTTTGGTTTCGTCATTCCACTGTTTCTAAGCTATGAAGTCGATCGGGACATCACCCGCATGACATATTTTGCTTTGATGGGTTGGATAATCTTAACCGTGCCCCTATTGAAAACGCTTTGGTATTACAAGCGCCCGCATTGGATCCGGTCTGCAATCGTGACGGAGGCAGTGTTTGTAGTTTTCGGAGGTTTAGTTGTCATGGGATCGCTGCTTGCGGCCATTCCAAAAGCCGTGTTTGCAGACGAGATAGAGCCAGTTGATGCCGCCATGACTCGACTTGTGTGGAACGAACTCGAACCGGGAGCGGAGGTACTTGATTCGCGAAGTTGGAGAGCAGTCCCGATTACAGGTCGACTGACGCGTTCTACGTGTGAAAATTACACTGATTTGGATGAGTGGACCAAGCTTATTGGATTTCCCGAGGTCCATCAGGTCTCGAAAGCAGGTTATCGGTATGTCTATGTAGATCAGTATTGGTGGGAATCCATGCCAGTGATTGCACGGGATTCTTATAAGGACCCCTGCGTGAAAGTGATTCAAGAATTGCACGACAATGCTGCAAATGGGTCTCGTTGGCTATTTGAAATAGATCGGTGTGGTTTAAACACAGAAACCTAAACTGCGTTTATTTTCGACTGGGTAGATTTGATTTAACTGGCGGCAGGAATTTTCTAATCACCCTCTCTGGCTATTTAGTCACGCTTGACTGTATATGACATAGGGTTATAATTCAGCAACTGAATTTTAGAAGGAGAACCATGGCACAAGCGGAGCAATCGGACCGTGAACTAGGGTTGCTTACCGAGATCGAACGCGATCCTGACATCACTCAGGCAGGGCTTGCGACCAAACTTGGCGTAGCCGTAGGTACAGTAAATTGGCATCTCAAGCGATTAACCGCAAAAGGGTACGTGAAGGTCAAGCGTGCGGAGCGGAAGAAACTGCGCTATATCATCACACCGGAAGGTCTTGCCCTGCGTGCTCGACTGACGATGGCGTATATCGAGAGTTCAATGACACTCTATCGCCAAGTTAGAGAAGAAGCACGGCGAATATTGTCGGCTGCTCAACGGAAAGATATTACAGCTCTCCAAATCGTGGGCGAAGGAGATATCGCTGACATATGTCGTTTGACCTGTTTGGAACTTGGCATCCGGGTTGTGGATGGGGAATCAAAGGATAATGTGCCCATAATTATGGTCGAAGGTCGAGAGATCAATATTATCGACCACAAGGCTGGCGAGATTGGCATACCGCGCCCAAGCAGTCACATAGCGCAGGAAGTATAACCGTGTGCCTTTCAGGATCACGGTTTCTGTATATGATCGCCTGTGATGTTTGCGAAATCTAAGAAGAGGTAAAAATGGCGTCAAAATTGTCGAGCTCAGAATTTTGGAAGGACCGCAGGGTGTGCGTTACGGGAGGTGATGGATTCCTTGGGTCCTATGTACTTGAAAAACTCGCCGAGCGGGGCGCAACCCGGGTCTTCGTGCCCAAGATCGAGGAATACAACATCGTCGATCCGGAAGCGGTGAAAAGGTTGCTCACTGATGCGAATCCAGATTTGATTCTGCATTTAGCCGCTAATGTAGGGGGTATTGGAGCGAACCAGGCACGCCCAGCGGAATTCTTCTACGATAATCTCATGATGGGTGTCCAATTGATGCATGAGGCTTGGAAAGCTGACGTTTCAAAATTCGTCGCCATCGGGACCGTGTGCGCCTACCCGAAATTTACACCGGTGCCCTTCCGTGAGGAAACCCTATGGGACGGATATCCTGAGGAGACCAACGCACCGTACGGTCTGGCAAAGAAAATGCTCTTGGTCCAATCGCAATCCTACCGCCAGCAATACGACTTCAATTCGGTTTTTTTGATCCCGGTGAATCTTTACGGTCCCAGGGACAATTTTAATTTGGAAACTTCGCATGTCATTCCTGCATTGATCCGCAAATGCCTCGAGGCGCAAGAACGTGGCGATGATGAAATTGTCGTGTGGGGAGATGGGTCGCCCACGCGAGAATTCCTTTTCGCCGCGGACGCAGCGGAAGGCATCCTGCTCGCAGCCGAGCGTTATAACTCTAGCGGTCCCGTCAACCTTGGGTCGGGAGAAGAGATCAGCATCAAGGACCTGGCAACCAAGATCGTGGAGTTTACAGGGTTTGAAGGACGGCTGGTTTGGGATACCAGTCGCCCCAATGGGCAGCCTCGCCGGGGGTTAGACACTTCCAGAGCAAAGGAGCGTTTTGGTTTTCAAGCGCAAGTTAAACTTGATGAAGGTTTGAAACGTACAGTTGAATGGTACCGTGAGGCGAGAGTGCAAGCCTAACGTTAAGGATAAGTTGTGGATCAAACGAAACAATCACTTGAAAAACAAGAGATAGATAAATTAACGGTTATTCGACCCTCGCGTGGTTGGGCGTGGATCGATCTCCGTGAGCTATGGCGTTACCGCGAGCTCATCTACTTTCTCGTCTGGCGCGATATCAAGGTTCGATACAAACAAACCTTGCTCGGTGCAGCCTGGGCGATCTTAAAGCCCTTCCTGAGCATGGTCATTTTCACGGTGATTTTCTCCGGCCTGGCGAAATTGGATACGGATGGTGCTCCACCCCCTGTTTTCTATTTCTCCGGCCTGCTCCCATGGGTGCTTTTCCAGGACGGCGTGGCTAAAGCAGGGAACAGCCTCGTGACCGGTAGCAGCCTGATCACGAAAGTCTACTTCCCACGCATCGCGATTCCCTTGGCATCTGTCATGGCCGGAACCGTAGATTTTATCCTGGCATTTCTTGTACTTATCGGAATGATGATTTATTACGGTGTCCGGCCTATGCAGGCGATTTGGACGCTGCCCTTGTTCCTTCTTCTTGCATTGGTGACCGCTCTAGGTGTGGGGCTATGGCTTTCAGCGTTGAACGTGCAATACCGCGATGTGGGCTATGTGACACCTTTTCTTCTCCAGGCGTGGATGTATGCTTCGCCAGTGGTTTATTCGGCAACGCTGATTCCGGAAGGCTGGGCGAGGATCGCCTATGGGCTTAACCCGATGGCGGGAGTGGTTCAAGGCTTTCGATGGGCGATTCTGGGTGTGGGGGAACCGCCTTCGGGATTGATAATCATTTCGATCTTGATGGCGATCTTTCTTCTCATTAGCGGGATGCTTTACTTCAAACGGATGGAGCGAACATTCGCCGATGTGGTGTAATGACTTATGAGTGATGCCATCAGGGTTGAGGATTTAGGGAAACGATATCAAATCGGTGGTATGCCGAGTGGTTATCGAACATTGCGAGATGCTCTGGCGAGCAGCCTACGCCGGTTGAGCCACCGCGATCCCACACCACCAAAAGACATAATCTGGGCGTTGCGACACATTAGTTTTAATGTGGAACGAGGACAAGTGCTCGGCATTATCGGCCGGAATGGCGCCGGAAAAAGCACACTCTTGAAGCTGCTCTCGCGCGTTACGGATCCAACGGAGGGACGAGCAGAGATCTATGGGCGTGTCGGCTCGCTGCTCGAGGTCGGCACAGGCTTTCACCCCGAGCTCACCGGGCGCGAGAATATTTATCTCAATGGCGCCATCCTGGGCATGAAACGCGCCGAGATCGAGTGCAAGTTCGATGAAATCGTGGACTTCTCAGAGGTGCGAAAATTCATCGATACCCCTGTTAAACGGTATTCCAGCGGTATGTACCTTCGCCTTGCTTTCGCCGTTGCAGCCCATCTAGAACCGGAGATCCTCGTCGTTGACGAGGTTCTAGCGGTCGGAGACGCTGAGTTTCAGCGTAAATGCCTTGGGAAAATGAGCGATGTCGCCCATCAAGGTAGAACCGTTCTCTTTGTTAGCCACAATATGTCAGCGATTATGCGGCTTACAGAGGAAACGATCGTACTCGAGAAAGGCCAGATCGCGTTGCGGGCGCCCACGCATGAAGCGGTCGATTACTATATGACGCGCGAGATGACCCGCACCGGCGAGCGGTGTTGGAGTGCATCGGATGATTATTCCACCACCAGTCCATTTCATCCTATCGCTTTACGCGTCGTGGATTCGGCAGGTAGGCTGGCTGACCGGATTCTATCAACGCAGCCATTTGAGGTTGAATTTGAGTATGAACTTCAAGAATCCATCACCGCGTTGCGCACCGGACTATACTTGGCGACCTCCCGCGGTGAGGTCGTACTGACTTCTTTCGACACAGATGATCCTCAGAGGTTCGAGCGAATTACCGAGCGAAGCCCGGGCAGATACATTAGCAGGTGTCACTTCCCCGCCAATCTTCTGAATGGGGGGCGCTTCGTACTTGGCGTGAATGCGAGCACTTTCCGCATCCGATCATACTTCACCGATGAACATGCACTGACGTTTACAATCGATCCCACCGGTTCTCCCGGGAGTCATTGGCCAGAAAGGCGTCGGGGATTGATCCGACCCGCGCTTGAGTGGGATTTCTCTGAGGCTGCGTTGTGACAACGAACATCGTGCGTCATTCATTGAAATCGTCTCTTGGTCCATTCCCGCGACTGGCAATGTTGTACCAGCGAACCCTGGCCAAGGGGCGTGTCCCTCAAGGTGGGTACTCGGTTGAACGACTCAAGTCTGCGGTACCAGGTTGGGCTGCAGCGGCCAAGTCGCTCAGGCATCAAACAACCCCACAAGATAGCAAACGTGTTTTTCTTGTGGGCTACCTCCGTTGGTGGCTTGATCATGTGTCCGCCCTGGGGATATTGTTGGCTGGAGCAGGTCATTCGATTCAAATGGGGTACCTACCGTATGGGCGCTGGTCAGAACCAATCCACCCGTTCGATGCCCATCGCCAATCGGCGCTCATTCGCGATGCATTGCGGCCAGCTGAAGGTCTGATCCGTTTGACTAACCTTGCGCGGAGTGATGGCCGAGACTTGGCACCTGATTTGATGGATCAGGTCCACGCACAGAGCATCTTCGATATCCAGTACACGCTGCAAAAAGAACATATCTCGATCGATACTCATCCAGGAGATCAAGGCCTGTACCGTATTCGCTTTGAGCGCAACCTTGCTGTAGCACGAGCCGTTCTAAAGCTACTCGAGCGTAGCGAGTTCGATGTAATGGTGATTCCCAACGGAAGTATCCTCGAATTTGGGATGATCTTTCGACTTGCGCGCTGGTTCGACCTTCCGGTTATCACGTATGATTTTGGGGAGCAAAGGGCGCGGATTTGGCTTGCTCAAAATGCTGAAATCATGCGGCAGGATACATCGTCCTTGTGGGCAGTGCGCGGTGAGGATCCGTTTACCGATCACGAAGAGGTAGCACTTGAAGAGCTTTATTCAGCCCGTAGGGAGGGAAAGGCATGGGCAAATTTCGCCCGTCGTTGGCAGTCTGGCCAACGACAGGGGGTACAAGAACTGCAGTCAAGCTTGGGATTTGACCCTGATAAACCCATGGTTCTACTTTGTACGAATGTTGTCGGAGACAGTCTGGCTCTGGGACGTCAGATATTCACAGAGGGGATGGCCGATTGGCTTGAGATGACAATTCGTCATTTCGCAAAGCGTCAAGATGTCCAACTCATCGTCCGGGTCCATCCGGGGGAATTGCTGGGTGCAGGATACCCTTCGACTGAGATTGTTCATCAAGCGTTGCCCAACTTACCGGAGCACATTGTTGTTATCCCTCCCGAATCACCCGTCAATACCTATGATCTTATCGCCCAAGCCTCTATGGGTTTGGTGTACACAACTACCGTTGGAATGGAAATGGCAATGAGTGGCCTCCCGGTCATCGTCTCGGGGATGACTCACTACCGTGGTAAAGGCTTCACGTATGACCCTGATTCGAAGAATGAGTATCTTGCCATGCTTGCATCCAGTGAAGTTAAACCACTGAACAGCATCCAGGTTCAAAAAGCGAAACATTATGCCTATGTCTTCTTCTTCGAATATCCGTTTCCGTACCCCTGGCACCTGATTGGATTCTGGGATGATATTAAAGAAATACCCCTCGAGAAGGTCGCGACTAAAGAGGGATTGATTCAATATCAAAGAACAATCCAAGTGCTACTTGGTAAGGAGCCAGTCTGGGGTGAGGTGTGATAATGAAAGTGCGAGGGAGTCCTATTGACTGATGCAGCGGTAAAAGAGCGGGTACGCGAGTTCTATGACTCGATTGGTTGGAAAGAAATCGGTGATGGGGTCTATCAAAATGCTCGCTATGAAGACCTGCGACCCGTTTCGCGT
>Ga0315550_1002879_pt1 | contig 10445 bp, 13 predicted proteins | sample SalMarSW160190MG_2_FD_203100 | JGI IMG/M metagenome (GOLD analysis project Ga0315550, IMG submission 203100) | Salt marsh sediment microbial communities from the Plum Island Ecosystem LTER, Massachusetts, United States - Salt Marsh Sediment SW1601-90 ... | reverse complement strand
CTCGTCGCGGGCGAGGAGGAGGAAGAGGAAGAGGAGGAGGAGATCGAGGTCGAGGGCGGCAAGAAGGCCGCCGTCGAGGTCACCGCCCGGCTCGACAGGATCGAGGCCAGCATGGGCAAGCTCGTCAAGGCCATGGGCCACTTCTTCGGGATGAACGGCGACGACGACATGAGCGACAAGGAGCTCATGGCGTACCTCACCGCCGAGGACATGGACGGCGACGGCATCGACCAGTCGAAGAACGACTACCCGCAGGGGTACGACGTCGACAAGCTGTCCGGCGAGGACGAGTTCGAGCGCGGCGAGGAGTCCGAGGGCACGAAGGAGTTCGACGAGGCCGAGGGCGACAAGATGGCCATGGACGACGAGGAGTCCATGCTCCGCGCCATGCTCGAGGAGATGGACGAGGAGATGTCCATGACGGCGTCCCAGAAGAAGGCCCTGGAGTCCGAGGACAACCAGGACCCGCTGGCGAAGGGCCAGAGCATCCAGTCGGGCGAGGGCGGCAACGTCAACCCCGACGAGTACGCCCCCACCCCGGTCGTGGCGCAGAGCGACGGCTCGGAGAAGGTCGGCGACCCCACCCCGCACGGCAAGGCCGCCGGCGAGGGCAACCCCGCGGACAACGACATCGACATCACCGCCGGTGCCGACCCGATGGGCCTCATGTCCGACGACAACACCAGGGAGGCGAGCGCCGACGACGAGCTCATGCAGCTCTACTCGGACCTCGACCTGCCCAAGACCGCCAAGAAGGCCGAGTCCGAGGAGGAGGAGGTCGAGGAGGAGGCCAAGGAGGAGCCGGCCGACGCGGGCGCGGGCACCGACGAGAAGGCCGAGAAGGACGACGAGGAGTTCGGGGCCGACGACGAGGGCAAGAAGGGCGGCAAGAAGGCCGGCGAGGAGCCCGCGCTCAAGCCCCAGCCGAAGGCCGCCTCCCAGGGGGCCCAGGTGCTCGGCAACGTCAGCGGCATGCCCAAGGCCGCCGCCGACGAGATGGCCCAGCTCAGCAAGCTGTGGGACTCCGCCCCCGACGTGTCGTCGGTGTTCGGCGTCCCGAGCTCGTCCTAGGACGGGCGCCTTCCAGGTCGAGGGGTTTTTAGTTCGCCTATAGGTCCCCTCGACCTCGGTAAAGGCCCGATACAGGGCCCCAATACATGTGAACCCGTAGTCCGCCCGTCGGTATCAGTGAAATCGTCCTCGTCCCGAGGGCAGCCGGCCCGGACACACCTCATTCGATCTGTAAACAGGGAGCAACAGCAAAATGCCGATGCTTGGACAGGCGAGTGGTGGATGGACCGAGAGCTCCGCGGCCCTGCGTCTTTTGCACGTAGGGATCAGGAACGCCACCGGCGTTCTCACCGCGGATGGCTTCACGCAAACCAACCCGCCCATCGTCACGACAGCTGGCACGATTTCCACTCAGACCAACACCGGAGTTCTCGGTGTCCTGAGCGGCAGCGTCGCCTTCACCCGGCCCGACCAGGGGTCGAACTTCATCGGAGGACCCATCGAGCCCGGCGCGCCGGACGAGGGCCTCATCCAACCGCTGGGCGTGTTCGTGAACACGGCCGTGGGCAACGCGTTCGAGAACCAGCCGGGGCCCGCCTCGGGGAAGAACACGTACGTGTCCGCCAACGGGACCTACGCCAACCAGCTGTTCGAGACCCAGGTCCTGGCGGCCACCGGCCCCTTCGCCGCGGGCGACGACCTGATCTACACGACGGGCCAGCAGCTCGTCTCGAGCCGAAACGGCTACCTCATGATGCGCGTCACCACCCAGACGGGTGCGGCGGTCTCCCTGGACATCGCCACCATCACCTCGGAGGTCGCCAACGGCGCGCCGGCATCCACCACCCTCGGCATCCTCAAGATGCCGCCGGACAGTGAGCAGTTCGAGCTCATGTACGACCAGCGCGTCTAGGAAAGGAGGCAAGCAAATGTCTGGAATCGACAACGCAACCAAGCAGAAGCTGATCTCCGAGTACATCAAGACCCCAGCCGGTCGTGCCAAGCTCGCAGCCTCGCTCACCCAGCCCCTCCGCACCCGCCGCGACTACACGTCGGTCGGTCGCAAGACCTTCCTCGTGGAGCAGCTGCCGGACGGAGCTCTCCCCATCTACGACAAGGACCCGGACGTCACGGCGTTCGTCGTCGGCGAAGAGGGCGAGAACATCATCGCGGTCACCAAGCCGCGTCGCGTGATCTTCCCGCTGTTCGAGATCGCCTCGAACCCGGAGATCCCCCTCACCCAGATCAAGGAGCGGCGCTTCGATCTCATCGAGCGTGCGCAGGATCTGGCGAGGGCCCAGATCCAGGCTGCCGAGGACGAGCGCGTCTTCGCGGTGCTGGACGCCATCGCCACCAACGGGTTCGACTCGATCCCCGGCGGCACCAACCCCGACATCCCGGTAGTCGCTCCCATCTCGGGCGCGGTGCTGGCGGACGCCTTCGCTCTCATCGAGCGCCACGACCTCCGGGTCGCGCGCGTGTACATGAACGCGCGGGACTACGCCGACATCCGGAAGTTCGGCCGCGACATCCTGGACATCGAGAGCCAGGCCACGCTGCTCAAGACCGGCCTCCAGGCCACCCTCTGGGGTGCCCAGGTCATCACGAGCCGCATCGTGCCCGCGGGCACGGTGTACGTGTGTTGCGAGCCGGAGATGTTCGGCAGGATCCCGGTTCGCACGGAACTCACCGTTCTGTCCGCCGACGATCCGAAGGCGCGGACGATCGGCTTCAGCGTTTTTGAAAATCTCGGTATTGGTGCGTACAACCCGCGTGGGTTGACCCGCCTCACCGTGACCCGCTAGTAGCGGCGAAACGCTGATCCACGGAAGACCCCTGCTCCTCGGAGCGGGGGTTTTCTTTTGGTTGCGGAGCACTTTTCTCCAGCTCGGCCCCGTTTCGGGTACAACCAGAGGAGACGACCCATGACCGACCGGAAACAGACCGCCTACTACGAGTGCCCTCTCCCCGTGTTCAAGCAGGGGGACGACCTCGCGCACCATCTCGAGCGCGAGGAGGCCACGGCCGACGCCTTCGAGGCCATGGCGGCGCAGTACGACGCCGCGGCGGCCGTGTGCCGCAGGATGGTCGGGCTGGCCCGGGAGATCCCCGACCTGGAGGTCCACGCGGACACGCACCACATCGGGATCAACGGCCCGGTGGAGCGGCTGGACCCGCTGGTGGAGGAGGGTCTCCTGAGCCGGCACGAGCTCGGTGACGAGGACGAGGACGACGGCGCCGAGCTCACGCCGGAGGAGGCGTTCGAGGAGGGCGTGCTGGAACGGTTCGCGGGGGAGCCCCCGTTCCGTCTCGAGGAGGCGGTGGAGGCGCTGGCGGACGAGATGGGGATCTCGGTGCCGGTGGACGAGGCCGGGGTGCTCGTGTCCGGGCTGGTGGAGGAGGGCGAGCTGCGCATCCTGGCGGACGGCCGCTACGAGGTCGCGCTCGAGGACGACGAGGACTGAGCGGCCAGCTGCGTGGTCCCCGACGGGGCGCCCGCGAAAAAAGGGTAAAATCCCTGAGATGACACAATTCGTGGAGCGAGGCTCCCCCGAGTGGGAGCGCATGTGGTCCCTGATGGGCGGCGACCGGGCTGAGGAGTGCCCCGAGACGGGGGAGGTCTGGCAGTACGTGGGCACGGAGACGGTGGCCCGACGCCTGCTCGAGTTTCCCGGCGAGTTGGTCCACCAGTTCAGGCACCGGAACCATCCCGAGGATGGGAAAAGGCGCATGAAGAGTATCCCGGCGAGCACGCAGCTTTCGTGGAAAGCGTGAGGAAGCCCGGCAAATGCCCGCACTGCGGAGGCGAGAGCAACGGGAAGATCGGCTACTCGTCTCCACCGACGACGTGGTGCTCCGACTGCGGGAAGCCTTGGACGTTCGGGTCCGGGATCAAGCAGGTTTCCGACGAGGAGCGCAAGAGGATGCGCCCCGGCTATCCGCCGGAGAGGTAGAATGGCGGCATGGATCGCCGTCTGATTCCTCCCGAGTTCATCGACGCGCTTGACCACGTGCTGAACAAGACGGGCCGGTTTGTGGGCCCAGTCCGCCAGGCTGTCCTCTGGGACCGCGGCACGAACCTGGGCGAGCCCGGCTCGCCGTACCCGAGGTGTCGTCCCGAGGAGTTCGACCGGCGGGTGCCCGAGTCGTTCGACATGTACGGCAACAGGACCGAGAACGCCCCGGTGTACAAGGACGACCAGTACGTGTCCTACGCGGACTGGGAGGGTCCCGAGCCGGGGGCGGAGGTCCGTGTGGTCATGCGCGTGTGGCCCACCGCTCAATTCCAACGATCCCCGACGCCGGAGCACGAGTACGGCTGGGAGAGGATGCCCCGCGCGTCGTTCGAGGTGTGGGTCAAGCCGCGCGACGGGGAGCCCTGGAACGCGGGGGCTTTCGTCAGCTGGCTGACGCCCTGCAAGGCCGAGTCGCTCCGGGCGCGCCGTCTGCATCCCGTGCACCCGGTGGCCCACGAGCTACGCGCCGAGCGCTGGCGGAGCCGGGATCGTTTCGCGGGGAGCATCTACGCGCCGCCGGGCGTCTACTGCTGAGGGGGCCAGGAGCGCGAGCCGACGGGGGCGCCCGAGGAAGGGGTAGGGTGGGGCCGTGGGCCAGGACGGCGACGAGTTCCCTCTCTTTGCAGTTCCCGAAGAAGGACTGCCGGAGTTCGACGCCTTCCAAGTGTCGTTGGATGAACTCGAGAGGGAAGTGCGCGAGATCCTGTGGCCCGTGGTGGATCACCTCGGTGAGCTAGAGGAGGGGTTTTGGATCGTAGAAGGAACCCTGGAGAAGGCCAGTTTGCGAACAATCGTGCGCGTGGCGGCGGTCGAGCTGAACCGTCATGGGGTTCTTGCCGACGGGACGCCTCCCGTGACTCTCGCAGAGGGCAGTGCGACGTGCTACGTGCCGGAGGGCTGCACGGGGCCTTGGCGTGAGACGGTGGTGTGGCACGCGGTGCTGGCGGCGGTCTCGAGCTTGTCGGAGGAGGTGCCAAGCCGGGTTTCGGACCGTCTCCGGTCGCAGGCGCGGCCCAAACTGGAGCGAGCGTGGACGGTGTTGGCGGAGAATCTTGGGGTGGACATGCCGGCCGTCAACGAGTGGTGAAGGAGCGCAGGCCGATGGGGCGCCCGCGGAAGGGGTAGAAGGCGGGCCATGACCAAGACCATCAAGTTTGAGGAAAGTTCTCACGCGCCTCCGTCGCTGTGCTGCCCCGGATGCGGTAACTTTGAGATCCACCAGCAGAGCGTCCAGGTGGTCGTCCGGGACGACGGCGAGGACGGTCACGGTACGAAGGTCGTCGTCGATGGCGGAGACCATGCGGGTCTCCACGTCGCTGTTTTTCGCGTGCTTGAGGAGGACGTCCCGGGACGACGGCAGCACGTCTCGATCACCTTCTCGTGCGAGCACTGTTGGGGGGTGGCCTACATTCTCCTCCTGATGCAGCACAAGGGACGCACCTACGTGGAGTGGCTCGCACCGGTCGACAAGAAGGGGGACCCGCTGTTCGATCCGAGCCCTGAGCGTGAGGTGTTGCCCGTTCCGGGCCCCGATGGTACGTTCGGTTTCGGAAATCGTCGCTGAGGGCCAGAGTCACGTGCTCCGGGGGTGAGCGACCCGGCTCTGCGTGCCGACAAGTCGTCCGAGGAGGGGTAGAGTGGACACCATGCCCGCGCACCAGATTCCCGTGACCGACGAGCGAGACTTCCACGATCCCGTGGTGACGGTGACGCGGACCTGGGAGGGTCCGGTCTACGTCGTCGGGCAGATGGGCGAGAACATCATCGCGGTGAACAAGCCGACGCGGGTCGTCGTGCCCTTCTTCGTGGAGGACGACGAGATGGACGAGCGGCACGCGTCGCTGATGCAGGTGGCGCACGACGAGTGCGGATACGAGGCCGAGGTGCACGTCGTGCGCGTCGAGCACGGCGGGAGGGTCCGGGACCTCGTGGGCATGTTCCTGGCGCCGGCCGGCACCGAGGTCGAGGTGCGGCCCTCGGGATCCGGAGCCGCCGCGTGACGAGGCTGGCCACGGACCTCCCGGCGCCGCGCGGGCTCACCGACGAGGACCTGCGGCGCCTGAACGAGTTGGGCCGCGAGCTGTCGAGGATCGTGGGCCAGCAGACGGCCAAGATGGAGCAGCTGACGGGGGAGGACATGGCGGTGGTGGTCGGGGGTCCGGGCTGCTCGTGTCGCCGCTAGGGGTACAAGCCCCGATGGCGGGTCGTTCTCCAGGGTCGCGGGTGGGCGCCCACGACTGGCGCGAGCGCATGCCCTCGCGGTCGGTGCTGGACGCGTGCGACCGGGCCGGGATGCGGTGGGAGGCCCTGCACGCGCCCGACGGGGTCGCCTGGTCGGGGGAGCGGCGGACGGCCTACCTGCGGGGCTGCGACGACTGGGAGGCGGCGCACGAGCTCGCCCACTGGCTCCTGGCGTCGCCCGAGCGGCGCGGCCTCGACGAGTTCGGCGGGGGTCCCGGGCAGTTCACGCGGGCCGGGATCGACCTGCCGATGGTCCTCGAGGGGGCCGAGGCCGCGCAGGACGAGCAGCTGGCGCAGGCGCTCACGGTGGCGATCCTGACCGCGGTGGGGGGAGGCGGGGGCGCGCCTCTCCGACGGTACGCGACGTGGCACATGGGGACGCTCGGGCTCGACTGGGCCGAGCTGAGGCGCAGGGGGCTGCTCACGGCCGGGAACGTGCCGGCGTTCCTGGGCGACCACGAGCGCGTCCTGGCGATGCCGGGACCCCAGGCCCTCAACTGGCTGCCCGGGGAGCACGCCATCCCGTGGTGGTCGGGCTCCGGGTAGGGTGAGGGCATGGCGAGCAACGAGACGACGAGGTCCACGATCGAGGTCGAGATGCAGGACAGGTGGATCCCGCACTTCCTCGGGATGCTCCGCTACATGCAGCGCCTGGGCGCCGTCGGGTCCTCGAGGCGCGTGACCCTCCTGTCCGACGGGGACGGGGACTTCCGGCCGAAGTTCTCGTGGGACCTCGACGTGGGGCTCGCCGAGCCCCGCGAGGACCACGAGGGTCACCGGTTCTACGACGCGGGATGACCAAGGTCTGGAGCGTGGCGCGCACTCGGCGCCCCGTTCGTGAAAATCAGGTTTGACGCAGGGCACCCGCTCGGGGGTATAAGGGGGGAAGGCACGGGACGCCTGTCGTTCGCACCTCTTCTGGGAGGCACGGTGAAGTTCCCGATTCCCTGAGTCTCACCCTGGTCGCTGACCTTCCCGAGACCCAGATCCGCAACGCGAACACGGAATCCGAAGAGGGTCTCGCACGAGAGGATCAACGATCGTGGACAGCAAAAATTCGTCTACCGCGCCCCTCAAGACCGAGGCCAAGGCGCTCCGCAAGTACCTCACCGAGCAGGGCATCGAACTCGGGCACTCCAAGTGTCTTGAGGCCGTCGCCCGGATGCGCGGGTTCAAGAACTGGGACACGGTAGCCGGCACCCTGCGCACGCAGACGCAGACGCAGACTAGGTCTCCCAGACCCCCAGAGAAGAAGCCCTACGCGGTCCTCGTCTCGCGCGCGGAATGGGACGCCGCGGGGGATCCCGCCAATTACGACGTTTTCAATTACTTTGGGCGAAGCATCCTGAACGAGGAGGAGATGAGGGTGTTCGGGGCCCCGGGTGCCGTCGATGTCCACCACGCGCTCTGTATGGGGGAAGAAGTTCCGCCCGGTCTGGCGGCGCGCGTCTTGGCCGTCTGTTACTCAGACGAGGAGTTCAAGGCGGCGTGGCTCCGCTTGGAACAGGCGTTCCATCTGATGGAGGAGACGCGACGTGTGGCGTTGCGGAGCATTTTTCATGGCGACGTTGTTTCGCAACCGGATCTGGTCCCCGATACCGTATCTCTCCCGGTCACAAGAGCTGCCGACATTGAGAAAGATACGCGGCCCTGCGCAGAGGCGCGGGGCCTGTGCGATGCCGCCAAGATTTGTCTCGAAAGGGGACAGCCGGAGCGTGCCGTTTGGCGGCTGTTCGATGCGGCCATCCATGTGGCGGAAGGGCTCGAGGAAATTGAGGTCACCAGCGGGCTCGGGAAGACCCGGGGATGGAAGATGACGAAGGCCGGTGCACTGGAGCCGTTGACGGTGGGGGCTGGACGTGGGGCACATGCCCGAGGAACGGCACGAGGGGACAGATGAAAAGATCCCGTGTGCACCAGAGTCGCGCGATTCGGGCAATCCTCAAGTCTCTCCGCAGGCCGGGGACGGATGTTCGCTGTCAGTGCATCATGGCGTGTGGGACCGGCAAGACGTTCGTGGGACTCCGGGTCTACGAGAACCTCGGGGCAGATCTCGCCGTGATTTTCGTCCCCACTCTGCAACTTGTCGCGCAGCTGAAGCGGGAGTGGGAGACGGACCGGCGCCGACGTTTTCTTAGCTTGGTCGTGTGCGGGGACCGGACCGTGATCCAGGGGGAACATTTTCGTGCGGAGGACTGGGGTCTGGCGCCCACGACGGATCCCGCCACGATCGCGAGCTTCATGGCGACGCCCGGTCGCAAGTTGATTTTCTGCACCTACCAGTCCAGCGACCGGGTCATGGAGGCGCAAATCCTTTCGGATGTCCCTGTCGACCTCATCGTCTGCGACGAAGCCCATCGCACGACCGGGGTCCAGGCTCATGGCTATTTCCAGACCCCGCTTGAGCAGACGAGGATACGAGCGCATCGGCGCCTGTTCATGACGGCGACGCCGAGAATGTTCTCGGACCGGGCCAAGGCCCAGGCCGACGAGGCCGGGATCAGCCTTGTGGGGATGGACGACGAGGCCGTCTACGGCCCCGTGGCTTTCGAGTACTCTTTCCCTCAGGCGATCGAGGACAAGATGCTCTGCGACTATCGCGTCGCGGTGGTCGTCGTGACCGACGAGGACGTGCAGCAGGCGATCCAGGGCCATCAATTCTTGGCTCACCAGCATCGTCAGATGCTGGTGGAGGATGTGGCCAAGCACGTAGGCATTGCGAAGGCGATCAAGAAATATGGCCTGAAGAGAATTCTGGCTTTCGTGAACCGGATTGAGACCGCGGCTGCGTATGCCAATGGCCAGTCCGCTCGCGGGTTGTTGCCCACTGTGGCGACGACGGGCGTGGTTTCTCCGGGGATGCTGTGGGCCGACTATGTCGAGGGAGACATGTCGGTCGCCCAGCGCCAGCTACGTCTGGACGTCCTGGCGAACCCTCGTCAGGATCTGGTGCGGGTCCTCTACAGCGCCCGGTGCCTGACTGAAGGCATCGACACCCCGGCGATGGACGGGATCGTTTTCCTCGATCATCGGAGGAGCGTCGTGGATGTGGCACAGGGCGGCGGTCGGTGCCTCCGGCTTCCGCCGGACTGGGACGGCCAGGGAGATCCGCCGCTGGCCTACATCGTCATCCCCTTTTTCGTGCCTGGAGACGGGGACCGTGAGACGGTGCGAAAGTCCGAGTCTTTCTCTCGGATGGTGGAGATTCTGCAGGCCATGAAGTCCCACGATGAGCGCCTGGAGGCATGGATCGACCGTGTCGCGCTGGATCCTTCCGTGGCTTCGTCGGGTCAAGAGGCACCTGTGGACATGGGGGGTCTCAGCGATCTGTCTGTGCGTGACATTGTGTCCGCGGTGAGGCTCGAGACTCAAGCGGGCCAAGATGAGCGTCGGGCGCCGCCGCTTGACGAGCAGGAGATCGTGAGGTGGGCTCAGGGGTGGCATGAGGATTGGGGGCGCTGGCCCACCAAGCACTGGGAGCCGCCGAAGAACTGGGAGGGCACCCCGGAACAGTGGCGCATGGCGACACCGTATGCGGGGCGGGAGGAGAAGTGGAAGTATCTGAATCTGTGTCTGAGTATCGGGCGCCGTGGCCTGCCGGGAGGATCGTCTCTTGCCAAACTCCTGCGACACCTCAAGAAACGGCCTGAGACGGTCTCGGAGAGACAAATTAGATCCTGGGCCAGGGCGTTTTTCGAGGAGGTCGGCCGTTGGCCCAACAGACATGACGGCCCCACGCTGAAGTACTCGGGGTACGACGTCAGCTGGAAAGGCTGGGACCGTGCGCTGGATAGGGGCCTGTATGGTCTGCCGGGAGGGTCGTCGCTCTCACAGTTGCTTCGGTCGCTGCGTCGGAATTTGCCCAGGAAAAAAGAGCAGCCCGAACTTGAGGCGAGTCTCCGAGTCCTGCGGGAAGGTCTGCGGGTTCTCGGGATCAGCGAAAAAGAAGTGCTGCGCGCGGCGAAGTCTGCTGACGGTACCTGATCGGTTTTCGTTCTTGTTTTCAGCCACCAAACCGATGGCGCTCCCCACAGCCGGTAAGGTCATGTCATGCCCGACGCGGCCCCCGAACCCACATTTTACCGTTTCGACCCAGATCCCGTGCCCCTTTCGCGCGGAGCGTCCGGGCGGGGGTATAAGTCAGGATCATGACGAAACCCAAGGCGAAGCAGGCCA
>Ga0315550_1002877_pt1 | contig 10452 bp, 11 predicted proteins | sample SalMarSW160190MG_2_FD_203100 | JGI IMG/M metagenome (GOLD analysis project Ga0315550, IMG submission 203100) | Salt marsh sediment microbial communities from the Plum Island Ecosystem LTER, Massachusetts, United States - Salt Marsh Sediment SW1601-90 ... | reverse complement strand
CGAACCCCACGCCCCCAGTTTATTGAGAAGATGCGATTCGTCCATGTGGGATGCTCCTTGGACTGACTGGTGTGGGTGTCTGTCGGCGTCAGGGAGTATACAGCACTCTAGTCACAGGTCAAGCTTGGGCGTAGATTTTCAGTGTCGCGTAGCATAGTGCCGTTTCGCCAGCGGATATGCAGGGCCACCTTTGCTATCTCGGGCAGCATCGTGGCCGGGTGTACTGCATACGTCCGGTACCCAGCTTCCTCTAGGATCAGGGTCACCTCGTCTAGGTGTGGGCCCGGTTCGACCTGGAACCCCCATCCTTTGAAAAGTCTGATGGCATCCTCGAATGATAATTTTTTGGGCATGATGGTGTGTTCGTTTCAGAAAACGTGTACTGCCGAGGCCTTGAACGCGATGCAAGCTTCGGTCCCTTGTTGCAGCGCCATTTCCTCCAGCGACGTGCGGGTGATGACGCAGGTAAACGCGGGCGGCACATCCACGGTGATATAGATCAGCGTGCCCCGGTCGACGATCTCGGCGACGTGCCCATGGAAAACGTTGCGCGCACTGGAGTGGAGGGGCTCTTGGGAGAGCACGATGTCCTCCGGTCGGAGGGAGGCGTGTACGCGGCCCGAAAGCTCGGTCAGCGCGGCGATTTCCAGGCCGTCAACAGCAAGCACCTGATAGCCGTACTCCGAGGGCAGCACCTCTCCGTAAAAGACGTTGCGCACGCCGACGAATCGGGCCACGAACTCGGACGTGGGGCGGCGAAAGATCTCCTCCGACGGGCCGATCTGGACGATGCGTCCCTCGTGGACGACGGCGATGCGGTCGCCCAAGGCCACCGCCTCCTCAAAGTCGTGGGTGACGTGGATGGTGGTGGTGCCTAGCTCGCGGTGCAGGCGGGCCATCTCGCGCTGCAGGTCCTCCCGCGTCTTGGGGTCGAGCGCACTCAGCGGCTCGTCCAGCAGCAACAGCCTGGGCTCGACGACGAGCGCGCGGGCCAGAGCTACGCGCTGCTGCTCCCCGCCACTCAGCGTATCCGGCCGGCGGTGGAGCAGATGATGGATGTTCAGCAGCTTGCTGACCTCGACCACGCGTTGTTTGATGAGACCTCGGAGGTTGTGCGAACCTGCGGTTCGCCTGAAACCTCCGAGGTCTTTTTGTAACCTTAGCCCAAAGGCGATGTTCCTCGCCACGTTCAGGTGGGGAAACAGCGCGTAATCCTGGTAGACGAACCCGACGCCGCGCTGCTCCGGTGGCGCGGCTGTGATGTCCTCGCTGTTTACAAGGATGCGCCCCGAATCCGGCCGGTACAGCCCGGCGATCGTCTCCAGCAGCACCGTCTTGCCCGCTCCGGTCGGGCCGAGGATGACAAAGTATTCACCGGGCGCGACGTCGAGGTCGATATCGCGGAGGCGGAACTCGCCCAGGTCGATGTGTAGATTTTGCACTCGGACACGGCTGCCCTGGGCTCTGTTTTTGGGACGCGGATGAACGCGGATCTCATGGGTCTCTTGATCCTCATCCACGTTTTTCCGTGTTATTCCGCGTCTGGCTTTTTGCCTCGGGTGGGCGGCGCGCAGGGCGACGAACGTCCCCAGGCAGATCAGGATCATCAGCGCCGCCACGGGACGGGCGTAGTTGAGACCGAAGGCCTCGAAGCGTTCGTAGAGCAGCACCGGGGCCACCATGGGGTGGTAGGCTAGGATGACGACGGCGCCGAACTCGCTCAAGCCCCGCGCCCACATCAGGATCATGCCTGAAAGGATGGCGCGCCAGGCCAGTGGAAAGGCGACGCGCCGAAAGGCTTGCCAGGGCGATGCGCCCAGCGTGCGAGCCACGTGCTCCAGCCGCGGATCGACGGCCTCGAATCCCTCACGCGCCGCGTTGACCAGGAACGACAGGCTGACGAACAGCATGGCGATGACGATGCCGGGTGCGGCAGAGACGAACTTGAGGTCCAGGAGCCTGAATCCCCGGCCCAGCAGCGTGCGCCGGCCAAAGACCATCAGCAACGCGATCCCGGCCGCAGAGTGGGGTACGACGACGGGCACGTCGATGATGCCCTCGACCAGTTGCTTGCCGGCAAAGTCGGTGCGGGCCAGCAGGTAGGCCAGCGGCACCCCACACAGGAAAGCCACCAGGGTAGCGATGAGGGAGGCTTGGAACGTCAGAAGGATCGAGTTGCGTACCTCTTCATCCAGCAGCGTCTGCCATAAGGCGACCGGGCCGGAGGCCGTGACTGTCCGCAGCAGCGGCCAGGCGACAAAGAGCACCAGGAGGGAACCGAGGATGGTGAACAGGGTGCGCGTTTTGTTAGCAAATAAGGCTTTCATGGTCACTTTTGGTGATGTGTAAGGCTCACGCTTCACGGATCGCGTTTCACTCGATCAGATCCGTCAGTGCTGCCGGGACTGCCTCCGCGTTGTCGGCCGTCGCCGGTATGATCATCGGATGCTGATTGCGCGCCATGATTGCCTGTCCCTCCGGCCCGAGCAGAAACCGGATGAACGCAACGGCCAGATCGGGGTGGGGGGCGTTGGATGGGATTGTGATGCCGTAGGTGATTGGTCCTCCCACGAACTCGGGTTTGACGCTGGCAAAACGCTGGAACTCCAGGCTGACGCTGACGCGTCCATAGTCGGCAACCCGTGCCTCGTCGCTCAGGTCGATCTCTGGCGGCAGTGCCAGGAACTCGAGTGCGTGCTGCCGCGAGACACTCTCGTACTCGAAGGCATAGTCCAGGTCGCCCGATTCCAATAGGCCCAGCAGGCGCACGCTTGATCCGCGCATGACCAATCCACTGTCTTCCTTGGGCCGCAGTGTCTCGGGTACCAGGATCGTTTCGCCGCCGCCGCGCGTTTCGACCTGGATGGCGGGTGAAAACTGCTTTCCAAACAGGTCGTAGAGGATCGTGTCGTCACCGTAGTAGGCTTCTGACAGTTTGGCCGCCATCAGGCCGCGGTAGCCGCAGGCGTCGAACCGTGGGTCGGAGAGGCCCAGCAGCACGCCGGGCCGCGACACCACCTCGTACCAGTTGTCGGCGGTGATCTCGTCGGCGTGCTGCGATTGGGCGGTGTAGGCGATCCCTAGCCGGTTCGTGGCGAACTGCAGGTGCCAGTCGGCGTAGGGCTGGCCGGACTCTGGATTCTCGGACTCGTACATCAGCATGGGGATCAGAGCGTAATCCGCTACGGCGACCACGTCGGCCAGCTCTTCCAGTTCCGTCACGTGGCGCACGCACTGGATGCTGCCGTGTCCCTCCACCAGCACGTCCACGTCGGGGTGCTGCGTCTCAAACGCCTGCTCCAGCTCGTCGAAAGGTATGAGTAGACTTCCGGCGACGAGCAGACGCAGTTGCGTCTGTTCCTGTGGCTGGGTTCTGCAGCCGGCCAGGCCGATGCCCGCAAGCAGCAGAACAGCCACTATGCAGGCAGCCCGCAATCTCCAGTCTCTAATCTTCATTTGTTCAGGGCAGCGCAATCTCGATGGTCGTGATGCCGCTCACCCACTGCGACGGGCCTATCTCCGGCCCGACCAGCCGCAGCGGCCAATAGTCCTCCGGCAGCGGCTCGTCGTCCAGTAGATAGGCCACCAGGATGTCGTCGTTGCGCGCGATGGTGGCGCTGTCGAACGAGACGCTGTAGCCGTCGGCGGCGGTCACCGTGACCTCGTAGCCGGCCTCGGCCAGGTCAGCGTTGAACGCGCCCTCCTCGTGGACGTTGTCGTCGTCCACGCGCCCAACCAGCAGCCACAGTGGGATGCCGGTCCAGGTCTGGCCGTCGGGATCGGTCCAGGACGTGCCGTGGCAGCCGGGGGCTGCCCCGGTCTCGAACGTGCCCCGATCCACGTCCTCGGAGATGACGCCTTCCAGATGGAGCGTCCAGTTTTCTAGCGACTGCTTGACTTCGATCTTTTCCACCCACTTGATCCACCAGTGGCCGTCGGTGACCAGTTTCTGGGAGCCCAGGATGGCCATGCGCAGCGGACCGTCGCCATCGGCTGGAATGTAGGCGCCCTCTTCCTCGTAGGCGACGACGACCCACAGCTTGCCATCGAAGGGCGATTCAGCGCCCGTCGATGGGTCGTAGGTGGGGAAATCGCCAGTGGCGATGTCTTTGTAGGAGAACGTCATCGCGTAGCCATCCTTGGCGGTCACGGTGACGCTGTTTTCCTCCGTGATGCCGCCGACCAAGCCGCACAGGTCCTCCAGGGTGACGCCTTTGAACTCGACCGGCGGGGTGACGTGACCGACGCTGCTGATGCGTCCACCCACGCCCTCGTAGGCGGGTAGCGCCTGGATGTCCTCCCAGTTCAAGGTGACGGTTTGTTCTTCGGAGACGATCTCCAGATTTGCCTCGGGCCGTGGAGGTGTGGGCGACTCGGTTGGTGCCGGCGTACAGCCGGCGACGAGCGCTAGGATAAGGACGATTCCAAGCAGTGAGAGCACGGTTTTTGGTGTCATTTATTTCACCTCGATAGCGATTAGGTCTTTGACCCAAAACATGCCTTCCATTCCAGACATGGCCAGGCTGAGGCCATCTTCGTCAACAGCGACCAGGCAATCGGCGCAGGCTTGCGCGTCGGCCAGCGGTAGATCGATGCTGTAGTCGTCGGCCGCCGTGAAGGTGAGCGTATCGCCCGTGGGCGCTGCTGCTTCGAGGACTTTGCTCAACCGCACGCCTTCGTAGGTCTGTTCACCCTTTTTGGGGTGCTCGACGGTAACCTCTTCCACGCCCAGTGCCTCCAGGTCGGCTGTGGAGAGCGCCAGTTCGTTCTCCACCGCGCCCGTGACGCTCAGGGCGGCTTCAGCAGTGGGCTTTGCCGGGGTTTGGGCCTCTGTGACCAGAGCCTTCAACTCGGCCGGCACGGCATCCATGTCACCGGTGGTTTCCGGCACGATAGGCGGCTGGCCCTGGGCCTCCATGATCGCCTGGCCTTCAGGACCGAGCAGGAACTTGGCGAACTCGAGGGCCAATTCAGGGCTGGGAGCGTTCTTGGGGATCGTCACGCCGTATACGATGGGCGCGCCCGTCATTGTCATCGTCGTCCCTGGCTCGCTGCCTGCGATTTCCACCGATGCCTGGCTGTAAAAGTCAGCGTGCTCGACCATGCTGAGGTTGATCTCGTCCGGCAGTTCGACGAACTCGAGGCCGTGTTGCACGGCCACCGACCGGTACTCCCAGGCATAGTCCATGTCGCCCGATTCCAGCAGCGCGATCAGCTCCACCGACTTGGGGCGCACGTTCTCCGGCGGGCAGTAGTCCTGCAGTGTGTTGTAGAGCCCGTCCACGCCATAGTAGGTTTCGGCCAGTTGCCACACCAGCAGCGTGCGGTAGCCGCAGGGATCGGCGTCAGGGTCGGAGTGGCCGTAGATCACACCCTCGCGAGTAAAGATCTCGTACCAGTTGTCGGCGGTGATCTCGTCAGCGTATTGCGATTGGTCGGTGTAGGCGACAACCATCGTGTTGCGGGCGAATCGAACGTTCCAGTCAGCAAAGTCGGGGATCAGCAGCTTGTCGATGACGGTGTAGTCGGCCGACATCATCAGGTCGGTCTCGCGCCCCAGCTCGCTGATCTTGCGGGCGGTGGCATTGCTGCCCCCGGCCTCGGTCTCGAAAGTGACGCCGGGATGCTTGGCCTGGAACGCTGTGGTCAGCTCGTCCACCGGCACGGTCAGACTGCCGGCGTGAAGGATGACCAGCTTGCCTTCGAGGGCTTGGCCTGCTTCTTCTGTGGGCGGCACAGGCTGTGCCGGGCAGCAGGCGGTCATTGCGACTAATAGTACCAGTGTGATGGATGTCAAAAACAGGGTTTTCTTCACGTGAATCTCTCCTTTTGAAATGTAGTTGGATGGTTTGGCTTGGACTCTGACCCAAACAAAAACCGGCGTTCACCTGGAATTAGGGAATGCCGGCTTTTCGAGGCTGCCTGCTCTTCCTCTCCTTTCCAAGCACGGGAGGCGTGATCGTTTCCGATCACACCCTGTCGCCCATTTTCCCTGGGTCTCGGCCTGTAGGAGAAATGGGTCGGAGAAGAATTATTCAATTGTGAGTTATTCTACACGATTTCGCCCGGTAGGCAAGGGTACGCGCGCAAGGGCGCGCGCATAAACGTCAGCGTCTGCGGATAAAGCCCCTCAACAGAATGGTCGCGCCGATGGCGATCAGGATCAGCGGTCCAGCGATCTCCCAGTATCCCAGGCCGATCGAAAGCATGGCAATGGCGCCGATGAGGGTGCCCAGCACGTGTGTGCGGAAGGCGGGTGTCAGTAGACGGATGACGATTTCTAGCAGCAAGATCAGTCCTCCGCCGATGAGAAAGACCTGGATGGCCTTCGTGCTGACAAACGGAAACTCAAAGGGTATGTCGTAGGATCGGACGGGCAAGCTGTCCAGGACATCGGTGAATGTGCTCAAAAAGCCCGCGTTGGCCGCGAGCAGCACGACGCCGAGCCAGATGAGAAAGATGGCTCCTACGACTGAACTCAGCAAATCTTGCTGCTGCTTCTCGTCTACCTTTTCCTCTCGCTTTTCCACTTCTTTTTCTTCGACCTTTTCGTTGGCCATTTCTCCCTCCTTGAGTGAATATTCGGTTGCTCTTTGCTATGGAGAGATTATAGCCAATCTGGAGCGGTGGGTCAAATCGGACGGTGGCTCAACTAGGGCCATTGCACTGGACCGACTTGTGAACGCGTCCTGCTCTTGTGTGGATTTTCAGGCTATGCTATCATAGCGGCAGTAGTACGGGTGCAGGTGTCGGGGGATTACATCGCTTGAGGAGGAAGATGATATGAAGAAGGGCAGATTTGAAAATCTCGGCGTCTTGATACTCGTCGTGGCGGTGGTGGTGGTTTCTCTCCAATTCTTGCAGCCAAGCGCTCAGCCGATTTCCTGGGTGATCCGCATCGCCGCGCTGATGGGGTATTTCTGCATTTTCGGAGCCATCGTCACATCGGCTTACCTGCGCCAGATGGTCCGCTGGTTCGGCCGGCCGTTCCTCAAGGTGCACCACACTCTCTCGATTGCCGGGCTGGTGTTGGCCACCGTCCACCCATTGGCGATTGCCTGGCAGGCGCTCAGCTTGCGGGTTTTCATTCCGGCCGTGGATTCGTGGTACAGATTCTTTGCCCTCGGTGGGCGGCCGGCGTGGTATCTACTGGGCATCGGCACGCTGGTGGCCGTTCTGCGGGGGACGATTGGCAAGAACTGGCGGTTGCTGCACACTCTCAACTACCTGGCGTTCTGGCTGGCGACGGTACACGGTATCATGATCGGTACCAGCGTACAGAACTGGGTGATGCGCCTGGTGTTCGGTGCGATGGCGCTGGGTGTTCTGGCTGTCTTTGTACAAAAGCGCCTGAGTGCGTGCCGCCGGAAGTGAGTCCTGTATAGCGCGATTGACCTGCTATCGCTGCCTTGCCACCTTGCCCCAGAAAAGCGAATGGGTAATGAAGGCATAGTAGTCGGTTAGATTCAGGATGAAATCCGGCGACTCTGGCTGGCAGAGCCGCTGGAACTGGGCCCAATCCTGTGGCGTGACCTCTGGCTCTGCTTTTCCCCACAGCATCTGGAAGCTCCACATCAATGCGTCCCGGGCTGTGTCATCTAGCGGAGCATATATATCGGCCACAAAGGTGCGGGCCTGGGGATCATCCAAGCCTGCCTCCTGCAGCCAGCCCAGCGCGCGCAAAATGTGCAGGTCTGGCCTCGTCCCATCGGTGTAGGGAAAGTTCGCCGCGCAGGTCGCGTTCAACCGGGCCTCCAGCAGGGGATATCCTGGCAGCAGTTTTTGGCAGGACCAAAAGAGAATGGCTACGATTCCCCCAGGCCTGACTACCCGTATAAGCTCTCTTACCAATGCCAGAGGCTCCTTGCCGGCAACAGGCCACAGCGTATCCGCACTCCATGCCCAATCAAACGCGTCGTTGTCAAACGAAAGATCCCCCACATCCCCAAATTGGAACGACACCCGTGCCGCCAGTCCGCTCTTACCGGCGGTCTCCTCGGCACGAGTCAAATGCTCCCGTGAAATATCAACCCCGGTGACGCGCCCTCCGGGCGATATAGCTTCCGCCAGCCACAGGGTGTGCGTGCCGATACCGCACCCGGCATCGAGTCCCCGGCTTCCCGCCGGTAGTTGAAGGGCGCGGATCGCCGGGCGTACGGCCGGCTCTGTTACGCGGTGCAACCCGGCTGCCATATCCAGGTAACTGACTTTGCCTTTCACGTTCTTGCTCTCTACTCTCTAATGTTGTTCCTCCGCAGAGTCACCAGCCCAGGATCTCGCGCAGTGCCCGCGCCCGGGCTCGGCTCAGGTCTACCTCCGCACCGGTGATCAGGCGTAGTTTGTGACTGCCCTTGAACCAGGGGATGATCTCTTTCACCCGATCGAGGTTGACGATGGCGGAGCGGTGGGTGCGAAAGAATCGGGCCGGGTTGAGCCGCGCCTCCAGATCGGCCAGCGTTCGCCGTATGGGGTAGGTTTCGCTCCCTGCGTGCACGCGGGTCTTTTCGTTTTCGATGCCGATCCAGTCTACCTCGTCCGCGTCCAGCACGCGGATGCGGTTTCCGTCGCGCACGGCCAGCCGGTTCAGGTAATGGCCCTGGCCGGCCAGGCTCTCCAGCAATGGGGCAAGCCGCGACGTCAAGTCCTGCCCCTCGGCCTGCGCTTCTTGGGCGCGGTGGATGGCCTGCTCCAGCCGCTCTCGGCTGAAAGGTTTGAGGAGATAGTCCAGCGCGTTGACCTCAAAGGCGCGGATGGCGTACTCGTCGTAGGCGGTGACGAACACGGTCGGAGGGGGTTCCTCCAACGCCTCGATTACGCCAAAGCCGTCCAGTCCGGGCATCTGGATGTCGAGCAGCACCAGGTCGGGCTGTTCCCTCTCGATCAGCTCCACTGCCTGCGGGCCGCCCTCGGCCTTGCCGATGAGTTCCACGCCCTTGATGTCTGCCAGGAGGCGCTTGAGGCGCTCGCGCGCCGGTTGCTCGTCATCGACGATCAGGATGCGCACTTTACCTCTGCCTCCCTGCCAGCCAGGCCACCGGCACGAGAACTGCCGGTAAGATCAGATTCAGCGACATAAGCAGTGGGTAGGTTGTCCAGCCCACAAGGATCACTTCTACTATGTGTACTGCTAACCCTACAAGCCCTCCCACTACCACTGGCCGGTAATCAGGTTGCCGTCTACGCCATACGGCGACTAGCAAGGCCAGGTAAAACACGAGGCCGATTAGCGGCCCACCTGTGCGCATAAGAACCAAGAACACCACGTTTGTCGTCACCGACGCCACTAGCAGGCCTATGGCAACCCAAGCCAGCGGTGAACGCTCTTTGTTCATGCTCCTCCTTTCACCGGGATCCTGATGAGCGCGGCGGTGCCGCGTGGCGTGTTTTTCCGAATCTCCAGCCCGCGCCCATAGGTCTTCCGCAATCGTTCATCCACGTTGCGCAGGCCGTGGCCGGGACCGTCGCCAATCCGGTAGCCTGGCGGCATCCCTGGTCCCTGGTCGGCGACGGTGATGTTCACACCTGCGGCGACGGACTCGACTCGGACATCGAGGTCGATGCGGCCGTCGTCTCCGTGACCGTGTCTGATTGCGTTCTCCACCAGCGGCTGGAGGATGAGGCTGGGTACGGGTACCGATAACGCGTGCGGATCGACCTCGCGAGCGACCCGCAGCCGCTCGCCGAAGCGGGCGCGCTCGATCTCCAGGTAATCGTCCACGAAGGCCAGTTCCTCCTCCAGCGACACCTGCCCGCGTTCGCTGCCGGCCAGGGCGTAGCGAAACATCTGGGCCAGCCGCTCGACCATCGTCTCGGCCTGCGCGGGGTCGGCGGGGATCAGCGCGGCGATGGTGTTGAGGGCGTTGAAGAAGAAATGAGGGTTGATCTGGGCCTTGAGGGCCTTGAGCTCGGCCTGGGTAGCCAGCGTCCGTAGCTCCTGCTCCACGCGCTCCTTTTCCTGCAGTTGGCGGTAGTAGCCCACCGCCATCTCCGCGCCGTGGAGGATGGGAAAGACCATGGTGATGCCGACCAGGAGCAGCCACGAGGCCGTGGGCGTGACCTCGAAGCCAAAGAGATACCCACAGGCGACGAGTGCCAGCAGCGCGCCTAGGAGGTGGCCAAAGACGGAGACGAACATCTCTGTCTCCATGCGCAGCCAGTCCTGGAGTATGCGTTTCAGGTGCGGGTAGACGAACACGCGGTCCAGCCTCCAGAAGAGCGCCAGCGTGCCCGTTATCGCCAGTCCGGTGCCGAGGGCTCGCAGGTCCAAGCGCCCGATTGCATAGGCGACGGCAATGGTGGAGCCGATGAGGGGAGAAAAAACCTGATGCACGAGCATCCTGTGGAATTTGCTTTTCTCTCGGCTGGCCGGTTGATTTCTGTCGGGCATTAGCTCATCTCCACCTTGGCGACGGTCGGACTTGTTAATTATAGGCAAAGTAGACACAATGTCGA
>Ga0315550_1002876_pt1 | contig 10455 bp, 8 predicted proteins | sample SalMarSW160190MG_2_FD_203100 | JGI IMG/M metagenome (GOLD analysis project Ga0315550, IMG submission 203100) | Salt marsh sediment microbial communities from the Plum Island Ecosystem LTER, Massachusetts, United States - Salt Marsh Sediment SW1601-90 ... | reverse complement strand
GACTTTCGTATCCTGGTCTTCTCCGAGAGCTTTTATTACATCCAGCTCATCTATATCTGCTTTGTTGCCGATACTGACGAGTTTACTGAAACCTATATCATTTGCATTGGCCATATCAAGGATCGCCGCTAATAGCGCCCCGGATTGGGAGACATAGCCTATTACTCCTTCAGCCGGCAGGACGCCAGCGAAGCTGGCATTTAATTTATTAGCGGGTGCTATCACGCCGAGACAATTTGGGCCAATGATCCTGATATTGGCCTGTTTTGCAATTTGAATAATTTGTTCTTCGAGCAGTTTTCCTTCCTTGCCGACCTCTTTAAAGCCAGCCGTGATAATAATGACTGATTTGACCTTGGCTTTCGCGCATTGCTGCATAACAACCGGGACAATTTTCGCAGGCACAATAATAATTACCAGTTCAGGAACCTGACCAATAGATGCAAGGTCTGGATAGCATTTTAAACCCTCAATGCTGTCGGTGTTCGGATTGATGGGGAATATTTTGCCTTTATAATCGGCGGCTATCATATTAGTCAGGATTTCGTACCCGACTTTGCCCTTCTGGCGAGAAGCGCCAACTATAGCGACTGACTGTGGATTGAAAAAACTTTCGAGATTCATAATTCTAATGAACTTTCATTTTACAAATTAGATTGTAGAGTGGGCCGTGCCCACCTTTACTTTATCGATGTGCGATGCACACCCTACAATTTCTTTGCTTATCATTCAAGTTGTTGTTCGACCGTGTTGATCAGAACACTCGGTTTCTCTGATTTATCTACGAACGCATCGGCTTCAGTTCGAACAGCATCTAAACGGCTTGCGGTAGTCTCTCCCCATCTATGAGTTACTCCGCTATAGATGACTATGGGCACATTTGCCAGGCCCGGCTCGTTCTTAAGGTCTTTAATAGCAGCGTATCCATGTTCTCCTGCCATTATGATATCCATGATAATAAGGTCGGGCTTTTCCTGCTGGATAAGAGTTTTACCCTGCTCGGCGGATGAAGCTGAAAGTATCTGCCAGCCCCGCTTTTCAAAATGCGGCTGAAAAGCTGTGATAATATCCTCGTCGTCATCGACCCAGACAATCTTTTTCTTAGCCATAATATTCTCCTGTAATGGGAGTATTTATCTGTGTTTGTATTAAATGTCCTTTTCTATCTGAAATATGAATGAGTTTCCCTGTTCCTTCGGCTCAATCCAGATTTCTCCGCCGTGTTTGGCGATGATCTCCTTAGTGATAAACAGCCCCAAACCGGTGCCTTTAGCTTGCTTAGTCTCAGCAGTATCAAGCCTGGAAAATTTCTTGAAAAGCCGTTCTTTTTCCTGCGGCGTAACAGGCCTGGAGTCATTATAAACTTCAATCTGGATTTTTTCACCAACTTCCTTGGAATTTAATACCACTTTTCCTTTATTAAATCCGTATAGAATTGCATTACCGACAAGATTATTTGCCACTACGAGCATGAAGTCTTTGTCGCATTTAGCTTTTAGCTGAGGCTGAAGATTATTTACAATTTCCATCTGTTTTTCGGCTGCTTCGCGGGCAAAGGCCTCCAGTGAAGGATTAAACACATCTTCTCTTAATGATACCTCAGTCCTGTGCAGCTCAAGCTCACCTTTTTCTATTCTGCTCAAATTGAGGAACCTGCTCAAGGTACCGGCCAAGTAGCCCAGGTTTCTCGTAATAGAATGAATGGCTCTTTTCTGTTCATCATTTATTGTTCCCAGGAGTCCATCCTGCAGCGAATAGGCATTAGCCGTTGTTGACGCTAATATTCCTTTAAGCTCATGGGATACAAAGCTCACAAGGTCCAAATAAGTTTTATTCAGTTCAGCCAGCTTCTTGTTTGCAACTTTAAGATTCTGTTCTCTTTCATCGAGCCGGGTTGACATCTCATTGAAGGAGGCCGCGAGTATATTAAGCTCCTCAATACCGGTTTGCGCATCCACTTTGTATCCGAGGTTCCCTTCTGAGATTTTCCTGGTTGCCTGCAGCATGTTAGTGACAGGCCTGGATATGGCTCCTGCCGGAATCGCGGAAAGCACACACGCCAGGAGTGTTGCAATTAAGACTATCATTAGAAAGACGAGAAAAGTGTTTCTTTCCATATCGGTAAATGGCTTTTCTAATATGCCTACATACAATATCCCAATTGTCCTGCCGTTTATATCACGAATAGGCTCATAGGCGGTTTTATACCAGTCGGATACTACAAATGCCCTATCCACCCAGTCGAGCCCCTTTGTCAGGACCTGCTCATAAACCTCTTCGGACACGCGCGTCGCAATAGCACGGCTGCCATCTTCCGTCCTGACGTTGGTGGATATGCGCACATCGCCCTGAAAGATAGTAGCGGTGCCGATGTCCCTGCCTTTATATTTTATTTTTTGATATACCGTTTGTTTTACTCTATCTACGATTTCATAGTTTCGATTAAGTAAAGTGCCGCCATATAGAACGCCGACCAGGCTGCCGTCATATCCCAAAACAGGCGCAGCGGCTTTTATCATCATTCCGGTTGTTAATTCGGTTTCCGAGGTCGGTTTTGCCTTTGGAGTTGGGATAAGTTTCATAAAGGCTCGTTCAGCCAAGTCCTGACCTTCTTTTATAAGCTCATCCCTCGATACTATCATTGTCCCGGCAACGGCTTTTTTGTCTGATATAGCGTGTCTGAGCAGTTCATCATGCGCCTGGTTATCACCATACAGCAAGGGGTTTCGGGATCTGACGAGAACTTTTCCATTTTCATCCGTGAGATTCAACACATCGAGAGATTCAGCTTTTCTTATCTCCTCCAGCTGCTTTTTGAGCGTATCTATATCATTACTTGAGATGGCATCCCTTACGAAAAATCTCAGAGCGGTAAACCGGATTACATCACGGATGATTTCGATTTCATCCTGATATATCAGCCGGGCGGTGTTCAGGTCATTTTTTACTTTGGCCTGAGCCCTTTCGATAATATTCTTTTTGATGACATAGAATCCCAGCACCGGCATTGAAAGCACAAAAATCGCTATGATGCCAAACAACGATATTAGTATTTTTCTGTTGAGTTTTTTGCTTTTCACCTATGTCACACCAAAATAAAAAGAACTAAATATACTACTTGATATAAGGCGTAATTTCAAAGGTTTTGGTAGCCATTATTGAAGATTTTAATCACGCATGGAAAGCAGGTCTAAATATAGAAAAGAAAGATATTTTGCCCCCGGTTTTACCAGGGGGGCCATAATACCAGGCCTAAAAAAGGAAATACGCTGGGTTTTAAGTCTTTCGCGCCTACCTTCTAAGTGAGGGCAAATCAGGTTCGATGTGGACGGTGATATTAACCGGGCGAGCTAACTGTTCGTCTAAGGTTTTTTCAAGGCTTTCCGATATTTGGTGGGCCGCGGCCACGTTCAAATTCGGATCGACAAGAATATGAACATCGAGGAACACTTCTCTGCCTACCATACGTGTCCTGAGCTGATGCCATTGGTGTATCGCCGAGTTTGCGTTGATTATCTGCTTTACGTGCTCAATCGTGTCTTGATCAACAGCACCCTCCGTCAACTCTTTTAAGGCATCGCTGATTATTTTTACTCCCACCCAGATAATCATCACACCAACCGCAATAGCTGCAGCTTGGTCTCCATGTCCGAAGCCAAACAACAATGATACAAAACCTATGACTACTGCAACCGAACTAAGAGCGTCGCTGCGATGGTGCCAGGCATTGGCATAGAGTGACGGGCTGTGAGATTCGATAGCAGCTCTTTGTGTGATTTTATAAAGCCATTCCTTGGAAACGATGGAAACTACAGCAGCTATGAGAACTGCAACGCGGGGGACATTCGTTTCATCTTTAGCTATTGCAATCGTGGCATAGTAAATCATTGCCCCGCCGATGAGAATCAGAATGACTGCGATTGAACCACCGGCGAAAGTCTCAGCACGACCATGACCGTAAGGATGACTTTGGTCGGCTTTTCTCGAGCCAAGCCATAGGCCAACCAGCACAACCGCGTCAGTGGTTAAGTCCGAAAGCGAATGTATCCCGTCAGCGATCAGCGCAAGCGAACCGGCCAAGTAACCAATTACGACCTTGACGACAGAGAGAAGAAAATTTATTATAGCGCCAATATACGTAATGGATCTGATATGCCTATTCGTCGTCTCTCGCTTGCGGTTATTCATTTCGTTTTAACCTAAAACTTGCTCACGTATTTTTGAAACGACGTCGATATACTTTTGTGCCGTACGCGGGTCTGTTGCCTCAACTATAATCCTCATCACAGGCTCTGTGTTGCTGGGTCGCAGGTGCAGCCAGCCATCTTCAAAATCAAAGCGGCAGCCATCGGTTATGTTGAGCTTCGCTTCGGTGAAAGTCTCTTTTGCCAAGTCTATGATTTGCTGTGCCTGTGTCCGGTCTGCGGCGACCTTATCTTTGCTCATATAATAAGTGCCGATTTTGTTTACCAGCTGGCTTACGGTCTTTCGGGTTTCAGCCATCAGTTGCAGGATCAGAACGATGCCGACAAGGCTGTCACGGACCGGGCTTACTCGCAAATCAATCACACCTCCGTTGCCTTCGCCTCCGATAATGCAGTTGTGTTCGAGCATTGCGTTAGCAACGTTGGCTTCACCAACAGCGGTACGGACGACTTGGCCATCAGCTTCTGATGCGATTTCGTCGATCATTCTTGAAGTAGATAGATTGGTTGCCGCTTTGCCGGTTTTGTGGCTGAACATATACTTTGCTGCTAAAGCTAACGTGTATTCTTCGCCAATGTATTTGCCGGTTTCGTCAACAATCGCCAATCTATCGGCATCGGGGTCTTGAGCAAAGCCGATATCGGCTCTGCTTGCTTTAACTACTTCACAAAGCTCTTTCACGTTTTCAACAGTAGGCTCAGGGGTATGAGCGAATAGTCCGGTCGGCTCATCATTTATAGCGATAATTTCACAGCTAAGCTCAGCAAGCAACTTTTTAGCAACCGATCCACCCGCTCCATTAACACTATCCAGGGCAACTTTGAATTTTCTTTCGGCAATCTTTTGCTTTTCGATGATTGCAAGAACTTTTGATATGTGGACATCGTTTGCTTGGTCATTAGAAGTCACTTCGCCGCAATTAGGTGCATCTACGGGAGTAAAGCGTTTATCGAGGAAATATTGCTTGATTTGCTCTGCGTCATCGACCGGCGGAGCGATACCGTTACTTAACTGCAATTTTATGCCGTTGTATTGAATTGGATTGTGTGAAGCGGTGATGACCACTCCGCCGCTGCATCGAAGCTCTTTTACCATTACACCTACGCTGGGCGTAGTTACCAGCCCTAAATCGACCACATTGATACCAACTGAGCACAATCCTGCCGACACAGCGGATTTCAGCATTTGACCGCTGGTTCGCGAATCCTGGCCGATGCACACGGATAATCGTGACCCGTGACCCGTAATTCGTGACCCGAAGTTTTTTTCTTTTAGAAATGCGCCGAAGGCGCAGCCGTACTCAGCGGCGATTGATTGTGTGAGATTGTCACCGACAATACCTCTGACTCCGCTTATGCTGATTATTAGTTTTTCGGCCATGTCAAATACCGTATTGCGTATTGCGTCAAATTTTGTTGAGCAGATTAAAAAATATTCAAAATAATCTAAGGTAATTCTTTTTTATTACGCAATACGCACGACGCAATACGCATCACGATAAATCAGTCCAGATTGCAGACATAAATTTCATTCACGAAATCGAGATTGACGATCTCTTCGATTGTCTCTGCATCAGGTTCCTTATCGAGACTAACAGCCAAAGCTGCTTTTTGCTCTGCCGGCTTTTGTCCCACGCCCATAGTGCAGATATTGATATTATGTCTGCCGCAGACTGTCCCCACGGCGCCGATGACACCGGGCTTGTCATCGTTAAAGATGATTAGTACCGGTCCCTGCGGAGTCATTTCTATGTTAAAGCCGTCGATCTCAATAATACGCAGGAGTTTTTCACCGAAGACCGAGCCGGTCACTGTACCTGTGATTTTATCCGTAACAACCTTGGCTCTGAAGCTTGATGCAACATCCTTGGCCTCGGCGTTTTTCGTCTCATCGATACTGATGCCGCGTTCTTTGGCCAGGACAGGGACATTAACAATATTCAACGGCATATCAAAGTGCCTCTGGAGCAGGCCTATTGCAAAATAAAGCGTCACAGTTTCGATGGCCATTTCGGCGATTGAGCCGCGATATTGAACTTCAACTTTCTTGATGTGGCCGGGTGTAATAGTGCTGAGAAGTGAACCGATCCGCCGAGCGAGTTTGGCATACTGGCTCAGAATTGGCGGCATAGTGCCTGCCATAGATGGGGCGTTAACGGCGTTTCTAACGGGGCCGCCCTTGATTGCATCAACAAGTATCTGAGCTGCTTCGACTGCGACCTCGACCTGGGCTTCTTCCGTGCTGGCACCCAAGTGAGGTGTAACCAAGCAGTTTTCGAGTTCGGTAAAGCGTGCATTTTCAGGCGGCTCTTTGGAAAAGACATCCAGAGCCGCACCTGCAATGCGCTTTTCGGCAAGTGCACTGTACAGTGCGTCTTCGTTGATGATTCCTCCGCGGGCGCAGTTGATCAGCCGAACGGTGGGCTTCATCATTTTAATTTGCTCGGCCCCAATCATATTCAGCGTCTGTGGATTCTTCGGCACGTGGACGCTGATGTAGTCGGCTTCTTTAAATATCTTTTCGAGGTCGGTGGTTATTTCGACGCCGAGTTTTTCCGCCTCGGTAGGTGCAGCCAGTGGGTCGTATCCTAATATTTTCATATTGAAGCCTTTTGCCATTTGAGCCACAGCCATACCGATTCTGCCGAGTCCTAACAAGCCGAGGACTTTGTTGTTTAGCTGGTTACCCATATATTTTTTTCTGTCCCAGGCCCCGGCTTTTAGACTATTACAGGCCGGGACAACCTGTCGGCTCATCGCAAGAATTAGGGCCATCGTATGTTCAGCGGCGCTGAGGGTATTACCGCCAGGCGTATTCATAACTAAGATTCCTTTTCTGGTTGCTTCGGGGACGTCAATATTGTCTACGCCGACGCCTGCCCGCGCGATACCCTTCAGTTTGCCTGGATTAGCCAAGACCTTAGCGGTTACTTTTGTACCGCTTCGGATGATTAAGCCGTCATGTTCACCGATAATTTTGGCAAGCTCATTTTCGCTGATACCGGTTTTAACAACGGCCTCGACCCCGTCCATTGAATTGAGCAAATCAATACCTTCCTGTGCAAGTTTGTCAGTGATAAGAACTTTAATCATTGTGTAACTCCAATAACCTTTCTTTACCTGTTTGCCGCCAGTGCGCGAGCCAACGTTACCGCCCAGCCGGCAGCGATAATAACTATCAAGGCCAGAATTATGTGTCTTAATTTAACTTCTGCAAAAAAGCGTTTAATAAACGAAAAATATACTCCAAAAACCGCTGTAAATAAAGCCAAAAATGCAACGACAACTAATACACAGCACAATAGACCTCCTGCCGGCTGAATATAAAACGACTCGAAAATTTTACCTCGCGAAAAGGCCAGCGCCGAGGTCGTCATTCCACAGGTTGGACAAGGCAGGCCGTATCTTTGTTTGAATCCGCAGGGACCAAGCAGCCGTTCTATGTCGAACTTGCCAGTTGCCGCCAGCCAGGCTGTTCCAAATGAGACGGCTACCACCAAAAAAACTACCGTGGCGGCAATCCGCTGATGAAACGATGCCCGGCAAAATAATTTCGGCTTATTTAACTGTTGGCTTGCTTGCATAACTGCGTTAGAATAGGGCAGTCTAATAATTATGTCAAGGTAAAGGGCACTTTACAAAAATGGTATTAGAACAGAGTGATTTGAGCAGGATGTTGGAAACCGCCATTGTGGCGGCTCGGCTGGCCGGCCAACGGGCTATGGAAGAAATCAATTTCACCAAGGCCTCGGAGAAGAATGCTACTGAGTTAGTAACCCAGGCTGATACGCGATGTCAAAAGATAATCATCGACAGAATCAAGGAAAACTATCCGGACCACGGCTTCATCGCTGAAGAGGGTGAGCAAGGCAAGCTATTCAAGCAGCCACCTCGCGGAGACCAGGCAATCTGGTGGGTAATAGACCCCATAGACGGAACGAACAATTACGCACACCAGGTGCTCCTGTTTGCAGTCTGTGTTGCGGCTGTGTACAAAGGCGAGCCGATAGTCGGAGTAATTTTCGATCCCGCTACTGAATCGATGTACACCGCCGTTAAAGACGATGAGGCACAATTAAATGGCAGACGAATCATGGCCGGCGAAGAGGACATAAACCAATTCTCGAGCATCGGCCTGGACAGTCATTTCGAATGCAGTGGAGGTGTACCGGCTTGGGCCGGTGAGATTATTCAGCGAACAAGGTTCCGCAATTTAGGCACGACCGCCCTTCAAATGGCGTACGTGGCAAAAGGCGGCCTTATTGCTACGATTGTCAATACTCCAAAGCTATGGGACATAGCAGCAGGTGCTGTTATTGCCGAAGCTGCCGGGGCTGTAGTCAGCAATTGGCAAGGTGAGAAAATCTTTCCCGTTGACTTGGATAGCTATGATGGCGCCAAGTTCCAGACGATAGTAGCTAATAAAAAAGTACATCCCCAAATCGTGGAGCTTCTAAAATGATTTGCGATTTTCAATTTTCAATTTCCGATTGACATTGTGATACCAGATGAGCTGAAGAAAAGAACGCAGCAATTCGTTTTGCGTGTAATTCGCTTAGTGGAATCTCTTCCCCAAATCCGCACTGCAATTGTTATTGGTAATCAATTATTAAATTGTGCCACATCTGTAGGTGCCAATTACCGAGCTGCCTGCAGAGGCAGATCAAAAGCAGATTTTATTTCAAAATTGGGTATTGTTGAGGAAGAAGCAGATGAATCAGCCTATTGGCTGGAAATGCTTGTTGCGGCCAAGGTTGTGGAATCCAACGCAGTAGCAGAATTGCTTAAAGAAGCTAATGAGTTGACCGCCATTATAGCTGCATCACGTAAGACTGCTAAAAATAATAGATGAACTGAAAAATCATAAATCGACAATCGACAATCGACAATCGACAATCGTAAATCGACAATCGTAAATCCCTTACCTTGGGTCAGAAATAGGCTGCAATGCAACTATACGTACTTTGTCGGTGTTAGAATTGACGTTGCTTCTATCGAGTAGAGCTAAGACTCTTTTCTGTGGGCCGTCGGTGCCGATGCGGACGAGTATGTAAGCTGTAAAGACATCACTTCGTACGGTAACAAGGTTGCTAATACGCGAGAAAATCACATCCCGCTCCTCAAAATCCTGTCCTGCACCGTCGCTCGGCGTCAGGTCGGGAAAAGTTATTAAATCGGTCTGGTCGGTTGCATAGTAATCCATCTGGGTGACTTGCATCAGTTGGCCAATACTCTTGAAGCCTTTTTCAGTTATGTCCCGATATGTAACAATTGCCCGGGCGATATCAGGCCTCATCCAGGGTAGTTGTGCAGTCACAAACCAGGGAGCGGTATTAACGTTTATCCGCCCTTTTATTCTTGTCTCATTCGTCCCAGGGACAAAAGATTCAGGATCGATAACTGTCAGATATTGGAAAATATTGGTAAAAGCCGGATTCTTCAAATCAAGACGAATAAAATCTTCAGAAGGCTCTGTCGCGAGTTGCATGCCAATCATGTCATTTGGGTCGATGCTCGGCCCGACAGTAAGAACCTTGGAGATGTCACCAATTGTGACGAAAGGCTCTCCGGAATTTTCAAGATTGTAGTTTTTTCTGCTTGCCGTTATTCTATTAGGCACACCCAGCGTATTTGCGGTGGATTGTAATTCTTGATATATTACATTCCAGTTGATGTCGGACCTGCAATAAAACTGAGATGTGCCCTTAGCGCTATCCCATGCAAACCAGGCATCTACAGTTTTCTGCTGGTCAAGATAAAGATTTGTAGCCGCAAAACTTCTGAGGAGATAAATATCATATTTCTCACTTAATATGTATGTTGGTGGGTCCGGGCTATCAAGGACGTATCTTGCCAGTTCCAAATTGGTGTCTTCTTTACCACCTCCTGTTGATATTAAGTCCGCAACACCGAATACGTTAGAGGCGGCAGTGCTATTGGTTATTACAAATCGGCTGTTAGCTGCTATCGCACGGCCTGCGAGGTTTATTGTGCCGACGACGTCACTGCCCAGCCGAAGCTCCAGCCTGAAATCTCCCAGCGGAATGTCTATATCGAAAGGATTATAAAGCTCAATCGCAAAATAGTTGTTAGCCGGATTAGCAGGATTGGTATCGCTGATACGAAATGCAATCCCACTTATAAACGGCTGTACCTCGAAACCATAATAGGTCCTGGAGGCGGTGGGAAGAAAGGTGACAGCAGTATCTGAATCACGAAAGTCAATTATATTAACTGCTAACTGAGCTGC
>Ga0315550_1002874_pt1 | contig 10459 bp, 9 predicted proteins | sample SalMarSW160190MG_2_FD_203100 | JGI IMG/M metagenome (GOLD analysis project Ga0315550, IMG submission 203100) | Salt marsh sediment microbial communities from the Plum Island Ecosystem LTER, Massachusetts, United States - Salt Marsh Sediment SW1601-90 ... | reverse complement strand
AGCGAGGTATCGACGCCCCCCTGCAGGATCAGATCCTCGAGCAAGAGGCCGATTTCGTTCTGCGCGAAGGCGGTCACGACCGCGGTGCTGAGGGAGAAACAGCGCCTCAAACCGCGCGTGACGTTGTATTCGCCGCCCCCCTCCCAGGCCCGGAACTGGCGGGCGGTACGGATGCGTCCCTCGCCGGGGTCGAGCCTGAGCATGACTTCTCCAAGGCTCACCGCGTCGAAGCGGCACTCGGAGGCGGGTCTCAATTCCAATGCGCTCATGGCTCAACAACTCTTCTGGGAATATCGGTGCCGGCGCCGGTTAGGGGGTTGCTATGGCGCGCCAAACTCGGTTCGCTGCGCCGTCCCCCGGGGCGCCGGCGCGACGGCCGAACGGGTGGCTAGAGTTGTATGCTCCGAGCACCAACCGCCGCAAGGGGACGGTTTGTTCCGGGAGGCGATCGTCAACATGTTGAACCACCCTGATCGCCTCTTTCCCGCCGATCCCGGCACCAGGGGCATCGCGCGGGCGCTCTACGAGACGGTCCGCGAGCTGCCGCTCATTAGCCCGCACGGGCATACCGACCCCGCCTGGTATGCCGACAACGAACCCTTCCCCGACCCGGCGCGCCTCTTGATCGTGCCCGACCACTATGTCTTCCGGATGCTCTATTCGCAGGGGGTGCCGCTCGAACGTATGGGGGTGATGCCCCGCGACGGCAGCGGGGCTGAAACCGACGGGCGAGCGATCTGGCGGGTGTTCGCCGACAACTACCACCTCTTCCGGGGCACCCCGACGCGGATGTGGCTCGACAACACTTTCGAGGCGCTGTTCGGGATTACCGAACCGCTGACCGCGGCGACGGCAGACGACGCCTACGATCGCATTGCAGCGTGCCTGGAGCGCGACGAATACCGGCCCCGGGCGCTGTTCGAGCGGTTCAATCTCGAAGTCATCGCGACCACCGAAAGCCCGCTCGACCCACTCGACCAGCACCGCAAGATCCGCGAATCCGAATGGGGCGGACGGGTCATCACCGCCTATCGGCCCGACAACGTCGTCGACCCGGATTTCGAGGGGTTTGCGGCCAATCTCGACGCTTTCGGGGAGATTTCCGGGTGCGACACCGGAACGTGGGAGGGGTATCTCGACGCGCACCGGACGCGGCGGGGCTTCTTCAAGACCTTTGGGGCGACCTCCACCGATCACGGGCACCCGAGCGCCGAGACCGCCAACCTCACCCCGGCGGAGGCCGCTTCGCTGTTCGACACCGTGCGCGCCGGCACCGCGGACGCGGCCCAGCGGGCGCTGTTCCGGGCCCAGATGCTGACCGAGATGGCGAAGATGAGCCTCGAGGACGGGTTGGTGATGCAGATCCACCCGGGCGCCTGTCGCAATCACTCGGGCGCCATCTTCGAGCGGTTCGGGCGCGACATGGGGTTCGACATTCCCACCCGCACCGACTATGTCGGCGCGCTCAGGCCGCTGCTCGAGGCGGTGGGGCTGGAGCCGGAGCTGACGGTGATCGTGTTCATGCTCGACGAGAGCAGCATCTCGCGGGAGCTGGCGCCGCTGGCCGGTGTCTATCCGTGCCTGAAACTCGGGCCGCCCTGGTGGTTCCATGACAGCCCAGAGGGGATGCGGCGGTTTCGCGAGCTGGCGGTGGAAACGGCCGGTTTCTACAACACGGTCGGCTTCAACGACGACACCCGCGCCTTCCCCTCGATCCCGGCGCGGCACGACGTCGCCCGGAGGATCGACTGCTCGTTCCTGGCGCGGCTGGTCGCCGAACACCGGCTGCGCGAGGAGGAGGCGCAGGAGCTGGCGCACGAGCTCGCCTACGGCCTGGTCAAGCGGGCCTACAGGCTGTGAGCGGGCGGCTTTGCGACGCCAGGCTCGACGGCCTGCCGAAAGCAGTTCAGGTGCCGGCCTACGACCGGGCCGCGGTCACCGCCGGGATCGTGCATCTGGGGGTCGGCGCCTTCCATCGGGCGCACCAGGCGGTCTACCTCGACGACATTCTGGCGGACGATCCGACCTGGGGGATCGTCGGAGCCAGCCTCAAACGGCCGGCGACCCGCGACGCGCTCGCCCCCCAGGACGGGCTCTATACGGTTCTTGTGCGTGGCGCCGAGGGCGACCGGCCGCGGGTGATCGGATCGCTCAGCCGGGTTCTGGTGGCCACGGAAGAGCGCGCCGCGCTGATGGCGGCGCTGACCGCCGCCGCGACCCGGATCGTGACGCTGACCGTCACCGAAAAGGGATATTGCCACGACCCGGCGACCGGCGAGCTCGACCCCGCCCATCCCGACATCGTCCATGACCTCAGCGATCCGGCGGCGCCGGTGTCGGCCCCGGGGCTTCTGGTGGCGGCGCTGGCGGCGCGGCGGGAAGAGGGACGAGCCCCCTTCACGGTCGTGAGCTGCGACAACCTGCCGGCGAACGGCAAAACCGCGCGCCAGATCGTGGTGGCGCTGGCGCGGCTCATGGACCCGGCGCTCGGCGAGTGGATCGAGGCCGAGGTGGCGTTCCCCTCGACAATGGTCGACCGGATCGTGCCGGCGACGACCGACGCCGACCGGGCGGCGGTGGCGGCGGCGCTCGGGGTCGAGGATGCCTGGCCGGTGGTCACCGAGCCCTTCACGCAATGGGTGGTCGAGGACCACTTCCCGGCCGGCCGGCCGCGCCTCGAAGAGGTCGGCGTCGAGATGGTCGCGGACGTGGCGCCCTTCGAGCTGATGAAACTCCGGATGCTCAACGGCGCGCACTCGACGCTGGCGTATCTGGGGTATCTCAGCGGCCACGAGACGGTGGCCGAGGCGATTTCCGAACCCGGTCTCGGCGCCCTCATCGGGGAGATGATGACAGAGGAGATCGCCCCGACGCTCGATGTGCCGGGTGTCGATCTGGGTGCCTACCGCGACGCGCTGCTCGAGCGGTTCGCCAATCCGGCGCTCAGGCACCGAACCTGGCAGATCGCGATGGACGGTTCGCAAAAGCTGCCGCAGCGCCTGCTCGGCACGATCCGGGACCGGATCGCCGTTGGCGCCCCTTCCACGCGCCTGGCGCTGGGGGTCGCCGGGTGGATGCGCTACGTCGCCGGCATCGACGAGCGGGGGCAACCGATCGACGTGCGCGACCCGCTGGCGGCACGACTGGCGGGCATTTACGGCGAGACCAAAGGCGACGCGGCGGCGCTGGCCGAAGGGTATCTCGGGGTGCGCGAGGTGTTCGGCGACGACCTGGCGCGGAACGCGGATTTCGCGGCGACGGTCACCGCGCACCTCACCTCGCTATTCGAGATCGGCGCGATGGCGACGATCACGCAGGTGGTGGCGAAGGGCGGATAACAGGCGGTGGCGTTTGGGCGTCAGGCTCCCGACGGCGCGGCGCGCGTCATCGCCTTGAATTCCTCGACCCGGGCCTTGATCGCCTGCTCGACGGGCAATCGTTCCATGGAGCTGGCGCCGTAAAAGCCGTGGCAGCCGGGCACGTTGGCCATGATGTGCCGGGCGTCGGCGGGCAGCGAAATCGGCCCGCCATGGCACAGCACGATCACGTCGTCGCGGACGGCCGTCGCCGCCTCGGCGATGGCGGCGACCTCGCCCACGCATTCGTCGAGGGATTTGGCGCCGGTGGCGCCGATGGCGCCGCCGGTCGTCACCCCCATATGGGCGACGACGATGTCGGCGCCGGCCTCGGTCATGGCGCGGGCCTCGTCGGGGTCGAAGACATAAGGGGTGGTCAGCAGGTCGAGCCCGCGGGCGGCGCGGATCATCTCGACCTCGAGGGCGTAGCCCATCCCGGTCTCCTCGAAGCTCAGTCGCATGCGGCCGTCGAAAAGCCCGATGGTTGGGAAGTTCTGTACGCCGGAGAAGCCCATCGCCTTGAGCTCGGCGAGGAAGCGCGGCATGTCGGTGAAGGGGTCGGTGCCGTTGACGCCGGCCAGCACCGGGGTGTGGGCGACCACCGGCAGCACCTCGGCGGCCATTTCCGTGACGATTTCGTTGGCGTTGCCATAGGCGAGCAGGCCCGCCGCCGAGCCGCGGCCCGCCATCCGGTAGCGTCCCGAATTGTAGATGATGATCAGGTCGATGCCGCCGGCCTCCTCCGACTTGGCGGAAATCCCGGTGCCGGCGCCGCCGCCGATGATCGGCTGGCCGGCGGCGACCATGGCGTGGAATTTCTCGAGGATGTCGGCGCGTGCGATGGCTGTCATGTCCCCTCCCCGGGCGCGATCTCGTGCCAGGCGGCGATCGCGGCGTCGGCGAACGCCGGATCGTTGATGTGCAGCGGCAGGCGCTCGATGCGGCGCCTGCCGGTGACGACGAATGCCGCCTCCAGCGCCGCGAAGAGCGCCGCGTCGGCCGCCGGATCGTGGAACGCCCCGCCCTCGATGTCGAGCGCCGAGACGCCGTTTTCCGGCACGAGCAGGACGACCGGGCCGTCGCAGGCGTTGAGTTTTTTGGCGATCCACTCGCCGATCAGCGCGCACTCGGCCTCGGTGGTGCGCATCAGCGTCACGTTCGGATTGTGGCGATAGAAGAGCCGCTCGGCAAACTGCGCCGGCACGGTGTCGGGGGCCTGGAAATTGACCATGTCGAGCGCCCCCAGAGAGCCGATCCAGGGCACCCCCGTGCGCGCAATGGCGCCGAGCCGGTCGGGGCCGGCGCTGAGGACGCCGCCGACGAGGTGATCGGCGATTTCGGTGGTGGTGATGTCGATGACCCCGGTCAGCTGCCGCGCGTCGATGAGCGCTTCCATCGTGCGCCCGCCGGTGCCGGTGGCATGAAAAATCACCGGCTCGACCTCGCCGGCCAGTCGTTCCGCGATGGCGGTCACGCAAGCCGTGGTGACGCCGAACATGGTCAGCCCCACCGGCGCCAAAGCCCGGGTCTCCTGGCCCGAGTCGGCCGCCATGGCGACGATGGCCCGGGCGGCTCGCGCGAGCACGGCGCGGCTGATCCGGTTCAGGCCGGCCAAATCGGTGATCGCCGGCATCATGACGATGTCGGAGATGTCGACATAGCCGGAGACGTCCCCCGAGGCCATTGTCGAGACCATCAGCTTGGGCACGCCCAGCGGCAGCGCCCGCATGCCCGCGGTGACGATCGCGGTGCCGCCGCCACCGCCGATGCCGACAATGCCAGCGACGTCCGGCCGGCCGCCGACGTAGCGCGCAAACGCTTCGGCCATGGCGGCCACCGCCGTGCCGCGATCGTCACCCGCCAGGACCGCGTTGGCGCCCTGGGGATGTGCGGCGGCGACTTCGGACGCCGACACATCCACGGCTATGGAGGGCTGGCGGGTTCCGACATCGATCTTGAGCGGGCGGCCGCCGGCAGCGGCCACGCCGGCGGCAAGAAAGTCCAGCTCCTCGCCCTTGGTATCCGCGGTGCCCGCCACGAAGATGTAGTTCATCTGGCCTCCCCTGCCGCCAGAGCCCCGGATTTTCAGGCCTTGTGATTGATGGTTAACGAATCCTCAACGAGGTATTGCACGGAATTGAGATGCGTGTATCATATTGATATCAGCGTCTCACGTCAACGAAACGGGTCACCTGTGAAGGCCGAAGGCGATGTGGAAAAGGGACCGCGGGCACGCACGCGCCGGCTCATGCTCGAGGCCGCGGTCGAGCTGATGCAGTCCGGTGCAACCCCTTCGGTCAGCGAGGTGGCGGAAGCCGCCGGCGTGTCGCGGGCGACGGCCTACCGCTATTTCCCGAGCGAAGCGGCACTGATCCACGCGGTCGTCGACGAGGCGCTCGGACCCATTCTCGAGTGGACCCCGGACGACGACGATGCGCGGGCGCGGGTCGCCGACCTTCTGGCGTCGTCGATGCCGCGGATCGAGGAATTCAAGGCGACCTTCAAGGCGGCGCTGAAGCTGTCGCTGGAACAATGGGCCAGACGGCAGGCCGGAACGCTCGGCGGTGAACCGCAGTTCACGCGCGGCCATCGGGTGGACCTATTGCAGGAGGCCACGGCGCCGCTGGCGGGCAGGCTTTCGGGCGATCAGCAGCGGCGCCTGGCGCAGGCGCTTTCCCTGGTCTTCGGCATCGAGATGCTGATCGTTCTCGAGGACATCTGGGGGCTGTCGTTCAGCGAGGCGCAGGATGTCGCGCAATGGGCCGCGTCGGCGCTTGTCGAGGCCGCCGCGCGAGATGCGCGGGCTGGCGGCAAGGCCGGTTCGGTGGAGTGGAGTTCGGAAAATCGGCGCGTCGGCGAATCCTGACGAGATGAGGGCGGGACTGGAAACGAACCGATAAGAATGCAAGATTTTGTGCCGCCCCATCCCGGCGCGTTTGACCGGAAGGGACAAGGTCCCGGTGAAGTGCTTCACCGGGAAGCCGGCGCAAGAACGGATGGCAAGCGGAGAGGGAGGAATACAAGCGAAATCCAGGAAGCGAGTCATCAAGGGCGGGTTCAGGCACCCGATGGCGGTCGAGAAGGGCTGCCCGGCCTGAACTCAAGGCAACGACCATGACTGTAACCGGCGCTCGCCCCGAGCGGGTGTCATCCACTAAGGGAGAGAAAACGATGCACAAAACCATCGCCGGCCTTCTGGCCGGAACCAGCTTGCTGGCCTTGGGCAGTATCAGCGCCCAGGCGCAGGAGCTGACGATACTGTGGGCGGAATGGGACCCTGCCAACTATCTGCAGGAGCTGGTCAACGACTACCAGGCCGAGACCGGTGTCACCGTCACCGTCGAGACGGTCCCGTGGCCGGACTTCCAGACCAAGCTGTTCACCGAACTCAATGCTCACGGCTCGGCGTACGATCTTGTGGTCGGCGACAGCCAGTTCCTCGGCGCCGCTTCCACCGGTGGCCACTATGTCGAACTGACCGACTTCGTGGCCGAGCACAACCTCACCGAGGTCATGGCCCCGGCGACGATGCAGTACTATTCCCAGTATGGCGGCAAATACTGGGCGGTGCCGCTCGAGGGCGACGCCGTCGGCTGGGCCTATCGCAAGGACCTGTTCGAGGATCCGACCGAGATGGCCAACTTCAAGGCCAAGTACGGCTACGACCTCGGCGTTCCGCAGACGTTCAAGCAGCTCATCGATATCGCCGAGTTCTTCAACCGGCCCGATGACAATATGTATGGGGCCGCCATCTACACGATGAACGCCGGCGACGCGATTGTCATGGGCGTCGAGAACTCCGTGTTCGCCTACGGCGGTTCGTTCGGCGACTATGACACCTACAAGGTGAGCGGCCAGCTCAATTCGCCCGAGTCGGTCGAAGCGCTCGAGGACTATCGCAAGCTCTTCACGTTCAACCCGCCGGGCTGGGGCAATGCGTTCTTCACCGAGACCAACACGGCGATGGCGCAGGGCCAGGTCGCGATGGCGATGAACTTCTTCGCGTTCTTCCCCTCGCTCGTGAACGAGGCGACCAACCCCTACGCCGGTGACATGGGCTTCTTCGCCAACCCGCCGGGCCCGCGTGGCGACGACTTCGCCGCCCTGGGCGGTCAGGGCATCTCCGTGATCAGCTACGGCGAGAACATCGACGAGTCGATGAAGTTCCTTGAGTGGTTCGTCAAGGAAGACACGCAGAAGCGTTGGGCCGAGCTCGGTGGCTACGCCTGCAACGCCGCCCTGCTGTCGAGCGAGGAGTTCCGCAACGCAACGCCGTACAACGAGGCCTTCTACCAGACCATGTTCAAGGTGAGAGACTTCTGGGCGCTGCCCGAGTACGCCGAACTCCTGACGGAGGCCGCAGACACCTTCTACCCCTACGTGGTGGACGGACAAGGCACGGCTCAGGAGACGCTGGACAAGCTCACGGCGACGTGGGTCGATACGCTGACCAGCGCAGGGTATCCGGCCGAATAATCAGCAACAGCGGTCCCGGGGAGGCAAAATCCCTCCCCGGGGCCTTTCGATCGGGGGACAGGACGTGACCAGCATTGTGACGACGCTCGATCCGCAGTCGCGCGCCGCAAGACGCGGCTGGAGCGACCTGACCATCCGGAACGCGTTCGTCATTCCGACGGTGGCGTTCCTCATCATCTTCAACATTTTCCCGCTGCTTTATTCGCTCGGGTTCTCGTTCACCGATTTTCGCGCCTCGACCAACAAGCCCATCAACTTCGTCGGGCTGAAGAACTACGTCGACATCCTTGCCGACCCGGTGATCTGGCGCACCTTCTCCACGACGCTGTGGTACGTGATCGTCTCGGTGGCCGGCCAGTTTTTCGTCGGCTTCGGCCTGGCCCTGCTGCTCAACCGCCCGATTCCGTTCAGAGGATTCGTGACCACGCTGCTGCTGCTTCCGATGATGCTGTCGCCGGTGGTGGTGGGGCTGTTCTGGAAACTCATCTACGACCCGTCCTGGGGGCCGCTCAACTACGCGCTCGGCCTGGGCACCGTGCAGTGGCTCACCGACTCCCACCTGGCGCTCTACGCCGTGGCGATTACCGATATCTGGATGTGGGCGCCCTTCGTGATGCTGCTGTCGCTGGCGGGTCTCAGCGCCGTCCCCAAGCACCTGTACGAGGCCGCGGCCATCGACCGGGCCGGCAAGCTCTACACCTTCTTCCGCATCACGCTGCCGCTGGTGGCGCCGATCCTTCTGATTGCGGTCATCTTCCGCACCATGGAGGCGTTCAAGACGTTCGACGTCGCCTACATCATGACCGGCCAACCGGCCGCCGAGCTGATCTCGTCGCGCCTTTACAAGCTGGCGTTCCAGCAGTGGCAGACCGGACCGTCCTCGGCGCTGGCCTACATCATCCTGATCATGGTGCTGTGCATCACCAACATCTACATCAAGTACCTCAACCGGGTGAAGGAACGCTGAGATGGCCGCCGTCCAGACCCGCTCGGAACGACTTGGAAACCGGCTGGCCATCGCGGCGGTGGTGGCGGCCACGCTGATCTTCCTGGCGCCGATCTACTGGATCACATCGACTGCGTTCAAACCGCTCGTGCTCGCCACCTCGGTGCCGCCCACGATCGTCTTCGAGCCGCAGATCACGCCCTTCGTGAAGCTCTTCCTCAAGCGCGCCCAGCTCACCGAGCCGGTCAGCCAGGAAGTGTACGATGCCGCCCCCTGGTGGGAAAAACTCGTCCTGGACGGGGGCGAGCGCCTGTCACGCGACGCCAACGGGCAGGTTCAGTCCTCGCCCTATCCCAGCCGCTTCCTCAACTCGCTGATCATCGCGATCACTTCGACGATCCTGGCGGTGTCGATGGGAACGATCACCGCCTATGGCTTCTCCCGCTTCAAGGTGAAGGGCGAGGCGGACTTGTTGTTCTTCATCCTGTCGACCCGAATGCTGCCACCGGTGGTGATCGCGATACCGATGTATCTGATGTACCGCGCGGTCGGCCTGAATGACACGCATCTGGGCCTGATCCTCCTGTACACCGCGTTCAACGTCTCGTTCGCCGTATGGCTGATGAAAGGCTTCATCGACGAAATCCCGAAGGAATACGAGGAGGCGGCGCTCGTGGACGGCTATACGCGCATGCAGGCCTTCTTTCGAATCGTGCTGCCGGAGGCGGCGACCGGGATCGCGGCGACCGCCGTGTTCTGCTTCATCACCGCGTGGAACGAATACGCCTTCGCGCTGATCCTGACCAACCGCCGGGCCCAGACGGCCCCGCCCTTCATCCCGAGCCAGGTCGGAACGGGGCTGCAGGACTGGACGGTGATCGCGGCGGGGACGGTGTTGTTCCTGCTGCCGGTGGCGATCTTCACCTTCCTGCTGCGCAATCACCTGTTGCGCGGCATGAGCTTCGGAGCGATCCGCAAATGAGCTTCCGTTCGATCAACCAGAAATATCTCGAACCGGCGGCGCAGACGGTGATGATCCTGGGCATCATCTCGCTGTGTCAGCCGTGGAGCGAGATTTTGCACATGTACGGCGCGACGATCTCGCTTGTCGGGCTGATCGGCTTCATCATCGCCATTCATATTCCGCGCGAGGAGCCGGCGGACGAGGGTCACCAGTCATGACGCATATCGAGCTGCGCGGCATCGACAAGCATTTCGGCGCGCTGCACGTCATCAACGATTTGAACCTCGTGGTGGAGGACAAAGAATTCATTGTGCTGCTCGGGCAATCGGGCTGCGGCAAGACGACGACGCTCAGGGCCATCGCCGGGCTCGAGACCATCGACGAAGGCGATATTCTGCTCGACGGCAAGACGGTGCAGCACATGCAGGCGTCGGAGCGCGACATCGCCTTCGTGTTCCAGTCGTTTTCGCTGTATCCGCACATGACGGTATTCGAAAACATCGCCTTTCCGCTCAAGGCGATGCGCGTGAACCACGCCGAAATCACCGAGCGCGTGAAGTCGCTGGCCAAGACGCTGCAGATCTCGGACCTGGTATCGAAACGGCCATCGGCGCTTTCGGGCGGCGACATGCAGCGGGTGGCCATCGGCCGGGCCCTGGTGCGGCAGCCCAAGGCGATGCTCATGGACGAGCCGATCGGGGCGCTCGACGCCAAGCT